>Ga0207674_10006688_pt1 | contig 13543 bp, 11 predicted proteins | sample KBSCornC72_FD_184303 | JGI IMG/M metagenome (GOLD analysis project Ga0207674, IMG submission 184303) | Corn rhizosphere microbial communities from Kellogg Biological Station, Michigan, USA - KBS Corn C7-2 (SPAdes) (version 2) | ecosystem: Host-associated > Plants > Roots > Rhizosphere > Soil ... | reverse complement strand
CGTGGTCCGAAAGGTATGTACACGCAGACTGCCGATGGGCCGAACGATCCGGCCGCCAGCTTCTTCGGCAATACTGTGATGTTTCTGAACTTCAGAGACCTGCATTTGATGGATAGCTATACTCCGGCGAATTGGGAGCATCTAAACGCCAAAGATCTTGACTTGGGCTCGGCCAGCCCCGTCGTTTTCCCATTTCAAAAATGGACACTGGTTGCGTCCGCAGCCAAGGAGTCAGCCATTGCGCTCCTGGACGCCGATCATTTAGGAGGGCCCGACCACCATACGCCGCTGTACTTGTCGCCTCGTTGGGGCAACGATGAAGTTCTTCTTGCAGGCCGCGGTTTATGGGGAGCCATGGCCACCTGGCAAGATGCGCAGGGCCGACGGTGGCTCCTAATGCCGCTATGGGGGCCGCCTTCTAAAGATGCGCCAAAGTTCCAGTACACCTATGGAGATCCGCAGCAGGGAAGCGTTATGGCTTTCGAAGTGCGTCTGGATCCTGATAAGGGCACTCCCATGCTGGTTCCCACGTGGATGTCCCGCGACATGCACGTGCCGGATCCGCCGGTGGTGGCGAATGGAGTCGTCTACGCGCTCCAAACCGGCGAGAACACCGAGCAGGGCCGGGGCGCGACTGCGAAGACCCGTAGTACGCCTGTCACCAACGCGATTCTGTATGCTTTCGACGGCGAGACCGGGAAGCAATTATATTCAAGCGACAAATTAATCGATAGCTGGACTCATTTCAGTGAGCCGGTGGTAGCCGGCGGACAGATCTATGTTTCGACTTGGGACGGAAGGCTGTACGCTTTCGGCCTCAAGAAATAGCGATCCAGTGCAGGTGTAATTCCGCTTCCACGTGACGGTTCGATGCCGATTACGACACGGGGCGGCAGGATTGGAAATCCGGCATAAGCCGGCCAACAAGGATTGACGAGTGTGTGGAGTCGATCCGATGGGGAGCATCGAATGTCCTTTGATTCTTCGCGTAATTCCGTATTTGATTTGGCCAGGTTCACAATTTCATGCCTGGTACTCTCACTTGGTTCCCTGTGGGCCCAAGTTCCCACGGGCGAAATCACGGGTACGGTGACCGATTCCACCGGAGCGGTGGTGGCGGGAGCGATGGTGACGGTGATCAATCCCGCCACGAATGCCCAGCGCGTGGTCACCAGTAACGAGGCGGGCATATTTGATCTGCCGTCCCTGCCGCCGGGCACTTATAACATACGGGTCGAGAAGACTGGTTTCAACGCCCAGATTCGCAATAACGTTGTACTACAGGTGTCGCAGGTGGCGCATTTCGATATCGCGCTCCAGGTGGGCAACGTTACTGAGACAGTGGAGGTGACTGGCGGAGCTCCGGTGCTGGAGACTGAAAGTACCGCGGTCGGCACCGTGATCGAGAACCAGCGCATTGTGGAATTGCCCCTCAACGGACGTAACTATCTGCAACTCGCTGCGCTCACTCCAGGGACCACGACTAATAGTTCGAACTCCGGTGTGAACAATCTGCGGCAGGGTGGCACGCGGAGCCTGTTCACGCTGAGCGTGAGCGGCCAGCGGATCTTCTACAACCATTACACACTGGACGGCATTGAAAACACCGACCCCAACTGGAACGCCTATATCTTCCTGCCGTCGCTGGACGCGCTGCAGGAGTTTAAAGTTGAGACGGGAATCTTTCCGGCCGAGTATGGTCACAATATGAACCAGATCAACGTGACCACCCGAAGCGGCGTAAATCAGATTCATGGCTCTGCGTTTGAATTTCTGCGTAACTCCGCGCTCGACGCCAAGAATTACTTCGATCCCGGCAGCCAACCGATACCACCTTTCAAGCGTAACCAGTTCGGCGCAACATTTGGCGGGCCCGTAGTGATTCCGCACGTTATTCACGGTAAGGACAAGTTGTTCTTTTTCGTCGATTACGAAGGCCTGCGAGAGCGTAAAGCCCTGACCCAACCAGCTACGGTGCCCCCCGCCAGTTGGATCGCAGGCAACTTCTCCAACGTGTCCACGATCATTTACGATCCCAAGACCAGGGTGCTCAACGCCGCGGGAACGGCGGTGCTCTCGGCTCAGCCTTTCGGCGGCAATATTATTCCGCCCAACCGCATCAGCACAATTTCCACCGCCTACATGACCAAGTACATGCCGCAGGTGAATGCGGCCCCTAACGCGTTGGCAAACGACTTCATTAACAATGAAGGCCGGCCCACCGACAATGATCAGCAGAACTACCGCGTCGACTACGTCCAATCGGCGAACTCGAATTGGATGTTCCGCTACTCCCATTCTGGCGAGACGCAGTACAACCCGATCAACATTCCCCGCCAAGGCAGCCAAACTGTCGACCAAGCCCATCAGGGCGTTCTGGGCTATACCCACCTCTTTGGCCCTACCGTGGTGAACGACTTTCGGACCGGCGTCAGCCGCCTGGAAAATTCCAACATTCCCCCCGAGGCGGGCGTGACGAATGTAGTTGCTCAACTCGGTATTACGGGTATTGATTCGACCAACCCGCTCTACTGGGGTGTTCCTAACACGGTGCTGGGTGGTGGTTTTTCGGGCACCGGAAACAGCAGCGATTCGCCGTTCATCAACTTTGACACGATGATCCAGGTCAACGACAATGTTTCCTGGACGCATGGCAAGCATACTTTCAAATTTGGCGGGGAGTTCACGCGCACGCGCTTCAACCAGATTGGCGGCGTGGTCGTCCGCGGCCGGTTCAGCGAGACGGGCCAATACTCAAACTTCGGGGGGCCCGGAACCCCGTCCGGTCCGGCCAATAATGTCGCTGACTTCATGATGGGCAATTTTCAAACGGTCGAATCCCAGACCGGCGAGCCGCTGGCCAATTATCGGAGTAGCTACATTGGGACATATTTCGAGGATAGCTGGAAGGTTACCTCGAAGCTGACCATCAACGCCGGACTGCGCTGGGAATACCAGGCGCCATGGATGGATAAATTCGACAACATCGTCAATATCGACTTCAACTGGGGCAACTCGCACTTTCCTGTATACGTTCGGGCCGGGAACGGCAACCCCTATGAAGGCAACCCTCCCTATATCTTGCCCTCGACCATTCCTCTGGTGCGCGACGGCCGTTTCGGAAGGGGCGTTCAGAAACCCGACTACAAGAACTTCGGCCCCCGGCTGGGTATTGCCTATAGCCTGAACTCAAAGACGGTGATCCGCGCTGGCGGCGGCATGTTCTATGTCCACGACGTCGGAAACGCGAACTTCGACGTGGTGCGCAATGCTCCCTTCACCATCCGCCGCAGCGAGAATGGCAACGCGCTGATACCGAACCTGACCTGGGACCATCTCTTCACCACGGCCGGCGTTCCTTCGTTCATCCTGGTGAATGAGTATGAGGATCCGACCCCGCGTGTAGGCCAATGGTCGTTCGGCGTGCAACGCCAGCTCTCCAACGACATGTCGATCGAGGCCAATTACATCGGTTCTTCCGGCATGTACCTGCAGCGTCTGATCACCTACAACAATGCGCAGCCCGGCGCGGGCAATGTCAACGCCCGCCGCCCTTGGCCGATTTTTAATGGCGGCTTTCAGGTGATGAACGGGTCGGTGCATTCCACCTATCACGCGCTGCAAGTCCGGCTGCAAAAACGTCTCAGCCAGGGATTTACCCTGCTGAGCTCCTTCAGTTATGCGAAATCAATTGATAACGGCAGTGGACTCCGCGCACAGAATGGGGACGGTGGCGTCTCCAATGACTATGACTTGACCACCATCCGCGGTCTCTCCGCCTTCGATTTCCGGAGGAATTGGACCAATTCGCTGCTCTACGAACTGCCGTTCGGCAAGGGGAAGGCGATGCTCGGCAACGCCTCTCGTGCGGTTGATGCAATTGTCGGCGGCTGGCAGCTCGGCACCATCCTGACATTGCAGGACGGTTTTCCGCTGAACGCGGGCTGTGGCTCCAACCTGCAAAACGGTGGCGACGGCTGCTATCCCGATGCGACCGGTATTAGCCCGCAACTGCCCAGAGGAGAACAGGATCCAAATAGATGGTTCAACCTGGGAGCTTTCGTGAACCGCTTCCCCGGCGGTCCCCAATTTCGTTTTGGTAATTCCGGCCGGAATACCATCATAGGGCCGGGCATTATCGACATGGACTTTTCGGCTACCAAGGTGTTCCGCATCACGGAGCGCCAGCAGCTCCAATTTCGGGCGGAGTTTTTCAACCTCCCGAATCATCCGCTCTTCGGCCAGCCGGGCGCGAGCGTCGGGACGGCCACCTATGGCCAGATCACCAGCACACGGATTGATTCGCGACAGCTCCAGTTTGGCTTAAAGTACTTGTTCTGACTTCTTCGACGCTCAAGAGACGACGGAATGTATACGTCTGAGCCTGTTAGGCCGTTACGAGGACACCTACTCACATAAAGTGCCAGGAGGTTAAAAAATGAACGGACGTAGTTCCGTGGGAGTTGCGGCGGCGCTCCACATATTCATTACCGGGACATTGGCATTCTCTCAAACCGAAGGGCCAGGCGCGAAACCTGGCTTACCGGGTTGGTTTCTGGCAGGTACAGCCCCCGACCCAGGTGGACGGCGCCCCGTCGGCCCAGGCGGACGGGTGAAGGCTGACCCCGGCGCCGGCCGTGGAGGGCCGCTGGCCGCTTGCGCCGCCGAAACTGCGAAATACTGCACTGGCCAAAGTGGTTTTGGGTCGCGGGCCTGTCTCGCGCAGAATTCGGACAGGCTTTCGGCTCAGTGCAGAACTGCGCTTGATTCACTTCCCGTTTCGAGCGTGCCGAATTGCAGCCACTCGCCTGTTTGCGACAACCGGCTGGGTGGCACGCGTCGCGATCTACAGCGCGTAGAGTGGAGGCAAACCATGGGTTACACCTACGCGTACCCTATGGATTTACCGGAAGGCGGAGGCGGCGTCTCAGCGGTAGGCATCACCTCAAAGGGAGAGTTTTGGGTCTTTCAGCGCAACGCCGTCGGGAAGCCGCAGCTGTTTGAGTTCGACCCGAATCACAAGCTTATCCGCACCGTCGGCGAGGACGTCATTGGCCACCAGGAAAAGGCGCACGGCATGGCAATCGACGCGCAGGACAATGTCTGGATCTGCGATGCGAATGGTTCGACAGTGGAAAAGATAAGTCCCGAAGGGAAGCTGCTCATGACCATCGGAGTGCGAGGGCACAGGGGGGACTGGGATGAAGCCAAGGGACAAAGACTACTTTGGCAGCCCCTGGACCTTGCCTTCGCTCCGAACGGCGACATCTATATCGGTGAGGGTCATGCCAACGAGAGTCCCAATGACACCGATTCAGATGATCCGACGAACAACCTCGGAGCCGCGCGCGTAATACACCTCGATAAGAATGGCAAGTTCATCAATCAGTGGTACGGCAACAGTGTCGGACCAGGAAGATTCAGCATGGTCCATGGCATCGCCGTGGATCCCAAAAACGGCAACGTTTGGCTAGGCGACCGGGAACAATATCGCCTGGTCGTCTATACGGGGGACGGCAAGTTCGTCAAGACGGTTCAAATGAGAAACCTTATGTGCACCATCGCCTTTGACCCGCACGGGAATCTATGGGTATCGAGCGGTCAAGATGGCCAGCTTCTGAAGATAGACCAGGATGGCAATGTACTCGGCGCGGTGGGGAACGGCTCGGGTACGGATACCGGCCAGTTCATCGAATCCAACTACATGGTCTGGGATAAACAAGGCAACCTATATACAGGCGACACCAGCGTTGGCCGTGTCACCGAAATGGTTGCTCATCAGAAGTGAGGAGTGCAGAACAGGCGCGCGGCGATGGGCGCCTGAGGCACGATTACCGACACCTCGATCCACTCACGCCAACTCCGGTTGCGCTTGAAGTATTCGATTTGAAATTGTGGGGGGTGGCTTATCGCCGCCTCCCCGATATCCGACACTTGCACGGCGGCTGGAACTTGACGGGCGCTCAATACGGCAAGGGCCTCTTGGTAAATTTGCGACCGGCTGCGGCGGTCTCTTCGCCGGATCCGACCATATGGCCTTCCTTGATTGTTTGTTCGATCATGGCTTCAAAGTTGGCGCCTCTTCCGCCGCCAATTCCCAGCCAATAGAGATGTTGGGCCTTCGCAGCGGCGAAAATCTTGTCCTGGACTTCCTTCGCCCTGGGATCGCCCGGCTTGAAGCCGAACGACAGCGCCATGTCGCCGGGGCCGCCCTCGCCGAACCCGATTCCGGGAACCTTTACGATTTCGTCCACATTGGCGAAAGCGAATTTGTCTTCGATCTTGACGCCGAGCAATATCTCACCATTTGGATTGAGCGGCCAGACGTCAGCCTTCTGCAGATACTCATCGTTCGATACTCCCCAGATCTTGGATGCGGTTGCCGCGCCATGGGCGCCGCGGCGGCCCTCCTGCAGTCGTCCTGGACCGACGCCTTGTTCGCGATTGGGATAGCGGACTGCTTCTACAAAGGCTTTCACTGCGCCAGCGGTGGTTGCGTGGCACAACAGGATCCCGTGGACGCCGGTGGCCAACACCTGCTCGAACATCCACGAGTTGGCGCGTACTGTGGCTTCATCGGTTCCCCTGACCGCGACATTCACGATCACGGCGGGCGTTCGATGGCCGGTTCTAGTGGGTCCGCCCGCGGCGAGTCCTTGCATGTAAGCCGAAAGTCCCGCTACATCGTACGGAGCGGCTTCCATGTCGTAGCTGATGTAATCGGCCCAGGTTTGGGCGTCCTGCTTACCTTGCTCGAAAGTGCCGATCGTGCCGGAATGCGATCCGGTGTAGTAAATCGGCTGGCCTTGTTCCAGCAGCTCGATGGCTCGGTTGATTCGTTTCGGTTTTGGCGTCTGCGCTACGCCCGCAACGTTATAAACGAACAGGCTGGCACATATGGCTACGCCAACCAGTGCCGCCTTGCCTGCGCCGGTGATATTGAAATGCTTCATGATTTGTCTCCCTTGTTCAGGTAGTCATTCCGACTTCGCGAACCCGCCACGTACAGCGTCTACAGAGTGTATCTCAAATTGCCGTCGTTGGCACTCCAGTTAGGGCTGCGACGCTACACCGGCGGGGCCGCTTTAGGCTCGCAACGCCAAGTATGCCGCGCCGTAGAGGCCGGCGTCGGGGCCCAGGCCGGTGCGTTCGATGCGCGGCGGATTGTTTCGGTAAATAAACGAGCGGCGAGAGGCTTCGGCCCGCATGGAGGATTCGAACAACTCCCAGGCAGCGGTCATGCCGCCGCCCAGCAGGTACAGCGGGAAATTGAACGTATTGATCAACGTCGCCATCAACGTGCCGAGCGCCAGGCCGACGGAGTCAAAAATCTGAACGGCCCGCGGATTGCCGCCCTTGGCAAGATGGAAGACTTCCTCGGAAGAAAGGTCGGGCCCCAAGTTCAGCAAGCGAGCCATGGCTGATACGGCAGTGGCGGAGGCGTACTTTTCGACGCAGCCTGTGTTACCGCAACCGCAAGGATAGCCGTTGGGCGAGTATGTGGTGTGGCCGATTTCGGCGGCCATCCCCAGGTAGCCGCGCAGAATCTTTCCCTCGACGATGATGCCGCTGCCGATACCGGTTCCCAAAGTCAGCAATATAAGATCGTTGACGTCGCGGCCGGCGCCGATCCATTTTTCGCCCAGCGCGGCGGCGTTGGCGTCGTTTTCCAGAATCACCTTGGCGCCGAGGAGCTTTTCGATTTCATCGCGCACCGGATAATTGTCGAATGCCGGGAGATTCGGCGCGCCCACCACAATTCCCTGGTCCATCAAAATGAATCCCGGCACTCCCACGCCGACTCCGGTAAGAGTTTGGCCGGAAATCCCAGCCTGCAAGGTTTCGATGGCGTTCACGATATCACCGATAACCGCCGCTCGACCCGCCCCCCCAGGTGTCGAACCCGATACTTTGTTCAGCATCTTTCCATCCCGGCTGACGGCGGCGGCCCGCAAATTCGTGCCGCCCAAGTCGACACCTATGGCGTAGTCACTCATGAGTTTGCATGATAGCAAAGCAAATCCGGCGGCAAGATCAATCAGCCGCGCCCCGGCTCAAACTTGAATCCTTGAAAACAGATAGCCGCCTAAGACCACAGCCGCTGCTGTAACGAGACACAGAACCGCGAGATCGAGGGGGACTCCGAAATGCGTTTCTCCAATGAGCGCAGAGCGTAGACCGTCGACGCTATAAGAAAGCGGATCGAGGCTGGCGATAATACGCATCGCTCGCGGGATATTCGTGAGTGGAAACAATGCTCCAGAGAGGAAAAAGATGGGCATCACCAGGAAATTCATTACTAATTGGAAGCCCTGAAAATCCGGCAGTACGGAGGCCAGCGCCGTACCCACTGCAGTAAACAAGACAGCTGTAAGTATCAGGAACGTTAGCGCCAGGGGCAGCAACGGGAGCGACGACGTCCGGAAGCCCACTGCCAGGCAAATGCAGAACATCACGATGCCCTGCAGGACCGCCACGGTGGCGCCGCCGAGGGTGCGCCCGACCATGATCAAGATTCGCGGCACAGGGGCGACCAGTGTTTCCTTCAGGAAACCAAATTGGCGGTCCCAGATCACTTCGATGCCGGCAAAAATCGAGGTAAACAGAATCGACATCGTGATCACGCCCGGAGCCAGGAACTGGATATAGTTCCCCTGGCCCGCGCGCTGGAACATCGCTCCGAAACCGAATCCGAAGGCCAGTAAAAATAGCAGCGGCTGGGCGAAGGAGCCAATAATTCGAGCGCGCGATCGCGCCGATCGCTTTAACTGCCGCAACCATAAAATATAGACGACGTTCATGAGCGCACCGCCGGGCCGTCAGCCAGCGCCAGTGCCTTCGCCCCGGTCATCCTTTGACCCGCCTGAACGCCTTGTCAAAAGTTCGCATCTTATCGAGGCCACTCGCTTCCTCTTGACGAATGGTGCTGCCGGTCAGTGCCAGGAACGCCTGTTCCAGCGTGTCCGTGCCGGTCTGTGCTTTGAGCTCGTCCGGAGTGCCCTGAGCGATGATTTTGCCGTGGTCGATGATGGCGATGCGGTGGGCGACACGCTCGGCCTCCTCCATGTAATGCGTAGTGAGAAAGACCGTGACGTGTTCCTCGTCATTGAGTTTCTTTATGTGGGTCCAGAGCTGGTTACGGGTTTGCGGGTCGAGGCCAATTGTTGGCTCGTCGAGGAAGATGATCTTGGGCGTGTGCAGAAAACTGCGCGCAATCTCCAGGCGACGCCGCATCCCGCCGGAAAAGTGCTTGACTTGGTCACTGCGGCGGTCCCACAGTTCAAAAAGCTTTAGCAGCGCTTCAATGCGCACCTGGCGTAGCTTTTTGGGGACGCTATATAAAACGCCGTGAAAATCCATGTTTTCGTAAGCGGTGAGTTCGTCGTCGACGCTGGGATCCTGAAAGACAATGCCGAACTGTTTGCGCGCCGCCGTCTGGTGAGTGACCGGATCAAGACCGTCAAGCGAGACTCTGCCGCTGGTAGGCCGGAGCAGCGTAGTGAGCATCTTGATGGTAGTGGTTTTGCCCGCGCCGTTGGGACCTAGAAAGGCGAAGATCTCGCCCTTGGCTACATCGAAAGCTATGTTGTCGACAGCGGTGAATTCGCCGAATTTCTTGACTAATCCCTGGGCGCGAATCATGCAAGGCTGACGAGCTTGGTGAGGACGTTCAAGGAGGACCTGCTTCACATGTTAGCAAGCGCGGGGCGTCGGGCGATTAATTCAGCAATTTTGTGTTCCCACGCATCCGTACCCTCACGGTAATGGACAATGATCCAGTCCGCAAAGTAGCCGCGCAGCTCACCGGGCTGCAGTCGAAAAGGTGACAACTTTGTACCCGGCTCGACCAACAAGGCGATGACGACCATAACACCGCCAGGAGCCACGCCTCCTTTGCACCGATCGAGTAAGTCCCGTTGGAAGTAGTAGCACATTGCAATCAGGTCGTAGCGTTCGGGAGCGATCGTGAACCCGGTCTTTTCCAGATCGGCGACTTGCACGTCCAGCATGATGTTCGAGTGTGCGGACCGACTGCGGAGGATTTCAACAGCCACGGCAGAGCCATCGATCGCGGTAACGCTCCAGCCGCGCTGCGCCAGCCATAGCGCGTTGCGACCTGTACCGCAGGCCAAATCCAGGGCGCGGCCGGGCCGTAGGTCACGCGCCGCCTCTACTAATAGCGGGTTGGGGACGGACTCGCGCTCCGTCGCCGAGTCGGCCTCCTTGCGATACTGTTCGTCCCAGGCCGCGAGATCCATAGGAACCAGTATCGCGGCTTCTGCTAGGCCCCGGGGCTTATTGGGCTGATGTGTCAGCAACCACGTGCCCTGTATAATCGACGTATCATGGAGCCCACTCGGGAAGACGCGATGCCGCGAAGGAATTTCGTCGATTATCTGCTGGGGACCAGCCTCGGGATGGTGATCGCCGCGATTTTTTATCCCATCGCGAGGTTCCTGGTTCCGCCGCGCATCGCCGAATCCTCCCAGCTCAACGTCGTCGCCGCCAAAGCCGCGGAGCTGAAGCCGAATTCCGGGAAGGTGTTTCCCTTCGGCGCGGAGCCGGCCATTGTGATCCAGACACCTGGCGGCGAGATTCGAGCTTTTTCCGCTGTGTGCACCCATCTGGGCTGCACCGTCCAGTACCGCGACGACCTGCAGCAGATCTGGTGCGCCTGCCACGATGGGCATTACGATCTGTACGGGAAGAACATCGGCGGCCCACCGCCTCAACCTCTGACGAAATTGACGGCGAATACCCGCGGCGATGAAATCATCGTCTCCAAAGGTTGAACCATGAAAGCACCCGGCGGCGGAAATCCTTTGGAGTGGCTGGAGGACCGCCTCGGCCTCGAGCCGGTATTGAAGCTGGTTGAGAAGAAGACCGTCCCCATCCATCGCCACACCATTTGGTACTACCTGGGCGGCATGACCTTGTTTCTGTTCGTGACTCAGGTTGTCACCGGCATTCTGTTGCTGCTGTATTACCGCCCCAGCAGCGATACCGCCTATGAGAGTGTCCAGTTCATCATGGGACAGGTGAGCTTCGGATGGCTGGTGCGTTCAATCCATAGCTGGTCGGCCAATCTGATGATTGGCACGCTATTCATTCACATGTTCAGCGTGTTTCTGACGAAAGCCTACCGGCCGCCGCGCGAGCTTACCTGGATCAGCGGGGCCTTCCTGTTGTTTCTCGCACTCACCTTTGGATTCAGCGGGTACCTGCTGCCCTGGAACAAGGTGTCGTTCTTCGCCACACGGGTGGGAACTCAGATCGCGGGCGTCGTTCCGGGAATCGGAACCTTCCTGCTGCGCTTTCTGCGTGGCGGAGATGACGTAACCGGGGCGACGCTCACGCGCTTTTACGGGTTCCACGTGGCGATTCTTCCGGCCCTCACCACAGTGTTCCTGGGGGTGCATGTCTGGCTGGTGCAAAAGCAGGGCATGAGCCTTCCGCCAGGGGAGGATGAACGCCGGATGAAGACCATGAAGTTTATACCCAACTTCCTGCTGCGGGACGCCATGGGGTGGCTGCTGGCCTTGGGCCTGCTAGCGGCGCTGTCCGCGCTTTTTCCGTGGGAGCTGGGACAGAAGGCCGATCCCTTCGCTCCTGCTCCGGCGGGCATTAAACCGGAGTGGTACTTTCTGTTTCTGTTTCAGACGCTCAAATACATCCCGGCGAAAGTGGCGTTTATCGATGGCGACGTGCTCGGCGTCTTGGTCATCGGTGCTGCCGCTGCTTTGTGGGTGTTCGTTCCCTTCCTCGACCGCCAGGCCGCGCGCGGTGAGAAGAGCCCCGCGTTTACCGCGATTGGTTGGGCTCTCATCGTTTACATAGTGGGAATGACGCTGGTGGGATATTTCACCTAGAGGAGCACTAATGACGGAGAAGCTTCTCAGAACAAGTCCTGGCGCCGTTGCCGCGCTGGCCCTCGTCGCGGCCACTGCATGGGCGCAACCGACGCCGGTGGCCGCCGCTAAGGTTGATCGAGTGGATCAATGCGTCGCGTGCCACAGCGACCTCGATGGGCGGCTCGGCGATCCGGTGAAGGCCCTGCGGCAAAAGGACGACGTACACGGGCAGCACGGAATCTCCTGCGCCAATTGCCATGGCGGCGACCCGTCGCAGGAAACAATGGCGGCGATGGATCCAGCCAAGGGATTCGTGGCTGTGCCGAAACGTCAGGATATCCCGCGGTTGTGCGGCAAGTGCCATAGTGATGCCGCCTTCATGAAGCAGTTCGATCCCGCCGAGCGCACCGACCAGGAATCCGAATATAGCACCAGCGTTCACGGGAAGCGGCTCAAACAAGGCGATCAAAAAGTGGCCGTCTGCACCAGTTGCCACGGTTTTCACGGAGTCAAAGCGGTTAAGAATTCGACCGCTCCGGTGTACCCGCTGCAAGTTGCCGAGACCTGCGGCAGCTGCCACGCCAACCCCGGATATATGCAGTCCTATGGCATCCCCACCGACCAGCTGGCGAAGTGGAAGGCGAGCGTTCACGGCGAGGCCATGCTAAAGAAGCAGGACCTCTCTGCGCCCACCTGCAACGATTGTCACGGCAATCATGGTGCGGCCCCACCCAGTGTGGCCTCGGTGGCCAACGTCTGTGGCACGTGCCACGTCCGTCAGGCCGACCTATTCCAGAAGAGCCCGCACGCCAAGCCGTTCCAGGCACTAGGTAACGGCGCCTGTGTGCAGTGCCACAGCAACCACGAAATCCAACATCCCAGTGACGAAATGCTGGGGGTGGGGAAGCAGTCGGTTTGCGTGGATTGTCACTTTGAAGGTACGTCCAGCTACAAGGCGGCTGCGGCTATGAGCGGAGGGATCGGCGGTCTTGCGGCGCAGATCCGCGGGGCAGGGCAGATCCTTCAAAAGGCCGCGAACGACGGTATGGAGGTAAGCCGGTCTCAGTTCGATCTCAGAGAAGCCGAAAACCAGCTGATCAACGCGCGGGTTCTGATCCACAGTTTCGCACCCGGGCAGGTGGAGGCGGCAGTGAAGCCGGGGCTGGAAATCGCACGGAAGGCGAATCAAGCCGGCCTGGTTGCGCTGTCGGATTTCCAATTCCGGCGCAAGGGGTTGGCCGTGTCCCTGCTGTTCATTGCGATCGCCGTCGCCGCGATTTTTCTGAAGCTGCGTCAGATCGAACGCCGGCAGACGTCCAGCAGCTGAGTAAGGATCCGCGGGCGCGCCGGGTTCTCACTTCTCGTGGATCAGAGAAAGCAAATACATCACAATGCCCGCCAGCATGAGCGGGCACCCGATCATCAAGAAGCCCATGAACGCGAGCGGGTGCACCACCAGCAGTGAGGCGAGCTGGACCAGCAACCCGGCGCCGATCAAGAAGCTGGCCCACTTGATTCTGCGTTCGACCGTTTCCATGGCTACTGCTTTTCCTTCCAGAAGGTATCGTCTTTAAGCGACGCGACGTCGTGCACGAATTCGTGGCAGCCGCTCGAAACGCAGGATAGCTGATTAGCCTTTACCCGGCTCAGCAGATCGGGAACTTTGTTGTGCGCCGATCCTTCCTCAAAAC
>Ga0207674_10006686_pt1 | contig 13546 bp, 12 predicted proteins | sample KBSCornC72_FD_184303 | JGI IMG/M metagenome (GOLD analysis project Ga0207674, IMG submission 184303) | Corn rhizosphere microbial communities from Kellogg Biological Station, Michigan, USA - KBS Corn C7-2 (SPAdes) (version 2) | ecosystem: Host-associated > Plants > Roots > Rhizosphere > Soil ... | reverse complement strand
CAGGGCATCGGCCGGTACATTAACGACCTGGTTGGGTTTGGCCTCGATGCCGCCCAGGATGGCGCGGGCGATATCAAGGCCTTGCCGGCCTTTGGTGGGTACGCGGGATTTCAGCACTTCTGGAATGACAAGTGGAGCTCGCAGGTTGTGGCGAGCATCCTGCAGGTGGATAACGCCGCTGGGCAAGGTCCCACCGCGTTCCACCAGACCAAGTATCTCTCCGTCAACGCGGTTTACTCTCCGACCTCGGTCTTCAGCCTGGGTCTCGAGGTCCTGTATGGCGATAATGAACAGAATGATGGAGCGTCGGATCATGCGACCCGGCTCCAGGCCGGGTTCCAGTTCTACTTCTATGATGGAAGCTGAGAAGTGCCGATTGGCTCAGGGATCACATCGTTCAGGGGAATCACCTTGGGTAACGCAACGCGCAATTGGATCGCAGCCGGCCTGATGGGCCTCATGATGGGGGCGGTTCCGGCCGGCGTCCGAGGCCAGCAGCAGGACAGTGTGATCGCACCATCGGTCAGAGACACGACGTGCGCGGACACCCCGGACACGACAGGCGCCATAGACACCACGGACACCACGCGAGGGCCCGAGCGGCAGCCGGTCCGCCGGAGGAACAGCATGGATCACAACGAGGTTGCTGCTCCCCGGCTGGATAACATCCCGCTGGAAGGAACCGGAAATGGGTTCATTCCGATTCCGGGCACTGCTCCAGATACACTCAGGGCTGGCGTGTGCAAGCCGAAGCGGAAGGACGCGCAATGAGTCTGCCGCACAAGGAACGGGGCCTGTCGCGGTATCCGGCACAACGCGCCGGCCCTCTGGCCCTAAGTCCAGCGAACGGTATGTTCTCCTTTTCCGGTACTCCCACGCCGCACCGCCACCAGTTGAGGCGTCCGTGAAGCACTCGCTGCCCAGGATGACGATCCTTCTTTTGGCGCTCGTCCTCTCGGCCTGCAAGAAAGAAGCGCCTACCGCGGGTCCGCTGCCCGAGGTGACGCTTGCCGACGTCGTCCAGCAGGATGTGCCCATCTATATCGAGGCGGTGGGAGAAACGCGCGGCTCGCAGACCGTGGAGATCCGGGCCCGGGTTACCGGGTTCCTCGAATCCATGAACTTCACGGAGGGCGGAACAGTCCGGCGGGGCCAACTGCTGTATCAGATCGATCCCAAGCCCTTCGAGGCGACGGTGGCGCGGGCCAAGGCACAGGTCGCCGCAGCTAAGGCTCAGTTCGACAATGCGGAGCTGGAGGAAAACCGCCTCCGTCCACTGGCGGAATCCGACGCAGTGAGCCGGCAGGAATACGATGATGCCTTCGCCGCCAAACAGACCGCCGAAGCCGGTCTCGAGGCAGCCCGCGCCGCGGAACAAACCGCCGCTATCGACCTCGGGTACGCCCACATCACTTCGCCGCTCAACGGTATCGTGGGATTCACCGAGGCCCAGATTGGAGACCTGGTCGGCCCCGGACAGCGGAGCCTGCTCACCACGGTTTCCGAGGCCGACCCGATCTGGGTTCGCTTCGCGATTCCTGAACGGGAGTACCTGAGGCTGTACCGGCAAACTCTGACCACCGGCAAGGGGCTCAAGAATCAGGAACAGGACATCCGGATGTACCTGGCCGATGGGTCAGAGTATCCCGAGAAGGGAAAGCCTCGCGTGGCCAACCGTGCGGTGGATCCCGCTACCGGCACCCTCCAGATCGAAGTCAGCTTCCCCAACCGCAACGGCATCATACGGCCCGGACAGTTTGCCCGGATCAAGGTCCGGACCGACGTGAAGAAAGGCGCGCTGCTGGTGCCTCAGCGCGCGGTGCGAGAGCTCCAGGGCAACTATTCGGTGGCCGTAGTAAGCACCGACGCCAAGGTCAACATGAGGGCCGTGACGCCAGCTGAGCGGGTGGGCTCGCTGTGGGTGATCGACCAGGGCCTGAAGCCCGGGGAGAAGGTGGTGGTGGAGGGACTGCAACGGCTCCGGGACAGCATGACCGTGAAGATCAAGGCGGCTGTCCCTGATTCCGGCGCCCAGGAGAAAGCGGCGGAAGGCCTCACCCCCAAGCCGGCGGAGAAGCAGTAAGCCGTGGCGAAGTTCTTCGTCAATCGCCCGATCGTGGCGATGGTGATTTCCATCATCATGATCCTGGTGGGTGTGGTGGCGCTCAGGAAGCTGCCGATCGCCCAGTATCCCGAAATCACCCCACCCGAAATCATGCTGTTGGCGACCTACACCGGCGCCAGCGCGGTCAACGTCGAGCAGACTACTGCCACCCCGATCGAGCAGCAGCTCAACGGCGTGGAGCGCTCGATCTACCTCCGGAGCATCAACGCCAACGACGGCACCATGCAACTCCGGGCGACTTTCGAGGTCGGCACCGATCTCGACATCGCCAACGTCCTGGTACAGAACCGCTTCTCCCAGGCCGAGCCCCTCCTGCCCGAGGATGTGAAACGGTTCGGCGTCACGGTCCGGAAGTCGCTCACCTTCCCGCTGCTGCTCATCTCGCTCACGTCGCCCAACGGTGGCTATAACGGCGATTTCCTGAACAACTATGCCGCCATCAACGTGATCGATGCCCTGGCGCGGGTCCCGGGTGTCGGGCAGGTGCGCCTCATGTCGGGCGGCGAGTACGCCATGCGGATCTGGGTCCGCCCCGATCGGCTGGCGACGCTCGGCATCACAGTCAGCGATATCGTCAACGCGGTGAAGCAGCAGAACGTGCTGACCCCCGCAGGTCAGGTAGGAGGCCCGCCGGCCCCTTCGGGCCAGCAATTCACCTACACCGTGCGGGCCGCCGACCGGCTGGCCACGCCCGAGCAGTTCGGCGAGATCGTCGTCCGCACCAACCCGGATGGCTCGCAGGTCCGCCTGCGTGACGTGGCCCGGCTGGAACTCGGCGCCCAGATCTACAGCAGCCTGGGACGCCTCAACGGGAAGCCGGCCGCCCTGATCGGGCTCTACCAGATTCCCGGCTCAAACGCACTCAGCGTCTCCGAACAAGTGGCCACCACCCTCCAGCAGCTCAAGGCACGTTTTCCCGAGGACGTGGACTACCGCATCTCGCTGGACACCACTCTACCGATCACGGAAGGCATTACCGAGATCACCCACACGCTGCTCGAGGCGGTGGTGCTGGTCATCCTGGTGGTGTTCCTGTTCCTGCAGAACTGGCGGGCCACGCTGATTCCGCTGCTTACGGTGCCGGTTTCGCTGATTGCGACGTTCGCCGTCTTCCCCCTGCTCGGCTTCTCGGTCAACACACTGTCGATGCTCGGCCTCGTGCTGGCCATTGGTATCGTGGTGGACGACGCGATCGTGGTGGTAGAAGCGGTGATCCACAACATCGAGCACGGGCTCGCGCCAAAGGAGGCGACCCTCAAGGCCATGCAGGAGGTCTCAGGACCCGTAGTTGCCATCGCCCTGATCCTGACCGCGGTGTTCGTGCCGGTCGCCTTCGTGCCGGGCATCACCGGCTTGCTCTACCAGCAGTTCGCCATCACCATCGCGATCTCGGTGCTGTTCTCGGCCTTCAACGCGCTCACCTTGAGCCCGGCATTGTCGGCCATGCTGCTGAAGCCGAAACAACAGGTCGGTGGGCCGCTGGGAAAGTTCTTCGCGGCGTTCAACCGGGTCTTCGACCGCATCACCGGGGGATACGTCGGGATGGCCGGTTACCTGGCCCGTAAAGTGGTTCGGAGCGCCATCCTGGTAGGTGTGGTCAGCGCGCTTGCCGCCCTTATCGCCTCTCGCGTGCCCTCGTCCTTCGTTCCCGAAGAGGACCAGGGTTATCTGATGGTCAACGCCCAGCTGCCCGACGCGGCCTCGCTGGAGCGGTCCGACAACGTCGCCAAGAAGATCGAAGGGATTCTCGCCAAAACGCCGGGAGTCGAGAGCTACTCGGCCATCTCCGGGTTTTCACTCCTCACCAACGCCAACTCCAGCAACATGGCGTTCGTGTTCGTTCAGCTCAAACCGTGGCACGAGCGGCACGGCAAGGCAGAATCGGCAAGCGGCATCATCGCGCGGCTCAACCAGGCCTTCGCCACCGAGATTCCCGAAGGGATCACCATTGCCTTCGGCCCGCCCGCCATTCCGGGGCTCGGCAATGGCTCCGGCTTCTCGATGATGCTGCAGGACTTGGGCGGCAATACCCCCGAATACCTCGCCCTGCAAACCCAGCGGTTCATCCAGGCCGCCAACCAGCGACCTGAGATTGCCCGTGCCTTCTCACCGTACGGGGCCAACGTGCCCCAGCTCTTCGCTGACCTGGATCGCGACCGGGTGCTCAAGCTGGGACTCCAGCTCCAGGATGTGAACAACACACTCGGGAGCTTCCTGGGCGGTACCTACGTCAACGATTTCAACCGTTTCGGCCGGGTTTACAAGGTGTACGTGCAGGCCGAAGGATCCTACCGCACCAAGCCGGACGACATCCGCTTCTTCTACGTTCGCACGCCCGGCGGTGACATGGTGCCGTTATCCACCCTGGTGGACATGAGGCAGACCAGCGGGCCCGAGTTCACCAATCGGTTCAATCTTTTCCGGGCCGCCGAGGTGACCGGCACCCCGGCGCCCGGCTACAGCTCGGCTCAGGCGCTGAAGGCACTCGACGAAGTCGCGAAACAGGTGCTGCCGGCCGACATGGGGTACTCGTGGAATGCGCTCAGCTATCAGGAGAAGCTGGCCGAGGGCAAGGCCGGCGTCATTTTCCTCCTGGCCATCGTGCTGGTGTTCCTCATCCTCGCGGCACAATACGAGAGCTGGTCCCTGCCGTTCAGCGTGCTGCTGGGTACGCCATTCGCCGCATTTGGAGCGTTTCTGGGCCTGTTCATCGCGCGGCAGATCAGCCCGGTCTTTGAAAACAACGTCTTCGCCCAGATCGGACTGGTCACTCTCATCGGTCTGGCGGCGAAGAACGCGATCCTCATCGTGGAATTCGCCCGAGCCGAGCTGCACAAGGGCCGGCCGCTATTTGACTCGGCACTCGATGCCGCCAAGCTCCGGTTCCGCCCGATCCTGATGACCGCCTTTGCGTTCATTCTGGGCGTGGTGCCCCTCATGCGCGCCGCGGGCGCCGGTGCTGCCTCGCGCAAGGTGATGGGGACGACCGTCTTCAGCGGAATGCTCGTCGCCACGATCCTCGGCGTCCTGCTGGTGCCCGCCCTCTTCGTGATGGTAGAGCGGTTGACCGGCGGAGAGAAGAAAGCCCAGGCACATGCCGCGGCATTAGCAGCGGAGGCCGAGCCCGGTGCGGCTGGCGAACACGGCGGACACGGCGGCGGGCACTAGTGACCAAACGCTCAATAGGAATCGTCCTGGCGGCTCTGGCCGCGCTGTCCTGCAAGGTAGGCCCGGGGTACGAGCGTCCCGAAGTCGCGGTGCCGGAGACGTACCGGTTCACCGACACGACAGTCTACTCTTCCGACTCCCTCGCCAAGCTCGACTCGGCCGCGGCCATTATCGCTGACGTCCCCTGGTGGGAGGTTTTCGGAGACGACACGCTGCAGGCGCTGATCAACGAGGGAATCCAGCACAACTACAACCTCGGCATCGCGATTGCCCGGGTACAGGAAGCGCGGGCGATTACCAAGGTCGCCGGGTCGGCACTCTGGCCCCAGATCTCGGCTGAAGGCGGCGGCGATCGCTCTCAGATCACCCGCCCCGACGCCAACGCCCTGAATCAGAACCGGGTCACTAACCGGTTCTTCCTCGATGGCGTGCTCTCCTGGGAGCTCGATCTCTTCGGACGCGTCCGGCGCCAGAAGGAATCGGCCGAGGCCCAGTTCTTCGCCACCGAATTCGCCCAGCGCGGCACGATCATCAGCGTGGTCACCGGCATCGCCGATGCGTACTTCACCCTGCGAGGCCTGGATGAGCAACTGGATATCGCCCGGAAGACCGTCGCGTCCCGGCAAGAAACGGTCGATCTGTTCAGGCGCCGCGAACTGGGCGGGGTTTCCAACCGGGTCGAGGTGTCGCAGGCCGAAGCCGAGTTGGCCGATGCGATCGCGGTCGAGCTGGACACTGAACGGCTGATCGCGAACCAGGAAACCGTGGTAAGCCTGCTCCTGGGGCGTGGTCCCAGTCCGATTCCACGGGGGACCACGCTTTCCGAACAGTCGTTGCCCCCCGAAGTGCCACCCGGCATCCCCTCAAGCTTGCTGGAGCGGCGCCCGGACGTGCGGGAAGCGGAGGAGTTGCTGCGATCGGCGAACGCCGAGATTGGCGTCGCGAAGGCCGACTACTTCCCCCGCATCTCCCTCACTGGGCTATTCGGCTGGGTGAGCCCCCAACTGGACAAATTGCTCTCTGAACCGCAGACCGTCTGGTCGGTGGGGGGGAACATCGTGCAGCCGCTATTCACCGGGGGACGCATCAAGGGCAACGTGCAGGCGGCGAAGGCCCGCTGGGTGCAGTCGGCGAACTTCTACCTGGGCACCGTGCAGACGGCCTTCGGTGAGGTTTCCGACGCCCTGGCCGGGATCCGCTTTTTCGAGCAGATCAGCGAGCAGCGGGACCTCCAGGTCAAGGCGCTCACCGAAGGTTCGGAGCTTACCCGCTCGCGCTATGTCGCGGGCCGATCGAACTATCTGGAAGTGCTGGATGTAGATCGCCGGCTGTTCACGGCCGAGACCCAAGCGGTGGGAGCCCGGCTCGATCATGCCCGGACCTACATCGCGCTGTATCGAGCATTGGGCGGGGGCTGGCAGGTCCCGGATTCAACTGCCGCAACCGATTCGACCTCGTCCAAGTAAAAACTTCGGGACCCGGATCTAAAGCCCGGCATGGAGGGATGGCTCCCTGTGGCGAAAGAACTCGATACTCTGAAGAAGGTGATCCGCGAGGCCCGGAAGTTCGCCAAGAAATTCCGCGTCTCAGACGGGAAGAAATTCCGCCTCGATGACTTTGATCCAGGGGAAACCCTCGGGCTGGGCTCGGAGGACAAACCTCGAGCGAAGGAAGTCCTGGCGACCGGAGTTGCGGCTCTCTCCGAATTGCAGGACATGCTCTATGCCCAGGACCGGTGGTCGGTACTCTTGATCTTCCAGGCCATGGATGCGGCCGGGAAGGACGGCGCCATCAAGCACGTGATGTCCGGGGTCAACCCCCAGGGGTGCCAGGTCTTTTCCTTCAAGGCGCCGACCAGCGAAGACCTCGACCACGATTTCATGTGGCGCTGCCTCAAGTGTCTGCCGGAGCGGGGTCGGATCGGCATCTTCAACCGGAGCTATTACGAGGAGACTCTGGTGGTGCGGGTCCATTCCGAGCTGCTGAAGAGATCGAAGGTGCCGCCCGACCTGATCACCAAGGACATCTGGAAAGAACGCTTTCAAGACATCCGGTCCATCGAGCGCTACCTGAGCCGGAACGGGGTTTTGATCCGCAAGTTCTATCTCAACGTGTCGAAGAAGGAGCAGAAGCGGCGGTTCCTGGAACGCTTCGACACTCCCGAGAAGAACTGGAAGGTCTCTCCCAGCGATGTGAAGGAGCGGGGCCATTGGAACGACTACATGCACGCCTACGAGGAACTGATCCGGGAGACCTCGACGAAGGAAGCGCCCTGGTACGTCATTCCAGCGGACAACAAGTGGTTCACCAGGGTCATGGTGGCCGCCGCCGTGATTGACGGGCTGTCGACGCTCGACCTGAAATACCCCCAGCTCGATGCCGCCCAGCTCAAGGAGCTTGCAGCTACGAGGGCGGACCTAGTAGGAAAGGCATGAGGCAGGCTCGGCGAAGTGAGACTGAATCAGCCGCAGAAGAACGCAGATAAACGCAGAAATTATTTGAGGTGTTCACCTGGGAAGTTCAAGCACTGACAGCCCAACTTCTGCATTCATCTGCGTTTATCTGCGGCTTCTAAGGACTTCACAAGAGCGGGATGTCGAGATCGGCATCCCGCTCTCAGTATCTGGTCAGGCTTTCTTGGCGAGAGCGCCGGCGAGCTTAGCCGAGGCAAATCCGAACAACGCCCCCGCAATCATCGAAAGTACGATCAGCAGCAGCGGATTGGTGTGATAGTCGATGTCGGTCAGCATGGCGATCGCCTTGGCCTGTGCCGTGAGCAGGAAGAAGGCGACGGTCGAGGCATAGCCGTACACGCTCGCCGGAATCGAGGACAATGCCGGGATGTGAGCTGCAAGGCACAGCACCAACACGGTGATGGCCACAATCACGGCGATCCCCGCCTCGCTCCCGCCCAGAGGAGATGCGACCACGAGCCACAGGGCAACATAGGCAATGCAGCAGCCGAACACGTTGCCGATGATCGTTTGCTTGAGCGCCTTGCCGTCACCACCTGAGTGGAAGAAGCAGGCCCAGGCGATAAACGCCGCCCAGACCGCGAGCCCGATGGCCCGCAGCAGGAACGTGGCAACTCCGCCCAGCAGCGCGATACTCAAGGACAACGCAACCAGCTGTGACATGGCGATGCTCCTTCCGGGTGAGGCGGCCAGGGGAGGGCTCCGGCAGCCAGGGTGAAGGGGTCCATCACGTCCGGTGTGCCCTTTTACCACCTAAAGTGGAGTCTGTCAAATAATTGCAAATTGAAGATTACAAGATTTGCAATTGGGGGTCCGTCTCGTTCGACCTTTCCGCTTCGTTCGCCCTCCCGCCCTACCGCCCACCCGATTGACCTAACCCCCACTCCCCGGCTATTTTCGGCGGCTGCCGCCATGAACGATCTTTCGATGTCGCGGAGCCAAATGCTCCTCCTCAGCGGGTCGGCCAACCGCCCCCTCGCGGAGGAGGTTGCGGCACAGCTGGGACAGCCGCTCTGCCAGGTCACCATCAAGCGATTCGCCGACGGTGAGCTGTTCGTCAAGATCGACGAAAACGTCCGCGGTCGAGACGTCTACATCATTCAGCCGACCAACCCGCCGGCTGAGAACCTGCTCGAGCTGCTGCTCCTCATGGACGCGGCGCGACGGGCCAGTGCCGCGCGGATTACAGCGGTCGTTCCCTACTTCGGGTATGCCCGGCAGGACCGGAAGGATCAGCCGCGGGTCGCGATCAGCGCCAAGCTGATGGCCAACATGGTGTCGGTGGCCGGGGCGGACCGGGTGCTGGCAATGGATTTTCACCAGCACCAAATGCAGGGGTTCTTCGACCTGCCGGTGGACCACCTGTACGCGGCACCGGTGTTTGTGAACCACTACCGGCAGAAGTCGCTGCGGGACCTGGCGGTGGTGGCGTCGGACGTGGGGGGAGCCAAGATGGCGCGCGGCTTCGCCAAGCGGCTCAATGCGTCACTCGCAATCATCGACAAACGGCGCCCGTCGGCCAACGTCGCGGAAGTCGTGAATGTGGTGGGAGATGTCGAGGGGAAGGACTGCCTGATCCCCGACGACATGATTGATACCGGTGGCACGATGTCCGAGGCGATCCATGCGCTCAAGCGGTTGGGCGCCCAGGACATCTACTGCTGTGCCACACACGCGCTGCTGTCGGGACCGGCAGTAGAGCGGCTGAGCAACAGCCCGGTGACGGAAATCGCCGTTACCAACACGATCAATCTGCCGCCGGAGCGGCGGTTTTCGAAGCTCAAGGTTCTTTCGATCGCCCCGCTCCTGGCCAAGGCGATCGGCTACACTCACAGCGACCAGTCGGTGAGCTCGCTCTTCGACTGACCAGTAACGAAGGATCGGACCATGGCACAACAGGCGACACTACAGGCGGACACGCGGAAGGACGCCGGCAAGGGCGCGGCTCGCACCCATCGGAGGGGCGGCCGGGTTCCGGCGGTCATCTACGGCCACGACCGCGCCGCGGAGACGCTCACGATCGACAGCGCGGCGTTGAGCCGCCTCCTGTCCACTACCAGCGTCGCGACGACGATCCTGGATGTGACGATTGACGGCCGCGCGCCGGTCAAGGCGCTGATCCGCGAGATCCAGCGCCATCCGCTCCGGGCCACGGATATCCTGCACCTCGACCTCTACGAGGTGAAGGCGGACGAGAAGATCACGGTCGAAGTCCCGATCCATCTGGTCGGCACCGCCGATGGCGTGCGGAACCACGGCGGCGTCATGGACCAGGTGATGCACAAGATCGAGATCCGGGTCTTCCCGGCCGACATCCCCGAGCACGTCGAAGTGGATGTCACCAACGTCGCGATCGGCCACTCGATCTTCGTGCGCGACATCACGGTGGCCAAGGCCGACATCCTGAGCCTGGCCGATCTGCCGATCTGCTCCGTCGTGGCGCCGCGCGCCGAGATCGTCGCCACGCCTGAGGTCGCCGCCGAAGCCCCGGCCGAGCCCGAGCTGATCCGGAAGCCGAAGGCCGAGGACGAGGAAGGCGAAGAGGCCGGCGCCAAGGGCGAAAAGAAGGAGAAGGAGTAAACCCTGCGGGTCATCATGGGCCTGGGGAACCCGGGCCCCGAGTACGAGAATACCCGGCACAACGCCGGGTTTCTTCTGGCGGATCGGTTGGCGGCGCGCTGGCGCTTCCCCGCCTTTCGCCGGGTTCCCGCGGCACGCGAAACCCAGGGGAACGTCGAAGGAACCGACGTCAGGCTGATCAAGCCGCAGACCTACATGAACCGGAGCGGGGCCGCCCTGGCCTCGCTCCGTTCGCTATCCGGCTTCGATCCCACCAAGGAACTGCTGATTGTGGTGGACGACGTGGCCCTCCCGATCGGCCGCTTCCGCCTTCGCCCCGGCGGTTCTGCCGGTGGCCACAACGGCCTCAAGAGCATCGAGGGCGCTCTCCGCTCCCCGGAATACCCTCGGCTCAGAATCGGAGTCGGGCCGGTTCCTCCCGAGCAGGAAGGTCTGGCGGACTACGTGCTCGACCAGTTCAGTAAGGAAGAGCGCTCCGCCCTGAACGAGTTGCTCGACCCGATGTGCGAGGCGGTGGAGTGTTGGGTGCTGGAGGGGATCGAGGCGGCGATGAATCGGTTTAATAGCCTTAAGCCGTAGGCCATCAGCCATCAAAAGCTGTTCGCCGTTAGCTGTTAACTGCAGTTCAATCTGAAATCTGAAATCTTCAATCTGAAATCGACGTGCCGTTAACCGCCAGCCAATCGCATGCTCAGACTAGGAATTGTTGGGCTACCCAACGTCGGCAAATCCACCCTCTTCAACGCTCTGACCAGTGCGGGTGCCTTGGTGGCGAACTATCCGTTCGCGACCATTGAGCCGAACACCGGGGTCGTCACCGTCCCCGATCCTCGCCTGGATACCCTCGCCGACATCGTGAAGCCGCAGAAGTCGATCCCCGCGGCTGTCGAGTTCCTGGATATCGCCGGACTGGTGGAGGGAGCGAGCCAGGGGGAAGGGCTGGGGAACCAGTTCCTCGCGAACATTCGGGAGGTGGACGCGATCGTCCATGTGATTCGCTGCTTCGACGATCCCGATGTGCAGCACGTGACCGGCAGCGTGGACCCCGTCCGCGACCGGGAGATCATCGGCATCGAGCTTGGTCTTGCCGACCTGGCCGGTGTCGAGAAGCGTCTCGACAAGGCGAGCCGTGCCGCCAAGTCGGGCGATGCGCAGGCGAACCTCGAGTCGCGCCTCCTCCAGCAGCTGCAGGCCGCACTCGCCGAGGGTCGCCCCGCTCGCACCGTGGTACCGACCGAGGAGGAGGCCCCGACCTATCGGTCCTTCAATCTCCTCACCGCGAAGCCGGTGCTTTACGCGGCGAACGTGTTGGAAAACGAAATCGCGACCGGCAACCGCCACGTGGAAGCCCTGCAGGCGGCCATCAACAAAGACGGCGAAGAGGCCGATCTCGTAGTCTTCTCCGGGAAGGTGGAAGCCGAGCTCAGCGAGCTTCCCATAGCCGATCGCGCCGAATTCCTTTCCTCACTCGGCGTCACCGAGTCGGGCCTGGATCGTCTCGCCAAGGCCGCCTATCACCTGCTTGGTTTGCAGAGCTATTTCACCGCCGGAGAGAAGGAAGTGCGGGCCTGGACCATCCACCGCGGCGACAAGGCGCCCCAGGCAGCCGGCGTAATCCACTCCGATTTCGAGAAGGGCTTCATCCGGGCCGAAACCGTCGCCTACGACGTTTTCGTCCGCGTCGGAGGGTGGAAGCCCGCCCGGGAGCAGGGCCTCGCCCGCGCCGAGGGCCGGGAGTATGTGGTCCAGGACGGCGACGTGATGCTGTTCCGTTTCTCCAGCTGAGATCGCTGCTCAGGCTGCCTTGTCGTCCGCCTGCAGGATCCCGAAGGTGTTCCCTTCCGGATCGGTGCAGTAGGCCAGCCAACCAATACCCGGGATTGCCATCTTGGGGACGACGACCTTCCCACCCGCCTTCTCTACCTTCGTGGCGAACTCGTCACACGAGGGCACGTCCATAGTATTGACCGGGCCCTGCCCCGGATGGGCTCGCGGATGGATCCCGCCATCGATCCCGGGCGTCTTCTCGCCGGTCAGCACCATCCAGTAGGGCATCGGCCCATCCCACTTCTGAAAGGTCCATCCAAAGACGCCCTTGTAGAAACCGATGGCCCGCTCCGGATCGTCGGCGGGAATCTCGAAGTGAATCGGACGCGGCATGAGTTGCTCCTCTCGACAAGTTGGATGCTTGTGACGATCAGGCTCTCTGCGCGGCCGGCCGGCCAAATTTCTGAGTGGCGAATCCCACGATCAGCCCAACGATCGAGCCGGGGATCATGATCTCCCAGAAGTACCGCTTCCCCGTGGTAGGATCGGTTCCCAGGGCGAACGGAAGGGCCAGGAGTGCGCCGATGCCCAAGCCGATGACCAGAGCCAGCGGCAGGGAATGCAGCTTCCGGGCGATCCACCCGATCAGCAGTCCCGCCACCAGCCCCTTCCCCATGGACCCGATCACGATCCCCACGATCTGCGGAGCCACCTCGGGCGCCGAAACCAGGGCGGTCAACCCATCGAGTGCCCCCAGAACGCCTCCCAAGAGCAGGCCCAGCACCGGCTTGTTCATGGTGATTCTCCTTGTGGTTGGCCAAGCTTTACCAGCCGCACTCTTCTATTACCCATCCGCGGCGAGTCCTTTAATGTCCGGCGGACCGGCGGACCAAGAGCGGCGGACCAGTCCGCCATGTCCGCCCCATCCGCCAGCGCGCCCTACCGCCTTCCCGCCCTTCCGGCCTCACATTCCCCTCGTCACCAGGAACAGAATCCTCATGGCCAAATAGGCCAGCACCAGCAGGATCGGGGTTTGATACTTGGCGATGATGCGCCGCCCTTTCTCCAGCAGCGGCTCCTCGTAAGCTCCGACTGGCTGGGCGTCGAGGTAACGGGCGACGTCTTCGGCCAGGGCCTGAGCGGAGGGGTAGCGATCGCCGGGGATCGGGGCCATCGCCTTCCGCCAGATCGCTCGTAGAGGCCGGAGCGGCGCTGGCAGTCGCGCGAGATGCCCTTCCGATCCAGTGACGAGAAGCCGGAGCACGGCTCCGAGGCTGTACACATCGCTCCTCGCATCTATCTGCTCGACGTCTCCCCTCTCCTGCTCGGGCGACATGAATCCAGGAGTGCCCAGAACAGTGCCCGGGGCAGTATCACCCAAAGGATGACCCTGCTCGCCCGCCTTGTGCGCCCGGTCCGCCTTGTCCGCCGC
>Ga0207674_10006685_pt1 | contig 13547 bp, 12 predicted proteins | sample KBSCornC72_FD_184303 | JGI IMG/M metagenome (GOLD analysis project Ga0207674, IMG submission 184303) | Corn rhizosphere microbial communities from Kellogg Biological Station, Michigan, USA - KBS Corn C7-2 (SPAdes) (version 2) | ecosystem: Host-associated > Plants > Roots > Rhizosphere > Soil ... | reverse complement strand
AGGCCGGGCAATATGCCTACCGCGACCGCAAGGTGAAGAAGCGGAGCTTCCGCGCTTTGTGGATCCAGCGCATCAACGCCGCGGTCCGCGCGGAAGGGCTGACCTACGGGCAGTTCATCCATGCGCTGAAGCTCGCGGGGGTCGACCTCGACCGGAAGGTCCTGGCCGACATCGCGATGCACGAGGCCGAAGCTTTTTCCGCGATCATCGCCCAGGCGAAAGGCGCGCTGGAGAAGAAGGCGGCGTAAGCGGGGCCCGTCTCCTCCGCGACGGGGGGCCTGCGCAGCGTTTCGTCATTCCGCGAAAGCGCGGTTCCATGATGACGAATTGAGAGCGTCGGAAGCGAGTCCGGCGCCTTTCTCGGCCTAATCCAGCAATTCGTAAGCCGGGAGCGTCAGAAATTCGACGAGATCGGCGCTCACGATCATGTCGTGCATGAGGCGCGCGGCGTCGGCGATGTTCGGAACCTCGGCGAGAAGGCCAACCTCCTCGTCGAACCATTGTTCGAACAGGTCGAGGGTGAACTTGCGTCCGTCGTCGAGCGGCGCTTCGTGCCTCAGCCACTGCCATAGCTGGGTCCGGCAGATCTCCGCCGTCGCTGCATCCTCCATGAGGTTGTAGAGCGGCACAGCGCCCTTCCCGCCCAGCCAGGCGGCGAGATATTGGACGCCGACGCGGATATTCTCGCGCGCTCCGGCCTCGGTGCGGACGCCCTCATGAAGCTGCAGCATCTCATCGCGATCCGGAACATGCTCGGGCATCTTTTCCAACTGGTTGGGGCCGGTCATCGCGTCGAACGCCCGCATCGCGACCGGCACCAGCGCCGGGTGCGCGACCCAGGTCCCGTCATGGCCGTTACCGACCTCGCGAAGTTTGTCAGCCCGGACCTTTTCCAGCGCACCGGCATTCGCGGCCTCGTCGCCCTTCACGGGGATGAAGGCCGACATACCGCCCATGGCGAAGGCGCCGCGTCGATGGCAGGTCGCGACCAGCCGCAGCGAGTAAGCGGCCAGGAACGCCTTATCCATGGTCATCAAGGCACGGTCGGGAGTTAGCCTCGTGGCGCTCCGTCCGAGGCGCTTGATGTAAGAGAAGATATAGTCCCAGCGGCCGCAGTTCAGGCCGACGATATTCTCCCTGAGCGCGTAGAGGATCTCGTCCATCTCAAACGCCGCAGGGAGAGTCTCGATCAGCACGGTCGCCTTGATCGTCCCGCGCTCGAGCCGAAGCTTGCCTTCCGCAAAGGCGAAGACATCGCTCCACAGTTCGGCCTCGTGCCGGCTCTCGAGCTTGGGGAGATAGAAATAGGGTCCTGAACCGCGCTTCAGTGAGCTTCGGGCGTTGTGCCAGAGATAGAGGGCGAAATCGAAAAGCGCGCCGGCGACGACTTCCCCGCTGACGGTCACATGATCCTCGGGCAGGTGCCACCCGCGCGGCCGGACCATCAGCACCGCCGGACGATCGCCGACCTTGTAGCGCTTGCCGGTCTGCGGATCGGTATAATCGAGTTGGCCGAGCCAATAATCGCGAAGATTGACCTGGCCCTGGATCAGCTCGTCCCAGGTCGGCGCGGTCGCATCCTCGAAATCGGCCATGAAGACCTTCGCGCCCGAATTCAGCGCGTTGATCACCATCTTGGCATTGGTCGGCCCGGTGATCTCGACGCGCCGATCGAGCAGGTCGGCGGGGATCGATCCCACCGTCCAGTCCGACGCGCGGATTTCGAGCGTCTCCCTGGGGAAGTCGGGAAGCTCGCCCGCGTCGAAACGCGCCTGCCGGTCTTGACGCGCATCGAGCAGGGCGCGGCGGCGGCCGTCGAAACGCTCATGCATTTCGGCAAGGAAATCGAGCGCCGCTTCGGTCAGGACCTCGTCGGCTCGGTCGATGGGCGAAGATTCTGCAATGATACGCGGACGGTCCAGCACGTCGCTCACAATAGCACCGGCTCCACGCAAATCGAGTAGCGTTCAGTCGCCTCGCACCGATCGCGGAAAGTCAGGCGCTGCCATTCCATCCGTGCTCGAAGTTCATCGGCGAACGGGCCGATGATCCTTTCGGTCCCGGGTTTCAGGTCCTTGAAGCGGCAATCGGAATATTGGCCGCCGACAACCCAATAACGCTGTCCCATGGCTCTTCTCCCTATTTCGCGATTTCGAACTGTGCGGCTTCGGTGGATTCCGTGAGTGCGACGGTCGAGGCCTGGCCGCCGGAGATGGCGGTGGCGATTGCGTCGAAATAGCCGGTACCGACTTCGCGTTGGTGGCGGGTCGCGGTGTAGCCTGTAGCTTCGCTCGCGAATTCGGCCTGCTGAAGCTCGGAATAAGCCGCCATGCCCCGGTCGCGGTAACCGCTCGCCAGCTCGAACATCGCGTGATTGAGGCTGTGGAAGCCGGCCAGGGTCACGAACTGGAACTTGTAGCCCATCGCACCGAGCTCGCGCTGGAAGCGCGCGATCGTGTCGGAATCGAGCTTCGCGGCCCAGTTGAAGCTCGGGCTGCAATTGTAAGCGAGCATCTTGCCGGGGAATTTGGCGTGGATCGCATCGGCGAACGTCCGCGCATCCTCGAGGTCGGGGTGGCTGGTCTCGAACCACAGGAGGTCGGCATGCGCGGCGAAAGCAAGGCCGCGCGAGATGCAATGGTCGAGGCCGGTGCCGTCCTTCAGTCGGAAGAAGCCTTCGCTGGTGCGCTCGCCGGTGATGAATTGACGATCCCGTTCATCCACGTCCGATGTGATGAGCTTGGCGCTTTCGGCGTCCGTCCGTGCGACGAGTATCGTCGGAACTCCGCAAACGTCCGCTGCGAGCCGTGCGGCGTCGAGGTTGCGGATTGCGGCCTGCGTCGGAATCAACACCTTGCCGCCAAGGTGACCGCACTTCTTTTCGCTCGCGAGCTGGTCTTCGAAGTGAACGCCCGCGGCGCCGGCCTCGATATAGGCTTTCATGATCTCGAAGCAGTTGAGCGGACCGCCGAAGCCGGCCTCCGCGTCGGCGACGATCGGCGCGAACCAGTCGCGCTTCGCTCCGCCTTCCATATGCTCGATCTGGTCGGCGCGCTGGAAGGTGCGGTTGATTCTGCGCGCGAGCTCGGGCCCCGAATTGGCGGGATAGAGCGACTGGTCGGGATACATGGCCCCGGCAGCGTTGGCGTCCGCAGCGACCTGCCAACCGGACAGGTAGATGGCATTGAGCCCCGCGCGGACCATCTGCATCGCCTGGTTGCCGGAGAGGGCGCCTAGCGCACGCACCGGTTCGTCGCGGTTCAGCAATTCCCACAGCTTGAGCGCACCGCGCCGGGCGAGCGTATGTTCGACAGGAAAGGATCCGCGGAGCTTCAGCACGTCATCGGCGCTGTACGGCCGCTCGAGCCCATGAAACCTGTTGGAGGGGGCCGCTACTACCGCGCTGAAGTCCGACATCCTCTTATCCTTCGCTGGAGCCTTGGACAGAGAGAACCACGGGCCTTTGAAAAGGACTCGCGGAATAGTGCGAATGTGTCAGTTCATGACTTGTGAAGTTTGTAAAAACGTACACAAGATGACTGCATGACTGGCCAACGAAAGCTCTTCCTCGGTGCGCGACTGAAGCGGCTTCGCCGCGAGCGCGGCCTCAACCAGAGCAAAATGGCCGAGGAGCTCGGCGTCTCCGCCTCCTACCTCAACCATCTCGAGCGCAACCAAAGGCCCGTCACCGCCGGAATTCTCCTGCGGCTCGCCGAGACGTTCGACGTCGATGTAAAAAGCTTCGCCGCGGATACGCCGGAGGTGGGCGGTCCCAGCCAGTTGAGCGAGATCTTCTCCGATCCAATGCTCGGCGACCTTGGGGTCAGCCGCTACGAGCTCGTCGAGCTGGCCGACAATGCCCCGTCGATCGCCGAAGGCATCGCCCGGCTCTACACCGCGCTCCGAGAGCTTCAGAGGCAGCCGCAGGAGACCGCGGACCCGCGCGTGTTGATCACCCCCGAAACCTGGGTGCGCGACTATATCCAGGCGCAGCGCAATCACTGGCCGGAGCTGGAAGAGGCATCGGAAACGCTGGGCGGCGCGATGGCACATCCATTGTCCGTCGCCGAGCCGCTGCGCCATCGCCTCAAGGAAGCGTGGGGTGTCGAGGTTCGGGTGGTCGATCCCGAATTCCTCGAGGATGCGAGCCAGCACTACGATTCGCAGCGGCGCGTGCTGATGCTTTCGTCGCTTCTGCGCCCGGAGAACCGGACGTTCGGAATGGCCTATCAGCTTTCGCTGCTGGAGTTCGCTCCGATCATTGACCGGATGCTCCAGGCGGCGCGCCCGCCCGAGGCCGGGAGCCGCCATCTCCTGCACATGAGCTTCGCCAATTATGCGGCCGGCGCGATCATCATGCCTTACGGCCGCTTCCTGCGCGCCGCGGAGGAGCATCGTTACGCGCTCGACCGGCTGTGTGCACAATTCGGGGCCAACATCGAACAGGTCGCCCACCGCCTGACGACGCTCAGCCGATCGGGCGCGAAAGGCGTCCCCTTCTTCATGCTGCGGGTCGATCCGGCCGGAAACATTTCAAAGCGCTATGCTGGCGAGAGCTTCCCTTTCTCGCATTTCGGAGGGACCTGCCCGCGCTGGCATCTGCACACAGCGTTCCAGACGCCCGGGCAGACGATCCGCCAATTGATCGAGACTCCCGACGGACAGCGCTTCTTCACGCTCAGCCGAACGATCGAGCGGCCGATCAGGCCCGACCTGCGGGACGATGCCTTGCTGGCGATCGGCCTGGGCTGCGACGTGAAGCACGCACATCGCATCGCATATGCGGACGGGCTCGACCTGGCGAACACTCCGGCAACGCCCGTCGGTCCAGCCTGCGCGATCTGCCCGCGGCTGCAATGCCCCTATCGCGCGACTGCGCCGGCTGGACGAATGCTCGCGGTAGAGGAGAATCGTAAGACGATTTCGCCTTATCCGTTCGTTCCAGCCTAGGGCGCTACGGGCTCGCGCTCCAGGTTGGCGCGATCCCAATCCGCGAGGTCGGCGGCCGCGTCATAGGTCGACTGCAGGAACTCGCTCAACGCGGCTTCCGCATCACTCGAATCCCGCACCTGGGCATAGGGCAGAATATATTCGCCATAAGTTTCGTCGAAATGGCCTTGGCTGACTGGTGTCCGGCGAAAGCCCTCGGGCTCGGGATAGGTGTAGCTGTAGAAGAAAGGTTCGGCCGCGACCGCGCCTCCAGCCCAGAAACCTGCGCTCGACAATTGTTGGTCATAGGCTTCGCGGGTGATTCGGTCGGGAAGGCCGGGAACACCGCCTGGATGCTCCGGTGCCGGCCGGCCGGAGAAACGGGTCACGGCGAGGTCGAAACTTCCCCACCAGAAATGAACCGGGCTCGACTTGCCGGTGAAACCCGCTCGGAAGCGCCCGAAGACGGGCAGAATCGCCGCCAGCGCCTCGCGAAAGCGCTCGGCGGAATCGCGATCATATTCGCGTGGGGTCGTGTCCTCGGCAAAGGGAATTGCGCCTTCGATCTCGTTCGGCCGCCCATTGAAGTCCGACGGCAGGCCATGCTTGTCGAGAATTGCGATGAGCCGCTTGTGAAGTGCGGCGACGCTTCCTGCATTCAGGGGGACCTCCTCGCGCGATCCGTCGCTGACCCACAAGACCACGGCGTGCCTGCAAAGATCGAGCGTCAGGGTGAAGGTCCGGTTGCCGCTTGCCGCCGTCGGAAGCGCAGCAAGGCCACGAGCATTCGGCTGCAGAGCCACATGCCAGCCATGATTGACCCACGGAGCGTGCGCGACGCGGATCTTGCCGAGCATCTGCGCAGCGAGATGCAGTAACGCCAACGTCTCGTGGTCGCGCTCGACGTTCATCTCGGGCCAATCGCTCATCGCCGTCGACGATAGCACGCCCCTTTGCATTTTTCGCGTCGGCCCGGCTAAGGCCGTCCGATGTCTGAGCTGCTTGAACGCGTGGCCGCCGCCCAAACCCTGCAGGACCTGGAGTCCGTGCGGGTCGCGCTGCTCGGCAAGTCCGGCGAGATCACCGCCAAGCTCAAGTCGCTGGGCTCCATGGACCCCGAGACGCGCGGGGCGGAAGCGCCGAAAATCCACGCGCTTCGCGAGCAGGTCACCGGCGCGATCGCCGACCGCAAGGCCGCGCTCGAAAATGCCGAGCTTGAGCGCAAGCTCGCGACCGAGAAGATCGATCTTTCGCTTCCGGCTCCCCAGGCGCCGCAGGGGACTGTGCATCCCGTCAGCCAGGTGATGGACGAGCTCGCGGAGATTTTCGCCGACCTCGGCTTCTCGGTGGCGGAAGGGCCCGAGATCGAGACCCAATGGTACAATTTCACCGCGCTCAACATGCCCGAATTCCATCCGGCGCGAGCGATGCAGGATACGTTCTACCTGGAGCAGCGGGCGCCGGACGAGGAACCGCGCGTCCTTCGCACGCACACGTCTCCAGTGCAGATCCGCGCGGGCGAGAGCCAGGGGGCGCCGATCTACGTGATCGCTCCGGGCCGGGTCTATCGCTCCGACAGCGACGCGACGCACACACCGATGTTCCACCAGGTCGAAGGCTTCGTGATCGATAAAGGCATCACGCTAGGTCATCTAAAATGGACGCTCGAAACTTTCGTCAAAGCCTTCTTTGAGCGCGACGACATCGCGATGCGCTTCCGGCCGTCCTACTTCCCGTTCACCGAGCCATCCGCCGAGCTGGACATCGGCTGGTCGATCGCTGACGGACGGCGCGTCGTCGGAGGAAGCGAGGGCTGGATGGAGATCCTCGGCTCGGGGATGGTCCATCCGCGCGTGATCGCCAATTGCGGCCTCGATCCCGAGGAATGGCAGGGCTTTGCGTTCGGTTGCGGAATCGATCGGCTGGCCATGCTGAAATATGGGATGGACGACCTCAGGGCTTTCTTCGACGGCGATATTCGCTGGCTGAAACATTATGGGTTCCGCGCCCTCGACGTTCCAACGCTTTCGGGCGGAGTGGGCGCATGAAGTTCGGTTTCGACTGGCTGAAGGAGCATCTCGAGACCAATGCTTCCGCGCAGGAAATCGCCGACAAGCTGACCAACATCGGCCTGGAGGTCGAGGAGCTGATCGATCCTTCCGAAGCGCTCGCGCCCTTCAGGGTCGCGCGCGTCCTCTCCGCTGACAAGCACCCGCAAGCCGACAAGCTCCAGGTCCTGACGGTCGATGCAGGCGATGGGCCGGTGCAGGTCGTTTGCGGAGCGCCCAACGCCCGTGCCGGAATGCTCGGCGTCTTCGGTCCTCCCGGCGCCTACATCCCCGGCAGCGACATGACGCTGAAGGTCGCGGCGATCCGCGGAGTGGAGAGCCGGGGAATGATGTGCTCGGCTCGGGAACTCGAGCTCGGCGAGAACCATGAGGGGATCATCGAGCTTCCGGCCGACGCGCCCGTCGGCACGGCCTACACCGATTATGCAGGCCTCAACGATCCCGTGTTCGACGTGAACGTCACGCCCAATCGCCAGGATTGCATGGGCGTTCGCGGCATCGCGCGCGATCTCGCGGCCGCGGGGATGGGCAAGCTCAAACCGCTCGCAATTCCCGAGATCGAGGGAAGCTTCGCTAGCCCGGTGCCGATCCGCATCGAAGATCGCGAAGGCTGCCCCGCTTTCTTCGGGAGGGCCATTCGCGGGCTGAAGAATGGATCTTCGCCGGAGTGGATGCAGCGCCGGCTCAAGGCCGCCGGACAAAGGCCAATCTCGGCGCTCGTCGACATCACCAATTATCTGACGATCGGCTTTGGACGGCCCGCGCATGTCTACGACATTGCCAAGCTCGCGGGCGGGCTGACCGCTCGCGCCGCGAAGCCGGGCGAGACGGTCCTCGCGCTCAACGAAAAGGAATATCGGCTCGAACCGTTCATGACCGTGATCGCGGACGACAGGCAGGTTCACGACATCGGCGGAATCATGGGCGGCGAGGATTCCGGAGTCAGCGATGCAACGACCGATGTGATGCTGGAAGTGGCTTATTTCACTCCGGAACGGATCGCCCGCACCGGCCAGGCCCTGGCCCTCACCAGCGATGCCCGGAGCCGGTTCGAGCGCGGCGTCGATCCGGCATTCCTCGACGACGGGCTTGCGATCCTCACCGGCCTGATCCTCGACATTTGCGGCGGCGAGCCATCCGCCGCGATCCGCGCCGGCGAACCGCCGATCGAGCATCGCGTCGTGCGGTTCGATTACGGCCTTACGGAGAAGCTCGGCGGCATCGACGTTCCCGAAGAGCGCCAACGCTTGATCCTTACCGATCTCGGCTTCGAACCGAACGGATCGGATATTGTCGTGCCGACGTGGCGTCGTGACGTCGAAGGCCCAGCCGATTTCGTCGAGGAAATCGCGAGGATCACGGGCTACGACAACGTCCCCTCGACGCCGCTCCAGCGCACGCCGGGAGTCGCCAAGCCAACCGCAACGCGATCGCAGCTGATCGAGCGGCGCGTCCGCCGGACGGCCGCAGCCCGCGGATTCGACGAAGCCGTGACCTGGAGCTTCATTTCGGAAGAAGAAGCGGTGCTGTTCGGCGGATCCGACTGGAAGCTCGCCAACCCGATCAGCGAAGACATGAAGGTGATGCGACCGTCGCTGCTTCCCGGCCTGATCGCGGCCGCGCAACGCAACATCAACCGCGGTGCTTCGTCCGTCCGGCTGTTCGAGATTGGGCGACGCTATCTTTCCGACAACGAGCATCCCACGGTCGGCATGATCATGTCAGGCGACCGGACGTCGCGCGATTGGCAGACGGGCAAGGCCCAGGACTTCACTGCGTTCGACGCGAAAGCGGAAGTTGTCGCGTTGCTCGATGCCGCCGGCGCCCCGATCGCCAGCCTCCAGGTGTTTCCCGACGCAGGCCCCGTGTGGCATCCCGGAAGATCAGCGACACTGCGGCTTGGTCCGAAGACGGTCGTCGCCGCATTCGGCGAGCTGCATCCGCGCCTGGTCAAGGAGCATGGCGTTCCGGGCGGATGCGTTGCCGCGGAGATCTACCTTGATGCGATCCCGTCATCGCGCGGAAGCGGGCATGCCCGCGCTGCCTATAGCCCACCGGCGCTGCAGGCGATCAGCCGCGACTTCGCCTTCGTCATGCCTGCGGAGGTGACCGCGGAAAAGCTGGTGCGCGCGGTTGCGGGAGCCGACAAGCAGTTCATTCGCGGCGTTCGCGTCTTCGACCGGTATCAGCCCGAAGGCGGCGAACTCAGCCTCGCACTAGAAGTCAGCATTCAGCCGGCCGAGAAGAGTCTCACCGAGGAGGAGATCGCCGCGATCTCCAAACGCATTGTCGAAGCCGCAGAAAAGCTAGGCGCTCGCCTCAGGACCTGAGCTCAGTGCGTTGATCGCAGCGTGGACCCGCGCCTCGATTTCGACGCGCTTCAGTCCCGCCGGAATCGTTTCGCCGACCTTGAAGGTCACGACCCCCGGTCGATGAATCAGGCCGCGCCCCCACAGCCGGCCGCTGTCGACCGCAACGGGAACGACGGGCAAGCCAATCGCCCGGTACAAACCCGCGAAGCCGGGTTTCAGCGGCGGAGTTTCCCCCGCCCGGACCCTTGTGCCCTCCGGAAAGATCATCACCGGCCGTCCCGATGCGATCGCGTCCTGCCCTTCCGCAACCATTCGCCTCAGCGCCTTTGCCCCGGCGCTGCGCTCAACCGGAATGACGCCATAGCGGCGCGTCAGCCAGCCGAAGAGCGGAATATCGGCGAGTTCCTTCTTCATGACGATCACCGGCAGCTTGGAGAGCCGGACCATCTCCAGCGTTTCGTACATCGCCTCATGCTTCACGGCGATAAGGTAGGAACCCGAAGGAACCTCGCCTTGCACCTGGGTGTGGATGCCCAGCAGCCGCGCGCAAAGCCAGTGATGAAGATCGACCCAGCTCAACACGACGGCAAGGGTTGGCCGCCGGCCGAAGGGCGTCGCGGCGATGCCGGCCAGCACCCAGAGCACCGTCGCCGAATAGAAAATCGCCGCGAACAGCAGCGATCGAAGCAAGGCCATCAGATATCCGCCCAAACGGCGAGCCGCCGAAGCACGAACTTGTTGTATTCGCCGAAAAGCGTCAGGAAACTCGGCTCGGTCCTAACGGCATCGGTGGTCAGCGGGTATTTATCGCCGAGCACCTTGCGGAATTCATAGCGGGCGCGCCGCATGTGCCAGTCGCTCGTGATCAGCCGTACCGAGTGGAAATTGTACTTCACCAGCCATCGGTGAGCCTCTTCGGCGTTCGACCTTGTGTCGACGGATTCGCTTCCGAGATCGACGCAGCATTTAATGAGCGCGCGGCTTCCCCCGAGACGCCGGGCGATGTCGCCCTTGGTCACCGAGGGATCGGCCCCGGCGACGAGCAGCCGCTTCGCCTTGCCTTGCTGGAGGACTTCCACCGCATGTTCGATCCGGCCGCTTCCGCCCGTCAGCACGACGGCCGCGTCGGTTGCCTTCACGCTGGCATCGGCGGGCCTGCCGAGCGTCAACGCGAAGAAGATGAAACCCAGAAGGTAGATGAGGGCAATGAGCGATGCTGCGCGTGCGATCATAGAGCCTCGCGCAATGCCGCGAGAACCGCAGCGCGGCCGACAAAGGTCGCGAGCGCGGTCAATGCGAAAGGGATCAGGGCGAGGATCAGCAGATCTGCTCCCGAGAGCGTCGCTCCTCCCGTGAGTTCGCCCGCAAAGGACGAACCTGCGGCGAGCGCCAGCAGGACGAGCGCGCCGGCTGCCGCTCCCGCAATGCTGCCGGCCAGGGCATCGACCGCGATCTTGCGTTGGAACAGGCGTGTGACCTGAATGTCGGTCGCGCCAATGCCGTGCATCACCTCGATGGTGAAACGATGCGTATCGAGCGCTCCACGCGCGGCCAGGACGACCGCGGCAGCGGACGCGCCGGCAAGCATCAGCACCAGAGTCAGGGCGATCCATTGCAGCGCGCGCAAGGACCGCAGCAATGGTGCCAGGCTTTCGCGCTGGGCAATGACCCTCGATCCGGGCGCCGCCGACGCGAGGCGCCGTTCCATTGCGCCGAGGTCCGTTCCAGGCCTTGCGTCGAAGTTGATAAGCGCCGGTATGGGCAGGTCCGCGGTTGCGCCCGCAGGGCCCAGCCAACGCTCGAGCGTTTTGCGCATCTCGCTTTCAGGAACGGCTTCCGCATTCGAAACGCCGGGTGTTGAACGAACGCGCTGAAGAGTCGCTTCGAGATTCCCGTTTCCGCCCGGAATCTGTAGCGAGAAGCGGCTTTCGACACCCTTCGCGACCATGCCGGCCGTGCCGGCGAGCGCCAGTCCCGCCGCGGCAACGATCAGCATGGAAAAGCACATGATCGCGATCACCCAGGGCGTCGGACCGCGCAAAGGCCGAACGCCAAGCAACCGCCGTTCGGCCGGCGCCGCGAACAACCAGTCGAGCGTCATTTCTCGCTTCCTGGCGTGCGAGGCGGCGGATTCTTGAGGCCTCCGGTGGGATCGAGCATCGTCCCATTCTCGAGCCGGATCATTTGCGCTCCGGGTGTTGCGCTGATGAGGCCAATGTCGTGGGTGGCGACGATCACGGTCGTTCCGAGCTGGTTGAGCGACGTGAACAGGTGAAGCAGGCGCCTGGCCATGTCGGCATCGACGTTCCCCGTCGGCTCGTCAGCCACGAGCAGTTCCGGGCGATTGATCACGGCGCGAGCGATCGCGACGCGCTGCTGCTCGCCCCCGGACAGAGTTGGCGGGCGAGCGCTCGCCCGATCCGCGAGCCCGACCCAGGCAAGCATCTCCCGCACCGGACCCTCTGTTTCCTGCTCGCTCGCGCCCGCGATTCGCAACGGAAGGGCCACGTTGTCGAAGGCCGAGAGATGCCGGATCAGCCGGAAATCCTGGAAAACCACGCCGATTCGGCGCCGGAACTGGGGGAGCGCGTCGCGAGGGGCACCGCTGAGCTCCTCACCGAAAAGCTGGATCCTGCCGCGCGTCGGCCTTTGGGCGAGATAGAGGAGTTTCAGAAGCGACGTCTTGCCCGCGCCGGATGGGCCGGTGAGAAAATAGAATCCGCCCTTGCCGAGACGGAAATCGAGGTCGCGCAGCACCTCGGCTCCCGTACCGTAGCGTAAACCCACGCTATCGAACTCAACGATCGCAGACAGCGACTTGCCCCTTCCCGCTTACGCGCTAGCTCTGGCCCCAGAGCCTTGCCTTGCCAAGCCCCGCGCATTCCTGTTTACCCTGCGCAATCTGTCTCGGAAGAGGTCTTTTGCGCCGATGATCCTCACCTGCCCAAATTGCGGCACGCAATATGTGGTGAAGGATGGCGCGATTCCGCCTCAGGGCAGGCAAGTGCGCTGTGCATCGTGCAAGCATAGCTGGCACCAGGATCCGGAGACCGCGCCGTTCGAAGAGGATCAAGAAACGCTCGCGGAAGCGACGATGATCGATCCGAGCAGCGGACCCGAAGCGGAACAGCGGGCCTATGAGGAGTCCGTTGTCGAAGGTGCGGCTTCCGACGCGTCGCTCGACGAACAGCCGGCTGTCGATCCGGCGACCCCACCGGATTCGGAATTTGCGGCGGCTGTGCAGGCGGCTTCGGGGTCGCCCGAAACAAGTGATTATGATGCTCCGCCAGTGCCGGAGATGCCCGTCGATGACGAGTTTAGCCCCTTTGCCGACCGCGACTATGCAGAGCCCAGCGGGCGGCGCGGCTTTGTTTCAATCCTAGTCGTCCTCATTGTTATTGCCGCCGCCGCAGCGGCCTTCTGGTTCTTCGCTCCGCCCGAATGGAAGGCAAAGGTCGGTCTCGCCGATTCGGGCCAGACGCCGCTGCAGCTGATGATCACGCACCCCGACCGGCAGAAACTCGCAAGCGGCAATGAATTGCTGACGGTCACGGGTCGAGTGATCAATCCGACCGACAAGGTCCATCCGGTTCCGCCGATCTACGCCCAGCTGAAGAGCCGGACCGGCAAGGTGATCTACAGCTGGACGATCGCGCCTCCGGCGCCGACCCTCGCTCCCGGGGCGAGCGCGTCGTTCAACAGCGCCGAGGTGAATGTTCCCGCGGGCGGTGATGATCTGACGATTAGCCTCGGCTCGCCGAAGACATAATCTCATTCAAATTCAATGAGTTGTGCTTGGCGCTGAGCGCCCTCGACGGTCACGACCGAATTTCGGGCCTTGAGTCCTCCGTCGCTTCTCCCTTGTTTCCAATCCAGGCGCGCGCCCGAAATGATGCGGGCCGTCGCGCGCGCCTCCACGAGCGCGCGGACCGGGCTGGCCGGCGGCGAAACAGTCAGTGCGGCTGCAACGAGAAGGATCATGCCGCACGACTAACGCGCCCGCGGCAGTTTGGTAAACAGCGTCTTAAGATTTGTGCCGCGATGGGACGCGGATCGGCGAGGCGGGGTCGGCATTGCGCCCCCAGGGGCGCTTTGCTAGAGGCCGCGCCTTGCCAGCCGGGCGGCGCTCAGCCGCCCTTTTCATGACGTGCGGTCGTGGCGGAACTGGTAGACGCGCAGCGTTGAGGTCGCTGTGGCCGAAAGGCCGTGGAAGTTCGAGTCTTCTCGACCGCACCAT
>Ga0207674_10006683_pt1 | contig 13548 bp, 12 predicted proteins | sample KBSCornC72_FD_184303 | JGI IMG/M metagenome (GOLD analysis project Ga0207674, IMG submission 184303) | Corn rhizosphere microbial communities from Kellogg Biological Station, Michigan, USA - KBS Corn C7-2 (SPAdes) (version 2) | ecosystem: Host-associated > Plants > Roots > Rhizosphere > Soil ... | reverse complement strand
CTCCTCCTTCTTCGGGCGAGTCTCGAGGTCCTTGATCACCGCCTTCTGCTCGGCGATGCGCGCGTCCTGGACGGCGATCTGCGACTTCAGGTCGGTGGCGGCGATGCGCGCGATGACCGTTCCCTTCTTGACCGTTTCGCTGCCCGAGAAGTAGACCTGCTCGATCACGCCGGAGACGTCCGACGTGATGACCTGCCGGTCGCTCGGGTAGATGTCGAACGTGCCGCCGGCCTCGTAGGGGTAGGGCAGGAAGAGGAGGAGGAGCAGGCTCAGCAGGACCGCGGTGCGCGCGTACGCCGCGGTGCGGCTCTTGGCCGGCTCGGCCTGCTTGGTTTCGCCGCCTTCGGCCGGCAGAGCGCGCCGGCGCCAGCGATCGAACTGCACCGAGCGGTCGTACGCGACCGAGATCGCCTGGAAGCGCACCACCGTGCGGTTCACGAGATAGCCCGCGAGCACCAGCGCGACGATGATCGTCGTGCCGCCGATCTGCGTCTGCGCGAGGAAGCGCGTCACGATCATGACGATGATCGCGACGATGAAGAAGGCGTAGACGAAGTTCGCCAGCGCGTAGGTCGCCAGGACATTGCTGTCCGCCTCGGACGACGCGCCGCCGCGGATCTTGTCGATGAAGGCCCGGTACGACTTGCCGCGCAGGTACGGCTCGTTCATGAAGGCCGCCAGCAGGTGGTAGCCGTTGCCCTTCACCAGCGGGTTGCCGCCTTCGAGCACCAGGTTGACGGCGCACAGGAAAGCGACCGACAGCCCCGCCCGCGACAAGAAGAGGAACGTGTCGCGGGTGTTGTACCAGAGCAGGATGCCGACACTGAACAGGAAGAGCCGCATGAGCAGCGGCGCGGCGTGCAGCCACATGCGCTCGCGACGCGACAGCTGGTCGGTGTGCCGGATGCGGATCGTGAAACGCGGGAAAAAGCCGAAGCGAAGGCCGATGCTGAGCGGCCCGACGCTGGCGCGAAAGTTCTGCGCCACGAAGGCTTGCGTGAGGACCGCGGCGATGTTGATCGTGAACAAGCTCACCACCGCATGGATGGCGAGGTCGGTGAGATCGTGCAGCGTCGCCAGGTCGTCGTAGCCGAGCGGCGCATAGCGAATGCTCAGGATCAGCGCCGACAGGAAGAGGAACGGCATCAGGTAGACGACCCAGCGCAGCGGCCGCACGACCGGCAGCAGCGTTGCCAGGAAGGGTCGGATCTCGAACAGCGGGAATGCCCGGCCCGCGCGCCGCGGGTCGAGGTTCTCGACCTCGTTGATCCCGGCCGGCAGCGTCGCTTCCTCGGGGATGGACTTGCGCTCGTCCGCCGCGCCCGCGGCGGCAGGTGGCGGCGCGCTGGCAGGCGGGGGCGTCCCGGCCGCGACCGGCTTCGGCGTCGCGGCCACCGGCGCCATCATCACGCTCAGCTCCTGGAACGACTTCGGCTTCACCAGCCCTTGCTCGAGTGCGTAGCCCTGGCGCGTGAACGGCTTCAGCAACGGATGGGCAGCGCTTTCCTCGTCGAGCAGCTTGTTGTCGGCGAGCCAGCCGAAGAACCGGAGGATCTCCGGCTCGCTGATCTGACGGCCGAAGCGGTCCTCGAACACCGAGCGCAGCTTGGCGACGTCTTCGCAGCCCGGCAGCACCTCGAGCACGAAGAACTGCCACGGCTCGAGGTCATGGGTCTTGTCGGCGAGCTTGTCGCGCAGCAGGTAGGAGGTCTGGTCGCCGTGGACGATGCGAAACGCCTGCAGCCGGCGCGGCAGGTAGGCCGGCAGCGCGACCCGCTTGGTTTGCTCACTCATGAGCGGCCCCCGAATTGAGCGAAAGCTCTGCCGGCCGGTAGTCCGATACGCTCCACCCGCCCCCCATGGCCTTGTAGACGCCGATCAGCGCGAGGTAGCGCATGCGCCGGGTCTCGTTTTCCTGCAGCTCGGCGCCATAGATGCTGCGGTCGGCCTCGAGGACCTCCAGATAGCTGCTCCGCCCGCCCTGGTAGCGCCTGAGGGCGCTCGCCTTGTGCTCCTGCAACGCTTCGAGCTGGCGCGTCTGGATGGCGAAGCGCTGCGAAGTCTTGCGATGCGCGACGAGCGCATCCTCGACCTCGCGCAGCGCGGTCTGGACACTGATGAGGTAACTCACCGCCTTCTGGTGCTGGACCGCTTCGGCCGCGCGGACTTGCCCGGCGATCCGGCCGCTCGTGAAGATCGGCCCCAGCAGCTTGACGCCGAATGTCCCGAAGTTGGACGACAGCGCGAGCAGGTTGCTCAGGTCTTCGCTCGCGAACCCCGATTGCGCCGTCAGGCCGATGCGCGGCAGGTATTCCGCTTTCGCGACGCCGATCTGCGCGTTGGCGGCGACGAGTTGCTGCTCGGCCTGGCGGATGTCGGGTCGCTGCGCGAGCAGATCGGCCGGCAGCCCGCCGGGGATGGCCGGCAGCTGCAGCGCCTCGATCGGCTTGCCGCGCGCGATCGCGCCCGGGCTGCGGCCGAGCAGGCTGCCAAGCGCATGCTCGAGGACGCTGATCTCGGCTTCCTTCGACGGAATCTCGGCGCGCGCTTCTTCGACTTCGGCACGGGCCTTCAGGACCGGCAGCTCGTTGATGCCGCCGCCCTTGTACTTCTTTTCCAGAAGCTCGACCGTTTCCTCGCGGCTGGCGAGCGCGCGCTGCAGGATCGCGAGGTCGCGGTCCGCGCCGAGCAGCCGCAGGTAGGTCGACGCGACGTCCGACACCAGAGTCAGCACGAGGGCGCGTCGGCTTTCCTCGCTGGCGAGCAGTTGGGCGAGCGCCGCCTCGTCGGCCCGACGCAGGCGCCCCCAGAAGTCGAGCTCCCAGTTGATGGCGCCGGAGATCTCGTAGGTGTTTCCGACCGGGAAGGTGTTCGGGTTCAGCTTCTCGAAGCGATTCTGGCTGAGCGTGTCGCGCGTGCGCTGCGCCGCGACGCTGACCTGCGGCAGGCTTGCGGACTTGCTGACCTGCAGCATCGCGTCGAATTGGTCGATCCGGTAGATCGCGATGCGCAGGTCCTTGTTCTCGTCGAGCGCGGTCTGGATCAGCGCGTCGAGCGCGGGGTCTCCGATGGCCTTCCACCAGGCGGTGTTGACGAGCTCCGCGGAGCCCACCGGCGCCAGCCCCTCCGCCGCAGCGACTCCGGCGCGCGACCCGCCGAGGCCTGCGGCCGAAGCGGGCATGCCGGCGACCGTCGGTGGCGGCGCGAGCCATGCATCGGGCATCGTCACCTTCGGACGCTGGTAGTCGGGCCCCATGGGCGCGCACGCCGCGAGCGCCCCGGCGGCGACGAGCGCAAGGCCGTGGACCGAGCGAGCGCGCCGCGTGTTGGCCATCGCGCTCACTTCTCCGGCGTGTGCTCGAGCACATCGAGCGCGAGGGCTTCGATCTCGCGCACCCGCAGCAGCCGCGTCTGCAGTTCGAGCGTCATCGCCTCGAACCACTTGACCTGGTACTCGAGCTGGCGCCGCTCGGCGATGATGTCTTCCATCGGGGCGTTGGCCGGCGCCTGGCCGTGCTCGTCGAAGAGGATCTTGATCTCTTCGGCGACCTGCCGATTGGCGTTGATGTACTTGACCTGCTTCTCGACGAACTTCTTGACCTTGCGCGCCTTGAACTCGCGCAGCAACGCCTCCCGCAGGCCGCGCTGGTACGGGCTCAGGTTGTCGAGGTCGGGATGCGTCGTGACCGGGTCGCCCTGAATCGGCCCGATCTTCGGCCGTCGGCCTTCCTGCAGGTCCGTCCCTCCGCCAGTCTTGCCCGATGCAGCGTCGTCCATGCGCAGCCTTCAATAGCCGAGTTCGCGGGCCAGGGCGACGACCTGCGGCTTCAGCCCCTGGCCGTCCTCGCGCCACGGCACGGGGTCGGTCAACGACGGCATCTTGACCTTCTGCGGCCGGAACGAAGGGCCCGAAAGGAAATTGGGGTCGTTGCCGAACAACGCGTCGAGCGGGCCGAAGCAGGCGAACGGCGACCGCTCGGGATGCATCATCTCCTCGATCGCGTCGGTATCGGTGCGCAGCCCGAGCCAGCGGCAGATGTCCACCAGGTAGCGCGGCGGATCCATCATCATGTCCTCGCCGCGCAGGCGAAGCTGCTGCTCCGGCGGCACCGAGTCGAGGAAATTGAGAATGTTGACATTGAAGTCGTGCCAGGCGTACTGCGGCTCGACGAACGCGCGGTCGCTGGTGAACTCGATCGAGTTCACGAACAGCGCGAACGTGCCGTCGTACAGGCTCATCACCGACTTGCACTGGCCCACAGGATGGCGGGTCAGGTGCAGGAAGCGCGCGTCGGGGAACGCCTTGCGGATGGCACGCAGCCGCTTCGGGTCGACCGTGTAGGCAGGGCTCTTCTCGACGACCATGAGCGGATCGAGCCTGGCGACCAGCTCCTGGTAGACCAAGGCGACGCTGCGGTGCTGGCGCGCCGCGCACCAGTGCTCCGCCATGCGCACGCTGTGCAGCGTCTGCTCGCCGGCGTAGATCTCGGCGACCGCGCGCAAGAGCCCATGCCGCGTCTTCGCCTCGCTGCCCATCTCGTCGGAGGTGCGGATCCAGAGCTCGCCCAGCGTCTCGACGTTGAAGAGGCACAGCTCCGGAAGGCCGAAGGCCTGCGGATGCTGCCCCAGCATCGCGTTGATCAGCGACGTGTACGAGCGCGGTGGCGCGAGCAGGAAGAGCGGCGCGACCATCGCTAGCGCCTCCGCCGGTCGACGTGTGCGGCGTTCATGGCACCGCGACCTGCAGCGTGCCGTTGGCCGTGCCGTCGAAGGCCCCGACCATGACCGCCAGGGGGGTGGCCTGCATCACGAAGATGTCGGCGCTGTCGGAGAGGCGCTTGCCCGACATCATCGCGAACGGACCGCCGTTGGAGATCTTCTGCAGGCCCGCCTGGTCGTTGGTGAAGGCACCGAGCACGGCGTACGAGATGTTCGTCGAGTCGAGCACCATCATCACCCAGTCGCCGGTCGAGGTCGGCCCGAACAGCGTGCCCCACGAGAGACCGGCCGACTCCTGCAGGCCGATGCGGAACTGATTCGTGCCGTCGACGGCGGGAGCGGCGCTCAGCAGGATGACCGAGCTGCCGGAGCGCGCGAGCCGGAACGTGAAGGCGGCGTTGGCGTTGTTCGCGTCGACGCCCGTGAAGACGTCGCCGTTGACCGTGAGCAGGTAGCTCGTCAGCACCACGGGGCAGTTCTGCGGCGCCACGACGCCGCTGTCGAGCTGGCACACCGAGAGCACGTTGCCGGCGATCCGCGCCGAGCCGGGGTGCGTCGAGGCGGTGCCGTCGGCGGCGACGTTGCGGGTCGCGAGATTGAAGACGCCGTCGACGATCGTGGTGACGAAGCTGCGGGCCGCAACATAGGGAATCGGACCGGCTCCGAAGTCGTGGCTGCCGACGACGAGATCCGCGGCCACGCGCAGGCGCGAGTTGCCGGCGACGATGTACTCGCCGTTGCCGGCGACGAAGCTCTTCTGCGCGCTCTGCCCGTTTCCGGACATGGTGTACTGCTGGGCGTCGAAGTCGATCGTCAGGTCGTAGAGACGACCGTCGGCGGCGTAGGCCTTGTAGGCGCCGTTGCGCTCGTCGACCGCGACGGTGGTCGTGGAAGCCGAGTTGTTGGCGAGGTTCGACTCCGACACGGCGGTCACCTCGACGTCGTTGGTGACGTTGCCACGGGTGCCGAGCGGCACCGCCACTGCGTAGGTCAGCGTCAGCCAGCGGCCCGGGTCGAGCGCGGGCACCGTCATCGACGCGCCCAGCGTCGCCGGGCAGGTTGCGCCGAACGACGGAACGCAGGTGACCGACGTCGCGAAGGCGGGGTTGACCGCCTGGGTGATCGTCACCGACGTGGCGGCGCTGCGCCCGCCGTTGGCGACGACGACGGTGAAGTTCGCGTTGCTGCCGGCCGCCACCGTCGGCGGGCCGACCTGCGAGACGTTCAGGTCGTTCGGCGGCACGTCGACGCCGGTCGCGCTTCGCGAGCCGCCACACGACGCGAGGAGCACGGCGACGAGGAGGGCCGCCAGGCGCGCACAGTTCAAAGGGCTTTCCTTCCGACAATCTTCCGCGTGGGCGCCGCCGAGTTCCGTTGCGGAGGGCGGCGCCGCCTCGACTCGACCCTAGCGCGCCGCCGCCACGCGACCTTCCACGAACGGAATCTCGAAACACTTCTCGTGCATGATCGGTCCGTGGCCGAAGTAGCCGTCCTCGCCGAACAGTTCACCATGGTCGGAAGTGACGATGAAGTAGGTGTTCTCCGGAGCCTTGGCCATCAGCTTGCCGATCAGTCCGTCGAGGTATTCGACGCACCGGACCTGCTGCGCGTGCAGCGCCTTCAGCTGCTCCGCGCTGAACGGCTCGTCGGCCGTGGCTTTCGCACGCTGCGGGTCGGCCATCGACTTGAGGGCGCCGTGCACTCCCGAGATGTGCGGCATGTCGGCGCCTGAAAGCATGTACGGATAGTGCGTCTCGCCGAGATTGAGGAAGTAGTAGCAGAGCTCGTCTTCGGGAAACTCGATCTCCTCGACCATGCCGGCGAAGTCGTTGTGGTGCGGCATCAGCTTGTATTCGTCGAAGTCGCGGCTGATCAGGGTGTACTTGTTGAGGACCGGCATCGACACCTTGGCGACCGTGTGGTAGCCGAGCTTGCCGAGCACCTTGGGCAGGGAGATGTCCGGCAGGAAGTCCTTGAACGACAGGTCGCCCGCGCCGGTGCGGGTCTTCCACTGCTGGAACTCCTCCTTGTAGACCTCGGAGGCGAAGACATCGCGCGGGCTCGTGTGCGGCAGCATGCCCATCGTGAACGCGTAGTGCGACGGCGCGGTCCAAGACGCGTAGGAGTAGCGCTTCTCGATCGCGCCGAGGCGGTCGATGTTCGGCCGCCGCGCCGCCATCATCGTGTCGTAGCGGCAGCTGTCCATGACGATGAAGACGATCGAGTTGGGGGTCACTGGCAAGCTCCGCGGGATCAGATGCCTCGGCCGCCGAGCAGGCCGAGCTCGCGCAGCTTCGCGATGATTCGGTCGGCGGCCTCGTCGGCGCTGCTTTCGACGGTGTTGACGGTGAGCTCGGCGTGCTCCGGCGCCTCGTACGGCGAATCGATGCCGGTGAAGTTCGCCAGCTCGCCGCGGCGCGCCTTGGCGTAGAGGCCCTTGACGTCGCGCCGCTCGGCGACTTCGAGCGGCGTGTCGACGTGGATCTCGACGAACTCGCCCGCGGCGACGAGCGCACGCGCCATCGCGCGCTCGGCGCGGAACGGCGAGATGAACGCCGTCAGCACGATCAGGCCGGCATCGACCATCAGCGCCGCGACCTCGGCGACGCGACGGATGTTCTCGACGCGGTCGGCCTCGGTGAAGCCGAGGTCGCGGTTGAGCCCGTGGCGGACGTTGTCGCCGTCGAGCAGGTAGCAGTGGCGGCCGAGCGCGTGGAGCTTTTTCTCGACGAGGTTGGCGATGGTCGACTTGCCCGCTCCCGACAGGCCCGTGAACCAGACGACGACGGGGCGCTGCCCGAGGCAGGCCGCCCGCGCCGCCTTGTCGACGTCGAGCGGCTGCAGGTGGATGTTGTGGGCGCGGCGCAGCGCGAAGTGGAGCATCCCGGCGCCGACCGTGTGGTGCGTCATCCGGTCGATCAGGATGAAGCCGCCGCCGTCGCGGTTGCGGGCGTAGGGGTCGAAGGGAACGACGCGGTCGAGCGCGATGTTGCAGACGCCGATCTCGTTGAGGTCGAGCGTCTTCGCCGCGAGGTGCTCCATCGTGTTGACGTTGAGCTTGTACTTGGGCTCGGTGATCGTCGCGTTGGTCGTGCGCGTCCCGAGCTTGAGCAGGTAGCCGCGGCCCGGCAGCATCGGCTCCTCGGCCATCCACACCAGCGTGCACTCGAACTGGTCGGCGACCTCGGCCGGTGCGTCGGCCGCCGAGATGACGTCGCCGCGCGAGACGTCGACCTCGTCGGCGAGGGTCAGCGTGATCGACTGGCCGGCGACGGCGAGCGGCAGGTCGCCGGCCGTGCCGACGATGCGCGCGACGCGACTCTCGCGGCCCGACGGCACGATCCGGACGCGGTCGCCCGGCTTCACCACTCCGCTCGAGACCATTCCGCAAAAGCCCCGGAAGTCGAGGTGCGGGCGGTTGACCCACTGCACCGGCAGCCGGAAGGCGCCGCGCTGCTGCCGCGTCTCGTCGAGCTCGACCGCCTCGAGGTGAGCCAGCAGCGTCGGCCCCTGGTACCACGGCATGCGGGCGCTCGGCTCCAGGATGTTGTCGCCCTTGAGCGCCGAAAGTGGAAGCGCGGTGATGTCGTGCACGCCCGCCTGCGCGGCGAACGAGCGATACGCCTTTTCGATCTCGCGAAAGACCGGCTCGGACCAGCCGACGAGGTCCATCTTGTTGACTGCGAGCACGACCTGGCGGATGCCGACCAGCCCGACGAGGCAGGTGTGGCGTCGCGTCTGGGTGAGCACGCCCTTGCGCGCATCGACGAGGATGATCGCGAGGTCGGCGGTCGACGCCCCGGTGATCATGTTGCGGGTGTACTGCTCGTGGCCGGGCGTGTCCGCGACGATGAACTTGCGCCGGTCGGTCGAGAAGAAGCGGTAGGCGACGTCGATCGTGATGCCCTGCTCGCGCTCGGCGGCGAGGCCGTCGACGAGGAGCGCGAAATCGAGCTCGCCGCCCTGCGTGCCCCACTTGCGCGAGTCGGCCTCGACCGCCGCGAGCTGGTCCTCGAACAGCATGTTCGCCTCGTAGAGGAGCCGCCCGATCAGGGTGCTCTTGCCGTCGTCGACGCTGCCGCAGGTGATGAAGCGCAGCAGGCTCTTGCGCTCGTGCCGGGCGAGGTAGCGCTCGATGTCGCTCGCGATCAGCTCGGAGACGTGGGCCATCAGAAGTAGCCCTCCTGCTTCTTCTTCTCCATCGAGGCCGACGTGTCGTGGTCGATCATCCGGCCCTGGCGCTCCGAGGTGCGCGTCAGCAGCATCTCCTGGATGAGCGCCGGCAGCGTGTCGGCGTCGGACTCGATGGCGCCGGTGAGCGGATAGCAGCCGAGCGTGCGGAAGCGCACCTTGCGCAGCGCCGGAACCTCCCCGGCGTGCAGCGGCATGCGCTCGTCGTCGACCATGAGCAGGGTGCCGCTGCGCTCGACCACCGGCCGCGGCGCCGCGAAGTAGAGCGGCACGACCGGCACGTTCTCGAGATAGATGTACTGCCAGATGTCGAGCTCGGTCCAGTTCGACAGCGGGAAGACCCGGATCGACTCGCCCGGATGCTTGCGGGCGTTGTAGACCTTCCACATCTCGGGTCGCTGGTTCTTCGGGTCCCAGCGGTGCTGGGCGTTGCGGAAGGAGAAGATGCGCTCCTTGGCGCGCGACTTCTCCTCGTCGCGGCGCGCGCCGCCGAAGGCGGCGTCGAAGCCGTGCAGCTCGAGCGCCTGCTTCAGGCCCTGGGTCTTCCACATGTCGGTGTGGAGCTGCGAGCCGTGGGTGAAGGGGTTGATGCCGAGCGCGGCGGCCTCGGGATTGCGATGGACGAGGAGCGGCATGCCCGTCTCGCGGGCCATCCGGTCGCGCATCTCGTACATCGCGCGGAATTTCCAGGTGGTGTCGACGTGCAGCAGCGGAAACGGCGGCACCGACGGGTGGAACGCCTTCTTGGCGATGTGCAGCATCACACCGCTGTCCTTGCCGATGGAATAGAGCATCACCGGCCGCTCGCACTCGGCCACCACCTCCCGCATGATGTGGATGCTCTCGGCCTCCAGGCGCTGCAGGTGGGTGAGCGACGTCGGCGCCTCCGTCGCGTTCGCCCGTTCCAGATCACCGGCGATCTCGCACCGGTCCTCTCGCTTCATCCGACCCTCCGAGGCGCCACCGGCCCGCGTCCGAGTATCCCGCGCGGCCGCCCGGCTTGCAGCGCGACCCCCTTGAATCGGTGTACCGACCCTGCCATCCGGCGGCGCCGTTCGTCCAGCGCATCCCCCTCCCCGCCCCCGGAGCGACCGCGATCGGCGCAAGTGGCGGGTCTTCCTGCCGCGATTCCGCCGAACGGCGCCCGCCGCGACGGCGCACAGTGCCCGAGACATTGCCGACGCGCAATGGTTGGAGCCGCTGATGACGATGCAGATCCGCGCGACGGGCGTGTCCGCGCCCAGCTTCCCATCGACGATGGCGCACGAGCGCCGCGCCGCGGTCAAGGACCTTGCCCAGGCCTTGAAGGCCGGGGACCTCGGCGCCGCCTCGGATGCCTATGCCACCCTGGCGGCGAAGGCGCCCCAGCGTGCCGAGCGCAATCCCGACGGGCCGTTCGCTCGACTCGGCACCGCGCTCGCGGCGGGTGACCTCGCGAGTGCCCGGGCGGCGTTCGCCAGCGTCTTCACCAGCCATCTGCCGAGCCGCGGCGGCGACTCGCCGCCGCCGCTCCTGCCCGAGCAGGCGGCGACGCCTGCTCGCAGCGGCCCCGGCAGCCTGCTCGACGTCAGCGCCTGAGCGTACGTCGCTGCGGCGACAATCCGCGGCGCCGCACGGAGCCGGGCTTGCCGCTGTCGAACGCTGAACTGCTGCAACGCGTCGAGACGATCGCGCTCGACGCCGGTCGTCTGGTCATGGAGGTCTACGCGACCGAGTTCGCTGTCGACGCGAAGGACGATGCGTCGCCGGTGACCCTCGCCGACCAGCGCGCCGAAGCGCTGATCGTCGACGCGCTGCAGGCGCTCGCACCCGACATCCCGATCGTCGCCGAGGAGCTGGTGGCGGCCGGCTGCGTCCCCGACATCGGCGAGCGCTTCTGGCTTGTCGACCCGCTCGACGGCACCCGCGAGTTCGTCAAGCGCAACGGCGAGTTCACCGTCAACGTCGCGCTGATCGAGAACGCGCTTCCCGTGCTCGGCGTCGTCTGTGCGCCCGCTCTCGGGACGCTCTACGCCGGCGCGACCGGCGGCCCCGCGTACGTGCGCACGAGCGGCGGAACGCAGTCTCTGCGCTGCCGCACGGCACCGGCGGAAGGGCTGACGGTGGTGGCGAGCGCCTCGCACGGCGACGTCGGCGCGCTCGACGAATTCCTGAAGAGCCGTCGCGTCGCTGCTCGCCGGGCGATCGGATCGTCGTTGAAGCTTTGCCTCGTCGCCGCGGGCGCAGCGGACCTCTATCCGCGCTTCGGCCGGACGATGGAGTGGGACATCGCCGCGGGCCACAGCGTGCTCGCCGCTGCCGGCGGCTCGGTCACCGATCTGACCGGAGCGCCGCTGCGCTACGGCAAGCCGGGCTTCGAGAACCCGGCGTTCGTCGCGCGCGGGCTCGCCGTTCCCTAGAGCGACATCGCCGGCCGGAGCGCCATCGCCGCGCGCCAGCGCAGCACGTGCGGGTGCTCGTCGCCCGGCTTGACCTTGACGATGCGCGCGAAGTCGACCGCGACGACGGCAGTGATGTCGGCGATGCTGAAGCGATCGGCAGCGACGAACTCGCGGCCGTCCAGCCGCTCGTTCAGATCGACGAGAAAGCGCTGCAGCCGTGCGATGCCGCGCTCGGCGAGCGCCGGGATCTGCGCGTAGTTGACCGGTCCGGGCAAGGCGCGATCGGCCATCGCCGGCGAGCGGTTGCGCATCGCCTCGGCGATCGCGAGCAGGCCTTCGAACTCGACGCGCCACTGCCAGCTCGCGATCTCGGCCTTCTCGGCCGGCGTGCTGCCGAAGAGCGGCGGCTCGGGAAAGCGCGCCTCGAGGTAGGCGGCGATCGCGGCGTTGTCGGTGAGGACGAGGCCGTCGTCGCTGACGAGCGCGGGCACCGTGCACTGCGGATTGATGCGCCGGTACGCGTCGCCGAGCTGCTCGCCCGCGCGCAGGTCGATCTGCACGGTCGCGTGGCGCACGCCCTTCTCGGCGAGGGTGATGCGCGCGCGTCGGGGGCTCGGCGCGGTGCTGCAGTCGTAGAGCGTCAGCGTCGGCGTCGCCGTCATGGCGCGGCTCCCTCCAGCTTGTCCTGCGTCCTCGTCTCGAAGTCGCTCGCGTCGTGGCGCTCGTGGAGCTGGCTCGCCGGCTGGCCCCACGTGCGGTTGACCATGCGGCCGCGCTTGACGGCGGGGCGCTTGGCGATCTCGTCGGTCCAGCGCACGACGTTCGTGTATTCGTGCACCTGCAGGAACTCGCCCGCGCCGTAGAGCTGGCCCTTGGCGAGCGTGCCGTACCACGGCCAGACCGCGATGTCGGCGATCGTGTAGTCGTCGCCGGCGAGGTACGGCGTCTCGGCGAGGCGGCGGTCGAGGACGTCGAGCTGGCGCTTGGTCTCCATCGCGTAGCGGTCGATCGCGTACTCGATCTTCTCCGGCGCGTACGCGTAGAAGTGGCCGAAGCCGCCGCCGAGAAACGGCGCCGCGCCCATCTGCCAGAACAGCCACGACAGGCACTCGGCCCGCGCGGCCCCGCGTTGCGGCAGGAACGCGCCGCCGAACTTCTCGGCGAGGTAGAGCAGGATCGCTCCCGACTCGAAGACGCGCAGCGGCTGCGCGCCGCTGCGGTCGACGAGCGCCGGGATCTTCGAGTTCGGATTGATCGCGACGAAGCCGCTGCCGAACTGCTCGCCGTCGTTGATGCGCACCAGCCACGCGTCGTACTCGGCGCCGGCGTGGCCGAGCGCGAGCAGCTCTTCGAGCAGGACCGTGACCTTGACGCCGTTCGGCGTCGCGACGGAGTAGAGCTGGAGCGGGTGGCGGCCGACGGGGAGGTCGCGGTCGTGGGTGGCGCCGGCGACGGGCCGGTTGATCTTCGCGAAGCGCCCGCCGGTGGCCTTGGTCCAGGTCCAGATCTGCGGGGGCGAGTAGGCTGGAGGCTCGTTCATCGGACGCATTAGACCAGCGCGACGTCGTTGCGCGCCGTCGTCGATGCGCGTTCCAGGGCACCACGCCCGGCCACAATCGGGACGGAGAAGCGACGACATCCGAGTGCCCGAGCAGCCACAGCGATCGAAGGAGAAGCGACGTGTCACCAGACCGGACCGCCATCGAAGCCGCCGTGAAAACGTATCTCGACGGCCTGTATGAAGGGAACGCAGACAAGCTCGCGGAGGTGTTTCACCCGACGAGCACACTGACCTACGAGGAAAACGGCGCGCTGACGCCGCTTCCGCGCGACCAATGGCTGGAAGCCGTTCGCAATCGCCCTTCTCCACAGTCTCGCGGGCTGCAGCGGCACGACCAGATCCTGCAGATCGATCAGGCCTCTCCGACCATGGCCTTCGTCAAGCTCAAGTGCGCGATACCGCCCCGCTTCTTCACCGACTACCTGTGCTTGCTGAAGGTGGAGAACCGGTGGCAAGTCGCGCAAAAGGTCTTTGCAACCGAACGGCGAGAGTAGACAACGCCGGCGTCGGCAGGATGGTGACGCGACGGCTGGCCTGAGGCGCGTGGGGAACGCGTCAGATCCCCATGTTCCCCAGGCTCTCGACGACCTCGTTGAGCATCCCCGCCAGCCGCGGGTGCGCCGCTTCGAGCCGCAGGATCGACGCCTTCAGCTGCTCGCCGAGCGACGCGCGCTCGCCGCTGCGCGCCGGGTCCTG
>Ga0207674_10006680_pt1 | contig 13553 bp, 12 predicted proteins | sample KBSCornC72_FD_184303 | JGI IMG/M metagenome (GOLD analysis project Ga0207674, IMG submission 184303) | Corn rhizosphere microbial communities from Kellogg Biological Station, Michigan, USA - KBS Corn C7-2 (SPAdes) (version 2) | ecosystem: Host-associated > Plants > Roots > Rhizosphere > Soil ... | reverse complement strand
GGAGATCGAGGACGAGGCGGCGGAGGAGATCTCCCGGCGCGCCCGGGGGACTCCACGGGTGGCCAACCGCATCCTTCGCCGAGTCCGCGACGTCGCCCAGGTGCGGCACGACGGAGCGGTCACGGTCGCCATCGCGCAGGAGGCGCTCGCCCTGCTGGAGGTCGACGGCGAGGGCCTCGAGCGCATCGACCGCGAGCTCCTCCGGGCGATCGTCGAGAAGTTCGACGGCGGGCCCGTCGGCCTGTCGACGCTCGCGGTTGCCCTCGGCGAGGAGCCGGACACGATCGAGGACGTCTACGAGCCCTACCTGCTCCAGCTCGGCCTGATCCAGAGGACGCCGCGCGGCCGGGTGATCACGAAGCTCGGCCGCGCCCACGTCGGCGCCGCCGCGAAGGCCGAGTCGAGCCTCTTCTAGAAATCCGCCAAAATCTCGAGGCGGTTCCCGAACGGGTCGCGCACGTAGAAGCGCTTGCGCCCCTCGATCCGCTCGTCCCACCGGGTTTCGACCCCGGCGGCCTCGACTCGGTGCGCAAGTTCTTCGAGAGCCGTCACGCTCTCGACTCGAAAGCCGGGGTGTGGCCGCTTCGTCGCCTCATGGGCGTCGTCCGAGCCGAGGTGGAGCTCCTGGCCCCCGGCTCGAAACCAGATGCCGCCGCTTTGCTGCAGCCCCTCAGGCCGCGCGATCTCCTCGAGGCCGAGCAACGCGCCGTAGAAGCGCCGCGCGTCGTCCTCACGTCCTTCGGGGATCGTGATGAAGGCGTGGTCGAGGCCGACGATCAACGCCGGTACTGCAGGTCGTGCCAGGAGGGGACCGGCGCGAGCTCGAGCAGTGCGCGCCCGCCTCGCGGATCCCGGTAGCCGAACTCCGAGCTGCGTTCGTCCCACGCGACCTCGAGGAGGTTCTCCTTCACGCGGTGGTCGAGCCAAGCGCCGCGAAAGATCAACTTTCTGAGCCAATAGACGAGCGATTCGTCGCCCATGACCGCGAGCCGCTCCCAGTTGCGGACGAGGTACTCGCCGAGCTCCGAGTGCGGTTCCGAGATGCGCCCGTGCGCGGTCAGCTCGACGAGGTCGGCGGTCTCGTCCTCCTCGAGCTCGCCTGGCTCCACGAGGCCGAGCTTCACGGCTGCGGCGTTCACGCGCTGCTCGAAATCCGTCTGGTTGAAGCTGAACCGGTAGCCGAGGAACTCGACGACGAAGTCCTCTCCGGAGAGGTAGTTGGTCTCGGACACGGGGCCTGAGAATACCGTCCGACCCGGGCTCTACGGTCTTTTGCATGTACGAGGGCACGTGGAGGATGACTCCGTGCCCCCGCCCCGAGGTCACGGCGCTCGCAGGCGCGCTCGGCCTCTCCGAGACGACGGCAAGCGTGCTCGTCAGGCGGGGGTATTCCGACCCTGCGCAGGCGCAGGCGTTTCTCGCCGCGAACGTTCCCGAGCACGACCCCGTCCTGCTCGGCGACATGGAGGCGGCCTGTGCTGCGATTCGGCGTGCCATCGCCGAGGGCAAGCCGATCTGCGTGCACGGCGACTACGACGTCGACGGGATCTGCGCGACCGCGCTCGCGGTCACCGTCCTGCGCGAGCTCGGCGCCGACGTTTCGTGGCATCTGCCGAGTCGCTTCGAGGAGGGCTACGGCGTGTCCATGGAGACCATGGCCAGGCTCGGCGAGGAAGGCTGCGGCCTCGTTCTCACCGTCGACTGCGGCATCACGGCGGTGGAGGAGGTGGCTCACGCGAAGGAGCTCGGGCTCGAGGTGGTGGTGACCGACCACCACAGACCGGGCGAAACGCTTCCCGACTGTCCAATCGTGGCGACGCGCCCGTCGGACTATCCGTTCCCGGAGCTCTGCGGCACGGGAGTCGTCTACAAGCTCGCCCAGGCGCTCGGAGCGGATTACCTCGACCGCAGGCTCGACCTCGTTGCGCTCGCGACGGTGGCCGACGTCGTCCCGCTCCTGGACGAGAACCGCGGCCTCGTCGCGGCGGGCCTGAAGCGGCTCGCTGTGACTTCGAACCCCGGGCTGCGGGCGCTCATGGGAGCCGCCCGCGTCGACCCGGCCGCCGTGGACGCGGGGGCGATCGGCTTCCGTCTCGCTCCGCGGATCAACGCCGCCGGCCGGCTCGGCCACCCAGGGACCGCGCTCGAGCTGCTCCTGACGGACGACCCGAAGGAAGCCGACCGCCTCGCCGCCGAGCTCGAGACGCTGAATCGCGACCGCCAGGCCGTCGAGGACAGGATCCTGCGTGAAGCCCTGGCCCAGGTGGCCGAGTGGCCCGAGGCCAAGCAGCGGTGGCGCGGCTACGTGCTCGCGGGCGAGGACTGGCATCGGGGCGTGATCGGCATCGTCGCGTCGCGCCTCGTCGAGCGCTTCCATCGTCCCGTCGTGCTTATCGCAGGCGGGGACGATGAGTGGACCGGGTCGGGCAGGTCGATCCCGGCCTTCGACCTGCACGGCGCGCTCGGCGCCTGCTCGGACCTCCTCGGCCGATGGGGTGGCCATCGCGCCGCGGCCGGCCTGTCGATCAAGCCGGAGAACGTCGAGGCATTCGCCCAGGCCTTCGCGGCTCGCGCGGCGGAAGATCTTGCCGAGGACGACCTCGCGCCGGTCGTGCACGTCGACGCGGTCGTACGCGGCAGCGAGCTCACCCTCGACCTTTGCGCCGAGCTCGAGCGCCTGGCGCCTTTCGGCCTCGGCAACCCGGGAGTGACACTGCTCGCGGTGGGGTGCGAGCTCTCGGAGCTGGGCGCGGTCGGCGAAGGCAAGCACCTGAAGCTCGCCGTGAAGGCAGACGGCGCCCGTTCCGGAGCGATCGCCTTCGGCCAGGGAAGCCAGCTCGATCGCTTCCGCAGGCCGGTGCGCTACGACGTCGCGTTCAAGCTCGCCGCGAACCACTGGAACGGCACCGTGTCGCCGCAGCTCGTCGTGAAGCGGATCTTCGACACGCCCGACCGTTTCGAGGACCTCCGGCTCGGGCTGGTGGCGGAGTGGAAGGCCGGCCCGGACGCATGGTCGGAGTTCGGCCGCGCCGTCTTCACCGAGCTCGGCGTGGCAGACGGCGGAGCCTGGCGCTCACTGGTGGAGTCGGAGACCTTCCTGGCCGCGTTGAACGAGCCGCTGCCGCTCGCCGCGTAGGGTCAGTCTTCGGGGGAAAGCGACCGCGTCTCGATGACGCGTCGATCGGCGCTGATCTCGAGCTCGAGTCTCGAGCCCGTGGGATCCTGGAAGCCGGGAGGCCGAGTGCAGTCCGCGCACCGGAAGTCGCCGTGCATTCGCACGATGCAGACGGTCGGGCCGCACGTTGCGAAGGCGATGTGCGGGCTTTCCTCACCCTCCGCGGCTGCCTCCTGACGGGCGAGGTCGAGCACCCAGGGCGCTGCGTCCACGTCGTCGCTCCCTCCGCAGCCGGCCGCCAGCGCGAGAGCCGCGACGAAGACAACGGGGACGAGCCGACGCCTCATGAGCTCAGAGTAGGCCGCTTCGGGCCGAGGTTCCGGGAAGGCACCCAGCTAGAATGGGTTCATGGCGGATACGGTTCTGACGGCTTCCGCCGAGCGGCATCACGAGGCGTTCGAGGAGCTGCTCTCGGAGGTCGAGGAGTACAACCCCGAGGTCGATCGGGACCTGCTCGAGCGCGCCTACCGGTTCGCGTGTGAGGCGCACGAGGGCCAGCAGCGCCGGAGCGGGGAGGACTTCGTGCTCCATCCGCTCGGCGTGGCGAAGATCCTCGCGGACCTCGGGACCGACGAGGCGACGCTCGCCGCCGCGCTCGTCCACGACGTCGTCGAGGACACCCCGGCGACGATCGAGGAGGTGCGCGCCGAGTTCGGCGACGACGTCGCCATCCTCGTCGAGGGCGTCACCAAGCTGACTCGGATCCAGTTCCAGAGCCGCGAGCAGGCCCAGGCGGAGAACTACCGCAAGATGATCGTGGCGATGGCGCAGGACCCGGACGTCATCCTCATCAAGCTCGCCGACCGCCTGCACAACATGCGCACGATCGAGTACCTCGGCAAGCAGAAGCAGCTGCAGAAGGCGCGCGAGACGCTCGAGGTCTACGCGCCGCTCGCCCACCGGCTCGGTATCCACTCCATCAAGTGGGAGCTCGAGGACCTCGCCTTCCAGACACTGCACCCCCGGAAGTACTCCGAGATCCAGGCGATGGTCAACCAGCGCCGCGCCGACCGGGAGAAGTTCGTCGAGTCGGCCGGCAAGAACCTGAAGAGGGAGCTCGACAAGGTGGGCATCCCCGCGGAGATCTCCTTCCGCGCGAAGCACTTCTACTCCATCTACGAGAAAATGGCCAAGCGCGGGAAGGAGTTCAACGAGATCTACGACCTGACCGCGATGCGCGTGCTCGTCGACCGCGAGGGGAAGGAGGGCGAGCGCGACTGCTACGGCGCGCTCGGCGTCATCCACTCCCTCTGGAAGCCCATGCCCGGCCGCTTCAAGGACTACGTGGCCATGCCCAAGTTCAACATGTACCGCTCGCTGCACACGACGGTCATCGGACCGGAGGGCAAGCCGCTCGAGATCCAGGTGCGCACGGGGGACATGCACCGGACGGCCGAATACGGAATCGCGGCGCACTGGGTCTACAAGGGGAAGAAGGGCAAGAAGGCCGAGGCGGAGCAGCTGGCGTGGATGCAGCAGCTTGCGGACTGGCAGGCGGAGGAGTCCGACCCGCGCGAGTTCCGCCGCGCCTTCCCGGAGCTCGCCTCCGACGAGGTCTACGTCTTCACGCCCAAGGGCGAGGTGAAGAACCTTCCCGCCGGCGCGACGCCGATCGACTTCGCCTACTCGGTGCATACCGACGTCGGGCACCGCACCGTCGGCGCCAAGGTGAACGGGCGGATCGTCCCGCTCCACTACCGGCTGCAGAGCGGCGACTTCGTCGAGATCCTCACCTCCAAGGGCGCGGGCCGGGGCCCGTCGCGCGACTGGCTCTCGCTCGCGACCTCGTCGCGCGCCCGGAACAAGATCCGCCAGTGGTTCAGCCGGGAGACGCGGGAGGGCACCGAGCAGCGCGGCCGCGAGAGCCTCGAGAACGCGCTCAAGCAGCACAACCTCCCGTACAAGAAGCTCGCGGGCTCGCCGCTCCTCGCACAGATCATCCGCGAGATGGGCTTCAAGAAGGCCGAGGACTTCTATCTGGCCCTCGGGTCGGGGAAGCTCCAGGTCTCCCAGGTGGTGAACAAGGTCCTCGGGCGGCTCAAGACCGAGGAGGTCGTCGAAGAAGAGCCGGTCCCCTTCAGGCCGAAGGCGCGCGAGGCGGTCGCCTCGCAGAACTTCGGCATCACCGTCCCGGGCGTCGAGGACGTGCTCGTGCGTCTGGCCAAGTGCTGTACGCCGGTGCCCGGGGACGAGATCGCCGGCTACATCTCGCTCGGCAAGGGAATCACCATCCACCGGCGCGACTGCCCGAACGTGAAGGCGCTCATGCGCAACCCGGAGCGCTTCACCGATGTTTCGTGGGACGGTGGTGCCTCTCAGAGCTTCCGCGTCCAGATCGCCGTCGTCTCCTGGGACCGCCCCCGGCTTCTCGAGGACGTTGCGCGGACCTTCGCCGAGCACGGCGCGAACATCGTCGAGTACGGCGGTCACGTCGAGGATCAGATGGCGAAGAACTGGTACGTCGCCGAGGTCGGCGACATCAAAGCGCTGCGCGGCCTTCTGAACGCGCTTCGGAACGTCGACTCGGTCTTCGACGCCTACCGCGTGACGCCGTCCTAGTGCCCGAGGAAGTCCTCGAGGCCCTGGCCGAGCTCGAGCGTGCCGACGCGGAGACCGGGGAAGCACTCGCCCGCCTCGAGGGGCTCGCGGCCGAGCTCGACGCGATCCGCGCGACGAGCGACGAGGTCCAGGCTTTCGACGCGCGGCTTCCCTCCGAGCGGGAGCGGCTGGGCGCCGAGCTGGAGCGCGCTGCCGCTGAGCAGGTCGCCGCTCGGGAGGCGATGGCCGAGGCCGAGCAGGCGGCCCGCACCGCCCAGCCCGACCGGGCCCGTGAGGCGGAGCGCTTCCTCGTCCGGGCGCGCGACCACGTCTCGATGGCGGAGCGGCGCGCGGCCGAGGCTGTCTCGCGACGTGATGACCTGGAGAACGCGGTCGCGGAGATGGCGATGGAGGTCGACGAGCTCCATGCTCGGGCCCGCAGGCTCGCAGCCGAGCTCAACGGCTGGTCGCAGGTGGCAGGTGATGCCGGAAGGGAGCCGGCCGCCGATCTGGACGGCCTCCAGGCCTGGGCGGAGGTCGCCCGTGCCGGGCTCTTCGTCGCGCGCGGCCAGCTTGCCTCGCAACGCGAGGGGATCGTCCGGCAGGCCAACGAGATCGGAGCGGTCGCCCTCGGCGAGCCGCTCACCTCCGCGAGCGCTGCCGTCGTGACGCGCCGCGTCCGGCGCAGCCTTCGCGGAGCCGGTGCCGAGAGCTAGGCGCACCGCACTCTGGGCGCTTCTCGGGATCCTCGGGATCGCGGCGGTCCTCCGCTTCGTCCAGCTCGGCCACGACAGCGTCTGGGTCGACGAGGCGTTTTCGGCGCGCGTGGCAAACCTCAATCTTGCCGATCTCGTCCAGGCGGCGACCTCGGAGGACACGAACCCGCCTCTCTACTACGTCCTTCTGCACGGCTGGATCACCGTCTTCGGCGACTCGGAGGCGGCCCTGCGCTCCTTGAGCGCCGTCGTGGGAGTCCTGCTTGTCTTCGTCGTCTTCAAGCTGGGTGAGCGGCTTTCGACCGCTCGGGCCGGCCTCGTCGCGGCCCTGCTTGCCGCGGTGTCGGAGTTCCTCGTCCACTACTCGCAGGAGGCGCGGGTGTACTCGCTCCTGGGACTGCTCTCCGCGTGCTCCTACTACTACCTGCTCGACCTGCTCGACGGGTGGAGGCCGTGGCGCGTCGCCTGGTACGTGCTCGCGACCACGGCGCTCCTCTACGCGCACACCTATGGGTTGTTCGTCCTCTTGGCGCAGATGACGTTCGCGGGGGTCGCGCTGCTCTGGCGCCGGGAGTGGATCCGGGGAGTGGATCCGAAGCAGCTCGGCTTCGCACTCGTGGCCCCTCTCGTGCTCGCGATCCCGTGGTTCGTCGTCTTCGCAGGGCACGTGCGCGACGAGATCCAGGGCGGCTCGGACGCGAAGCTCGCCTGGCTGGCGAAGCCTTCGCTTCGCGACCTGCCCGGCACACTGTCCGGCTACGCCGGCTCGCGTGCGGCTCTCCTCGCGGCGCTCCTCGCACTCGCGCTCGCTGGGTTCCTCGCCGCCAGGAGGATCGGCGCCGGCGCGCTGCTCTCGCGCCTCGGCACCGATCGCCGCGTTGGCCTCCTCGTGCTCTGGGCGGCGATTCCCGTGGTGGTTCCCTTCGCGCTCTCACTCCTCGTGACGCCGATCTACCAGTTCAAGTACACGATCCCGGCTGCGGTCGCCTGCTACCTGATCCTCGCGCTCGTCCTCGAAGGTGTCGCCCCGCCCGTGGCGCTCGCTGCGGGAGTTGTCGTGGCCGGAGTGTTCCTCGTCATGACCGTTCGCTACTACGACGACTACGAGACCGAGGGCTGGCGGCAGGCGACGACCTACCTGGACGACCACGCGCATGCCGGGGACGTGATCGTGTTCGACTCGAGCGTCGGGAAGCAAGCCTTCGATTACTACTGGCGGCGCTCGGACGTCCAAGAGGTGGTCGGGAGCGAGTTCGAAGCGCCGACGCAAGCGGATCTCGCCCCGGTGCGCGCGGCGTCGGTGAGCTCAGGGGACGTCTGGCTCGTCGTCTCGCACAGCCGCGATTCCGACGGCCGGATCCCTGCAATTCTCGAGCAGTCGCGCACCGCGGGGGACGAGGCCGACTTCGTCGGCATCCGGGTTCGTTCGTACGACTGAGCATCCCTCGTTCGAGGGACGTTTCACTCGTTCGAGGGATCAAGCTCGGCCGTTTCGTCACCCGTTCAGGGGATTCCAGGGCATGAGCGCTCACGCACGATCCATCTGGAGCGTCATGCGGCCCGCTCGTCCCGATCCGATCTTCTCCGGCCTGAATCCCCCCGCGGCGGCATTCGAGTTCGCCGTGGTCTGGCTGACTCTCGCCGGCTTCGCGCTCTTCGCGCTGCCTGCGGAGATCGAAGGTGACGACTGGCGCACCTTCGCGATCCTCGTTCCGATCATCGCGGCGGTGCACCTCGTCGGCGCCGAGCGGCAGAAGCACCAGGGCTCGCATCTCTCTCTCGCGCCGATCTTCGCCGCCGCTCTGCTCCTGCCGCCCGCGCTCACCGCGCTCGCGATCGTGATCGCGTTCGTGCCGGAGACGGTGCGCTCGCGGCCGCGCTGGTACATCGCGGTCTTCAACGTCGCGAACTTCGTCGCCCCGGCGCTGCTCGCGCGCGCCTGCTTCGATGCCTCCGGCGGAGCGGGGGAGACCGCCTGGGCGCTCGGCGCCGCCGCGGGAATCGCCGCTTTCGTCGTGTGCCAGTACGCCGTGCTCGCGATCATGCTGCGGCTCGCACGCGGAGTGCGGATCCTCGACACGATCAGGGTCGACTGCGTTCTGATCGACGGCGGCCTCGTCTCGCTGGGTGCCGTGGCCGCCGCTCTCTGGGAGATCAACGAGGGCCTCGTGGCGCTCACGCTCCTTCCGCTCGCGCTCGCATACCGCTCGCTCGCGATCCCGGGACTCGTCGAGGCGACGAGGATCGAGCCCAAGACGGGGCTCTACAACATGCGCCACTTCCAGAGCGTGCTCTCGCAGGAGCTCCAGCGCGCGGGCCGGTTCGACCGGCCGCTCGCCGTCCTCATGATCGACGTCGACCACCTCCGGGAGATCAACACCTCGCGCGGCCATCTCGCCGGCGACCGGGCGCTGAAATCGGTGGCGAGCGCGCTGCAGAACGCGACCCGGGAGTACGACGTCGCGGCGCGCTTCGGCGGCGACGAGTTCTGCGTCGTGCTCCCGGAGACCGATCTCGAGGGCGCCCTCGTCGTGGCCGAGCGGATCAGGTCGTTCGTTGAGCGTTCCTCCGCCGACCCCGACGTGACCGTGTCGGTCGGAGTCGCGACGCACACGAGAGGAGGGACGACTCCCGACGCTCTCGTCGCCCTCGCCGACCGGGCCGCCTACCGCGCGAAGTTCAGCGGGAGAAACTCCGTTGCCGTGCCGCCCGAAGGAGATCCGGTGGATGAGGCCGAGCGCGTGCTCTCCGACGCTTCGCGCTAGCCCTTCTCGCGCTTCAGCAACCGCGGAACTAGGCCGATAACCGTCTGGTGCTGCGGAGATCTCCCGCCACCCTCGCCGTCCTCGCCGGCTGCGCGGCCGTGCCGGTCGCCCTCCTCGCAATCTTCGGCAACGTCATGTTCATGCCGCCGATGTGGGCGCACTTCTACGGCGTCGGCGTGACAGCCCTCGTTGCGATGGCCGCGGCCGTCTTCCTCATGATCGCCGGCGCCCAGCAGCAGGACGCACGCACCGTGGTCGTAGCGGGCGGCTTCGCGCTCATGGCCGCGCTGCTCGCGGTGCACGGGCTCATGACACCGGGAGTCCTCGTCGGCATGAACGGCCTCATCTCCGTGACGGGCGCGGCGACGCTCTCCGTCGGAGCCGCGGTGCTTTCGCTCTCCGTGCTTTCGCCCTTCGCCGCGTCGACGGCGATCCCTCGGGTGCTCGGCGTGCAGGCTGCGCTCGCGGTGGCCATCATCACGCTGAGCCTCATCGGCGCGCTCTTCCCGAACGTGGTTCCCGCGGTGCCGGAGCCCCGGTCGACCCCGGCGCTCCTGCTGCTCGCCGTCACGCTCGTTCTCTACGGCTGGCTCGCCGTCCGGGCTGCGAACACCTTCCTCCTCACCCGGCGGCTGGCCGATCTCGCCGTGGTGCTCGGGCTCATGCTGCTCGCAGCGGCGACCTATGGCGCCCTCGTCCTGACCTTCATGGATCTCGGCTGGTGGTTCGGCCACATCTTCGAGGTGCTCGGCATCGCGGTCGTCGGGGCTTCGCTGGCCTACGACCTCCACCGCGGCCGGCGCTCGCGCCCGCTCCTCGGCGACCTGCGCGCGAGCGAGATCGTCGCGTCAGAGGAAGCCTTCCTCGGCGCGCGCGTCCGGGCCCTCATGGTCACGCTCGCCGCGAAGGACACCTCGACCGAAGAGCACACCCGCCGCGTCGCCACCCTCGCCGTCGAGATCGGCGAGCAGATGAACCTCTCGCGCACGCGCCTTCGCAGCCTCGCCATCGGCGGTCTTCTCCACGACATCGGAAAGCTCTCGATCCCGGATGCGATCCTGCAGAAGCCAGGCTCGCTGGACGACGACGAGTTCACGGTCATCAAGACGCATCCCGAGCGCGGCCGCGAGCTTCTCGAGGACCTCGGCGGATTCGACGAGAGCGTTACGCGTCTCGTGCTCGACCACCACGAGCGGCTCGACGGCCGCGGCTACCCGCGCGGGCTCGAGGCCGAAGATCTCGACCTCGCGACGAGGATCCTCGCCGTCTGCGACGTCTACGACGCGCTGGTTTCGCCGCGCGTCTACCGCGACGCGTGGCCGGTCGAGAAGGCGCTTGCCCACCTGCGGGGCGAGGCGGACACGAGCTTCGACGCGCGGTGCGTCACGGCTCTCGTCCTCGTGCTCGCGGGGAGGCCCGCCGAGGAGACGAACGCCGCTCAGCAGAACGGTGTGGGCCAGCTCGGCCGGCGCCTCGCCTTCCCCGGCTAGCCGGCCAGAAGCTCGTGGCGGTGGCCGAGAACGAGCCTGTTCAGGCTTGCCACGGGACTCCGCCCGTGTCCCACCCCACCAGGCTGTGCGGCGAGATGAGGACTGCGACGCGCTCGAGCAGCGCCTTGTCCTCCGGCCCGAAGGCCGCGGGCGCATCGGAGTCGATGTCGATCTCGCCGACGACCTTGCCCTCGTAGACGATGGGGACGACGATCTCGCTCCTCGTCGACGGGAAGCACGATAGATAGCGCTCGTCGGCGTTCACGTCGTCGACGACTTCCGTCTGCCCGCTCGCGGCGGCCGCGCCGCAGACGCCCTGGCCGATGGGGATCCGCACGTGCTCCGTCGCCTGCGGCCCTTTCCACGGGCCGAGAACGAGGTCGTCCTCCTCGGTGAGGTAGATGCCGACCCACGAGTAGTGGTCGAACCGGCCGTGCAGGACCTCCACGGTCTGCCGGAGCACCTCGTCGGCCTCCGACTCGCGGTTGACGATGCGGTCGACGGCCTCGAGGGCGCCGGTGTAGTCGCTCACGACGGGACGGCGAGCTCGAGGTCGGCGCCTTCGAAGCGGGCGACCAGGTCCCGGTAGGCGTCGGGCACGGGAAACGGCCGGCGCTCGGCGAGGTCGACGAGGACGAGCGCCTGCTCGGCCGTGCACATGAGGACGTCGTCGTCGACCCGGTAGGCGGCGTACTCGTGCGTCACGCTCGTGCTCCCGATCCGCTTCGTCCGCACGAAGACCTCGAGGAGGTCGTCGAAGCGCGCGGGCGCCTCGTAGAGGACGTGAGACGCGCGCATGACGAACTCACAGTTGCCGAGCGCGGCGTGAAGCAGGCCGAGATGGCGCAGGTACTCGACCCGCGCGTCGTCGAAGTAGGGGAGATAGCGGCCGTAGTAGACGATCCCCTGTGCGTCGGTGTCCGAGAACCCGACGCGGGTTAACGCGGAGTACTTGAACGGCGGCTTGCGGCCGGTCGGCTGCCCGAGGTTCACGGCTCGAATCGTAGCCGTCGGCCTTCGTGTGCTTTTCCAACAATTCGGGCTTCCCCAATGGATCCGTCGTCGCGACGCCCGACACCCTCTGCATGGACTTCGGCCTCGAGGGCGTCTCGGACGAGGCCGTCCGCGCGAGCTGGTGGGGCCGGGCGATCGACTTCTTGCTGAACGAGGCGACAGAGTCAGTTGACGAGGCCCTCGCCGCGAATCACGGCGAGGGCCTCGTCGCGTTTGCGCTCCATCAGGTCCGGCGTGAGCGCTTCGAGGTTGAGCCGAAGGAGCGGCTCGGTGTTCGACGGGCGGACGTTCATGTGCCAGTCCTCGGCGGTCACGGAGATCCCGTCCAGGTGCGAGAGCTCGCCCTCGTCCGCGAAGTGCTCCTTCAGCTCCTGCAGCTTGAGGGCCACGTCGGGCACGGGGGTGTTCAGCTCACCGGTGATGAAATAGCGCTCGGTGAAGGGGCGGAGGATCTCGGAAAGCGGCTCGCCGCGCTTCGAAACGAGCTCGAGCATGAGCAGCGCGGGGATCGTGCCGGAGTCCGCCTGGTTGAAGTCGCGGAAGTAGTAGTGGCCCGAGACCTCGCCGCCGAAGAGCGCACCCTCCTTGCGCATGCGCTCCTTGATGAAGGCGTGCCCGACCCGGTTCACGAGCGCACTTCCGCCGTGCTTCTCGACCACGTCCGGAACGGCCCAGCTGGCACGCACGTCGTAGATGATCTTCGCGCCCGGCTCCTTCTCGAGCATGGACTCGGCGAGGAGTGCGGTGACGAAGTCGCCCGGGACGAACTCGCCCGTGTCGTCCACGAAGAAGCAGCGGTCGGCGTCCCCGTCGAAGGCGATGCCGAGGTCGGCTTTCTCCTCGCGAACCTTGGACATGACGAACTCGCGGTTCTCGGGCAGAAGCGGGTTGGGCTCGTGGTTGGGGAAGCTCCCGTCCGGCTCGAAGAAGCACCGCACGGCCTGCACCGGTAGGCGCTCGAGAATGGGCGGCAGCATGGCGCCCGCCATGCCGTTCCCGGCGTCGATGACCACCCGGAGCGGCTTGATCTCTTCGACCGTCACGAAGGAGAGGACCCGCTCGACGAAGGCCGGATAGATGTCGACTGTTTCGGACAAGGTCGGGGTCTGACCCCGGTCATGGCCGGAAAGGGTAAGTGCGCGGTCCCGGATCTCGAGGAGGCCGGAGTCGCCGCCCACGGGCAGCGCACCGCGCCGCACGATCTTCATCCCGGTGTAGTCCTTGGGATTGTGCGAGGCGGTGACCATGACGCCGCCGTCGGCGTCGAGCTCGCCGACGCCGAAATAGAGCATCTCCGTCCCGATCATCCCAACGTCGACGACCTCGGAGCCTGCGTCGGAGGCTCCTCGGATGACCGCCTCCGCCATGGACGGCGAGGTGATCCTCATGTCTCGCCCGACGACGATCTTCCGGGGCTCGAACTCCTCGACGTAGGCTCGACCCACGGCATAGGCCCCTACCTCGTCCAGCTCGGACGGGTAGAGGCCGCGCACGTCGTATGCCTTGAAAACCTTCGGGTCTAGGGCCATGCAGCCGCGATCTTACGGCGGGTGTCCTCGAGCGCCTCCGGAAGAACCTTCAGATCGGCGAGGACGGGCATGAAGTTCGTGTCCCCGGCCCAGCGCGGCACGACGTGCATGTGGACGTGGTCGACCACGCCGGCCCCGGCGATCCGCCCGAGGTTCCAGCCGAGGTTGAAGCCCTGCGGGCTCATCGTCCCGGCGAGCGCGCCGAGCGCGGCCGAGGCGAGCCGGTGCACCTCCGTCGCCTCGTCGCGGTCGAGCCCGCCGAAATCGCCCTCGTGTCGCACGGGCGCCACCATCAGGTGGCCCGACGCGTACGGGTACTTGTTCAG
>Ga0207674_10006677_pt1 | contig 13554 bp, 15 predicted proteins | sample KBSCornC72_FD_184303 | JGI IMG/M metagenome (GOLD analysis project Ga0207674, IMG submission 184303) | Corn rhizosphere microbial communities from Kellogg Biological Station, Michigan, USA - KBS Corn C7-2 (SPAdes) (version 2) | ecosystem: Host-associated > Plants > Roots > Rhizosphere > Soil ... | reverse complement strand
CTTGATGCCCGCCTTGCCGAGCGTGACCAGCATCGCCTCGGTCAGATAGGGCAGCTCTGCGATGGCATCTTCGACACCCAGCGCCTGACGCTCGGCACGGGCGGCGGCTTCGCGGCGCTCAAGCGCTTCCTGGGCGCGGCTCTGCAGCTCGGCGGCCAGTTCCTCATCGAAACCTTCGATCGAGGACAGTTCGCTCACCTCGACATAAGCGACCTCTTCCAGCGCGCCGAAGCCTTCGGCGACGAGCAGCTGGGCCAGCGTTTCATCGACGTCCAGCTCGGTCTGGAACATCTCGGACCGCTCGACGAACTCGCGCTGGCGCTTCTCGCTCGAATCCGCTTCGGTCATGATGTCGATCGCGGAACCAGTGAGCTGGCTGGCGAGGCGGACATTCTGGCCACGACGGCCGATGGCGAGGCTCAATTGGTCGTCGGGAACGACCACCTCGATGCGGCTGTCTTCCTCATCGATGACGACGCGAGCGACCTGTGCGGGCTGCAGCGCGTTGACGACGAAGGTCGCGAGATCGGGCGACCAGGGGATGATGTCGATCTTCTCGCCCTGCATCTCCTGCACGACGGCCTGCACGCGGCTGCCCTTCATGCCGACGCAGGCGCCTACCGGATCGATCGAGCCGTCATGCGAGATGACGCCGATTTTGGCGCGGCTGCCCGGATCGCGGGCGGCGGCTTTGATCTCGATGATGCCGTCGTAGATTTCCGGCACTTCCTGCGCGAACAGCTTCTTCATGAAGTCGGGGTGCGCGCGGCTCAGGAAAATCTGCGGGCCACGGTTCTCGCGGCGGACGTTCAAAATCAGCGAACGGATGCGATCGCCGACGCGGACGACTTCGCGCGGGATCTGCGCATCGCGGCGGATAACGCCCTCGGCGCGGCCCAGATCGACGACGACATGGCCGAACTCGACGCGCTTGACGACGCCGGTGATGATCTCGCCGATACGGTCCTTGAATTCCTCATGCTGGCGCTCGCGCTCGGCGTCACGGACCTTCTGGAAGATCACCTGCTTGGCGGCCTGTGCGGCGATGCGGCCAAATTCGATAGGGGGCAGGGGGTCGACGATATAATCGCCGACGACTGCGCCCTTCTGCAGCTTCTGCGCATCGGCGACCGAAACCTGCTTGAAATAATCATCGACCAGCTCGACCACCTCGACGACGCGCCACAGCCGCATGTCGCCCGACTGGGGGTCGATTTTCGCACGGATATCGTTCTCGGCGCCGTAGCGGGCGCGGGCGGCGCGCTGAATCGCGTCTTCCATCGCCTCGATCACGATCTCGCGATCGATCAGCTTCTCGCGCGCGACGGAATCGGCGATGGCGAGCAGCTCGGCCTTGTTGGCGGAAATGGCGGTGGCCATGGTCGTCTTTACCCTTCCTCTGAAATCCTGTCCGCGCCCTCGATGGAAAGCGGGGCGGTTGCCTTTAAGAGAGCGTCGGTCAGGATCAGCTTGGCGCTGGCGATGGCGGCCAGCGGCACTATGATCTCACCGAGTTTATCTACATCAAATCGGACGCTGTCGCCATCACGCGCGACGATGCGCCCATCGAACTGCTTGCGGTTCGAAATCGGCGCGGCGAGCTTCACCCGCGCATCGAAACCGGTCCAGTCGGCATAGTCCTGTGGCCGTGTCAGCGGGCGATCGATGCCGGGCGAGCTGACCTCGAGCCGATAGGCCTCCTCGATCGGATCGGCGGCATCGAGCACGTCCGAGATTCGGCGGCTCAGCGCCTCGCAGTCGGACAGATCGAGCTGCCGTGTGTCCGGCCGCTCGGCCATCACCTGCAGCGTCGGGTCGCTCCGGCCGCCGAACATCGCCACGCGCACGAGCGCCAACCCGAGCGCTTTCGCCTCGGGTTCGATCAACTTCGTCAACGCCGCGATATCGGCCAATTGCACCTCTTTGATACATGCTTAACTGTGCCGGAGCCTTGCGGCCCCGACCTCGGCAGAGTTACCAATGTCGAGAGAACGGCTGCGCTATACGACAAGCCGAGCCACGGAGCAACAGGGGAACGGCGCCGTGCAGCGAGGGTTCATATGGGGTGGAGGATTTAGACGCGTAATGACCACGAAAAACATAGCGTTGAGCCTTGCTTTGGTGCTCGCAGGCTGCGGTCAGGCGGCTGATTCCACTTCCTCTGAAGCGGCCGGGCAGACGGGCGCACCCTTTGGAATTTCCGCCATCGCGACGCTCGACAATCCCTGGGCCATGACTTTCCTGCCGGATGGCCGCATGCTGGTCACCGAAAAAGCGGGGCGGCTTCGGATCGTTACGCAGGATGGAAAGATATCCGATGCGCTGGACGGCATTCCGGCGGTGTCCAATGCGGGGCAGGGCGGACTGGCCGATGTTGTCCTGCATCCGGATTTCGCGAACAACCAATATGTCTATCTGAGCTACGCCGAGCCGCGCCCTGACGGGACCATCGGAACCGCCGTCGGCCGCGGAAAGCTGAATGAACTGGGCCTTCAGGGTTTCCAGGTCATCTGGCGGCAGGAGCCGGGTGTGACCGGCAACGGCCATTTCTCGGGGCGGATGGCGTTCAGTCAGGATGGCTTCCTGTTCATCACCTCCGGCGAGCGGCAGAAGATGGATCCCGCGCAGGATATGGAGCAGAATCTCGGCAAGGTGATCCGGCTGACCGACACCGGCGGCGTCCCATCCGACAATCCTTATTATGATCAGGGCAGGATCAAGTCGCAGATCTGGTCCGCAGGGCATCGCAACCTGCTGGGCCTGGCCTTCGACGGGAATGGAAGCCTCTGGGAGGTGGAGATGGGGCCGCGCGGGGGCGATGAGCTCAACCTGATCCAGCCCGGAAAGAATTATGGCTGGCCGATCGTTTCCGAAGGCAAGCATTATGACGGGCGGGTGATCCCCCGGCACAGTATCCATCCCGAGTTCGCGGCTCCCCGGCTCAGCTGGAATCCGGTGATCTCGCCGTCCAGCCTGATGTTCTATTCGGGCGGGGTGTTCCCGGAATGGCGGGGCAGCGCCTTCATCGGCGGCCTTTCGAGCCAGTCGCTGGTACGCGTATCCTTCGACGACCGGAACCCGCGCGAGGTCGATCGTTTCCCGATGAACGCGCGCATCCGGGAAGTGGAGCAGGGTCCGGACGGATCGATCTGGCTGCTGGAAGACGGCGAAAGCGGCGGCAAGCTGGTGAAGCTTATCCCGGCCGCCGGAAAATAAACTCCCGGTCCGTCCAGCTGCCGACCGGGAAATCATATTCGCCGACTTTCTCGAATCCCCGCGCCGCATAGATCGCCTGCGCGCGCAGATTGCCCGACCATACGCCGAGCCAGATCGGGCCGGGGCGGGTCCGGGTCAGATGATCGAGCGCCAGCGCAAGCAGCTTGCCGCCCAGCTTGAGTCCCTGCGCTTCGCTTCGAACATAGATCTGATAGAGTTCCGCTTCGCCCGAGCGTGCTTCCGGATGCGGAAGCTTGGTGGGGCCGACATGCGCATAGCCGAGCAGGCGCCCGCCCATCTCGGCCACCCAGCAGGCCTTGCCGGCCTCGGCCAGTTCGGACGCGACCTTCTCGACGCTGTAGCTGGCCTCTTCGAAGATCGCGAGGTCGTCAGCCGGGTAGGGGATGGCAAAGCCGCCATCAACGAAGCTTTCCCGGAAAGTCTCGCGCTTCAGACGTGCAAGGGCCTCGATTTCATTGTTGCGAGCGGGACGGATGATCGGGTTCATAGGCGCCTGTACTGAAAGTACCAGACTTCATGGCCCAGCTTGCGGGCCTTCTTCTCGTATCGGGTTTCGGGCCAGTCATCGGGCCGGACGAGAAAATCCTGCGGCGTCTTCACCAGCCACTCGAAATCGTCGCGCTGGCCCATCACCATCATCGCCCAGCGGCAATAGATGGGATGATCGGTGCCGAACCGGAACAGGCTCCCCGGCTTCAGCTTGCGGGCTATGAGGTCGACCGGCCCCTTGTTCATGAACCGTCGCTTGGCATGCCGCGCCTTCGGCCAGGGATCGGGGTGGAGCAGATAGGCGCGGGTGAGCGATGCATCCGGCAGTCGTTCCAACACCTCGATCGCGTCGCCCATGTGGAGCCGGACATTGCCGATGCGTTGCTGCTCGAGATGGCCGAGCGCGCCGACCACGCCGTTCAGGAAGGGCTCGCAGCCGATGAAGCCATGATCGGGCCGCATCATCGCTTGACCGGCGAGATGCTCGCCCGAGCCGAAGCCGATCTCGAGTTCGAGCGGGCGATCGTCGCCGAACAAGGTTCGCGCATCGATCGCGCCGGAGGCCGGCACCTCGACCTGCGGCATCAGGCTTTCGAAAAGCGCCGCCTGACCGACGCGCAAGCTATGGCCCGCGCGTCGGCCGTAAAGGCGGCGGATGGTAGTCGGATCGTTCATGCCGGGCGCCCTAGCAGCGGTTGCCCGCCGCCGCGAGCGGTTCGATCAGGCCTTGGCCTTTTCGAACGCGACAGTGATCTGAAGCGGCACTTCGTCGGGCACGAACGGAACGCCGTAGCTGATGCCGAAATCGCTGCGCTTGATGGTGGTGGTCGCTTCGAACGCGACGGTTTCAAGCTGGTTCATCGGCCCCTTGCCCGCGCCGGTGAACTTGGCGTTGAGCGTCACGGGCTTGGTCACGCCCTTGAGCGTGAGATTGCCGGTGATGGTTGCGCTGGTGCCGCTGGCCTGAACCGCGGAGGACACGAAGCGTCCAGTGGGGAACTTGGCCGCATCGAAGAAATCGGCGCCCTTCAGATGCTCGGTCAGCTTGGCGCTGGTGGTTGTGATGCCGGACATCGGGATTTCGATATCGACCTTCGCGGCAGCGGGTTTGGCCGGGTCGAGCGTCAGCGTGCCGGATGCATCGCCGAAGATGCCGTGATAGACGTTGAAGCCCAGATGATTCACCGAGAACAGGATTTGAGTGTGCGCTGAATCGGCCTTGTAGGTGCCTGCGGTCACACGGGCGGGATCGGCCTTGCCCGGCACTTCCTTCGGCATCTGCGCGATCGTGGGCACCGCCATGGCGGCTGCGGCAAAAAGACACGCGGTAACGATCGATCGGGTCATCTTGTTTATCTCCTCAGCGGGCGCCGGTCGTTGCCGGACACGAAAAGGGGGCCGCGCGATTGCTCGCGCCAGCCCCCGGAGATGTATTTACCTTAGTTCTTGGCCTTGTCGACCAGCTTGTTCTTCGCGATCCACGGCATCATCGCGCGCAGTTCCGTTCCGACCTGCTCGATCTGGTGCGCGGCGGCTGCCTTGCGGCTTGCCTTCAGCTCAGGCTGGCCGGCGCGGTTGTCCAGGACGAACTTCTGCACGAAGCGGCCGGCCTGGATGTCGGCGAGGACGCGCTTCATCTCGGCCTTGGTTTCGGGCGTGATGATCCGCGGGCCGGTCGTGATGTCGCCATATTCGGCGGTGTTCGAGATCGAATAGCGCATGTTGGCGATACCGCCCTCATACATCAGGTCGACGATCAGCTTCACCTCGTGAAGGCACTCGAAATAGGCCATCTCGGGTGCATAGCCTGCCTCGACCAGCGTCTCGAACCCGGCCTGGATCAGATGCGTCAGGCCGCCGCAGAGCACCGCCTGCTCACCGAACAGGTCGGTTTCGCATTCTTCCCGGAAGGTCGTCTCGATCACGCCAGACCGGCCGCCGCCAATCGCGGAGGCGTAGGAAAGGGCAACGTCATGGGCGTTTCCGCTGGCATCCTGATGGATGGCGATCAGGCAGGGCACGCCGCCGCCGCGCTGATATTCGGAGCGGACGGTATGGCCGGGGCCCTTGGGCGCGATCATGAACACGTCGATGTCGGACTTCGGCTCGATCAGGCCGAAATGGACATTGAGGCCATGCGCGAACGCGACCGCCGCGCCCGACTTCAGGTTGGGCGCGAGCTCGTCATTGTAGATCGCGGCCTGATTCTCGTCGGGGGCGAGGATCATGATGATGTCGGCCCATGCGGCGGCTTCGGCGTTGGACAGAACCTTGAAGCCGGCCTCCTCGACCTTCTTCGCGGTGGCCGAGCCGGGGCGAAGGGCGATGGCGACTTCGCTGACGCCGGAATCGCGGAGGTTCTGGGCGTGGGCATGGCCTTGGCTGCCATAGCCGACGATGGCGACCTTCTTGGTCTTGATGAGGCCGATGTCGGCGTCACGATCGTAATAAACACGCATTTTCTTCTTCCTTTTGTCTTTCTCCCCTCCCGGCCGGGAGGAGGCAAAAAATTCAGGCGGCTTCCTTCCCGCGCGCCATTGCGGCGACGCCGGTGCGGGCGACCTCGACCAGCCCAATCTCGCGCATCAGCTCGAGGAACTTGTCGATTTTCTCTGTCGTACCAGTAACTTCGAAGATGAAGCTCGAAATCGTCGCATCGACGACATGGGCGCGATAGACTTCCGCCAGTCGCAACGCCTCGATACGATGCTCACCAGTGCCCTTAACCTTCACGAGCGCCAGTTCGCGCTCGACATGCGGGCCAAGCTCGGTGAGGTCGGTCACGCGATGGACGTTCACCAGCCGCCCGAGCTGGGCGTGGATCTGGTCGATCACCTCGGGCGTACCGGTGGTCACGATGGTGATGCGGCTGATCGCCTCATCTTCGGTAATATCGGCCACCGTCAGGCTTTCGATATTATAGCCGCGCGCGGTGAACATGCCCGCGATGCGCGCCAGCACGCCCGCTTCATTGTCCACGGTGACGGAGAGCGTATGCCGCTCCTTTTCCCCCTCTTTGATGTGCATCAGACCAGCGCCTTCGCTTCGTCGTTCATCTCGCCGGACACCTGGTCGGAATCGAGGATCATGTCGATGTGGGATGCGCCCGACGGGATCATCGGGAAGCAGTTGGCAACTTTCGCCACGCAGCAATCGACCATGACTGGGCCATCATAAGCCAGCATCTCGGCAATCCCGGCGTCGAGATCAGCCGGATCCTGAATACGGATGCCCTTCCAGCCGAAGCTTTCGGCCAGCTTCACGAAATCGGGCAGCGAATCCGAATAGCTTTCCGAATAGCGGCTGGCATAGGTCAGTTCCTGCCACTGCCTCACCATACCCATCCATTCATTGTTGAGAATGAACACTTTTACCGGCAGCCTGTACTGCGTGGCGGTTCCCATCTCCTGAATGTTCATCAGGATCGAGGCATCGCCCGCAATGTCGATGACGAGGGCGTTGGGATTGCCGACCTGCGCGCCGATCGCGGCGGGCAGCCCATAGCCCATCGTGCCGAGCCCGCCCGAGGTCAGCCACTTGTTTGGATTCTCGAAGTGGAAATGCTGGGCAGCCCACATCTGATGCTGACCGACCTCGGTAGAGATGATCGGCTTTTTCGCGTGCGTCGCCGCCCACAGCCGCGCGATGGCGTGCTGCGGCATGATCTCTTTCTTTGAAGCCGGGTAGCTTAGCGACTTCTTGGCGCGCCACTCGTCGATCTGCTTGAACCAGCCGTCGAGCTTGGCGGGGGGGTAGGCACGGCTCTTCCAGAGCTTGACCAGATCTTCCATCGCCCGGCCGACATCGGCGACGATGCCGAGATCGACGCGAACGACCTTGTTGATTGAAGAACGGTCGATATCGATATGAATTTTCTTGCTATTCGGCGCGAACGCATCGAGCCGGCCGGTAACGCGATCATCGAAGCGCGCGCCGAGGCAGACGATCAGGTCGGCCTGATTCATCGCGTAATTGGCTTCGTAGGTGCCGTGCATGCCGAGCATGCCAAGCCATTGCGGGCTGGATGCGGGGAAGGCGCCGAGGCCCATCAGCGTCGAGGTGACGGGCGCGCCGGTGATGCGGGCCAGTTCGCGCAGCACCTGGCTGGCGTTCGGGCCTGCGTTGATGACGCCACCGCCAGTATAGAGCACGGGACGCTTCGCCGCTGCGATCATGTCGATCGCGGTCTCGATCGCGCTGGTCTCCGCCTTCACCTGCGGCTGATAGCTTTTATGCGCGCCGGGGCCGGGCTTGCGGTAGCTGGCGGTCGCGACCTGAACATCCTTCGGCAGATCGATCAGCACCGGGCCGGGGCGGCCCGATGTCGCGATATGGAAGGCCTCATGGACGACATCGCCGAGCTTTGCCGGGTCCTTCACCAGATAATTATGCTTGGTGCAGTGGCGCGTGATGCCGATCGTGTCGGCTTCCTGGAAGGCATCCGATCCGATCAGGTGCGTGGCGACCTGTCCGGTGATGACGACCATCGGGATCGAATCCATCAGCGCGTCGGTGATGCCCGTGACGGCGTTGGTCGCACCGGGGCCGGAGGTAACGAGCACGACGCCCGGCTTGCCAGTCGAGCGCGCATAGCCCTCGGCCGCATGAGCCGCGCCGCCTTCCTGACGGACGAGGATGTGACGGATGCGCTTCTGCTTGAACAGTGCGTCGTAAATCGGGAGCACGGCGCCGCCGGGATAGCCGAACACGACCTCTACGCCGAGATCGGTCAGCGCTTCGATCAATATCTCTGCTCCGGATTTTTCCGTCGCCATCGTTCCACCTTTCGCAATAGCGCAGCCGCCTAGACGAATCTCCGGACGCTGCCCAGAGGCGCGCTCCTATTGATCATAAACTAATGTGTCAACGCCATATGACGTAACTTTATTGCTAATTCATCAATTATTGCGTCATCTAATTCCATTTTTACCCGCTGCCAGTCGGGCGGGGGCTGGTGCGAGAACCATGTGTACTGCCGTTTGGCATATTGCCGGGTGGCGGTGGCGGCGGTCTCCATCATCGTGGCGCGGTCGATATCGCCGGCACGCCAGGCCGCGATCTCTCGCACGCCGATCGCCCGCATCACCGGCAGAGCGGGATCGAGATTTCGCGCCACCAGCGCGTCGACCTCTTCGATCGCGCCCTGATCGAGCATGGCGGTGAAGCGTGCGTCGGCACGGGCATAGAGCCACGCGCGCGGCGGCAGCAGGAGCAGCGGATGAAGCGCAACCGTTCCGGCGATCCCGCCTGCGGAGCGCCGCTGCCATTCGCTAATCGGGATGCCGGTGAAGCGCACCACCTCCAACGCGCGGGCAATGCGCTGGGTGTCGGTGGGCTTCAGCCGGGCGGCCGCTTCCGGGTCGGCTTCGGTGAGCGCGGCGTGGGATTGCTCGACCGGAAGACGCCGAACCTCAGCTCGGACGATGGGATCGATCTCGGGAACCGGAGCGATACCATTTATTAGCGTACGGATGTAAAGCCCTGTGCCGCCAGCCAAAATCGGCAAGCATCCAGCGTCGTGCGCCTTGGCGATCTCTCGCTTTGCCATCGCGGCCCAGTCGGCGGCGGAGCAGGGGATTGCACCGTCCACCGCGCCGAACAGGCAGTGAGGAGCCCGCGCTTCATCCTCTGGCGACGGGCGGGCCGAGAGTATGCGCAGATCAGCGTAAAGCTGGGAGGCGTCCGCGTTGATGATCATGCCGCCGCTCAGTTCTGCGAGCCGCAGCGCCAATGCCGACTTGCCGCTGGCGGTCGGCCCGGCAATAAGCGCCAGCGGCGGCAGGGTGGCCGCATCGGAGGAAGACTGTTTGTTCATCGCGACGCTGATAGCAGCCGAGGGGCTGGGTGATGAAGGGCTGGCAATGGCCCGCGAGGCGATTGCCGCGCTGGAGCCGGGACAGCCGCGCTGGATCGAGCCTGGCGTCGCGGCGGATATCCCTTTTGCCGGCGATCCCAAGATCGCGCGCGGCGCGCTGGAGGGGCTGCTTCCCAAGACCGATGTGATCGTCCAGCGGGAGGCGGGGCGGGCCAAGCGGCTGCTGGTCGCCGACATGGATTCGACGATGATCACGATCGAATGCATCGACGAACTGGCCGACTATGCCGGGATCAAGCCGCAGATCGCCGAGATCACCGAGCGGGCGATGCGCGGCGAGCTGGATTTCGAGGGCGCGCTCGATGCCCGCGTCGCGCTGCTCAGGGGGCTTGATGCCGGGGTGATCGATCGTTGCCATGAAGAGCGCGTCGTCATCATGCCCGGTGCGAAGGAACTGATCCGGACGATGCGGGCCAATGGCGCACGGTGCGTGCTCGTCTCGGGCGGGTTCACCGTCTTCGCCGATCGGGTGGCAGCGGAGATCGGGTTCGACCGTGCCTTGTCCAACACGCTCGACATCGCCGACGGCGCCTTGCTTGGCACGGTGGCGCGGCCGATCGTCGGCGCGGCGACCAAGCGGGAGACGTTGGTTGCCGAGGCAGCGGCATTGGGGATCGGCCATGATCAGGTGCTGGCGGTGGGCGACGGCGCCAATGACATTCCGATGATCGAACTGGCCGGGCTGGGCGTCGCCTATCACGCCAAGCCGAAGACAGCGGCGGCGGCGGGCGCGCGGATCGATCATAATGACCTGACGGCGCTGCTGTTTGCGCAAGGTTTTGCTCGAGTCGATTGGGTCAATCAAGTCCGGGCGTGAGGTCCGGTGACCTGTAAAATCCCATTAGCGTAATGGCTTAGCGGGATTGTGGCCGATAACTTCATCATCATCGCGCATATTGCATAAGGCAGAATGCGAAGAATGGCGGTTTTCCAACGATTTCAAAGAGCCGGGCGGGAGCATGGCATGAAATTGGGGCTGTAGGAAAATCTATTCTGGCGGGGCTACTCAGCACGGACAGAGGCTGGGAAAAGCCGCTTACCGCCCCAGCCGCACCAGCGCCTCGTCGAGCGCCGACAGGAAGCGGGAGCGATCGGTCTTGCCGAAGGGCGGTGGTCCGCCGATCTGGTCGCCGCCGCCGCGCAGATCGGCCATGATCGCGCGGGTGGCGATGGCGCCGCCGATCGAGCTGGTGGTGAAGGGCTTGCCATTGGGTGCGATCACGGTGGCGCCTGCTTTCAGGCAGCGGTCTGCAAGCAGGATGTCGGCGGTGATGACCACGCTCTTCGCGTCGGCGCGCTCGGCGATCCAGTCGTCGGCGGCGTCGAAGCTGGCGCTGACGATCTCCCGCGTGATCAGCGGGTGCGGGGGCACGCGGATCGGGCTGTTGCTGACGATCGTCACCGGCACCTCGTGGCGGTAGGCGACCTTGTAGATCTCCTCCTTCACCGGGCAGGCATCGGCATCGACGAGGATCTTGGGCATGCTCAATTCAGCCCATCGTCACCCCGGGCTTGACCCGGGGTCCCGCTTCTTCGTTCAGAGTTGGTCATAGATGTCATTCCACTCAGGATTCAGTTTCTCAATCAGGGCGAATTTCCATTCCCGGCGCCAGTGCTTCAGCCTCTTCTCATGCGCGATGCAGGACAACATGTCTTCGCCACGCTCCGCCCAGACCAGACAATCAAGCGCATATTTCGCGCAGAAGGCCGATCCCTTGCCATTCCGGTGCTGGTGAATGCGGGCCACGAGATCGGAGGTGACGCCGACATACATCGTGCCGCGATAGCGATCGGCCATGATGTAAACCCAGCCGCCCTGTCGCTCGCGATCCATAGTCGGTCGATGGAAGGAAGCGGGACCCCGGGTCAAGCCCGGGGAGACGCAAAGTGGTGATCGCTTGGAAGCCCTTCGGAGATTTCGAGCCTCCTCAGCGCTACCCCACCTTTACATCCCTCCCCTGAAGGGAAGGGAGATTTGTTTTTATATTGCTGGCCTCGTAAATAGGAAGGCTATTATGCGATTATCGCTTTTAAGAGGCGAGAGAAATGATGGCGTTTGGAAAGTTCCTCCTAGCTGTCCTGTGCATGGGTTTGATCGGGGCGCGTTTACCTGCGCACCATTTCGCTGAAGGCCAAGTATGGGAATACCGTACTCGCCCGGGAGACGAAGGATCACTACTGAAAATTCAGAAGATTGAAGTTCTTCCGGAATTTGTCGAAACAGGCCCGATCTACCACGTTAGCATTATAGGACTGCATTTCCCTGGTTTGCCGGTGGAGGGAAAATTACAGCACGCGCCGTTCTCTAAAGTGTCACTGGATATGAGCGTAATTAAGCTTTCAAAATCTAAGAGTGAGTTTCCGGATGTAGGTGCAGTTATAGCTGAGTGGAAAGCCGGCCATGGCGGCGTGTTTACCGTAACTGTCGCGGAGGCTGTAAATTTCGCTGAACAGACGATGCGGAGTCAGATGTTGGGCCAGTAAGTTGTTCCTAATTCAGATTTTCCGAGAGCTTTCACCCCCGCTTCGGAATCTCCAGCCCCCGCTGCACAGCCGGCCGCGCAAGGCCGCGCTCAAGCCACGCGGGCACATTCTTCAACGCATCATATTCCACCAGATCGCGCGCTTCGTAGAAGGTGATCAGGTTGCGCACCCAGCCGAGGGTCGAGATGTCGGCGATCGAATAATCTTCGCCCATGATCCAGCTGCGGCCTTCCAGCCTGCCTTCGAGGACGGCCAGCAGGCGCTTCGCTTCATCGACGTAGCGTTTGAGCGGGCGCTTGTCCTCGATCTCCTTGCCGGCGAACTTGTTGAAGAAGCCGACCTGGCCGAACATCGGACCGATGCCGGCATTCTGGAAGAAGACCCACTGGATCGTCTCGTAGCGGGTGGCTTCGTCCTTCGAGAGGAACTGGCCCGATTTGTCGGCGAGGTAGATCAGGATCGCGCCGGACTCGAAAAGGCCGATCGGTTTGCCGCCGGGGCCGTTGGGGTCGATGATCGCGGGGATCTTGCCGTTGGGGTTGAGCGACAGATATTCGGGGGTGTGGCTTTCATTGTTGGTGATGTCGACGAGGTGCGCCTCGTAAGGCAGGCCGGTTTCCTCCAGCATGATTGAGGCTTTCACGCCGTTAGGGGTGTTGAGGGAGTAGAGCTGGATGCGATCCGGGTGCTTGGGCGGCCAGCGGCGGGTGATCGGAAAATCGGAGAGTTGTGACGTCATGATGGCATCCGTTTTGTGAGGGGGTGACAATTCTTATCCCCCTCCCTTTCAAGGGAGGGGTGCAGGGGTGGGTGCTCGCGTCTGCGAGCCACAAAACTCTGGCGCTCGCTGAGAAGCCCTTCGGAGGCATCGAGCCTCCTCAGCGCTACCCCACCCTTACATCCCTCCCCTGAAGGGGAAGGAGAATATTGGTTAGTTGTCACTGATCGGTTCGATCGCGATGATCTCGATCGCTTCGGTCTTGCCGTTAAAGTCGAGCAAGTCTTCCGGCTCCCCGCCGATCAGCGCCTGCGCGAGCGGGGCGGAAAAGGAGAGGCGGTCCTTGTCGGGCTCGGCTTCGTCGTCGCCGACGATGTCGATGACGCGCTTGCGGCCATTAAGCTTGAACGTGACGCGTGTGCCGAAACCGGCGACGTCAGGTTCGGGTGGCGGGGCGAGCTGGGCCGTCGACTGGCGGGTGAGCCAGTAACGGAGTTCGCGCTTCGCTTCCTCGATCTCGGGTTCCGTCTGGAGCGTGGCAATACGGGATTCCAGTTCGGCGACCTTCTCCTCGATCAGCGCGAGGCCGCGCGTGGTCACCAGATTGGGGCCGGACGGTAGCGGCAGCTCGAACTTGGGTTCCTTATGCTCTTCGTCGCTTTCCCGGCGAAAGGCTACGCTCATTCTAGTCTCCTCTTGCCGCCATATGGGGAAAGGGGAGGGCGATATCGAGAGGGGATTTGTCGATCGG
>Ga0207674_10006675_pt1 | contig 13555 bp, 14 predicted proteins | sample KBSCornC72_FD_184303 | JGI IMG/M metagenome (GOLD analysis project Ga0207674, IMG submission 184303) | Corn rhizosphere microbial communities from Kellogg Biological Station, Michigan, USA - KBS Corn C7-2 (SPAdes) (version 2) | ecosystem: Host-associated > Plants > Roots > Rhizosphere > Soil ... | reverse complement strand
ACGACGTCTATCACAAGATGATCGCGCCGCAGGGCTCCGCCACACGCCGGGTCACGATCTCGAAGGTGCTGCTGCTCGTCGCGGCGCTGGCTGCCGCCGCGCTCGCGACGCAGCGGCCGGCCGACATCCTGTTCCTCGTGACGGCGGCGTTTTCGATCGCGGCGGCGGCATTCTTCCCGGCACTCGTTCTCGGCATCTTCTGGAGCCGGGCGAACCGCTGGGGCGCCATTTCCGGCATGGCGGCCGGGCTCGGCATCACGCTGTACTACCTGGTGCACAACGAGCCGTGGCTGCGAGTGGCGTTCGGGGTGTCTGCACCGGTCGAGCTTTGGTTCGGGATCGCTGCCACCTCGGCCGGCGTGTTCGGTGTTCCGCTCGGTTTTGCCGTCTGCGCGATCGTCAGCCTGCTGACCCCGGCGCCGAGTGCGGAACAGCGCCGCTTCATCCGGGAGCTGCGTCATCCCCCGCGGCCCGGCCAGCTCGAGCTATAATCGCAGGCTTTTCGTCCCTTGCCACACCCGGGTTTGACGCTTCGGGGTGGCTTCACAGCCGCAGCCGCGAAAGGCCCACGAAAGGGCTCGAGCGGCGGCGGAATCCACAAGGAGATTCAATGCGTCACTATGAAATCGTCTTGCTGATCCACCCGGATCAAAGCGAACAGGTTCCGGCCATGCTGGAGCGTTACAAGGGTGTTGTCACCGCCGCCGGCGGCAAGGTGCACCGCGTGGAAGACTGGGGTCGTCGTCAGATGGCCTACATGATCCAGAAGCTCGCGAAGGCGCACTACCTGTGCATCAACATCGAGTGCAGCAAGGAAGCGCTGGCCGAGCTCGAAACCGGTTTCCGGTTCAACGACGCCGTGCTGCGCCACCTGACGGTGCTGAAGGACCAGGCGGAAACCGCCCCGTCCGTGATGATGAAGGCGGTCGAGCGCGAAGATTCGCGCAAGGCTCCGCCGCAGCAACAGCAGCAACCGCAGGAGGCCTCGGCCTGAAGACGGCCACCGCACGCCTGAGCAACGTCCACCACGGCCGCGCTGCATGAACCGATTGGTTCTGAGCGCACAACTGGTGGAGCGAGGCGCGCCGCGATATACCCCAGCCGGTCTGCCGGCCCTCGACTTGAGCCTGAAGCACGAGTCGGAGGTCACGCAGGACGGCCAGCCCAGGAAGGTCTCGATCGAGATCAAGGCCCGGGCGATCGGGGCGATCACGCAGCGTGTCGCGGGCCTGGAGATGGGGAGCCAGCATGGCTTCGCCGGTTTTCTGGCTTCGCAACGCAACGGCCGCGGTGTCGTGTTTCACATCACCGAGCTCGACTGACACCCCTGAGACTCGTTCTCACTGTTCCAAATTCAAGAGAGGTTCACTATGCCCCCGCCACGTGGTAAAGGCCGGTTCTCCAAGGACCGCAAACCCAAGCGCAACACCCAGTCGCTGCTGTTCCGCCGCAAGCGGTTCTGCCGCTTCACCGTCACCGGTGTCAAGCAGATCGACTACAAGGACATCGACACGCTGCGCGACTTCGTCGGCGAGAACGGCAAGATCACGCCGGCCCGCCTGACCGGCACGCGCGCGTTCTTCCAGCGCCAGCTGACGACGTGCATCAAGCGTGCGCGTTTCCTCGCGCTGCTGCCGTACAGCGACCAGCACAAGGTCTGAGGAGCACGCCATGCAAGTCATCCTGCTGGAAAAAGTCGCCAACCTCGGCAACCTCGGTGATGTCGTCAAGGTCAAGGACGGTTTCGCACGCAACTTCCTGATCCCGACCCGTGCGGCACGCCGCGCGACCGAGTCGGCGATCAAGGAGTTCGAAACCCGCCGTGCCGAGCTCGAGAAGGCCGCCGCCGACAAGCTCGCGACCGCGCAAGCGCTCGGCGAGAAGATGAACGGACGCACCGTTCACATCACGCAGAAGGCCGGCGTCGACGGCCGTCTGTTCGGTTCGGTCACGAACGCCGACGTCGCCGATGCACTGACCCGCATCGACTTCAAGGTCGTGAAGGCGCAGGTGCGCATGCCGAACGGTCCGCTGAAGACTGTGGGCGAGCACACGGTGATCGTGTCGCCGCACACCGACGTGGTTGCGGAAGTCAAGGTTGTGGTTCTGGGCGAAACCGATTAAGGTCCCCCCTCAACGACCCGAAGGGCCGGCTCTGCCGGCCCTTTTCCATTGCGGAACTTGTTTTCCCGTTGTTTCACCGCGCAGGTCACCGGCTATGCACAGCCTTGTCCACAGCGCAGGTGGCGCATCGCGCTAGGAACCCTTGATGTCGGCTGTCTTTCAACCCCCCGGTCCCCCATCCGCCGACGAAGAGGTCGCGCGGCTGCGCGTTCCACCGCATTCGATCGAAGCCGAGCAGAGCGTGCTCGGAGGCCTGCTGCTCGACAACAGCGCCTGGGACCGCGCCGGTGACGTGCTCACCGACAGCGACTTCTACAGCTTCCAGCACCGCCTGATCTTCTCGGCGATCGGCCACCTGATCAACGCGACCAAGCCGGCTGACGTGATCACGGTGTTCGAGCGGCTCGAAAGCCTGGGCAAGGGCACCGAGTCGGGTGGCCTCGTCTACCTGAACTCGCTCGCGCAAAGCGTGCCGAGCGCGGCGAACATCCGGCGCTACGCCGAGATCGTTCGCGAACGCGCGATCCTTCGCAAGCTCGTCAGCGCGAGCGACGAGATTGCGACCACCGCGTTCAACCCGCAAGGTCGGGCGGTCACCGAGATCCTCGACGAGGCCGAGGGCAAGATCTTTCGCATCGGCGAAGAAGGATCACGCTCGCAGCAGGGTTTCCAGAGCATGGACCAACTGGTCGTGCAGTTGCTCGACCGCGTGACCGAGCTGCATGAGAACGGCGCCGAAGACGTCACCGGCGTGCGCACCGGCTACTTCGATCTCGATCGCATGACCTCGGGTTTCCAGCCCGGCGATCTGATCGTGCTCGCAGCGCGCCCGTCGATGGGCAAGACCGCGCTCGCGCTGAACATCGCCGAGCACGTCGCGGTCGCCGAAGGGTTGCCGGTCGTCGTGTTCTCGATGGAAATGGGCGCCGCGCAACTCGCGCTGCGCCTCGTTGGCTCGCTCGGCCGCATCGACCAGGGCAATCTGCGCACCGGCCGGCTGCGCGACGACGAGTGGGGCCGGCTCTCGGAGGCGATCGAGAAGCTGGGCAGCGTCAGCATGTACATCGACGAGAGCTCGGCGCTTTCGCCGACCGAGGTGAGGGCGCGTGCGCGACGCCAGGCACGCCAGTGCGGCCAGCTCGGGCTGATCGTCGTCGACTACCTGCAGCTGATGAGCGGCAGCGGCGGAGGCAGCGACGAGAACCGCGCGACGGTGATCGGCGAGATCTCGCGCGGGCTGAAGTCGCTCGCGAAGGAACTGAAGTGCCCCGTCATCGCGCTGTCGCAGCTGAACCGCAGCGTCGAAACGCGCACCGACAAGCGACCGATGATGAGCGACCTGCGCGAGTCCGGCGCGATCGAGCAGGACGCCGACGTCATCATGTTCATCTACCGCGACGACTACTACAACAAGGAAGCGAGCAAGGAACCCGGTGTCGCCGAGGTCATCATCGGCAAGCAGCGCAACGGACCGACCGGCACGGTCAAGCTGACCTTCCTGAAGCCGCTGACCAAGTTCGAGAACATGGCGCCGGGCAGCGGCGGCGGCGGGGACTACTGACCTTGAGCCTCGTTTGAGCCACTCTCGGGCCGTCGTGACGATGATCTTCGTCACGCTGATGTGGAGCATCGCCGGCGTGGTCACGCGCCGGCTCGAGGCTGCGCACAGCTTCGAGATCACGTTCTGGCGCAGCGCGTTCACGGTGCTCGCGCTCGCGGTCTTGCTGCTTGCCTTGCGCGGCCCGGCGGCGTTGCTCGAGTCGGTGCGTGCCGGTGGCCGCACGCTGTGGCTGTCGGGCCTGTGCTGGAGCGTGATGTTCACCGCGTTCATGGTGGCCCTGACGCTGACCAGCGTTGGCAACGTGCTCGTGACGATGGCGATCGCACCGCTGTTGACCGCGCTGCTCGCACGCGTCGCGCTTGGGCATCGGCTCGTGGGCCGAACCTGGGCGGCGATCGTCGTCGCCGGCATCGGCATCGCGTGGATGTACGCACGCGAAGTCAGCGGTGCCGATGCGCGCAACGTGATCGGCACCCTGGTCGCGCTGTGCGTGCCGATTGCCTCTGCCACGAACTGGACCCTGATCCAGCACAGCCGCCATGCACGCGATGTCGACCTGCTGCCGGCCGTGCTGATCGGCGCAATCATCTCGGCGCTCGCGACGCTGCCGCTGTCGATGCCGTTCGCCGCATCGGCGCACGACCTGGCGCTGCTGGGGCTGCTCGGCGTCGTCCAGCTCGCGATTCCGTGCCTGATGTCGGTCGCCGCGGGACGCTATCTGAGCGCGCCGGAAGCCTCGCTGCTCGCGCTGCTCGAGGTCGTATTCGGCGTGGCCTGGGCCTGGCTCGGTGCGAACGAGGCGCCGGCACCGCACGTGCTCGGCGGCGGCGCGCTGGTGCTGGGTGCGCTGGCGGCGAACGAAGCGCTGGCGCTGCGTCGCTCGAGCGCCTGAGCCGCGGGCTTTTCCTCAGGCTGGTGGGGCATCGGCCCACTAGCATTGCCCGATGAAACAACTGCCCGGTCTCGACGCCAGCTTCCTCCACCTCGAGACGCCGCAGATGCCGATGCACGTCGGTGCACTGCACAACTTCGAGCTGCCGGCCGACTACTCGGGCGACTTCGTCGAGGACATGCGGGTGCACATGGCGGCACGCTTGGCGCATGCTCCGGCGCTGCGACAGAAGCTTGCGCGCATGCCGCTGAACTTCGCGAACCCGAGCTGGGTCGATGCCGAGCCGGATCTCGCCGAGCACATCGTTCGCATCACGCTGCCCCGCGGCAGCGGACAGGCCGAGCTCGAGGCGAAGGTCGGCGAGTTGCATCCGGTGCTGCTCGCGCGCGACCGGCCGCTGTGGAAGTTCCACGTGTTCGACGGACTCGCCCCAGGGCCGAACGGCGAGCGCCGCTACGCGCTCTACACCCAGGTTCACCATGCGGCCGTCGACGGCCAGGCCGCCGTCGCGCTCGGACAGGCCATCCTCGACCTGACGCCGGTGCCTCCGCGTGCCGCCGCGCAACCCGCCGATGCCGGCAAGGCGCGGCGACCGCTCGGCATGGCCGACATGCTGCGAGCGGCCCTGGCGAACCAGCTCGACCTCGTCGTCGACGCCGTGAAAGCGATTCCGTCGAAGGTGGGCACCTTGTCGCAGATGGCGGCCGGCGCGATGCCGAAGAAGGGCATCAAGCGTGTCGGCAACCTCGGTCTCGCCCCACGGACGCGGCTCAACGTCACGGCATCCGCGCGGCGCGCATTCGCGTCGATCAGCCTGCCGCTTGCGCAGCTCAACAGCGTGCGGCGCAAGCATCACGCGAGCCTGAACGATGCGGTGCTGATGATCTGCAGCGGCGCGCTGCGGCGCTATTTCCTGCGGCACGGACCGCTGCCGCGCAAGTCGCTGGTCGCCGGGGTGCCGATCTCCACGCGTGCGAAAGGCGACACCAGCTCGAACAACCAGGCGACGATGACCGTGGTGAGCCTCGGCACCCACATCGCAGACGCGAAGAAGCGTCTCGCGCACGTGCTGGCCGCGACGGCTGCGATGAAGGCCAACATGGGCCACATGAAGAGCCTGATGCCGAGCGACTTCCCGTCGCTCGGCGTACCGTGGCTGATGCAAGGGCTCGGTGTCCTGTACGCGAAGGCGAAGGTCGCCGATCGGCTGCCTGCCGTTGCGAACGTGACGATCTCCAACGTGCCGGGGCCGACGGTGCCTCTGTACATGGCGGGCGCGAAGATGCTCACCAACTACCCGACCTCCATCGTCGTGCATGGCGTTGCGCTGAACATCACGGTGCAGACCTACAACGAGTCGCTCGAGTTCGGGCTGATGTCGTGCGGCGACGCGATGCCCGACGTCGCCGAGTTGGCGCAGTGCGTGCAGGAGGCGTTCGACGAGTTCCAGGCGCTTGCGCCGAGCGCTGCACCGTCTCCCGCCGAGCCGCCGAAGACGGCCACGAAGACGGCCACGAAGACGATCGCGCGAAAGGTCGCGCGCAAGGCCGCGAGCAAGCCTGCTTCAGCCGCAAAACGCGCGAAGAAGGCGCCTGTCGCGAAGGCGACAAAGAGGGCAAGGCCTACAAAAGGCTAGGGCAAACGCTCCAATGATGCCGCGTTGAATCTCGTTACCATGCCGCGTCGCCACTGAGGTCTACGCATGGCCCGCACGAACCGCGCGAAACCCACCAACGATCCGACCGACGATCCCGAACTGCAGGCGCCGGGCGCGCTGCTGATGATGCTGGAGGGCCGTGCGCCCTGGGAGTTCGCCGCGATGCTCGCTGCCACACCGTGGCTGCGCCGCCTGCCGCGCGGCGACGGGCACCCGGTGCTGGTGTTCCCGGGCATGGGTGCCAACGACTTCACGACCGCGCCGCTGCGCGGCTTTCTCGACAATCTCGGCTACGTCACCCAGCCCTGGGGCCAGGGCTTCAACTTCGGCCCGCGCGATGGCGTGCTCAAGCGCTGCGCTGCAGATGTCCGCGCGCTGTCTGAGCGCCATGGCCAGCCGGTCAGCCTGATCGGCTGGAGCCTCGGCGGCCTCTATGCCCGCGAGATGGCGAAGGAACTGCCCGACCGCACACGCTGCGTGATCACGCTCGGCACGCCGTTCACCGGCCACCCGAAGGCCACGAATGCGTGGCGCATTTTCGAAGCGCTGAGCGGCCAGAAAGCGCACGATCCTTCGATGATGGCGCGGCTGCGCACGCCGCCGCCGGTGCCGACGACCTCGATCTATTCGCGCACCGACGGCATCGTCTCGTGGCGCTGCAGCCTGAACGAGCCCGGCCCGCTGGTCGAGAACATCGAGGTGCATGCGAGCCATGTGGGGATGGGGATGAACCCGCTCGCGCTCTTCGCCGTCGCCGACCGCCTCGCGCAACTGCCCGGGCAGTGGATGCCGTTCGATGCGAACGGCGCGCGCCGCTGGTTCTATCGCGGCGACGGCTCGCGCACAGCCACCGGCTCGAGTTTCGCTGCCGCAGCCTGATGCAGCTCTCGGCAAACGGCATCTCGATCGAAGTCGAAGACCACGGGCCGCCGAGCGGCGAACCGCTGCTGCTCGTGATGGGGTTGGGCATGCAGCTCGTCGCATGGCACGAGGAATTTGTCGACGGCCTCGTCGCACGCGGATTTCGCGTGATCCGTTTCGACAACCGCGACATCGGTCTGAGCCAGCGTTTCGATCACCTCGGCGTACCGAACCTGATGCTCGATTCGCTGCGCCTCGCTGTCGGCCTGGGCGTGCAAAGCGGCTACACGGTCGCCGACATGGCGGACGACGCGGTCGGCGTGATGGACGCGCTGGGCATCCGCAGTGCGCACGTCTGCGGCGCGTCGATGGGCGGCATGATCGCGCAGCACATGGCGGTGCGCCACCCGCAGCGCCTGAAGAGCGTGACGCTGATGATGACGACGAGCGGTTCGCGGCGCCTGCCAGGCCCGACGCTGAAAGTGCGCAGCGCGCTGATCTCGCGGCCGGCCGACACGAGCAAGATCGACAGCATCGTCGATCACTACGTGCGGCTGTATCGCCTGATCGGCAGTCCGGGCTATCCCGCGACCGACGAGTACCTGAAGGAGCGGCTCGGCTTTTCGGTTCGGCGCTCGTACCGGCCGCAGGGTACGGCGCGCCAGATGGTCGCGATCGCAGCCGACGGCAACCGTTCTCCGTGGCTCGGGCAGATCAAGCTGCCGGTCCAGATCATCCACGGGCGTGACGATCCGCTGGTGCCGGTGGCTGCCGGGCACGATCTGGCGGGGAAGATCAAGGAAGCCGAGATCGACGTGATCGACGGCATGGGCCACGACCTGCCGAAGCCGCTGTGGCCGCGCTTCACGGCCGGCATCGCCGGTGCGGCTGGGCGCGCCTGAGCGACCGATCAGTTCAGGCACCCCCTAAACCCAGGTATCTCGACCTCCCCGCGGCATGGAAAAGTAAGTAGTTGTGAGCGATACTGCTTCGCACCAGCAGGCGGAACAGCGATGACCAACGATCAGCTGATAGGCAAGTACACCAGGCTGCGCCAGGAACTGGAGCAGGCGTACGCCGAGCCGGTGTCGAGTGCCACACGCAGCGGCCTGATCGACCGCCTGGCCAAAGAACTGCTGGATCTGGAACGCCGCATCGCGCTGCTTCAGCCGCCGCCGGCCGCTCCCATCGAACTCGACGGTCCTCCCGATCGCCTTGCCGCCTGAGCCGCGAGCGAACCCGCTCAGCGCGGGTTTTGCGGCCCAGAGGCCTTAGTGAGTGGGCCGTGACCGGTACGCGGCGTCGAACACGGCCTCGAGGCGTGGATGAACGCCACGCACCTGATCGATCACTTCTTTCGCCCAGTCGAAGTACTCCTGACGGCGCTCGAGCGGCCAACCCGTCGGCGGCGAATTGGCGACGTCACGCAGGTTCGCGATCTTGTCGGCCAGCTTCACGAGCTTCGCGCGTCGGCTGATCTGCGCTGCGTGTTCCACCTGGAGCCGCTTGCGCTCCTCCTTCGGCAACGCCTTGTCGTCGGTGACTTCGGCGACGACTCCCGAGATGATCGGCCCGAAGCCGGATGCAAGCTCGATCGGCGAGGTTTCGGTGTCTTCCAGCGTGTCGTGCAGCAGCGCCGCGCACAGCGTGGCGGTATCGGTCACGCCGCCCTCTTCGGTCAGGATGCGGGCCAGCTCGATCGGGTGGTTGATGTAGGGCGACGCGTCGGCATCCTTGCGGCGCTGGTCTCGGTGCTTGCCGGCAGCGAGCGCCGCGGCGCGCATCAGCAGCACCTTGTCGCGCCGTGCGCGGGCCTGCTCCCACTGAACCTCGCGAGACTGCGTGTCGTAGCGCGACACCCGGCCAACGTATTCCGACCAGATCAGCGGCGCGACCTGATTGGCATAGGTGTACGGATCGAACTCGGGCCGCGGCTCACCCCAGATCACCGGAATCGTGCCGAAGTCCCAGTAGCGCTTGCCGAGCTCTTCGGACGAGTTCGAGGCCGCGGCATCCTGGCGCAGAGACGACTCGACGACCACCTGCGCCATCCGCACCGCTTCCTTCGGGTCGTCGAACTGGCCGTGCTCGAGCAGACCGTCGGTGTCGCCGGTCTGGAAGCTTCCGTAACTCACGACGCGATATCTTGGACTCGGGTCCATCTGCACTCCTGGTCTGGCCGCTGTTTTACCGCGCCTTCGCGGCAGCGAACTGGGAGAATGCGCTCCGCAGGGCCTCGTCCCCCCTGTTTGCGCGGTGCCTGCGACGTCTTGTTTGTTCTGTTGCGAGTTTGGAAACCTTGTCTTGAATCACGAAGAGCACAGCCCGTGGCGCCTGTCGGTCGCGCCGATGATGGATTGGACCGATCGGCACTGCCGCTACTTCCACCGTCTGCTGACCCGCCGCACGCGGCTCTACACCGAGATGGTCACGACCGGCGCGCTGCTGCACGGCGACCAGCCTCGCCACCTCGACTTCAGTGTCGAGGAGCATCCGCTCGCGCTGCAGCTCGGGGGCAGCGAAGCGGCCGATCTCGCAGCCTGCGCAAAGCTTGCCGAGCAGTGGGGCTATGACGAGGTCAACCTGAATTGCGGCTGCCCGAGCGAGCGTGTCCAGCGCGGGTCGTTCGGCGCCTGTCTGATGGCTGAGCCGGCGCTGGTGGCCGACGGCGTGAAGGCGATGCGCGACGTGGTGGCGCTGCCGGTCACGGTGAAGCATCGGATCGGCATCGACAAGGGCGAGAGCTACGAGTTCGTGCGCGACTTCGTCGGCACGGTCGCTTCGGCCGGTTGCGAGGTGTTCATCGTGCACGCACGCAATGCGTGGCTGAAGGGGCTGAGCCCGAAGGAGAATCGCGAGCTGCCACCGCTGCGCTACGAAGTCGTGCATCGGCTCAAGCGCGACTTCCCGGCACTGACGTTCGTGCTGAACGGCGGCATCACCGGCAGCACGCAGATCGACGCGGGCCTGGCCGAGGTCGACGGCGTGATGCTCGGCCGGGAGGCATATCACCACCCTTGGCTGATGGCCGACTGGGACGAGCGGTACTTCGGCATCCCGTCACCGGGGCTGGACCGCGACGAGGTCGAGCTGCGCATGACCGACTACATGCAGCGTCTGGTGGCGGCAGGGGAGCCGTGGTGGCACGCGGCGCGCCACATGCTGGGACTGCGCAATGGATTGCCGGGCGCGCGGCGCTGGCGCCAGGTCTGGTCGGACCATCGGCTCAAGCACGAGTCGCCGCATGCGGTACTGCGGCGCGCGCGCGAAAGCGCAGTCGAGTTCGCCGCGGTCGAACTCAGCCAGGCGTGACCGGCACCGGCACGGCGCCGCGTCCGGGCCAGGTGGCAAGCACGACGCCGAGCAGCGCGAGCGCGAATGCGCCGGCTTGCGCTGCGCTGAAGCGTTCGCCCAGAAAGAACACGCCGACCGCAGCCGAGCTGACCGGCAGAAGCACCGTGAACACGCCGGCCGACGATGCCGGCACGTGCTTGAGCCCGGTCATCCAGAGCCAGACGGTGATCATGCTGGCGGCGATCGAATAGAACAGCAACAGCCACCACGAACCGGCCGCGACCGCGGCGAAGTCGAAGCGCAGCGCCTGCCAAATTCCGAACGGCGTGACCAGCAGCAGGCCCCACAGGTTGATCAGCGCGCTGATGCGCTTCGGTCCGACATGGCCGGCCAGCTTCTTGCCGATCACGACATAGGTGGCCTCGCAGGTCACCGCGCCGAGCAGCATCAGGTTGCCGAGCAGCGATGTCGCCGGGCCCGCCGCATTCGAATGCCTGGTCAATGAAACGAGCGCAATGCCGCCGACCGCGCAGCCGATGCCCAGCGCAACCCGCGGCGCGATGCGCTCGCCGAGGAAGGCGAGCGAGAGCAGTGCAACAGCCGCCGGAATGCCGGCCATGATCACGCCGGCTGCGAGCGCCGAGCTCATCGAGACCCCGAACAGCATGCAGATCGAGAACAGGAAGTTGCCGAAGAACGACTCGAGGAACAGCAGCCAGCGGTCGTGCGCGCTGAGCGGCGCGTGGCCACTCTCGCGTCGCACCCAGCCGAGCATCGCGACAGCGGCGATACCGAAGCGCAGCCAGGCGAGCAGAAACACCGGGAACACCAGCACGAGCACTTTCGACAGGCCGACGTAGCTGCCGACCAGCGCCATGCTCGAGCCGAGGCAGGCGTAGGAGAGCCATGCAGCGTGCGGCGCGCCGGCGTTGCGCATCAGAAGCTCAGCACCATCGATGCGCCGAACAGGTGGTTGCTGCGCCGGAAGTTGGCGTCGTTGATGACCTCGAAGACCGGCAGGGTGGCGTGGTCGAGCCGGTACTCGGCCTTGAAGCTCACGTTCGCGTTGAAGACGTAGTTCAGCCCGACCGCGAGCGCGTAGCGGCTGGCGCCGAGGTCTGCGTTGCGGAACAACAGCCGGCCATCGGCGCCGCGGCCGATCATCTCGGGGCCGAAGCCGTCGCGCGCATCCGCGCCGCTGCCGTACAGCCCGCCGCCGTTGCCGGAGTTGTTCAGGTAGTCGGCCCGGACGATCCCTTCGAGGCGCGGCAGCAGTCGGTACGCGAGCAGCCCCGATGCGCCCCACCAGCGGCTGTCGCGCAGCGCACCGGTCGTTCCGTCCGGCGTGATCGCCGCACCGATCTGCCTGCCGAAAGAGAGCTGGCCCTGCATCGTCCAGCCGGACGTGTTGTAGTAGCCGTCAATCTCGAACATGTTCAGCGTCGTGTCCGGCCCGCCGTTGACGCGGTTCGGCGCCTTGCCGTGCACGCCGGAAAAGCCGTAGCTGCGGTACTCGCCCTTCGCCCAGTCGGCGCGGTACACGAGCGCCGGCGTCCGCTGGCCGCTCGCGCGAAAGCTCTCGTCGATGTTCGCGATCAGCGCCTTGACGATCCACTGGCCGGCGACCCATTCACCGCCGGCGCCGGTGAGGGCGCGCGGTTGCGTGAAGTCGAACAGCAGGTTGTGCGTGATCAGGCGGTTCTGGTTCGGCAGCGCCGGCTCGTAGCCCGACCAGTTCGGGAGCTGCCCGGCGAGCAGCCGGGTCTGGGAGTCTCCGAGCGGGATCAGCACGCTCGCTTCATGCACGATCGAGCGGCCGCTGTCGAGCGTGCTGCCCGCACCGCGGTTCGGCGCAAGCGCGAGGTGCAGGCGGATGCCGTTGTCCAGCTCCTTCTGCAGATCGATCACCGCCATCCCGAAGTACGAACTGTCGTAGTGATAGCCGTCGTCGCGGATCGGGCTCAGGAACTGGAACCCGCCGCGTCCCTGGGCGTGGTTGAAGGTGTAGGTCGGGTCGATCTGCCCGCTGATCCGCAGGCCCTTGAAGCCTTGCGCCTCGAGCGTGTCCTCGACCGTCTCCATCTTCACGTAGACGCGGTTCAGGTCCTGCACCTGCTGCGGCGTCATGCCGCTGGGAACGGGCGGTGCGGCGGGCTTCGCTGCCGCGGCCTTCGCATCGGCGGCGTCCTTCGCCTCCTTTTCCTCGCGGGCCTTCAGCGCCGCTTCCAGCTGCGTGACCCGCTCCTTCAGCGCGCGCAGCTCCTGCAGCAGCTCTTCGTTGGTCTGCGCGTGGGCAAGGGGCGCTGCCGCCAGCGTGCCGGCGATCAGCAGGGCGCTGCGCAGCCGCTGCATCGCGCTCAGGCCCGGGCGGCGGCCGCCATGTCGCGCGCACGCGTGCGTTCGTGCCGGGCGATCAGGTAGCTGGCGGCGATCACGCCGATCGAGACGAGCAGGATGATCAAGGTCGCGACCGCGTTGACGCTCGGGTTCAGGCCGAGCCGGGCGCGCGAGAAGATCACGAGCGGCATCGTCGTTGCGCCCGGGCCGGACAGGAACTGCGACAGCACAACGTCGTCGAGCGAAAGCGTGAACGTCAGCAGCCAGGCCGACAGCAGCGACTGGCCGATCATCGGCAGTGTGACGAGCGCGAACACCTGCCACGGCCGGGCGCCGAGGTCCATCGCCGCCTCTTCGAGCTGCGGGTTCAGGTCGTGCAGCCGCGCCTGCACGATCACGGTCGCGTACGCCAGGCCGAGCAGCAGGTGGCCGAGCCAGATCGTCAGCAGCCCGCGCTCAGGGAAGCCGAGCCAGTGCTGCATCGAGACGAGCATCAAGAGCAGCGACAGCCCGACGATCACCTCGGGCATCACGAGCGGTGCGCTCACCATCCCGGAGAACAGCGTGCGTCCGCCGAAGCGTTTGTACTTGACGAGTGCGAATGCGGCGAAGGTCCCGAGCACGACCGAGGTGCAGGCGGTCAGCACAGCGATCTTCAGCGACAGCCACAACCCTGCGAGCATCTCGCCGTCGGAGGCGAGTGCCGCGTACCACTTCAGCGTGAAGCTGCGCCAGACGTTCGGCACCGGCGAGTCGTTGAACGAGAACAGCACCAGCGTCGCGATCGGCAGGTACAGGAACAGATAGCCGAGCGAAAGCCAGCCCCGGC
>Ga0207674_10006669_pt1 | contig 13560 bp, 9 predicted proteins | sample KBSCornC72_FD_184303 | JGI IMG/M metagenome (GOLD analysis project Ga0207674, IMG submission 184303) | Corn rhizosphere microbial communities from Kellogg Biological Station, Michigan, USA - KBS Corn C7-2 (SPAdes) (version 2) | ecosystem: Host-associated > Plants > Roots > Rhizosphere > Soil ... | reverse complement strand
GGAACGCCGGTGTACCCGGAGGTCGTCGCGTACGAGGTTCTCAACTCGACGCCGCTCGGCCTGCCGGTGGCGGTCTACGTGCTGCTCGGGGTGACCGTGCTGGCCCAGTTCACGCTGCGCGGGACGACGCCGGGTCGGCAGCTGTACCTGATCGGCTCCAATCGGGCCGCGGCACGGGCCGCCGGCCTGCCGGTGGGCCGGGTCACCGTGATCGCCTGGGCATTCTTCGGTGCCTGCATCGCCCTGACCGGCGTCTTCCTGGCGTCGTTCAACACATCGGCGACCGCCACGCTGGGCGGAACGCTCACGCTCGATGCGATCGCCGCGGTCCTCGTCGGCGGAACAGCGATCAGCGGCGGCCGCGGCTCGGCGGTGCGAACCCTGGCCGGTGCCGTGCTCATCGCCGTCATCTCCGACGTGCTGCTGCTGCGTGGCTTCTCCACGGGCATACAGATCCTCGTGAAGGGCATTCTCGTGCTCGCAGTCGTCGTCATCGTCCATCTGCACGCCACGCGGAGCCATCGATGAGGCGCCGGTGGCTGGTGCAGCCGGACCATCTGATACCCGTGGTGTCACTGGTGGTGGTCGTCGTCGCATTCGCCAGCGCACCAGCGCTGAGCGGCCGGCCGCTACAACCGTTCGACGTGTACAACGCGTTGCAGGGCTTCGCGCAGCTGGGCCTGTTGGCCCTCGCGATCGGGATCACGATGATCGCGGGGGAGTTCGATCTGTCGGTCGTGGGCTCGTACGCGGTCGGCGGCATGCTCGCCGTCTCGGCCGGTGCGACGTCGCCGGCACTCGGCGTGCTGGCCGCCGTGGCGGCCGGTGCGGCCATCGGCGCCGTCCAGGGCGGGCTGATCGCGCGCCTGCGCATCCCGTCGATGCCGGTCACCCTCGCGACCTACATCGCGCTTCTCGGCCTGGCGTACGCGATGTCGGGCGGGCTGAGCAAGTCGTACCCGAACAGCGACGCGACCCTGTGGGTCGACCAGACGCTGGCCGGGGTCTTCTCGCCGCGAAGCCTCCTGACGCTGGCGATTTTCGTGATCGCCGCCGTCGTGCTGGGCGGCACGAAGTGGGGCCGGGAACTGCGGGCGATCGGCGGCGACCGGCGGGCCAGCCGCGTTGCCGGCGTCACCGTCGACGGTCTGATCGTTTGGCTTTTCACGGTGTCCGGAGCATTGGCCGCATTGGGCGGCGCCCTGCTGAGCTACAGCTACGCGTCAGCCAACCCGGACCCGGGTCTCCAACCGCTGATCCTCGCCGCGGTGGCCGCGTTGCTCGGCGGCGTGTCCCTGGCGGGCGGCCGCGGTGCCCCGCTGGGTCTGCTCGCCGGCACGCTGTCGGTGGCCCTGCTCGCGCAGATCGTCGCCGTCACGGCGCTGCCAGACTTCACCACCCAGCTGCTGTACGCCGCACTCCTCGCGGTCATCGTGATCGTCGAAAGTCCCGGCTTGCGCGCCTTGTCGGACCGGTTCCGAGCACGTCGTGCCGATGGGTAACGTCGCCGGAAGGCCTTCTCCCAACCCGCCATCCCGTACGAAGGAGAGTGCAACCATGACCCAGCAGATGACGACGGTGGCCGACGGCTTCCATTTCCTGGAGGCCCCCCGCTGGCGTGACGAGCGCCTGTGGTTCTCGGACTTCTACAGCTACCAGGTGCGGTCGATGCGCGAGGACGGGTCCGACCTGCGCGAGGAGGCCAGCGTTCCGGAGCAGCCGTCGGGCCTTGGCTGGCTGCCCGACGGGCGGCTGCTCGTCGTTTCGATGCGGGACCGGAAGGTGCTGCGCCGCGAACCGGACGGGACCATGGTCGTCCACGGCGATCTGGGCCCGCACGCGACGGGGCATTGCAACGACATGGCCGTCGACGCACAGGGCCGTGCGTACGTCGGCAACTTCGGCTTCGACCTGATGGCCGGCGACCCGTTGGAACCGGCCGCGCTGCACCGTGTCGACCCCGACGGGCGGGTCACCCAGGTGGCCGACGACCTCTGGTTCCCCAACGGGTGCGCGATCACACCCGACAACGTGCTCCTGGTCGTGGAGACGTTCGGTAACCGCGTGAGCGCGTTCGACCTCACCGACAGCGGCGAACTCGTCAACCGGCGGGTCTGGGCGGAGTTCGGACCGCTGCCGACGGAACGCGGCGTCGCCGAATCGCTGGCGCAGGTCCAGGTCGCCGGCGACGGCGCCTGCCTCGACTCGGAAGGCGCACTGTGGATCGCCGACGCCATCGGCGGGCGCCTGGTCCGGGTCGTCGAGGGCGGCACCATCACCGACGAGATCGACCCCGGCTCGCCGGTGTACGCCTGCGCTCTGGGCGGAGCGACCGGTACGACGCTGTTCGCCTGCGCCGCGCCCGACTTCCACGAAGGCCCGCGCAAGGCCGCCCGTGAGGCGCGCATGCTCGCGACCCAGGTCGCCGTTCCGGCCGCCCGGTAGACGGCCGGTATGGCGTCGCCTCAGGCCATCAACCTGGCCAGTTCCACCATCTCCTTCTCGGGATCGACGACCGGCTGGATGACGATCTCGTCAATGCCGGCGGCCTCGAGCGCGGCGATGCGTTCGGTCAACTCGTCAGCAGTGCCGATCAGCCCCAGTTTGTCCACAAGGGACGGAACGACCAGGTCACGGTCGTCGGGGTCGATGCGGCCCAGGTAGTTGCGGTACAGGGTGCGGTGCCGGTCGGTGGCGGTCGCCGTGGTGCCGCGTCGTTGGAGGAGTCGCTGGACGGCGTCGGCTTCGGCCGGCTCCAGCGACTCCCCGAACGACGGGTTGTCCGCGGCGAAAATCAGCAGCGCCATGGCGACGTGGCCCATCGCGTCCTTCGCCGCGTCGCCGTAGCGGTCCTCACCCTCGCCCAGCACGTGCAGCGAGGTCATCACGTAGGAATCGACGTCGGCCGGCTGCCCGGCCTGCTGGGCCGCCTGCCGCCGCGCGTCATGGAACGCGCCCCACACCTCCGGGGCGAGCAGACCGAACGAGATGAGACCGGCACCACGGCGTCCGGCGATCGCCGCGGCCTTGAGCCCGAAGGCCGCGACGACGAACTCCACCGGATCCTCGGTGTTGACGTACGGCTGCCCGACGTGCAGGAACCTGATGTCGCGGGTGCGCGTGCCCTCCGTGTACCCGGTCTCCCGACCGGCGGTGAGGTCCTGCAAGGCACGGGTGAACGCCTCCAGTTGCGCCATCGTCGTGGGAAGCATCCCGAGCGTCCGACGGGCGGTGTTGCCGGTGCCGACGCCGCAGATCAGCCGGCCCGGCGCGATGGCGTTCAGGCTGGACACCGCGGCGGCGGCCGCCGGCACGGACCGCAGTGCGGGCGAGGTGACCCCGATCCCCAGCTTGATGGAGCTCGTCGCCTTGGCGCACAAGGCCAGGGCGACGAACGGGTCCCCGTTCACCATTGGCGTGTCGTAGACCCAGAAACTCGCGAACCCGAGGTCTTCCGCCCGCGCGGCGAGTTCCTCGATTCCCGGTCGAGCGGTGACGACGATTCCGGCGCGCATGAGTCCTCCACGGTGATTGGCTGACTAAGCGCATAGTCATTCATTCGGAGTCGATGTGTCAAGGCTCACATCGACTCTCGGCGTCAGCCCTTCACCGCGCCCGCCGTGAGCCCTTCGGTCAGGAAGCGCTGCCCGAAGGCGTACATGAGCACCACAGGGATGCTGACGAGCAGCGACGCCACGGCGAGCTGCCCCTGCGGCACGACGTCGCCGACGATCATCGACTGCATCCCCACCGGAAGCGTCTTGTAGTCGTCCTTCGTGATGAACACGAAGGCGAAGAGGAACTCGTTCCAGGCATTGGTCAGGGTGAACAGCGCGACCGCCAGCAACCCCGGCTTGGCGAGTGGCAGCACCACCTTCCACAGCGCCTGGATGCGGGTGCTGCCGTCGACGAGGGCCGCCTCCTCCAGTTCGATGGGGATCGACGCGAAGTACCCCGTCAGCAGCCAGGTGGCGAACGGAAGCGTGAACGTCGGGTACGTCACCACCAGGGACCACAGCGAGTCGGTGAGCCGCCACCCGATGAGCAACTGGTACAGCGGAATGAACAGCAGCGCGCCCGGCATCACGTAGGTGAGCAGCACCGTGACGGTGAAGCCCTGCGCACCCCGGAACCGCAACCGGGCCAGCGCGTAGCCGGCCAGGGTGGCGCAGACCAGCGCTATCGCCGTGGAAGCCGCGGACACCAGCACGGTGTTGAGATACCAGCGGCCGAATGGCTTGCTGTTGAACAGGCCGGTGAACTGCTCCATGGACCACGGCGTCGGCCACAGGTCGTCGACGCGCATGATGATCTGGCCCTCGGACTTGAAGGCCGTGACGACGATCCAGTACAGCGGTGCCAGCACGAAGAAGAGCAGCAGGGCCAGCGCGACCCAGGACCCGAGCCGCGCCACCACGGCCGACGTCCGGCGACGTCCCGAGGCCCGCAGCGTCGAGACCACCCACCCGACAGCTGCCGCGATCCCCAGGATCACGCCGAGGACGACCGCCGCCTTCCAGAAGATGTGTGGCGACGCCCAGGCCAGCAGACCGGTGACCGCCGCGGCGACGGCCCACGGCAGGGCCTTGCGCACCGTTCCGGGCGGCTCGGACGACCCCGTGGCGCCGTCCCGACGCAGCAGGCGGACCAGAACGAACACCAGTCCGCCGATGATCGGCAGCATCACGAGGGTGACCGCCGCCCCCGCGCCGAACTGCAGTTGCAGGATCGCCTTCGAGTAGGCGACGAGCACGTACGGCGCGGTCGCGTCGCCCGGGCCGCCCTGCGTCAGCAACCAGATGAGGTCGAAGTTGTTGAACGTCCAGATCGACGACAGGGTCACCGTCACCGTTATCACGTGGCGCAGTCCGGGCAGCGTCACGTGGAGGAACCGCTGCCAGGAGGAGGCGCCGTCGATCGTCGCGGCCTCGTACAGGTCCGCCGGAATGGCCTTCAATCCCGCCAGGAACGCGATGGTGAAGAACGGGATCCCTTTCCATACGTTGACAAGGATCACCGACGGCATGGCCAGTTCCGGGTCGGACAGCCAGCCCGCGGGCCAGCTGTCGACCAGGTGCACGCTGGCCAGCAGCGGCCCGATCCCGGACTCGGTGAGCAGCGTGTTGACGCTGCCGAAGATCGGGTCGAGCAGCGAGCGCCAGCTGAACGCCGTCACGACCGTCGGCACCACCCACGGCAACAGGAGCAGCCCGGCGAGCACGGCCCGCCCGCGCCGCCGATGGTGCAGCAGCAGGGCCGCGGACAGCCCCAGCACCACCTTGAACACCTCGGCGTACGCCGTGAAGACGAACGAGTTCAACACGCCGGTGCGGAACTGCTCGTCGCCGATGAGGGCGATGTAGTTGTCGAGGCCGACGAACACACTCTTCGACCCGTGCCGTTCCGTCGTGCTGGTGAGGATCGAGCGGGCGATCGGCACCAGCACGAGCCCGCCGACCAGGATGGCCGTGGGTGCCAGGAACACTCCCGCCAGTCGCCAGTCACGACCCAGTCGACGCTGGGTCCCCGTCAGCGAGCCGGAACCCGACGGCGAGGATGCCCTCGTCGTCGGGGCCGGCGCTTGACGGACAGTTGTCACTGCGGCAGCCCCTGCTGGGTGAAGATCTGCACCATTTTCGCATGGGCGGCCTGCACGGCCTTCGCGGCCGCCGTTCCCTGGATGACCTGCTGCATCATGTCGGTGAGGACGTAGGCCGCAACGACTGCCTGCTGGCCCGCGCTGGCCTTCTGCGGGAAGTTCAGGCCGTTCTTCGTCGACAGCGGCAGCGGCTGCTGGGTGATCTTGCGCATGATGGGGAACGCCGGGTCACCGCTGGTGAAGAACGGGTCGGCGTCCCAGACTTTCTCCCAGGCCGGCAGCGCGAGGCCCGGCGCCTCCTTCGCCACCCCGAGGAGTGCGGGAGCCGTGATCATGTACTGCGCCAGGAGTTTGGCGAGCGGGGCGTTCTTGGCTCCCTTGAAGACCACGAAGCCCTGCGACTGCCCGAGCAGCAGGGGCTTGTCGGTCGCCGGCCCGATGCAGTCGGCGAACACGTAGGTGTTGTCGTAGACGGGGTTCTTCTTGGTCTTGGAATCCGCGTAGACGCTGAACTGGTTGCGGGTGTAACCGAGAATCCCGGCGAGCCAGTTCTCGTTGTTGCTGGAGTCGGTCCAGGCCGCCACCCCCGGCGGCAGCATCGGCTTGTACTTGGGGTTGGTGTAGATGTCGCCCAGGACCGTCACCGCCTGCACCGTCTCGGGCGAGTTGAACGTGACCTTCCTGCCCTCGTTGTCGGCGATCGATCCGCCGTAGGCGTTGATCATCGCCTCGATCATGCCGTTGGCGTCTCCGGACCGGTTCGTTGTCATGCCCCAGCCGAACCGACGCTTGCTCGGATCGGAGATCGCCAGGCACAGGTCGCGCAGTTCCTCCCAGGTGTAGATCTCCTTGGGGGCAATGCCCTTCTCCTGCATCCAGTCCTTGCGCAGGAACGACCCGATCCCGATGAAGTGGTACGGAATGGCGGCCCACTTGCCGTCGAAGACGCAGAAGTTTCTGGACTCCGCGGTGGGCTCGCCGTACTTGCCCTTCAGCGACGTGACGACGTCTGTCACGTCCTCCAGGTCGCCCAGCGAGTGGAACTGCGCGACGAACCTCGAGTCGGTCATGAACGCGAGGTCACGCGCCACGCCGCCCTTCACCTCGGCGTCGATCTTCGCCACCACATCGCCGGCGTCGGCCTGGACCAGACTGTTCTCGATCTTCGTCCCGGTGGCGTCGGCGAACTTCTTGATCGAGGCGTCGAGCGCCGCGTTCGCCGCCTCCGAGTACAGCTTCTGTGACAGCACCCCCATCGAGGTGCCCTTCAACGGCGCCGCGGCGTCGAGCAGCTCCTGCGGAACCTCCGGCGGTGGCGGGGCCTTCGACGCCGGGGTGTTGCCTCCGCACGCGGCCAGACCGGCCGCGCCGATCACCCCCACCCCCATCCCCAGAAAACCGCGCCGGGACCACAACGGGTTGTTCTCCATGGTCATTTCGCCTCCTACGTCTCGCCTCACCGCCGCACGCCGAAGGCGTACCTGGCGAACCCGCGTTCTTCGTGCCGTCCAGCTTCGATGGCGCCTTTGGAGTTGCCGCTCACGGTGACGGAGTGGAGGTTGGTGGGTTGCCACGGTGGCGTCGGGTCCGCCCTTGCCGCCGTCCGTCGTCGGAGGCTCGCTGACGCGAGCACGAGTTCGGTCGACGCATCCAAAACTTTCGAGTGTTTCTCGATAGATTTTGCGTGGTCCGCAGGCTACGGCGACGGAATGGGACGGGTCAATACTTCGAACGCGGTCACATCGAATGCGTTTGATGAGCCGCGGCCCGGTGCCCTGAAAGGGAACACACGGCACTGACGCACGTGGCAGATATGCCCGGCGTCCACGAGGTGTCCGGCGTGGAACTCAGGTCGTGTGCTGCTCCCTTCCGTAAGCGACCGGACGGCGAAATCATCAGTCCATAGAGGACGGTGCGGCTCGCCTTGGCCGGCTTTCGGCCCGGAAACCGCTGAGAGCGTCGTTCGAAATTTCGAACCACGTTCGAGATATCGTACCGAGTGGACGCGACGGTAGAGGACCCTGTGAGAGGTGTCAATGACTGGATGCGGTACCGGACGCAGAGTGCCGGGCCGGCTACCGGGACTGGACCCGGTACCCCATGCGGGCGGACAGCGTGGCTGCGCCGTCGCGGACCAGTCGGGTCCACTCCACCCGGGCCTGCGGGGTCCAGCGGATGATCGGCGCGGAGACGCTCATCGCCGCGACGGTCGCGCCGGTGTGGTCACGGATTGCCGCCGCGACGCAGCGCATGGCGGTGTCGGACTCGCCGTTGTCCACCGCGACGCCCTCGACCCGGACATGATCAAGATGTTCGCGCAGGCGGTCCGGCTCGGTGATGCTGTCCGGCGTCATGCCGGGCAGGGCGCCGTTCAGCAGGACGGCGTCCAGGCCTGCCGGAGCGAGGCTCGACAGCAGTATCTTCCCGACCGCCGTGCAGTGGGCCGGCAGCCGCCGTCCGACCGCGGACACCATCCGGACGGGATGTGTGCTGTCGACCTTGACGAGATAGATGACGTCGGCGCCGTCGAGCACGGCCACGTGGACCGCCTCGTCGCACGCGGCCGCGACGTCCCGCGCGACGCCCTGCGCCTCGCGGACGAGGTCGAGCTGGCCGGCGAATGCCGCACCGAGCTGGAAGAGCGGCATGCCGAGCCGGTAGCGCACCGGCTGGCCGGGCACGGAGATCAGGTATGAGCGAGCCACGAGTGTCACCAGCAGCTCGTGGACGGTGGTGCGGGGCAGGTCGAGCCGCTCGGCGACCTCGCGGGCCGACAGTTGGGCGCGGTCCAGAAACAGTTCGAGAATGTCGAGTGCGCGGATGACCGCCGGTACCACGCGGGGCATGTGGTTAGTCCTTTCGACATGCCGGACCGGCGTCCACGATCTCCACACGGACCGGCACCTGAACAGGGTAACGGCGTCGGCCTTGCGATCAGCCGATGACCCGGCCGTCGGCAGAAACGTCTCGATGCAACGACAACATTCACATTTCCGCACACTTAGGATGGTCAGATGCCGATCTCCATTCACCACCTGCGCGCCGGTAACGCCTCGCGCTGGGCGGTGTGCCACGACGGCGAATGGGCTGAGCTCGACGGCACTCTCGCTGATCTGCTCGCCCTTCCCCTCGACCGGGCCCGCGCCGTGGTCGAGGCCGCACCTGTCGACGTCGCCGAGCCGGAAGCCGCCGACCGCGAGGCCGGCGGCAGCATGCCGGGCGAGCGATCGCTTCCGCCCGTCGACCGGCAGGAGATCTGGGCGGCCGGCGTCACGTACCTGCGCAGCCGCGACGGGCGTAAGGAGGAGTCCGGGCACGGCGCCCTCTACGACCACGTCTACGACAGCGACCGTCCCGAAATCTTCTTCAAGGCCAGTCCCTGGCGTGTCGTCGGCGACCGCGAGGCCGTCGGAATCCGCGTCGACTCCGGCTGGGACGTGCCCGAGGCCGAGGTCGGCCTGGTGCTCAACGCGGCCGGAGACGTGTTCGGCTACACGCTGGGCAACGACATGAGCAGCCGGTCGATCGAGGGTGAGAACCCCCTCTACCTACCGCAGGCGAAAATCTACGACCGTTCCTGTGCGCTGGGCCCCGCGATCGTGCCGAGTTGGGCGGTCGAGCCTGGTCCGTTCCAGATCGGGTTGCGGGTACTGCGTGCGGGCTGCGAGGCGTACGCCGGAACCACCTCCACCTCCGAAATGACCCGCGGCTTCGAGGACCTGGCCGGCTGGTTGTTCCGGGCGCTGAGTTTTCCGGCCGGTGTGGTGCTGCTGACCGGTACCGGTGTCGTACCGGGTGCCGATTTCACGGTGCGGCCCGGTGACACGATCGAGATAACGTCCCCGGCGCTGGGAACGTTGACCAACCCCGTCGTCGCGGTGGGCGACGCCACCGGTGGCGAGCGGCAACCCTGACAACGAGCGGTCGGGCCCGCCGGCGTCACCGGTATCCAGCGTCGTCAGATCGACGGTGCCAGGCGCCGGCCAGAATGAGGTAGGCGCTGGCGGTCCAGGTATAGGCCCGGTCGCGCAGACCCTCGCCGGTGCCCGCGTCGAAATTCTCGGCGAATCCCGACCGCTCGCACAGCGCGCGGAAGGTGGCGCTCACCCGGTCGGCGAGCCCGAGGTAACCGGCCCGACGCAGACCATCCTCGATGAGCACGGTGGCAGGCGCCCAGATTGGGCCGCGCCAGTATCCGTCCGCCTCGTAGTGGGGGGATCCGGGGTGTTCGGTGGCCAGGCCGTGCGGCGTGAGGTGTGCCGCGATGTGGCGGGCCAACGCCTCCCGAACCGTCTGCGGCAGCCGCTCGCCGAGGATGATCGGCGTGAGGTCGAGGAGGCTGGTGCTGGGCCACGTACGACCGGAGGTGACGCTCCGGGTGACGAACCGCTCCCCGGTCCACGACCGCTCGAGCAGCGCCGTGGTGAGTTCGTCCGCGGTTGCCGACCAACGCCGTGCGTCGGCCGTGCGTCCGAGTTCGTCGGCGACGCCCGCCAGCTCGCGCGCCTGGACGCTGAGGTGCGCGGCGAGGTCGGCTGTCGCGACCAGGCGTCCGGGGTCGAAGGTGGTGGCGTTGTCCCACCCACTGTCGTTGCCATGCTGGTAGTGGGGCAGGGGATCACCGGCCACCCGGCGGAAGTCAAGCCAGAAATCGGTCCATCGGACCAGTGCGTCGTAGGCTTCGGTCAGGTCCTTCAGGTCGAGCGGAGCTGGCAGGCTGTTGCGGAGGCCGCGCAACGTCCAGCCGTGGATCGGCGGCTTGACGAAGTTGTGGAGCACCTCCGAGTGTGTGACTGAGTCCGGCAGAGCGCCCGCTTCGTCCTGGTGGTCGAACGGCAGGCTGAACTGGTGCCAGGCGAGGTCGGGCAACCCTCCGGCCAGGGCGAGCGCGTTGAAGCAGTGGTCCCAGCTCCAGACCTTGTCCATCCAGTGCTTGGACATCAGCACCGCGGGCCGGGTGATGAAACCCGCGGGCCGGACCGTGGCGGACCAGAGCACGTACGCCGCGAGGGCGGCAGCCGGAGTGCGGTGGCTGCGCCAGGGAGCCACGGCATCGAGGAATCCGGCGAACTCGGCTTCCGCGGACTTCACCACCTGCTGGTGGGTCGCCTCCGCCCGGTACGGCGCCCGGCCTGTCTCATACTCCTCGATGGCCAGTTCCCACGGCGAACCGGAGGGTAGCTCCACCGCCCGCGCCGCGCGTCCCAGCGCTTCGTCACCGGTGACCGTCGCAGCGCCGTCGAGAACCGTGATCCGGTAGCGCCGCCCGGTCTCGTAGACGGTGAAGACGTAACCGTCGGCGACCGGGTCGCAGTAGAGGTAGCTGCCGGTGAACGGGGTGAGGACCGGGTCCGGCGCGAGGATGCGCAGGCCGAGCCCGACCCCACGCATCCGCACCGTGTCGGGTTGCTCGTAGGCCAGATCGACGTGGTCGCCGTCGTGATGCCAGCTCAGTTTCGCGGGCGTGGCAACCACTGCGGCGGGTACCCGGTGACCGTCGAGCACCGGGACGAGGCGGAGCACGGGATGCAGCCGGGTCTGGTGCGACACGAGGTGCAGGTCGTCGGCGTAGGTCTTCTCCGCGATGACAGGCGAGATGTCGAACCACGATCCGTGGTAGCTGAACGGGATCTCGTTGACGGAGAAGGCTTCGCTCATCGACAACGCTCTCTCCCACAGTTGAATCGATTCGACTGACGATAGGTACGGCGGTTGGATAGGTCAACCGCTCCGACCGGGACTCGTTGACTCGCAAATCGAACGCCGCTTAGGCTGCTCACGAATCGGTTCGGGCGGGAGCGTGGATGAACATCGGAGAGATCGCCCGGCGGGCCGGCGTGTCGCGCAGCACCGTGTCGTACGCACTGAGCGGCAAGCGGACCGTGTCGGAGCCGACCCGCCGCCGCATCCAGGAGGTCATCGACGAACTCGACTTCCGGCCGAACGCGAGCGCCAGAGCGCTCAAGGAGGGCCGCACCCGCACGCTCGGACTGGTCATCCCTCCCGCCCAGCGGCGGCTCACCGACATGCAACTGGGCTTCGTCGCGAGCGTCGTCGAGGCGGCCGCCGGCGCCGACCTGGACGTCCTGCTGTCGCCGTCGGGCGGCGACCACGACCGGTCCTTCGAGCGGGTCATCAGCGGTCGGAGGGTCGACGGCGTGATCCTCATGGAGATCCGTCTGGAAGACGCCCGGGTCGCCCGGCTCCGGCAGGCCGGCCTGCCGTTCGTCACGATCGGCCGCACCGCCCACCCGGACGGCACCTGCTGGGTCGACGTCGACTACGAGTCGCTGATCGGTCGCTGCGTCCACCATCTCGCCGATCTCGGGCACCGGAACGTCGCCTTGATCAACCGCTCGGCGGAACTGGTCGCCGCCGGCTACGGACCGAGCCATCGGGCCCTGCGCGGGTTCGCCGCGGCCGTGGCCGCGCGCGGCCTTGCCGGCAGCGACTTCTGCTGTGCCGACGAGGCGGCCGCCGGAGAGGCGTGCGTCGAGGAGATTCTTGCCAGCCAACCGAAGGTCACCGCGGTGGCCACCATCAACGAGGCCGCGTTGCCCGGCGTCCAGCGAGGGCTGGCGGCCGCCGGACGGGCCGTGCCGAAGGACTTCTCCATCGCCGGCGTCGCGGCCAGGCACTGGGCGGAGGACTTCCGGCCGCCGCTGACCGCGGCCGACGTGCCGGCGCTGGAGATGGGTGCGCTGGCGGTCGAACTGCTGCTCGAGCGCATCGCCGCGCCGGAGGTGCCGACGCGGCACGTGCTGCTCGCCCCGCCGATCTCGCTGCGCGCGAGCACCGGGCCGGTGCCGGCCGGCCGCTGACGGTCGGCCGCTGATCGCCGATCGCCGGCCGCCCGATCGCCGACGGCCGATCGGCGGCCGCTGACGGCAACATATCGACGGCCACCACTTGACACGCGCCGCCGGGCGGAACTACGGTCCGATCGAATCGGTTCGCTGCCCGGTTTGACGGCGTTGCAGGTCCGCTGGTAACGGCGAGAGCAAGCAGCGGTGGAGCCTGCGCGACCCGTCCCCTTCGCCGCACCTTCCGCCGAACAGAGGTGGTACCCGTGCACGTCACCCGCGTCCTCGCCGGAGCCGTATCGCTCGCCGCCGTACTCACCTTTTCGGTCGCACCGCCGGCGTTCGCGGCCGACGAATCGATCAGCGTCAACTTCGCCACGACCGGCGCCGCGCCAACCAACCGGGCGTCCGGCTGGATCTACGGCATGACCGAGAACGGCACCGCGCCGCCCGACAACTTCTTCACCGACGTACGGTTCCGCGCCATGCGGGCCGGAGGCGCGCAACTTCCGGGCGGCGGCTGGGTCGGCGGTGGTTACGACCGCCGATGGAACGCCACGCTGGCGCAGGCTCGGCGCACCGCCGCGCTCGGCGGCCGGTTCGTGCTGCTCGACCACGACCTGTGGGGAGCCGACGGCGCAGCCATCAGCCGCTTCCCGGGCGACAACGGCGACTGGACCGACTACGACAACTTCCTCAGCCGGGTGTTCAACGACGTGCGGACGGCCGGGCTCACCGTCGAGTGGGACATCTGGAACGAGCCGAACATCACCCTCTTCTGGAACCGCCCGCAGGCGCAGTACTTCGAGCTCTGGCGGCGCACCTATCAGCGGATCCGGGCCGCGTTCCCGACCCATCTGATCGTCGGCCCGAGTTGCGCCTGCGTGCCGTCGACCGGCGGCTGGTGGACGCAGTATCTGGACTTCGTGCGCGCGAACAACGTCGTGCCCGACATCGTCAGCTGGCATTCGCTGCCGGGCGATCCGGTGGCGAACGTCGCGACGGCCAACGCGACGCTCGACGCGCGCGGGATCCCGCATCCGCGGCCGTACCAGATCAACGAGTACGGAGCGGGCAACGAGCAGAATCCGGGTGACGGCGCGTGGTACATCGCCCGGCTCGAGCGCGCGGGCGCGGACGGGTTGCGAGCGAACTGGG
>Ga0207674_10006667_pt1 | contig 13560 bp, 8 predicted proteins | sample KBSCornC72_FD_184303 | JGI IMG/M metagenome (GOLD analysis project Ga0207674, IMG submission 184303) | Corn rhizosphere microbial communities from Kellogg Biological Station, Michigan, USA - KBS Corn C7-2 (SPAdes) (version 2) | ecosystem: Host-associated > Plants > Roots > Rhizosphere > Soil ... | reverse complement strand
GCCCACCCCCAAGCCCACGACAGCGAACGCGCTAATAGGGGGCATCGGCCAGATACCACCCGCGATCATCAGCTGGACGGTGGTGGACGAGAACGACGCTATCGTGAAGTATCCCGACGCCATGTTCGAGGTGCTTGGCCCGAACGGCTACGACAAGTTGTTCTACGACAACAGCTATCCTGAGGACGGCGATCCGGCGTACGGCAAGGTGTCTCTCATCGGGATGGGCCAGGGGCAGTACAAGGTCTGTCAGGCCGGGTTTGCGCAGGGCTTCGGCTCGCCCGCCGCGGGCGCCCAGTGCTTCTCGGGGTATCTGAACCCCGGCGGCCACCTCACCTTCACATTCTTCAACCCGCGCCCGCCGTACATCCAATGGGCCGCCGTGACCAACGTGGGCACGCTGGCGGGTGCAGGGTCGGCGTTTACCGTGAAGGACTCGCTCGGACAGGGCGGCGCGGTCACGGACAATCAGTGGCCCGATAGCGATCCGTGGAATGGCGAGCTGCAGAGAAGCCTGCCTCACCCTGGAACCTGGACCGTCTGCCAGACCTCGGCGCCGACCGGGCTTGTGATGCCGGCGGGGCAGCCCTGCCACTCGGTCGTCATCAACTGGGGAGGGATCGGCCAGGGCGGCCAATTCGCGAACTACCTCCCCTCCAGCATGAATTGGGGTGTCACCGAAGGCGTCCTGGACGCGAGCAACAACTACGTGCCGCTCGCCGGCGCGAAGTTCACCGTGCAATACCAGCGCGGCCTGAACAAGACGTCGATCGACGACAACGGGCCGAGCGACTACGATCCGCGGCCAGGTCGTGTGGCGATGAAGCTGGGAGCGCCCGGCACGTACACGGTGTGCGAGGTACAGGCGCCGTCGAACCACTGGCTACCGAAGCCGCCGTGCCAGACAGTCAACGTCCAGTACGCGACGCCGGCATTCGTGGGATGGTTCATCACGCCTCAGTCGCAGGTCATCTACAATCCCTAACGAGAATGCTGCCGGCAACACGAACGCCCAGCCCCCGAACGGCTGGGCGTTCTTTGTCTTTCGGACGAGCTAGTGGAACGCGTCTGACTTCGGGATAATGGCGTGACGCGTTGGATACTCTGGAACCACGAGCGCTGACCACGCTGACGGCGCTGCGCGCCGCCGCTGAAGCCGCTGAGTGATCATGGAGCTTGTGACCAGCCGTGAGCGTCCCGGGGCCGTTATCAAACCTTCGGCCGCTGGCGATTGAGCCGGACCGCTCGAGCCGTTCAGCGTGCCCAGCGCCCGGCGCGAAGCGCCGTCTGCGTGTTCAGCGTTCGTGGTTGCCGCCCGTGTTCAGCGGTCTTCATACCATTCGCCGCTCTTTCATATGTCGAGTTACCTCGTGACCGCTGCTCGTTCCACGCGCTCGAGAAAGTCCTCAGAGGTAAAAGGTCGGCGTGTTCTGGGCGATAGACGCGGTAGAAGACGCCAAACGCGCCGCGGCTCGAGATGTGCTGCTTCGTCCAGTCCGCGCTGTAGTAGAGCGCATTCTCCGCGCTCACCGTCGCCGCGGCCCCGGAGACCAACGCGCCGCCGCCCGCCACCGACCGGCAGGGATCTCACGTTAGGCCAGTTGGGCCGGATATAGGTCGCGTATGTGTCGTCCTGGTCCCCGGACGGCGAGAGGATCGCTTTCTGCGAGACCTTTTGATCGATCGACTGCCACTGCGGCGGATCTTCGACTCGAGCTCGGCCGGCGTCGGGTAGCCTGGATCGTGCACGCGCAGGTCCGAGTAGACCTTCGCGTAGGTCGCCACGGCCTCAATCGATGACGCGCTCGTTAGGTCCCCAGCGCCACGAGGTGCACGGACACAGGCTGAGCCCGAAGCGGAACGACTCGCGGTCGGGACGGACCACTTCTTCCCCCGTGCCATCGCCCCGGGCCGTGGAGCAGATAAACGCGCGCGCTTACCACCAGGACTCCACCTGCACGCCGAACGCGCTGCCGTGAATGGCGTTCGGGTTCGTCGCCGTGGCGATGCGACCGCGGAACGAGTCCGTCCAGTGTGCCCAGGTAGCGAACGTGCGCAGGGACGGTCGGCTGAGGAACTTGAAGGCAGGCGTGATCTGCGGGGCCACCGTCAGCTTGATCAGCGAGCCGCCCGGCTGGTTGCCTTGCACCGTGTAGTCCCAGCCCGCCTCGGTCGCCAGCGAGAAGAACCGCCCCAGCTGGCGCACGGGTCGAACGCCGACCGACGCCCAGCGAATCCGGCTGTCCGTGGCAGCGCCGTTCTCGAGCTCCTGGTAGAGCGTGAACGCCTGCAGCGCCCACGGCCCGCGCTCGTCCAACAGGAAGTCATTCAGGACCCGGAACTGCCACACGTCGTTGAAACGCACCGTCTCGCCCGGCGAGAACGTCCGTCCCGCGGGCGTCGTTAGGATCGATCGAAAGTCGAACGCGGCGCCCGTGCCGTATTGGACCACGGACCTGTTGCGTCCCCCTGTGAACGGCCAGTCGAGCGTCGCGGCGGCCGACACACCAGTGCTGTTCTCCGCGATGATCGGCGCGCCGGTCGTGGTCACCTCGTCGCCGCTGAAGTGCGACAGGTCGAGGGCGACGGATCCCACGCCCTTACCCACGCCGAAGTTGGAGACGCGAACGTCCAGCGTGTTCTTGTTGAAGCGGAACAGATCCTCGGGCGGCACGGTGCCATTTGGGTCCAGCTGGTCCTGCGTGCCGCCGATCCACGCGAGCGCCAGCATCGTCTTGCGGCCGAGTGCGATGTCTTCGACGCCGCCGCCAAAGCCGCTCGGATCGCGGTACCAGAAGTCGGTGAGGTGCACGTCGTAGCGATCATAGAAGCGCGCCCCGGCCCAGAAGGTGGCCGTCGGCTGTGCGGCCCAGACGCGACGCGCCAGCGCGTACGCCTCGCGGAGCGAGAACGTCGTGGCGAAGGTGTTGGACTGCGATGTCGGCGTCACGTACGCGAATCGCACCTGCGTGTCGAAGTAGGCCGGATTGTCTCCGTCCGATGTCGCGTCGTAGGCGAACAGCGTCTCGAGGTATGTCTCGGCCTCGTTGCCCAGACGGTACTTCGAACCGGCGAGCGGGGCGATGAACGGCTGCTGACCCTTGCCGCTACCGTCCACGCCGAAGCCCGATCGCAGATAGCCGTGGAAGCGGAAGCCGGTGTCGCTAAGGACCGGCACGCGTGGCCGCGAGATCGTGTCGCCTGCCTGGGCAGCCATGGACGGGGCGTTCGTCGCAAGGATGAGAGTCGCACCGATTGCGCGAGAGCAGCGTCGCCACGCCGGTCTGAGCATTGTCCCGTGTCGCCGTTAGGATACACAAACCTTCACTTCAAGGACGCCGCCCGCTATCATTCGATGCATGATTTGCTCGATCGCGCTTTCACGGACGCCCTGGCAGTGGCCCTCTTCCCGAGCGGCCCGCTAGCGCACGTCCGTCCACTGCGCACAACCCCGGGGTCGCTCGTCATCGAGCGGCCCTTTGCGTTTCGCCCGGTGTCGAGCCGACCTCGCTCACTTGTTTGTACTCTCGAGGAGCTTCACACCAATGTCCACAACCATTCTCGCGCCCTCGCGCGTCGGCGAGAGCAGTAGCCAGACCCGGCCGACTGACGTCATCCTCACCGGCGACCGCCCAACCGGTTCGCTCCACCTCGGGCATTATGCAGGCTCGTTGCGTTCGCGACTCGCCCTTCAGGGTCACTGCGCGCAGACGCTGCTGATCGCCGACCTCCAGGCGCTCACCGACGCGAGCGGACGGGCCGCGGACGTCGCCGGGCACGTGATGGAGGTTGCCCTCGATTACCTCGCCATCGGGATAGACCCTGCGCAGACCACGATCGCGGTGCAGTCACGACTGAGCGCACTGGCCGAGCTGACGGTGCTGTACCTGAATCTCGTCACCGTGTCTCGGCTCGAGCGCAACCCGACGGTGAAAGCGGAAGTGGAGCTGCGCGGCTTCGAGCGCGACATCCCGGCGGGATTTCTGTGTTATCCGGTCAGCCAGGCCGCGGACATCTCCGGGTTCCGCGCGACGCTCGTCCCCGTTGGCGAAGACCAGCTCCCGATGATCGAGCAGACCAACGAGATCGTCCGGCGGGTGAATCGCCTCGCGGGAACGTCTGTCCTGCCCGAGTGTCGCGCGCTGCTCTCGAGCACACCACGCCTCCCGGGCGTCGACGGCCGCAAGGCCAGCAAGTCGCTTGGGAACGCGATCCCGCTGCGCGCCACGGCCGATGAGATCCGGCGACTGGTAGAGGCGATGTATACCGACCCGCGTCACGTTCGCGCGTCGGACCCGGGTCGAGTGGAGGGGAACGTCGTCTTCTCCTACCTCGACGCGTTCGACGAGGACCTAACGACGGTGAGCGAGCTGAAAGAGCAGTATCGGCGTGGCGGACTGGGAGATGTGGCGCTCAAGCGGCGACTCGAGGGTGTACTCGAAGACGTCGTCGCGCCGATACGCGCACGTCGCGGCGAGCTCGCGTGCGACCGGGCGTACGTCGTGGATGTTCTGCGCGCGGGGAACGAGCACGCGAGCGTTACAACGGAGGCTGTGTTACGCGACGTGCGTGGGGCGTTCGCCCTCGACGGCGGAATTGCCGAGCGGTTTGGTGCCTAACACGCAGAGCCAGCCGCGCGCGGCGTCCTCGGTGACCTGCACGTCAGCAAAGTCGGCGATCGCGAGCATGTCCCGGTGTTGATCGATGGTCAAGCTCGCGATGCCGATTGCGTTCGACAGACGATCGGCATACTTCGCGTGCTTCCCGCCATCGTAGAACTCTGCGATGACGGCGAGGCGACCTCCGGGCTTCAGCACTCGCCGGACTTCCCGTACGTCGTGCGCGAGGTCCGGCCACCAGAAGTGCGTCTCGACCGCGGTGACGAGGTCGAAGGTGTCGTTGGGGAAGGGAAGGGCGGACACTGAGGCTTGCCGGATCTCGACTCGGCCGCGCTCGATCCACGTCGCGTTCTCGTTACGACTCGCCTCCACGCTCGCCTCGGCATAGTCCACCCCGACGACCTTCCCGTCACTTGCCAGGGCGGCGAGCTTGGCCACCGTTCGCCCGCCGCCGCAACCGACGTCGAGGACGATGTCGCGCGGGTTGATGTGGACGTGCTGGAGTCCCCAGTCGGTCAGCGCGGAATGGCGGCGGTTCATGGACCACAGCATCAGTCTGCCCATCCAGCCGGATGGCTTCTTGCACTGACTCGGCGGCTTGTCAGGTGTGGTCATGCGTCGCCTGCCTAACGTTATTCCGTTCCTCGACGGTGTGAATGCCGACGGCACGGAGCCAGCCGGACTGACCTCGCCGATGTCGCGAATGGCGGTCAGGTCTTCGCTTTGGGATGTTCGTCGTAGAGAGGTTGGAGTTCGGGACGCGTCCATCCCGGCGAAGCTTGTTGCTGCCTAACGCCATTTAATGTCACGATAGGCGGTGAGGCGGACAAAGCCCTGCGAGCGCTTGCCGGAAATCTCCGCCAGCGTGTCCCCCCACCGCGACCAAGTGACGCACTGACCTCGAGTTGAGGTCTACGGCCGTTGCAGCATATCGACATCTCCTGCGGGCGCTGCAGCGATATCCACTACATAGAGGTCCCGCGCACCGATCATCAGTCCTTCGGCACCGGCACTTCACTCACGGGCGTCACCGTCGCCGTGCACTTCTTGAACCCCGGCCACAGGAACTTGTGGACCGCGTTCACGTCGTCGGCTTCCACGATGTAGAACAGCGTGTGCTGCGCGTTCGCTCCGTAACGACCAATGAGCTTGAGCCCGGGAACGTTAGGGTTGAACAACGAGTTCGACCCACCTTCATCCCGCGGACACGTCTCGGGCGTATGAACCTGTGTGATGTGGAAGAGCACTCTGCCTCCTCGTCGAAGATGAACGCGCGCACGCCGCGACCAGCAGACGAGGAGGTTACTCACCCATCGACCCGGACACCACCCGTTGGGCTCAGCGCACACCGCCGAACACGGCCGCGTGTGCAGTCGGCGCGGCGCCCGCGCGTCGCCACTCCTCGTGGTCGAGGCTGATGCCGGGCTTGACTGAGCCCGCCTCTCGAAACTTCGGATCGACCGACAGCTTCCCGGTTCTGCGATCGACGTGCGCAAGGAGCACTCGCGGCTCGCCCTGCTCCGAGCTGTTGATCACGATCCGGTCGCTGCCCCGGTCCACGGCAATCCAGTGCGGGTAGAACGCGGAATCCACGGGAAGCGACGAGACCTCCGTCGGACGCGCGGGGTCAGCCACATCGAAGCTGACCACCTCGTGAGCCGTTGCCGCGGGGACAATCAGATAGTGTCCAACAACCGCGCTGACCGCACATCCCTCGCCGTGCAGCGCGCGCGTCGGGTGAACAGCCTCGGCGCGCGGGTTCTCGGTGTCGAGGTCGAACAGCCGATAGAGCTCGCAGTAGTAGGTGTTCACCATGACCGAATGGCCGTCCGGCAGCGCTCGCGAATCGTACGGCATGTGCACGACCGTGTCGCCCGCCGGTACCGGAAGCGCAATGGTATGAAGCAGGCGCAGGTCCGAGAGCCGCCAGACCTGAAGCACGTCCGCGGTCCGCTCGTCATCCATCGGCATGCTGGTCGTCACGACGCGATCGATGGCGGGCAAGAGCTCGATGCCGTTCGACCGAATGCGGGCGCCGGCGAATCGCGCATCGGCCGCGGAGCTCGTGCGCATGAGACGTCCGTCCGCGTCGAATTCCGCGAGGCCGCCCGGATCGCCGGGAACAGAGCCGCTTCCGAATTGCAGCGTCGCGAGCACGTGCCCATTCGCCAGGCGCGCGAAGCTATGCGGACGCCGATATCCCGGCACGCTGTCGATGCGCGTACTCACGCGCGGCGCGCGCGGATCGGTCACGTCGAACAGGAAGACTTGTCCGGTCATGAAATCGCTGGCGAACAGGGCGTGACCAGCGGGCAGCGACAGCTCGATGTGATGTGCCATTGCGCCCGGTATGCCGACGTCTTTCGACGCGACCACCTTGCCGTACGTGGTGCTGGCGGGATCGGCGTCCACTACCGCGAGGAAGTCGTCGGTGCTCGCCGCGTGATGAGCGCCCGCGCCTGACGAGTCGTGTTCCTGGGGACCCGCCCACACGAACAGGTACTTCGATGGCGCGCTCGTGGCGGGCGCTTGCAGCTCGCACCCGAGCGCTGCCGGCATGGCAAGGGTGATACACCAGCGTGTGACGGTGCACGCATGACGCCCGATCATGTAAATGGGGTCAGAGTCGAATTTTATCGTTTCAACGCGGGGACGCGGCGGCGCAACATGCGACGTGTCGGGGCTCGCCGCCATTGCTGTTCGCCCCTGAAAACGTTCGTCCAGCGAGTCAACACCGTTGGTGGCAAGGCGCCGTCGACCGGCGGAACCGTCACCGGCCCACGAGATCAGCGTGGGCTCGCCGCCCGCCGCCGCTTCACACCTTCACAATCTCGACCCGCACGTCCAGGCCCTCGCCAACCTTCCCCGCCACGCCATCACCAGTCGAGCCATAGCCCACATCGAGCGCGAGCGTCTCGCTCCGAATGAGACTCTCGTGCGTTCGCGCCGCTGCTGACACGGAAGTCGGCGCATCGATCGTTAGGCGGATCCGGTCCGACACGTCGAAGCCCTTGTCCCGCCTCGCCTGCTGGACCACGCGCACGAGATCCCGCGCCAACCCCTCCGCCTCGAGCTCCGGCGTCACCGCCGTGTCCAGCACCACGATCCCGGAGCTTCCCGGCAGCTCGGCGGCCGCGCCCGCGTCCTTCGACACGAGCCGCCGCTCGAACTCGCCCTCCCTGAGCTCGATGCCGTCCGCGACGACGCCACCCGACGGCGACGTCGTCCACTGACCCGCCTTCACCGCCTTGATCACCCGCTGCACGTCCTTGCCGAGCCGTGGGCCTGCCGCTCGGGGGTTCACCGTCACCTCGAATGAGCCGTGCGCCGCGAGGTCTGTCGTCAGCTGGACGTCCTTCACGTTCACCTCGTCGCGAATGAGGTCGACGAACGGCACGAGACGATCGGCATCCGCGGCCGCGACGCGCAGGTTCGCCAGCGGCAGCCGCACGCGCAGCTTGTTGGCCGACCGCAGTGCCAGGGCAGCCGAGCAGACCTGTCGCACCCGGTCGATCGCTCCCACGAGCGCCGAGTCGTTAGGCAGCGAGTCGACGACCGGCCAATCGGCCAGGTGGACAGACCTCGCACCGGTCAAACCGCGCCAGATCGCTTCCGACGTCAGCGGCAGGAGCGGTGCGACGACGCGGCACGTCACCTCGAGCACCGTGTGCAGCGTGTCGATCGCGTCCCGGTCGCCCGCCCAGAAGCGGTCCCGCGAACGGCGGACGTACCAGTTCGTCAACGCCTCGAGAAACTCACGCACCGTCGCGCAGGCGCCCGCGAGATCGTACCGGTCCATCTGCGCCTCGACATCCGTCACCAGCTCGTTCGTCTTCGCCAGGATGTACCGATCGAGGATGTGGGTCGAGTCCGTGCGGACCACGCCATCCATGTTCTCCGCGTTCGCGTAGAGCGCGAGGAAGTAGTACGTGTTCCAGAGCGGCAGTAGCGCCTCACGAACGGCATCGCGAATGCCGGCCTCGGTCACGATCAGGTCGCCGCCGCGAAGGATCGGGCTCGCCATGAGGAACCAGCGCATGGCGTCGGAGCCGTCACGGTCGAACACCTCGCGCACGTCGGGATAGTTCTTCCGCGACTTCGACATCTTCTGCCCGTCGTTGCCTAACACGATGCCGTGGGCCAGGCATGTGCGGAATGCCGGCCGGTCGAACAGCGCCGTCGCCAACACATGCAGCGTGTAGAACCACCCGCGCGTCTGGCCGTTGTACTCGACGATGAAGTCGCCCGGATAGTGGTGCTCGAACCAGTCCTTGTGCTCGAACGGGAAGTGCACCTGGGCGAACGTCATCGACCCCGACTCGAACCAGCAGTCCAGCACCTCCGGCACGCGACGCATGGTCGACCTGCCGGTCGGGTCGTCCGGGTTGGGCCGCGTGAGCTGATCAATGCCGGGGCGATGCAGATCGTTAGGCTTCACCCCGAAGTCGCGCTCCAGCTCTGCCAGCGACCCGTAGACGTCGACGCGCGGGTACGTCGGGTCGTCCGAGACCCACACGGGAATCGGCGAGCCCCAATAGCGATTTCGGGAGATCGACCAGTCGCGCGCGTTCTCCAACCACTTGCCGAACTGACCATCCCGGATGTGCTCCGGCACCCAGCGGATCTGCTGGTTGAGCTGGACCATCCGATCGCGGAACTTCGTGACCGCCACGAACCACGAGCTCACGGCGCGCTGGATGAGCGGGCTGTCGCAGCGCCAGCAGTGCGGGTACGAGTGCTGATAGCTGTCGTGGCGGAGCAGGGCGCCCGTCGCTTTGAGGTCGCGGATGATGTTCTTGTTCGCCTCGAAGACGTGCTGGCCCTGGTAGGGCGGCACTTGCGAGTCGAACTCGCCGCGCGAGTTCACGGGCGTCACCGGCTCGATGCCGGCGGCGTCCGTGACGACCTTGTCCTCCTCGCCGTACGCGGGCGCGATGTGGACCATCCCCGTGCCATCCTCGGTCGTCACGTACTCGGCCAGCAGGACCTGGTGCGCGTTAGGCTGCTTCCCGTAGAAGAAGTCGAACGGCGGCGTGTACCGCGTGCCCACGAGCTGTTTCCCGGTGAAGCGCGCGAGAACGGGGGGGTTCTCGCCCAGCTCGCGCGCATACGCCGACACACGCGCTTCCGCGAGCAGATAGCGTTTGCCGTTAGGTGCCTCGACCACGAGGTACTCGACGTCCGGATGCACGGCGGCCGCGAGGTTCGATGGCAGGGTCCACGGCGTGGTCGTCCACACGAGCGCCTCGACGCCCTGCAGCTCGGGCCGCGTCGACGTGAGTGGAAGCCCGACGGTCACCGCGGGGTCCTGCCGGTCGCGGTAGACGTCGTCCATCTTCGTTTCCGTGTTGCTGAGCGGCGTCTCGCACCGCCAGCAGTACCACAGCACGCGGAAGCCCTCGTAGATCAGGCGCTTGTCCCAGAGTGACTTGAACGCCCACATGACGCTCTCCATGTACGGGAGGTCGAGCGTCTTGTAGTCGTGGTCGAAGTCCACCCACCGTGCCTGACGAGTGACGTAGTTCCGCCACTCCTCGGTATAGCGAAGCACGGAGGTGCGGCAGGCGTCGTTGAACTTCGCGACGCCCATCGCCTCGATCTCGTTCTTGTGCTCGATCCCGAGCTGCTTCTCGGCCTCGAACTCCGCGGGCAGGCCGTGGCAGTCCCACCCGAAGCGACGCTCCACGCGTCGCCCTTGCATCGTCTGGTACCGCGGGACCACGTCCTTGACGTAGCCCGTCAGCAGGTGGCCATAATGCGGGAGGCCGTTGGCGAACGGCGGGCCGTCGTAGAAGACGAACTCGTTCGCGCCGTGCAGGCCGGGCTCGCGCGCCTCGACACTCGCCTCGAAGGTCTCGTCGCGGTCCCAGTACGCGAGGACTTCAGCCTCCAGGGCGGGGAACGACGGTCGGGATGGAACGGCGGCGTCCTTGTCTGTTCGCTCGCCGACGCGAGCCTTCGGGTATGCCACGGCTAGTCTCCTCGTTATGCGCTCGGTGACGCCGGCACATACGCGTGCCGGCGCTCGCATTTCGGGGACGACACGTGCGCTTCACGCGTACGCTCCGCGGTACCACCCCGCTTGCCCACGCGTCGTGAACCATCGACACGCGAGCCACTCACGCGCGGCTGTTCGGGCCGCACCCGGCCAGGTCTACTGAGGCGCAACACGCCCGTTCTTCCGGCTGGCTCCCCGGTGATTGCCGGATCGTCGCCGACCACACGGAATTCTATCCTGCCTGTCCAGTCGGTGTCAGGGCGTGCGACGCCACCGGCTCGAAGCGAGGCCGCACCGGCATGCGCAGAACGTTGTCGATCACGATGGCAGACTGCTGAAAGCGCTGCTCGAATGGCCCCTGAATTCGCGTAAAGGATTGATGAGTCGCCTGGAGCTCTCGCTCGAGGAGGTTTGTATGCCGGGTGCGCTGATCGCGGAGAACGCGCATGCCGTCGTCCACCCACGGGACATCAGCGTAGAGGAGCAGCGCGTGACTGTAGTCATCCGCCGCGGCGGCTTGCGAGAGCCACGCGGACCGCGTGCCGAGGATGATGTCGCTCCAGGTTGCCGTGGTGCGCACATCCGTGTCGCAGATGAGAACACGGTTGGCTGACCGCGCCGCCGATTCCTCCGCCAAAATCTGACCCCGGGCAATGGCGTCCAGGTCATCCGACGTGAGCTCGAGTGCGTCGCGCCCCTCACAATACTCGCGGCCGTACTCGGGCACCCAGGTCGTGTCGAAGGTCTCGGCCAACTGCTGCGCGAGCGTGGTCTTACCCGTGGACTCGGTGCCGAGGATGGCGACGCGATGGACGTACGACGGCCGGACGACGGGTGGGATAAAAGCCCAGTGCCGGAGAGGATCCTGCCGGATGGCCGAGCCGGAAATCGGGTACGCGGTCCGGCCGCGGTCTACGCAGACGTGCCGGGCACCAAGGCGGCGAGCGAGCTCGTCGCCGTAGTCTTCCGAGGTGAAGACGGTGTCGATGTCGCCGGCGTTGCGCCTAACGAGATCCGTCCAGATCGGCCAGAAGGCCGGATGCTCGTCGGGGGCCTGCGGGACCTCCTCAGCGACGTGAACCACGCGGCAATCGGGATGAGACTCGGCTACCCAGGCAAAGCGTGTCGTGCCCGGGATGGGTTCGCGGTCGATCGAGCACACGAGAACCGTGAGCACGTCGACCTGGGAGCGGGCCGCGCGGATGAGGTGGGCGTGGCCGGTGTGGTAGGGAAGAAACTTCCCAAGCACCAAGCCACGACGAACGGCGTGTGGAAGGATTGCGGTCATCGCGGAAGGGCAGGTAACACGGCGGACGGCAGAAAACTGCAGACGGGAGACGGCAGGTGGCAGATGGCAGAAGGCAGAGGAACCGGATTCCTCTGCCTTCTGCAACCTGCCGTCTCGAGTCAGATCACCCGACCCGGGCAGCGGAGCGCCGCCAGCGACCGGCAAAAAGTTCCAATGGCCGTCGGACAGACCGCCCAGTATAATGTTGCGCCCGACTGCCATCGAGCAGCCGTCCGAGTCTCCCCGATAGGCTTTACACCCATCCGGAGGTTGTAAATGCTCCGCGGTTCATCCACGCGCCTGGCCTTCGCAGCCGGCGCCGCCCTTGCCGTCTCGGCGTGTCAGGACCAGCCGAACCCGACGTCCCCTGACCCGCGCGGTGCGGAGCCGACGGCACAGCGGTCACCGCAAGGCGGCGGTCCGCCGTCGGCCGAGGAGCTCGACCGTCAGGTCCCTGGCTTCGGCGGGTTCTTCCTCGATGCCAATGGTGAGCCGACGATGTACGTCGCCCGCGGCATGAGCCGCGCGCCGGCCGAGCGCGCGTTAGGCGCGTACCTGGCCGCGCGGGGTCTGTCCACCGCGGCGCTCCACGTCCGTGAAGGGCAGTACGGCTGGCAGCAGCTCCAGCGCTGGCAGGATGCGGCAACCAACGGTGCCTTCTCCGTGAACGGCACGGTCTACGTCGACAACGACGAGACGTCGAACCGCGTGCACGTCGGGGTCGAGAACATCGGCATGACGGGTCAGGTGCGGGCTGCCATCGCGCGGCTTGGCGTGCCTGACGATGCGGTGATCGTCGACCAGGTCGCACCGATCGTTCAGGTGGCGAGCCTGCAGAACGTCGTGTCGCGCCCGGTACAGGCCGGTGTGCAGATCAACTTCCCCGGCTTCCTTTGCTCAGTCGGGTTCAATGCAACATCCAACGGCGTGAAGTCGTTCATCACGGCGTCGCACTGCACGACCAAGCAGGGCGGCGTGGAGAACACGCCGTACTATCAGCCACTGCAGTCGGTGGACCCGACGGTCATCGCCCGGGAAGTAGCGGACCCGGTTTACACAAAGGGTGCCGGCTGCCCCGGTGGGAAGACGTGCCGCTACAGCGACGCGTCGCGCGCGGCGTACGTCAACGGAGCGAATCAGGCCCTCGGGGTCATCGCGCGCACGAGCGGTGCGAACAACGGCAGCCTCGAGATCACCGGCTCGTTCACGATCACGAGCGATGACTGCACGACCACGTTAGGCGGCTGTCTCGCGGTCGGGACGACCGTCAACAAGGTTGGCCGCACCACGGGCTGGACGTCGGGAGCCATTACCAACACGTGCACGAACACGGGCGTGCAGGGCACGCGCATCGTGCAGCTGTGCCAGACGTTCGTGTCGGCGGGCGTGGGCGGCGGCGACAGCGGCTCCGACGTCTTCGTGGGCACGTCAGGCGTGACGCTGGCGGGCGTTCTTTGGGGCGGCAGCTCCTCGGGCAATCAGTTCGTCTTCAGCCCATTTGCCAACGTCGTGCGGGAGCTCGGCCCGCTCACGACGCACTGAGACAGGCGGCAGGCGGCCGTCGACAGGCGGCCGCCTGCCGGTTGCACTCGGCGCGCGCACGGGTGATCATGTCGAGTCCTCGTCGTGACCCACCGAGCCGCGCCGAATGCCGG
>Ga0207674_10006665_pt1 | contig 13564 bp, 8 predicted proteins | sample KBSCornC72_FD_184303 | JGI IMG/M metagenome (GOLD analysis project Ga0207674, IMG submission 184303) | Corn rhizosphere microbial communities from Kellogg Biological Station, Michigan, USA - KBS Corn C7-2 (SPAdes) (version 2) | ecosystem: Host-associated > Plants > Roots > Rhizosphere > Soil ... | reverse complement strand
ATGTTCGACAACGACGAACGCGGCGGAAGCGGGTGGGACACTGCGCGGACGGCGCTCGATCGAGCTCGCGGTGGCGGAAGTCTCGTGCTGAACGTGCCTGACGATTGGGACAGGCGCAGTGTCGATCGTCCGCGCGGCAAGTTCCCCGGAGCGAGCTGGGACATTGCGGTTCGTCGTGCGCGAGACGAGCAGGGCTGGCACGTGCACACCGTGTCGTCGCTTGCGGACCTCGTGGAGTTCGCGCGGGCGTTCAGTCGCGCGCGCTACGGAGACGCGATCGAGGCGCCGCGATGATCATCGTCTGGCGCGTCACGCAGAGCTGCAACCTGAGCTGCCCGTTCTGCGGATTCGACCGTCGCCTCGACCGGGTCCGTCGCGATGCCGACGTCGAGACGGTGACGCGGTTTGGCGCGGTGCTTTCAGAGTATCAGCGCGCCACCGGTGATCGGGTTCTCGTTAGCTGGATGGGTGGCGAGCCACTACTCTGGCCGCCCCTTCGCGAGCTCACCGAACATTTCGCCCGGCGACTCGGCGTGCACCTCGGCACGACCACCAACGGAACGCCGCTTGGCTCGAGCCTCGTTCGAGATCACATCATCGAGCACTACAGCGAGCTGACGATCAGCGTCGACGGCATCGACCGGGTGCACGACGAGCTGCGTGGCTGGCGCGGCGGGTTCGCGCAGCTGCGTCGCGTAATTCCGATGCTGGTTGCCGAGCGACAGACTCGTGGACGCGGTCCGCTGCTGCGCGTGAACGTCGTGCTGATGCACGATACGGTCGGCGACTTCGAGCGATTGTGTTGCGAGCTCGCGAATTGGGGAATCGACGAGATCACGTTCAACCAGCTCGGCGGCGATGACCGGCCGGAGTTCTTTCAGGCGCACCGGCTGCTGCCGAGCGACGTGGAGTGGTTGTCGGCCAACCTTCCGCGGGTGCGGAAGGCTCTCGAGCCACTCGGCGTTAGGCTCCGTGGTACGCAGGATTATTTGCGTCGCCTTGCCGCTACCGCGAGCCACCAGCGAATCCCGGTCGGCGACTGCGCGCCGGGTGAGCAGTTTCTCTTCATCGACGAGCGCGCGCGCGTGGCGCCCTGCAGCTTCAGCACACGTGACTACGGCATTCCGCTCGACGGGATCGACACCTGGGAAGCGCTTCAGCAGCTGCCGCGGCGCTTCTCGAAAATGCGCGCCGCGTTGCCCGCGTCGTGCTGCGGTGATTGCCATAGCACCCATGTATTCGAGAAGTTCCGGACGGCTCAGTTGAAAAGGGCCGGCACTGCTACCGCCATCGCTCCTGCATAGCCTCATGGACCGCGAAGGGCCGCCCCTAGAAGCACTGACCCGACGACTCGCCGAGACTCCGGAGGAGTTTCTGGCGGAGCCACGCATTGGCAATGTCGGTCAGATCCACACCGCCGCCGTCGTCGGTGACCTGCTTCGCCTTTTGGGGCACGACGTACCGACGCGCGATCTCTCACCGTTCTCGGCAAGCGACCGCCGCGGCGATCGCAATCGACTTGGTATCACGCTCGTGCTCGCGTGGCTGCTTGCGGACGACTGGTTTGTCCGCCATCGGCAGGACGCGGCCGCTCTCTTGATCCTGCTCGGTACGACGGCCGGCGAGCTCGCCGAGCAGGTCGCCGCCACCAAGCTTGTTAGCGATCCCGATCGACGCGAGGAGCTCGCGCGCATCGCGCTCGCACGACTCGGCCTACGACCAGTGGGGGAAACGATCGCGCAAGCACAGGATCGGCTCACGACGCTGAGCTCCACCGAGCGACAGCGCGTGATGCGCGCGGCCCGTGCCGCCGAAGAGCGGGCAAGAGCGATTCGCGAAGCGCTGGTGCGGAAGGCCGCCCACGAGTCAGCCGACAAGTACACGCGTGACTGATCTCATCATGAATCCGCTCGACGCGGAGACGACGGACGCAGCGCGCTTTCCGACGCTGACCGAACACGGACGGCGCCTCATCGACTTCATGCGTGAGCACCCGCACGCCCCGATCTTCAGGAACGAAAGCGGCAACCGACTGACCGCGGCTGATGTCGATCATGTTCGTGCGTTCGAGCGGGAGGTCGCGGCGGCCGACGTTGGATGGAATCCGGGTGGGGTGCCCGAGTGGGTGGACGCGTTCGCGGACCGATGCTTCGAGACGACGCCGTTCTATCGACGTTATGGCTCTCGTCCGCATGACTTTCGCGAGACCCCGCCGATCAGCCGCGCGGATCTCGGGCGCGATATCGCGCAGTTCGTTCCCGATGATGTTCCCATCGATCGGCTCATCAACTTTCAGACGAGCGGCACAACCGGACATCCGCTGCTCATCGCGTCACTCCCGAGTGTCGCGGCGAGTTATCTCGCGTTTCACAAGCGCGCACTGCGCCGCTTTGGCATCGAGCTCACGTACGGACGCGGTCAGGTGGGCGTCGTGCTCGTCGGGTTTCAGAGGAAATGCTTCACGTACGTCTCCGTGACCCCGACGATGGACGAGTCAGGGCTCGCGAAGATCAATCTGCATCTGGACGACTGGCGCCATCCGGACGACCGCGCGCAGTATCTCGACGCGCTCGCACCCGAGGTGTACTCCGGAGATCCGCTCGCGTTCGCCGAGTTGGCGACGCTCGAGACGAGGTGGCGGCCGCGTGCGTTGCTCTCGACGTCCATGGCGCTTCGGCCGGCATCACGGCAGGTACTCGAGCAACGGTTCGGCTGTCCCGTGTTGGATATCTACTCGCTCAACGAGACCGGGCCGGTCGCCGTGTTCGACAACGCGGGAGGCGGGCACGTGCTGCTGCAGCCGCGAATGTTCGTGGAAATTCTCGATCCCGACGGTCGCGCGCTGCCGGCGGGTAAGCGAGGCGAGATCACCCTAACGGGTGGGTTCAACCCGTGCTTGCCGCTTCTGCGCTATCGCACTGGAGACTACGCCGCGCTGCGGCCCGCCTCCTCTGAGGCGGTTCTGGTCGATCTCGAGGGCCGCCCACCGGTGAGATTCCGGACGATGCTCGGTGAATGGCTGAACAACATCGACGTGACGCACGCACTGAAGCGCTTCCCACTCACGCAGTTCACGCTCCATCAAGCCGCGCGCGGCGATCTGGTGTTTCGCTTCAGCGGTTCGCGTGGCGAAGACGAGGCAGTTCGCGCCGCGTTGCTGTCGCTCTTCGGACCCGCGCAGCCACTCGCGATCGAGGCGAACGTTCGGTTCGACGACAAGGTCGTGCAGTACACGTCCGATCTCGCGGAGGCCCTGGTCTGAGCCGGCCTCCCTAACGAGACGGCGCGAGGCGCAGTACCACTCGGCTCGTGCGATTGGCGGGGCAGATCACGTGGATCTCATCGGCAATGGCGCCGGTCAAGCCGGCGCCGGCGCTCGGGGCTGCGGACTTCACATGGACGCCGCTCGGCAAAGGCGGGCGAAAGGTGAGGTCGATCGCCGGGCCGGAGTTGTCGATCTCGAGCTCTACGCGGCCAGCAGACACTCGCAGCGCGAGACCGACGTCTGTGCCGCCGAGCGCTATGTGGCGCACGCGGACGGAATCCCAGTCGGTCGGGATGCGGGGCGTGAACGTAAGGCGCCGGTTCGACCCGTCGACCGCGAGACCCAACAATCCCCGCACCCCGCTCGAGACGAACGCGGCCGATGACCACGTCTGATCCGGCACCGATTCACGCTCCGGCACGAACTCGTTGCCGTTGAGAACTTCGTGCATATGGCCGGGTGAGTCGAGGCCGAACCAGGGAACGAGATCGCGCCAGAGCGCCGTCGCGATTGCCGGCCGACCCGCCTCGTAAAAGGCGGTGATCGCCTCAGCGGTGCCGAGCGCCCACACGCTTCCTCTCGCGTACGCGTCCGGGTCGTACAGCGGCGAATCGTTAGGTGTGCTGCGAATTCCCCACGGCGTGCGGTAGTGCGGGGAAGCGAGCGCGTCGAGCAGCGCACGCTGTTCGGGCTCGCCGAGCAGCCCGTGATGCAGCAACGCGATGAGGCTGCCTGTGAGGCCCTCGACCGGTGCACCGGAGCGAAGATGCCCACTCAGCCACTGCTGCTTCCGTGCGTCGTAGTAGGCGGGCCGGATGGCATCCCGGGCGACGCGGCTTTGTCGCATCGCACCGGACGCCTGATCGCCGTGGCCCGTTAGGCGCGCAAGAATGGCGAACGATTCGGATGCCGTCGTCCACGCGAGGGAGAGTGACAGCTCGTCACGCTGTGGATCCTGCTCGTCTCGCCCCTGCTGGCCGGCGGGGATTTCAGGCAGCGCGCGACCCGGCGGGATCGTCGCGCGACAGTAGTCGTACGCGGCGCGGATCGATGACCAGTGCTGCTTCGCGAAATCGACGTCGCCCGTGGTCTCGACATAATCGCGCATCGTGTCGAGAAAGTCGAAGCTTACGTCCACGTGGACGAACATGTACGGATACGCGCGTGCCCAGTCGAGAAATCCGGCGCTCTGCGACATCTCGTGCCAGATGGCGCCAGTGCGCTTGTTCTGATAGCGCATGATGAACGAGAGCTCGTCGCGTGCTCGCGCGTACGCGCCTTCGCGGAGGAGCGCGTCGGTGGCAACGAGACCGTCGCCGGCGAAGAACCAGGCGTACTGCGGCCGCCGTGCGCCGCGCGATGGGCCGTAGCCCGCGACGAGCCCGCACCCGAGTTGCGGGTTACACACCGAGCTTTGCTCCAGCGTCACCTCCGCCCACTCGAGGGCGCGATTCACCGCCGTATCGGGCGTCTCGACATGGATGACGTTCATCCCGGCGTAGCGAGCTCGCGCACGCGCTGCGTAGTCCTGCGCGTTCGCGACGAGATTTGCCGCGACCGTGAGTGGCGCTTCGTCAGGCGTGCTCGCACCGGCGAACGCAATGGTCGCGTTGCCGGCAGCTCCCGGCGCGACGCGGATGGTAAAGCTGATACTCCGCTCGAACTCGGAGTCACGCCGATTGTTCTGGATCTGCTCGTGCGCGACGATCTGCCCTGATAGCACCGCGCCTCGAACTCGTCGCGACGGCTCATCGAGCGTGTACGCGGAATGTGTCGAGTCCCAGTGGATCTCCTGGCCGCCGATGGCGCCGGGCCACATGAGGTTGAGCGACGGCGTGAAATGCACGGTGACGAGAACCGGCCGACTCGACTCGGCTGCGTAGCTGATCGTTGCGGCGGCCAGATCGACCGGCGTGAAGACGCGTTCGCGGAGCGTGATGCCGGGTGCCGTGTACACTCGCGTCGCGCCGGTAGGCATCTGCTCGATGGTCCGCAGCGCCACGCGGCCGTCGACGTCGCTCGTGTCTCCCTCGAGGCGAAAGCTGACCCAGTAGTGGCGAACGACCTGCAGCGGATATGTCCAGATCTCGAGGCCGGGCGCGTTGTAGCCGCCGACGAAGCTGCGCTTGCCCGGAACGATCACGAAGCGACCGGCGCTGGTCTCGGCAACGCTCCATTGCAGATCGGCCAGCGACGCGGGCGATTGCGCGAGTCCACGGCACAGCGGCGCGAGGAGTCCAACGGTGATGAGTGCGCGGCGCATGGGGCGCATGGTGAGAATCGCTTTCCGCCTCTCGTCGAACCGGCGTCTGCCTGCATTCTAACGCTATTATTTCCGCGAATGAGTACACCGAGCATGCAGCTCACCGGCATCTTCATCTACCCGGTGAAATCACTCCGCGGCGTCCGGCTCGAGGAGGCGCCGCTGATCAATGGCCGGCTCGTCGGGGACCGGACCTGGCTGCTGGTCAACAAGTTCGGCCGTTTCATGCACATGCGTGACTACCCGCAGATGGCACGCGTCGAGGCGACCATCACTGCGCGCGGGCTCACCGTCCGGACCGACACGATGCCGAGCCTCGAGATCGAGTCGGTACATGGCTCGCACGGCGAGCCCTCCGACGTGACGCACGTCCGGCTCTGGCGTCGCAGCGCGCCGGTCGTCGCGGTCGGTGGCGGCGCGGATGAGTGGTTCACTCGCGCTCTGGGCGTCACGTGCCGGCTCATGGCGTTCGTGCCCGAGGCTCCGGCGCGTGACGTTCCCCCGTACGAGGTGCAGTCGAGCCTCCAGGACGCGACGCCGTTTCACCTAACGACGGAAGAGTCACTCGCCGACCTGAATGCCCGAATGGCCGCGCCGATCCCGATGAATCGCTTTCGCCCCAACCTGGTCGTGCGTGGCGCGGCGCCCTACGCGGAAGATCGATGGAAGGCGATCGCGATCGGCGATACGGTGCTGCGCTGGATCAAGCCGTGTACGCGATGCGTGGCGACGACGACCGATCAGGAAACCGGGAAGCGGACGAGCCCGGAGCCACTGTTTACGCTCGCACAATACCGGCGCGTCGGCCCCGCGGTGGTGTTCGGCCACTATCTCGTGGCGGACGCGTGCGGTGAACGGCTTCGCGTTGGCGATGCCGTGACGGTTGTCGAGTAACTGTCATTCCTCGCCTGCGGCGCCTGACGGCGCCTCCGCTCGGAATGACGCGTGTCACATCGTCATTCGGCGCGCAACGCGATCGCCGGCTCCGTGCCTGTGGCACGCCACGCCGGAACTATCGATGCCATGATCGCCACGATCGCGAGCATCGCTGCGACTGCGACAAGGACGATCGGATCCCGCGGCGAGGTGTTGTACAACATGGATGCCACGAGCCGCCCCATCGCGAGCGACGCGATAACCCCGAGCACGATCCCAAACCCGACTGCGCGCATCCCCTCGCCCATCACGAGCCGCACCACGTGCGACGATCGCGCGCCGAGCGCCATTCGCACGCCGATCTCGTGGGTGCGCTGACTGACGGCATACGCGATGACGCTGTACGCGCCGACCGCGGCGACCAGCAGCGCGAGGGCGCCGAACATCGAGAACAACGTCGCGCCCAGCCGCCACGGCTTGAGCCCTTCATTGACCCTCTCGGCCGTGAATGCAACCGCCGGCGGTTCCGCAGTGGGAAACGTCCGCCGAAGAATTCGACGCATGGCATTAGCGACCGCTTGCTCGGCTCCGGCCGTGGTGCGCACGACGAGAGTCGTCGGCATCGAGAGGGGCCGGTATGTTTGCTGCTCGACCAGTGAGAACAACCCGACCATCGGCTTCTCGACGACCGTGTCATAGTGCGCATTGCGCACCACGCCAATCACTCGGCTGCACGGCGACTCTTTCTGCATCACGATGAGGCACTTGCCGAGCGGGCTTTCACCCGGCCAGTACGCGCGCGCGGTCGTCTCGTTGACGATCACCACGGGTTCCGATCCCCGCACGTCGTCGCCGTTGAAAATGCGCCCCGCGACGAGTGTCATTCCTGTTGCCGCGAAGTAGCCTCTCGTGACCGCAATCAGTGCCGGATCCAGATCGTCCAACCGCGGCGGCACTCTGCCCCCATCGAGCCAGAGCGGCATCATCACCCATCCCGACAGTGGTGTACTGCTCGCGAGCGCCGTGGCGCGCACGCCGGGCATGGCCGCAAGCTCGGTGGACGCCGCACGCATTCCGTTCGTGATCTCGGAGGTGTACGCCGAGGTGTTTCTCGTTCGCAGCGCCGCATCGTAGAATGACACCTCACCGATGATCATGTGATCGGTGTCCATGCCGAGATCGATGCCTCGCGCGCTGTTCAAACTGCGGATGAACAGGCCGGCACCGACGAGCAAGACCACGGAGAGTGCAGCCTGAGATGCCAGCAGCGCCGCGCGCGATTGCGACCGCAATGCGCCACCCAATCGTGCTCCCGACCTCATCAATGACATCACGTCCGGTCGCAGCGCACGCAACGTTGGTCCCACACTTCCCAACAGTCCCGACAGGACGGCGACGAGAATCGTGAAGGCGCCGACGCGGAGATCGATCGGCGGAATCTTCGCGTCGGTCGGCGGAAGCACCATCCGTGCAAGTGCAATACTTCCCCATGAAGCGATGGTCATCGCGACCACTGCCGCGGAGAGTGAAAGCAACAACGCTTCGAGTATCGGAAGCATGATCAATCGCCATCGCGGCACGCCGAGCGAGACGCGGACGGCGTGCTCGCGCTGCCGCTTGATGCCGCGGACGAGAAGCAGATTCGCGACGTTCGCGCACGCAATGAGCAGGACGATCGCGACGACTCCCGCGAGTCGCGACGTGATCGCGACTTCAGTCTTCGGCTTGATCGACGGACCCAGCGCGGCGAGGATCGGGCCTGCGAGGATCGTTGCCGTGTCCGGCTCTAGCCGAACGTTCGCGATCTCACCGCGACGGAATGCCGTTGTTGCAGCGGAGCTGATCCAGGTATCGGATACGAGTGGAGAGACACGACCAACCACGCGCACGACGTTGCCGTAGCGCCATTCTCGATACCACGGCACATTGGGTTTCCAGTTCGGCGGATACTTCGCAAGCGGTAGCCAGACGTCGACCGGATCGAGATCGACGCCCGTGAACCCATCGGCCATCACGCCGATCACCGTGACCTTCAAATGCGCGATCGATACCACGCGTCCGAGAATCGATGGATCGCCGGCGAACGCGTTCTTCCAGAGCCGATACCCGATCACCGCGACGTCCGACCCGTTCTCCATGCGATCTTCGTCCGCCGTGAACGTTCGGCCGATCGCGGTGCGCGCGCCGATCAACGGCAGCAGATTCGCCGATGCGTAGACGCCGCGTGCATTCCTCGCTCCAACCTCGTCGCCAGTCCTGAATGTGTCCGGCGGCGTGTACGCGGCTAGCTCCACGCGTCCGGCCAGCGCCGATCGAACTGCGTCGAACTGCGCATACTCGAAGACGTCCCTGATTTCGGTGACGCTGCCGAGTGTCCAGTTCGTCCGCGCATAGATGCGTCGAAGCTCGTCGGGTTTGACGACACCGACCGGCTGGCGGAAGAACAGCCGGTCCGCGAGCGAGAAGAGCGCGGCACTGGCGCCGATGCCAAGCGAGAGCGTAGCGACCACCATTGCCGAGAAGCGCCGATCGCGACGAAGCCCGCGCGCCGTGTACGCGAGGTCCTGGCGAACCGCGTCGAACCACCGAGTGAGCCGGGCCATGCGAGATGTTAGCGAGTATTCAGCCCCGTGCTAGCTTCTTTCGCGAAGGACAGGCGACTCCCCCCAAATAAACCCCTCACGCCTCCGCAGCCATGATCCGTTCAAGCGCGCTCGTGCTGATCACGTTGGCGGCGACCGCGTCCTGTCGCAAATCGGCCGACCGGAGCGCGAAGGTCCCCGATTCGTCATCTGGCACGACGAGCACCGACTCGGCCCGGACGAGCCTAACGGCGACCGAGTGTACCATTGACGGTTCACCGCTCCAGTTGCCGAAGGTTACGGAAGCCAGTGGCGTGGCGTTCAGCGCGCGCACGCCCGGTGTAATCTGGACGCACAACGACTCGAAGAAGCCGATCGTGTTTGCGCTGTCCGACAAGGGGGTAATGCTCGGCACAGTCCATGTGACCGGAGCGGAAATCGTGAACTGGGAGGACATCGCCGTTGCCCCGTGTCCAGGTGGAAGTTGCCTGTACATCGGGGATATCGGCGACAACCACGCGTCGCGGTCATCCATCGCGATCTATCGCGTCCCCGAGCCGGCGCCTAACGCGAAGTCCACCGACGAGCCCGAAGTCATGCACGCGACCTATCCGAATGGGCCCCGCGACGCCGAAGCGCTCGTCGTGCTCCCGAAGGGCGACATGTTCGTCATCACCAAGGGCGAGGATGGCCCGTCGTACGTCTACAAATTCCCCACGCCGTTCCGCAACGGAGAGGCGGTCACGCTCGAGTGGATCGGACATGTCGAAAGCAACGGCGGAGTGGCCGAGGAGGGGCCCAAGACCGAGCAGAAGCACGGAAAGGGGAGCAAGAGCGGCAAGAACGGCATCCACGACGAGAACGACAAGAGCGGTAAGTCATCCAAGCACGCCAAGAAGCAGACAGAGATTGTCCCCGGGCGTTCCAAGCGCGGCGATCGAGTTACCGGCGGCGGCGCGTCGCCTGACGGCAAATGGGTCGTCCTTCGCACGCACGGATATGTCAGCTTCTTCGCGGCCGATGAGTTTGCGACGGGAACGGCCCGCCAACGCCTCAGATTCGACGTGACCGCATTGCAGGAGCCTCAGGGCGAAGGCGTCGCCATCGCGAACGACGGCACGCTGCTGCTCGTCGGCGAGGGCGGTGCAAAACACAAGGCTGGCACTTTCGCGCGTGCGTCCTGTAAGCTGCCGTCGCACCCGTGACGGCACACGGAACGGGCTGTCCTCGCGCCTAACGCGCTATCAGCCCGGTGCCGGCCTCGTAGGCGAAGAAGATCCCGAACACCAGACTCACGGCCCCGGCGGCAAATCGCAGCCCGCGGTGCAGGCGCGCGAAGCGGTCGCCTGTTGCCGCGAACGGAAGCCCGATGGCCACCGTGATCAGCATCATCCCGCCGATGGTCCCGAGGCCGAACACGAGCAGGTAGAGCAGGGCCCAGCGCGCGCTCTGAATGGTCGCGAGCACGAGCAACGCCACCGCGGCAGAGCCCGCGAGGCCGTGCACCACGCCCACGACGAGTGGCCGCACGAGCGCGTACGCGTGGAGACGGCCGAAGTGGCGATCCAGCCAGCTGACGGGCGTCCGAGTCGGGTCGTGCGGGTGCGATTCCGGTTCGTGCGCGTGCGCATGCGTATGGACGTAGTCGCCGTGGCGATGCGCGTGCGAATGCACGTGCTGGGTGGATCCTTTGCGCGTGGCATCGACCGTTTCGCGGACCCAGCCCGTGATTCCGCGCAGGTTCGCGAGCCCGAGCACGCAGAGCATGAAGCCCACCGCCATCTCCATGGACATGCCGACGCGCGGGGGGATCACCCAGCCCAGCAGGATGATCGCGCCGCCGACGACCAGAATCGTCAGCGTGTGTCCGAGGCCCCAGGCCGCGCCGATGATCGCGGCAGCGCGCGAGCTTCGCTCTCGTGACACGATCGTCGCGACCGCGATGACGTGATCGGCATCGGTCGCGTGCCGCATTCCGAGGAAAAAGCCCAGCACGAGAATCGTGGCCACGTTCGACATGTCGGTCGCAGCGCCTGTACCGTAGTGATGAGGCGCGGAGTATAACCGTGTAACTTCCTTGGAGACAATGACGTGGCAGTGTGAAGGCAAGCGCGAGGAAGAACCCAGCTGAGCCTTTACATGCGCGCTTCGTCATTTGGTTGCATCGGTTCGTCCCAGGCAGCTTGGCGCTCCTCCCACCCGCGCCTTTCATTCAGCGCAGGGACGAACCGAAAACGTCGAGACATCCATTGAATAGCAGCGCCGCCGCTCCATTCCTTCCCCATTTCATCGAGACGGCTCCGCCTCGCGAGCCGACTCGACGACGATGGGTACGGTGGGCGCTGATCTTCGCTGCGTGGACAGCGTACGGCATCTCGCAGGGCCTGCTGTTGAAGGTGACTCTCGCGGGCATGCGATGGTGGTGGGCCGTCGAGATCTGCACCGGGGTCGCGTGGTTCTGGGCCATCCTCACGCCTGGCATCGTCTGGATCCAGCGGCGAATCGAGGAAGCGCATCTCGGGAAGGTCGGCTCGCTGGCTGCCCATGTCGTCATAGCCCCGGCTGTCGCGCTGCTCGTGACCGTCGTACGCCAGAAGCTCGAGTGGACGCTGTCGCCGCTCGACGTGGGTGGCCTCCTGCCCAGCTACGTCTATTGGCTGGACGTCAACGTTCTCACCTATGGGATGGTCGTGGTCGTGGCGTGGGCCCTCGGGCTTCATACGCAGTACCGCGACCGCACGGTCCGAACGCACATGCTCGAGGTCCAGCTGGCACGCGCCCAGCTGCAATTCCTCGGGCTGCAGCTCCAGCCACACTTCCTGTTCAACTGCCTCAACGCGATCTCCGAGCTCGCGCACGAAGCGCCGGAAGCGGCCGAGCGCATGCTGAGACAGCTTCACACGCTGCTTCGACTGTCGCTCGAGCGTGTGGGGCAGGACGAGGTGACGCTCGACGAAGAGTTGGCGAGCCTCGATCCGTATTTCGACATCCAGCGCGCGCGCTTCAGCGAATGGCTCACGGTGCAGCTCGAGATCGAACACGGCGCTCGACTCGCGCTGGTGCCGCACCTGATTCTGCAGCCACTCGTGGAGAACGCGATCCGGCACGGCCTCGCCGTGCGATCAGCACCAGGCACCGTGGGAGTCCGCGCATGGGTGACGGGCGCGCGGTTGCACCTCGAGGTGCGTGACAACGGTGTTGGCCTCGCGCCGACTCGCACGTCCTTCCGGCCGGGCATCGGGCTCAAGAACGCGAAGAACCGACTGACGCAGCTCTACGGCGACGACCATCGGTTCGAGCTGCGGTCGGGCGAGAATGGCGGGACGGTCGTCGCGCTCGAGATCCCGTTCCGTTCGCGAGCGCTGCTTGCCGATCAGCCGCCGCCGGACTGGAGCGCGACCGGCGAGTGGTCGATGATGCCACCGCAGCGGCTGTGGTCCACGCCGGCCGCTGGTACCGCGGTCCCCGCTCAAGTGAACGCGGCCACGGTCGCCCAGTCGCGGTGGAACGGGCTCGAGGCGAACGAAGTGTTCGGCGACGGCCCGCCCTCGCTCGCGCGAACGGCGTCGGTGACCGAGCAGGTCGAACAGGCGAACCAGGCCGTCCCCGAGGCAGCGTTAGGCGACGCCCAGGCCGTGAAGCCGGGTCGCGAGTCGCCTCGGCTATCGGCTCGCGGCTGGCTGGCGATCGGCGGCGTGTGGCTCTTCAGCGCGATCCTCTGGTCGCTTCAGGTGTATTACTTCGCGGTCGCGCGCGGGCTCCCCGAGGAAGGGGACAAGCTGCAGTACATACTCGCGCACCTCGTGTCGGCAGCGGCGTGGGCACTGTTCACGCCGATCGTGCTGTGGCTCGCGCGGCGGCTTCGCGTCGGCCGGCGCAACTGGGCGTACCGGATCGCGATCCACTCGGTGCTCGCGGTGGCCGTCGCGACGGCACACGTGGCGGTCGTGCGAGCATCGGGGGTCATGGGTGATTTCGGGATCTTCTCGTCGCTCAGCTTCAACCAGATCTCGGGCAACGTCTTCATCTACTTCGCCCTGCTGGCCTGGTCGCATGGTCGCGATTTCTACGCCTGGTACCGTGAACGTGATGTCGCGGCGGCTCGCCTCGAGGCCGCGATTGCGCGCTCGCGCTACCAGACGCTCTGCGTCCAGCTGCGTCCGCAATTCTTGCTTGGCACGATCGAGCTGCTCGCCAGGCTCGTGCACGAGGACGTGAATCGCACGGAGCGGTTGATCGCGCGACTGGCCGACGTGCTTCGCCTGACGCTGGATGCTGCTGGTGAACGGCAGACGTCTTTGCGCCGCGAGCTGGAGCTCGTGAGGGCGTACGTGGACGTGCACGACCTTGGTGTCCGTCCGGGAACGTCGCTGACGCTGCACGTCGCGCCGGAGACGCTCTCGGTGCAGCTGCCGAACCGGCTGCTGCGGACGCTGATCGATGATCTGTTGATGGGGTCCGGCGGCCTCGTGGCGCCCGAGTCGGTGGCAGTAACGGTGGAGTCGGAGCGACTCGTTGGCGGCGCGACGAGGGTTCGGGTGCACGCCGCAACGCCTGACGGTGACGCCGCGGAAGCGG
>Ga0207674_10006664_pt1 | contig 13564 bp, 14 predicted proteins | sample KBSCornC72_FD_184303 | JGI IMG/M metagenome (GOLD analysis project Ga0207674, IMG submission 184303) | Corn rhizosphere microbial communities from Kellogg Biological Station, Michigan, USA - KBS Corn C7-2 (SPAdes) (version 2) | ecosystem: Host-associated > Plants > Roots > Rhizosphere > Soil ... | reverse complement strand
ATGATACGATTCATAAGGATCGGATTGATAATGCGAGCGGGACGTGAGTGGGTGGTAGGGATCGAAACTGCGGGAAAGACCCTCACCCCGGCCCTCTCCCACACGCGGCAAGGTTAGCTGCGAAATACGGTTGTGGTTGCGTGCGGGAGAGGGAGGAAGAGCCGCCGGGCGTGGGCTCGGCTTGCGGGTCGCTTGGGATCGACGTGACGAACGCGGCGATGATCATCGCGAGTCCGAGGAAGCCGGCGGGGATCGCGAGGAGGATGAAGAGGACGCCCGACCACTCGCGCGGGGTGACGGAGAGGTTCCGTTTTGGGGGTGGGCCGTAGTCGAGGGTTTCCGGGTGGGGCATGGCGGGTATCTTACCTGTTCGCAGTCGATCGATGCGCCATTTTTGGGGAAGAAAGACCCTCACCCCGGCCCTCTCCCACACGCGTCGCGGTTGACTGCGAATTACATTTTTGGTTGCGTGCGGGAGAGGGGGAAAGGCGGCGGCCGGCGAGGTTTTTCTGGTTCCCTCGCCCGCACGCGCCCATCGGCGTGACTCGCGAGAAACGGTATCGCGTGTGGGAGAGGGTTAGGGTGAGGGTCTTGTTTTTCGCTTGAAGTCGTCACGCGCGAGTCGCAATAATCTCGGTCATGCCCACTCGAGGTGACGGCAGTCCGCGACTTCGGCAATTCGCGCGGGAGATGCGGCGGGAGCCGACCGAGGCGGAGCGGAAAACTTTGGGGGATTCTTCGTAACCGCGGCCTCGGCGGGTTCAAGTTTCGGCGGCAGGCGCCGGTGGGGGGATTCATCCTGGACTTTTATTGCGAGGCGGCTTCGTTGTGCGTGGAGTTGGATGGGGAGCAACATGGGGAGGCGGAGGCGGTGGTGTATGACGAGCGGCGGGCGCGGCGGCTGGGGGAGTTACGCATTCGAGTGGTGCGATATGCGGATCGGGACGTATTGCGGGATCCGGTGGCGGTGGCGAGGACGATCCTTCGGGTGTTGAGCGAAGGGGGCGTGACGCGCGTTGACGCTCGTGCCGCTCTTGAAGGCTTGAAGATCCTCACCCCGGCTTTCTCCCACACGCATTACGGTTAATGGAGAATTGCGCTATTTGTTGCGTGCGGGAGCGGGGGGGAAGGCGGGATAGGCGTTGGGTGACGGGGGGCCACTTTTGCAGGGTGTTCCGGGATCGGCGCGCCGGTGATTAGTACCGCCAGACTCGCCCCAGCGACGTTCGCTTCGTCTCGTTGAGCACCCTGCCCTCGCGGTCGATTTCCTTTACGCCGGTGGTATCGGAGATCAGGGTAGAGCCGGTGCTGAGGCGCTGGGCGGAGAAGGGGGAATTGAAGCCGGACTGGGACCAGGTTTGGGCGCCGGCGGCGTCGACCTCGATGACCTTGCCGCTGCCGAGGTCGCAGATCAAGGTGTTGCCGTTGTCGAGGCGGGTGGCGGTTCGGGGGGTGTGGAGGCCGTCCACCTTCCAGACTTCCTTGCCGGCTGAATCGATCTCGACGACGGCGTTGGCGTTTTGCAGGGTGACGAGGGTGCGGCCGTTGTCGAGGCGGACGGCGTCGCAGGGGCCGCCGTCGAGGGTGATTTCCCAGACGACGTTGCCGGTGCCGTCGATCTCGACGACTTTCTGGGCGTTATTGGCGGCGACGAGGGTGTTGCCGTTGTCGAGGCGCTGGACGCTCATGGGCCCGCCGGCGACGGGGATGCGGGTGCGTTCCTTGCCGTCGGCGCGGTACTCGACGAGCGTGTTGGCGGAGTAGAGGGCGACGAGGCGGCCGCCATTGGGCAGGCCCTGGCAGGCCCAGGGGCAGCCGTTGGGGACGGTGACGGCGAAGACCTGCCGGCCGGTGGCGTCGAGCTCGACGACCTGGTTCTGGGCGTAGAGGCACATGAGGGTGCGGCCGAGCTCGTCTTCGCCGGGGCGGAGGGGGTACTTGAGGGGCGCGGTGCGGGCGTTATCGGTTGCGAGCCAACTTTCCCAGGCGTGGACGGCGGCGGACTGGCCGGCGGGGTCGAGCCAGGCGGCGTAGTCGGACGGCCGGCCGGTGAGGGCGCGGAGGGTGGCGATGGCGCCGCCGCGGACGCGGACCTCGTCGGCCCAGAGGAGGTCGACCAGCGGCGGGAGGCAGGCGCGGTCGCCGCGATCGGCCAGGGCGCGGGCGGCGGTCAGGCGGACGCGGGCGTCCCAATCGTCGGCGGCGAGGGCGAGCAGGTCGGCGCGGGCGGCGTCACCGGCGACGGCGGCAAGGGCGACGGCGGCGGCGACGCGGACGTCGGTCGGTCCTTCGGCGAGAACGGCGCGGCGGAGCAGCGGGATGTCCTGCGTGCGGCTGGTGGCCTTGAGCGCGTCGCGGGCGGCGGCGAGGACGAATTCCTGGCCGTAGAGCGGCACGACGTCGAGGATCGGCGCGGTCGCGCCGGTGAGCTTGCGGCGGGCGATGGTGCGGAAGCAGGCGACGGCGACGGTGGAGCTGGCGTTGCCGGCGGCGCGCTGGGCGATCACGGAGCGGGCGCGCAGGCGGAGCTCGGTGGGTTCGTCGACGTTGTCGGCGGCGGCGCGGAGCAGCTCGACGGGCACGACCGGCAGCGCGACGAGCTGGCGCGTGGCGAGCTCGCGGCGGCCGAAGTCGTCGTGACCGAGCTGCGCAACGAGCTGGGCGATGTGGCGGCGGTTGTCGTCGCTGGGCGGCAGCGAGCCGAGATACTTGACGATGGCGGGCAGATCGGGGGCGATCGCCTGCTCGGCGAGGATGGCGGTGTAGGGATCGCTTGCGCCGCCGTCCGGTGGGGCGGCCGCGGATCGAGCGGCCGGGGTGAGCAGACAGAAACTGAAGAGGACCACGGTGGCGGAGTTCCGCAGCGAGAGCCCGCGAATCGACATCCGAACCTCCCGGCAAAAAGGACCGGCGTGGAGCGTCTAATGAATGGACGCGCCACGCGGCGCGGAGTTGCTATGAAACTCGCAAGCAATTCTCGGGCCGACGGCGGTTTTGACCCGAACGGGGCCGTGGTGGCCGTCTATGTCAGATCGGCGACGCCGCGGCGTTATTCCCCAGCCCCGCGGGCCGGTCGTCGGTGCGCGGTCTTTGGGCAGTCTTCTGCGGAAAGGAGGAAGGCATGACGAACATCTTACTCGCGTGGAACGCCTTCCCCGCGCCCCAGGGAACCAACCACTACGCGCACGACCTCGCTGACGAGTCGGCGGTGGTCGACCTGTTTCGGCAGGCGTCGCACTTTCGGGCGCAGATCACGGCAGAGGGGTGGCGGTTCCTGTTCGCGGAGTACGGCCTGAGCGGCCTGCTGGCGATCAACCGGCGGGCCGGATGGCTGGACGCGAGCGACGAGCGTGAGACGGCGGAGGCGCTGGTGACGCGGTCGCTGATCGCGGGGTACGACCCGGTGACGGGAGTGTTCCGCGGGTATATCGAGCGGATCGATGCGGTGGCCGTTGCGGACTGATTCGATCCGCCGCCAAGACGCAAGGAGCGCGAAGGAAGCCGCGGCAATGTGCGTGTACCGCGGTTTCGTCCTGCGAGGGATGACCCCGCGGTTTTTCTTGCGCGGACGTTAAGCGGCCGGTTGCGACGTCAGTGCCGCTTGAAGTACTGGACGTCGTGCTCGTGTTTTTCGGCGGCGGCGCGGTTGGAGAAGGTGCCGAGGTTGCGGCGTTTGCCGGTCTTGGGGTTTTTCTTGCGGGAGTAGAGGCGGTATTCGCCGGATTTGAGTTTGCGGATCATGGGGACTCCTGATCCGGTTGGTCTTAACGCGCGGCGAGTTTGTGACGGAACGGTCAAATTCGCCGGGCGCGGACCGGGTGGACAGTGACGACGCGCCCGCGCCGGTCAGGCCATGGGGTTTTCGAGCGTGCCGATGCCGTCGATCTCGATTCGCACGACGTCGCCGCGGGCCAGGGAGAACTCGTTGGGCGGCACGATGCCCGTCCCCGTCAGCAGGACGACGCCGCTGGGGAAGGATTGGCCTCGGAAGAGATAGCCGACGAGTTCTTCGAAGGGCCGCTTGATCTGCGAGATCTTAGTTTCGCCGGCGAAGACCTGCTTACCGCCGCGGACGATCGAGCAGCGGATGGAGGCGGAGCGGATGTCCTGCGTCGGCTCGGCGAGCAGGATCGCCGGTCCCAGGGCGCACGAGCCGTCCCAGGTCTTGGCTTGCGGGAGATACAGCAGGTTTTCGCCTTCGATGTCGCGGCAGGAGAGGTCGTTGCCGATCGTGTAGCCGACGATCTGCCCGCGTGCGCTGACGATCAGCGCCAGTTCCGGCTCGGGCACCATCCACTTGGAATCGTCGCGGAGGCGCATCGGCTGGCCGGTGGCGCGCGAGCGGCGGACGTCGGCCTTGAAGAAGATCTCGGGCCGCGGCGCGTCGTAGACCAGGTCGTAGGCGCTCTTGGCGCTGACCGATTCTTCCATTCGCGCGACGCGCGACCGCTGATAGGTCACCCCCGCCGCCCACACCTCCTGCGACACGATCGGCAGCCCCGGCGAGGCGGGGGCCTTCAGTTGCGGCGACGGCGGCAGTGTCCGGAGCAGGTGCGACAGCGCCGCCGGCGGGTTCTCGTCGGCGAGCCATGTGTCGAGGTCGAAATCCGCCAGTTGAAAGAGGGTCGCGTTCTGTTCGATCAACCAGCGGTCGGCGGTGCGGAGGAGCTTCATTTCCGCTGTGATATGCCGCCCGCGCGGACGACGCAAGGGAAGGTCGCCGCCCCCTTCTCTAGCGCAGCGGGATCCGGATTCGCCCCTGCTCGATGCGCTGGCGGATCGCCGTGATGTCGGAGGCGAAGCGCTCGGTCGCCTCCTTGTAGATCTTGAGCATCGGGTGTTGATCGGTGAGTTTCTTCATCGACCGCAGTTCGACCTCGGCGCGGCGGAGATCTTCGGCGCACTTGGTCAGCCGCGAGTTCCAGAGGCGGACCGCGTCGGCCGGTGGACGCGACTGGTAATCGTCGAACGTCGACGGGTCGTTCAGGCGGGCGCTCTTGAGCGCGCCGTCGAGCTTGGCGTTGGCCGCCTTCCAGTCCTTGTTCACGGTTTCGAGGCGCGCCTCCCACCAGTCCGCCAGCGGCACGCCGATCCCCTCGCACGGCTTCCACCCGGCGAACCCCATGGCCTTGCCGAGTTCGTCGACGTCGCCCGCCAGCGACAGCGCCAAGCCGCAGTCGACCGCCTCGGTCGCGGTGAGCGTGAGCAGTTTGCCGGGCTTTTTCACGACGGTGCTGCCGGGCAAGGCGTCGGCCGCCAGCGAAGGCTTGCCGCCGGCCCTGGTCATGTAGATTCCGGTGGAGGCGTCGATCATCCCTTCCGCCAGGAGAGACGGATGATTGCCCAGTTCGGCGGCGCTGCGTCCCTTGGCGCGCCACGCCGACTGCATCTTCTCTTCGATGTCTTCGGCCGACCCCTGGGGTGTGATGCGGAACGCGGTCGCCGCGCCGAACACCGCACCCTTTTGGATGTAGATCTCGTCGACGCAGAGCGAGGTGATTGCGGCGGCGGAGATCGCCTTGTGCACCCAGACGACGATCCGCATCTGTTTCTTGTATTTCGAGATGACGTCGATGAGACGGTCCACTTCCGCGACCGCGCCGCCCGGCGAATCCATCTGGATGACGAAGACGGTGGGCGAGCGGGTGGCCGCGTCGGCGAGCATCTTCTCGAGGTTCGAGGCGATCATCGACGTGCCGACCTCGCCGCGCAGCGGCGCCAGGTAATACGTCGGCCCGGTGTGCTTCACGACGGGCGGCGGGGTCGGCTCGCCGGTGGAGGGCGCCGTCGTGGCGGCCGGACCGGCGGCGGCGGCGGCGGCCCGCTTCTGGTTCATCTCCGCCATGCGCTTGGCGATCTCGGCGTCCGATAACTGCGCCAGGCACGGCACGGACAGGACGACGCACACGCCCGCAGACACAACGCTCCAGAACTTCATCGCAGCCCTTTCCAACCCCGCGGTATGACATGAGTACGGCGAATCGTGGGCGTGATCTTAAATGGAGGGCGCGCGAAAATGCAAGGAATAAGCGGGCGGCCCGGCAGAATATTAGCGAGCGATAACACGCCTTGGTTTGCCGCCGTTTGAAAGAACCTCGATAGTGAAAAGGACGCTATAATCTATTGCCCGAAGGTCATGCCAATGGTTACTACGAAACCGCTGATCCGGAATATCAAGCCGCTCCCACCTGCGGATCTCGCTGGAGACCTCATTCAACGGGGACACCGTCTGTTCGGCGTGGTGTGGATCAATCCGGCCCGCTTGGGGGGCACGCCATGCTTTTACGGCACCCGCGTGCCGCTGAAGAACTTGTTCGACTACCTTGAATCAGGTTCATCCCTGGATCGCTTCCTCGACGATTTCGATGGCGTCACACGCGAGCAGGCGATGGCGGTGATTGAACTCGCGCGAATCGGCCTCTTGGCGGAGCTGCCCAAGTCGTGAGAATCCTTCTCGATCATTGCGTGCCGAAGCCGTTCGGCCGCCTGCTCGCATCCCATGACGTAAAGACGACCGCTCAAATGGGTTGGTCGACCCTCCAAAATGGAAAATTACTTGCCGAGGCGGCCCAATCGTTCGACGCCTTCGTTACCGTCGATAAGTACATCAAGACGCAGCAGAATCTGCAGTCCCTTCCGCTGCCGATCGTCGTCCTCGATTCGGTCATGAATACACCTGCCGCGCTCGCGCCCTTCGCCCCATTCGTCCAAGCGGTTCTCCCGACATTACGACCGGGGCAAATGGTCGAGGTCGATGCGGTCGGCACGGTGACCGAAATCACGCCCGGACGGACGCCATAACCTCAGCCGCGCTCGTGCTCATTGATACAACCGCGTATACCGCGCGCCGTCCACGATCAGCGTCTGGCCCGAAATAAACCGCGCCGCGCCGCTGGCCAGGAACGCCACCGCGTCGGCCACTTCGGCCGGTGTGCCGTAGCGGTCGAGCGGCACGGTCTCGTCGGCCTGTTTCGGGTCGATCGTGCGCGTCACGAGGAACCGCGCCGTCTTGGTCGGGCCGGGCGAGACGGCGTTGGCGCGCACGCCCGTGGGGCGAAGCTCCACCGCGAGGCACTGCGTCCACTCGACGATCCCCGCCTTGGCGACGGCGTAGGCGACGCCGTCGTCGACGCCGAAGTGCGCCGCCGCCGACGCGATGTTCACGACGCTCCCGCGCCCGCGTTTCACCATCCCCGGGCAGACGGCCCGGCAGACGATCATGGTGCCGATGATGTTCCGCTCGAAGATCGCCCGCACGTCTTCCATCGGCACGCCCAGGCCGTTGTTCGGCTTGGGCTTGCCGCCCCGCAGCGCGATGTCGCCGCCGGCGTTGTTGACGAGCACGGTGATCGGGCCAAGGGTCTTCTCAACCTTCTCGACCATGGCGGCGACCTGCGCCTCATCGGCAATGTTGCCGCAGACCGACACCGTCTTGGTCCCGCTCGCCGCGCCGATCTGCCCGGCAACCTCGTCGATGTTTTTGGCCTCGCCGAACTCGGCGCAGGCGTCGGGGTTGATGTCGTGGATCGCCACCGCCGCCCCCAGGTCTGCAAGACGCTGCGCCATCGCCCGCCCCAGCCCGCGCGCCGAACCGGTCACCAGCGCCACCTCGCCCTTCAGATCGATGCCCATTCGTGATATCTCCTTGAGGGCGGTTAATCTAACACGCCAAGCCCTTCCCGCCACCAAGGAGGCGCGTGACCGAACACCTGACGATCCTGATCTGCTTTTGCGCGTCGCTGGCGGCCGCGGCGCAGACCGACGCGCTCCCGCCCGTCCGCGACACGTTCGCCGACACGTGGGTCGCCACCGACGGCCTGGACCGCGCGCTCCCCCTCGCCAATGACGTCCGCGCCCCGCGCACGGACCGCTTCGTCGGCGTCTTCTACTTCCTCTGGCTCGGCCGGCACGGTGAGGCCGGACCGTTCGACATCTCCGGGATCCTCGCCAAGGACCCCGCGGCCATCAACGATCCTGCCAATCCGCTCTGGGGCCCCCTCCACGCGCCGCACCACTGGGGGCAGCCGAACTTCGACTATTACGTCTCCGACGACGAAGGCGTCCTCCGCAAGCACGCGCAGATGCTCGGCGACGCGGGCGTGGACGTGATCATCTTCGACGTCACCAACCAGCTCACCTACCCGCAATCCTGGCGCGCCTTGCTCAAGGTCTTCGACGAATCCCGCCGCGCCGGCTGGCGCGTGCCGCAGGTCGCCTTCCTCTGTCCGTTCGGCGATCCGAACAAGGTCGTGCGCGAACTGTACGATCAGCTCTATTCGAAGAACCTGTATCCCCACCTCTGGTTCCGCTGGCGCGACAAGCCGCTGATTCTTGCCGACCCGCGCAAGCTCGGCGCCGACGACGACACCGCCAAAGCCGTCCGCAACTTCTTCACCTTCCGCACGCCCCAGCCCAGTTATTTCACCGGCCCCAAACGCCCCGGCGAATGGGGCTGGCTCGAGGTCTTCCCGCAGCACGTATTCACCGATCCCGCCGGCCGGCCTGAGGAAATGACCGTCGGCGTCGCGCAAAACGCCGTGGACGGTCAGCTCGGCGTCCTCTCCAACCCGCGCGCGCACGGCCGCAGCTTCCACGACGGCCGCGAACCCGCGCCAAGGGATCAAGACTTCACCGGCCGCAACTTCGCCGAGCAGTGGAAGCGCGCCCTCGACGTCGATCCCCCCTTCCTCTTCGTCACCGGATGGAACGAGTGGATCGCCGGCCGGTTCAAGCAACCGACGCCTTTCCACGGCGACGGCCCGGTCACCTTCGTCGATCAGTTCAACGAAGAATTCAGCCGCGACATCGAGCCAATGGCCGGTGGCCACGGCGACGCCTACTACTACCAGCTCGTCGCCAACGTCCGCCGCTACAAGGGCGTTCGGCCGATCCCGCCCTTGCAACCCAAGCCAATCGCCATCGACGGCGACTTCGCCGACTGGCGCGACGTCGCCCCCGAATTCCGCGACAACGTCGGCGACGGCGTCCACCGTGACCACCGCGGCTGGGACAAGGGCACGCGCTACACCAACCAGACCGGCCGCAACGATCTCGTCGCCGCGAAGGTCAGCTTCGACGCCGAAAACGTCTACTTCTACGCCCGCACGAAAGACCCGATCACCCCCGCGACCGACCCCAACTGGATGCTGCTCTTCATCGACACCGATCAGGACCCTAAGACCGGCTGGCTAGGCTACGACGTCCTCATCGGCGACGCCGATGCCCAAACCCAAACGAGAAAACTCAACCGCAACGTCAGAGGCAAGTACGAATGGGCCGCCCAGGCCGAGGTCCGCTACCGCGCCGCCGGCAACGAGATCGAACTCGCCATTTCCCGTGCCGCGCTGGGCGTCACCGCCCTTCCCGCCACCCTCGACTTCAAATGGGCCGACAACATCCAGCAAACCGGCGACTGGAGCGACTTCACCCTCAACGGCGACACCGCCCCGAATGACCGTTTCAGCTACCGCGCCATCCTCAAACCATGATTGATTCTCTGCCTTCGGCCTGCCGCTTACCGCCTACTGCTTTACTGCGCCGTCCACCCGCCGTCCACGAACAGTGCGCTCCCCGTCACGAAGCTCGACGCGTCCGACGCCAAAAACAGCGCCGGCCCCGCCAGCTCGCCCACCTCGCCCCACCGCCCCATCGGGATCCGCCGCACGAAATCCTGGTACTTGTCGGGATCGTTCAGGAGCGACGTGTTCATGTCCGTGGCGAACGGCCCGGGGCAGAGCGCGTTCACGGTCACGCCTTTGCCCGCGTACTCCAGCGCCAGCACGCGCGTCAGATTGAGCACGCCCGCCTTGGCCGCGGCGTAGGGCGCCCGCCCGGGGAGCGCGATCACCGACATGATCGAGCCGAGGTTGATGATCCGCCCCCACCCGCGCGCCACCATCGCCGGCCCCAGTCGCCGCGACACCAGGAACGGCGACTTGAGGTTCACGTCGATCACCGAATCCCAGTCGGCCTCGGTCAACTCGTGCGCCGGCCCGCGGATGTTCACCCCCGCGTTGTTCACCAGGATGTCGATCGGCCCGCCCAGTCCGCGCTCGGCCTGGGCGATCATGCGATCGACGTCGTCCGCCAGCGTCACGTCCGCCGACACCGGCACGGCGCGCCGCCCCGTCGAATCGATAATCAACTTCGCCGTCGCCTCGACGTCCGCCAGCGTCCGCGCCGCCACCGCCACGTCCGCCCCCGCCTGCGCCAGCGCGCCCGCGATCACCCGGCCCAGCCCCTTGCCCGCCCCCGTCACCAGCGCCCGCCGCCCGTTGAGCTTGAACAAATCCAAAGCCGTTGCCGTCGCCATGTGCGTTTACCTTTCCGTGAAGAAGGCCACAGTCTATGCGCGCCCGCTCGGCGAAGGAAAGCCTATGACGAATGGCCCGACATGGTGGGGCGGACATTCTTGTCTGCCCTTGTCTTTTGTCTATTCTCCGCGGCCCCGCATCACTCCTGCCCCCGATACCCCCGCTCCTCCGCAAACTGAGCGAGCTCCCCCTCAAACTTCGGCTCCGCCGCCCGCGTCGCCACGATCGTCCCGCTTAACCGAAAACGTTCGCCCGGCAAATTCCGCGAGCGCATCGCCACGTCCCGCAAGTCGATCCGCCGTGTCTTCTCGTCCGGCGCCGTGACGGTCACCCCGTCCGCCACCCCCGTCAGCATTTCATCATCCCCCGGCCCGAGCCGTCGCGCCGGCCCCAGGATCGTGATCGCAAGCCCGCCCCCCGGCCGCGGCTCGCCGTGCATTCGAAAGATCACGTAGCCACTCGTCGGCCATCGCGGCCGGTAATCGATCGCGACCGGGCTGTTGTAAAACGGCATCAGCCCATACCCCACCACCTCCACCCCCGCCGGCCGCTCGCGCCAGAGCACCTCCCGAAACTCGTACACCGCCGGGCCCCGCGGATCGCCAGCCAGTTCCAACCGCGTCTTGGACGCCGACGAACACCCGGCCGCCCAGACGCCAATCGCCATTAGCCCGAACCAAGTCCTCACGACGACCACCATGCCTACGACGCGGAGTAACCGCCGTGCCACTTACATCCGCAACTTATTCAGGATTTCCTCGACGTCGTAAACGCACCCGCCCCACGTCCCGCCGCTCGCCGCCTGCAATGCCGCCCACAGCCGCGTGTCCGCCGGCAGGCGATCGTCCGCCCGCAAATCCTCCCGCGCCGCGCGACTGGCCAGAATTCTCGCACCCTCCACCGCCCCAGCCTCCACCCCATTCTCTCCCACCAAATCCACCGATCCCTCCAGCGTATTCCGATCGATCACGATCCGGATCACATCCCCGTCCCGCACCTTGCCGATCGGCCCGCCGGCCAGCGCCTCCGGGCCGACGTGTCCGATGCACGCCCCGGTCGAGACGCCGCTGAACCGCGCGTCGGTGACGAGCGCCACGTGCTTGCCGTGCTCCAGGTGCTTGAGCGCCGACGTCAGTTGGTATGTCTCCTCCATCCCCGACCCGAGCGGCCCGCGGCAGATCAGCACGATCACGTCTCCCGCCTTGACCCGCCCTTCTTTGATCGCCGCGATCGCCGCCCGCTCGGTGGTGAAGACCCGCGCCGGCCCGGTCTTGCGATAGACGCCGTCCGCGTCCACCACGCTAGGGTCGATGCTGGTGGACTTGATCACCGACCCTTCGGGCGCCAGGTTCCCGCGCGGGAAGGTGACGGTGGACGTTAAACCCTTCGCCCGCGCGCGATCGGGGGACATGATGACGTCGTCGGGATCGACGCCGTCCTGTTCCCTCAGAATGGTGCGAAACCGCAAGCGGCGATCGGAACCTTCCCACCAATCCAACACGTCCCGCAGTGTCACACCGGCAACCGTCTTCACATCCTCGTGCAGCAACCCCATCCGCCGCAGGTGCAGCATCACTTCCGGCACGCCGCCCGCGAGAAACACCTGCACCGTCACGTGTCCCACCGGCCCGTTCGGCAGCGCGTCCACCAGTCGCGGCACCTTTCGATTGACCGCGATCCAGTCGTCGCACGTCGGCCGCCGCAGTCCCGCCGCGTGCGCGATCGCCGGCACGTGCAGCAGCAAATTCGTAGACCCGCCGAACGCCGCGTGTACGACCATCGCGTTCTCGATCGCCTTGTCCGTAATCACGTCTCGCAACTTTATGCCCCCTTTTTCCATCGCCGACAGCGCCCGCGCCGACCGCGTCGCGATGTCGAGCCACACCGCCTGCCCGCTGGGCGCCAGCGCCGAGTGCGGCAGCGACATCCCCAGCGCCTCCCCCACCACCTGCGCCGTCGCCGCCGTGCCGAGAAACTGGCACCCCCCGCCCGGCGACGCGCACGCCTTGCACCCGAGTTCCGCCGCTTCTTCCAGAGACAACTTTCCGTGCGCGAACCGCACGCCGATCGTCTGGATCTTTCCCGCGTCCTCGCCCACCGTCGGCGGGAGCGTCACGCCCCCCGGCACGAGGATACTCGCCAACTCCCCCGCCCCCGCCAGCGCCATCATCATCGCCGGCAATCCCTTGTCGCACGTCGCCACGCCCATCACGCCGCGCCGCGTCGGCAGCGAGCGGATCAGCCGCCGCAGCACGATCGCCGCGTCGTTGCGGTACGCCAGCGAATCCATCATCCCCACCGTCCCCTGCGTCCGCCCGTCGCACGGGTCGGTGACGAACCCGGCGAACGGCACGAACCCCAGCCGCTTGAACTCCGCCGCCGCCGCCCGCATCAGCAGCCCCACCTCCCAGTGCCCCGTGTGATACCCCAGCGCGATCGGCGTCCCGTCCTCCGAGCGAATGCCGCCCGACGTCGAGAGGATCAAAAACTCCTTCCGCCCCAGCATCGCCGGATTCCACCCCATCCCCGCGTCCTGCGAAAGGCCGAAGAGATCCCCACTCGCCCAGTTCCGCAGCATCTCCTCCGTCAGCGGCAACGCCCCCCCCGGCCCCGCCGCCGAACTTTGCACGGCGTAAACCGCCTCGTCACCGCCCGATTCCAGAATACTGGACACGTCCACCGTCATACCGTGATAGTAGACGATCGACGCCGGCCCGTCGAAGAGGGGTGAACCGCGGAGGCGCGGGGGACGCGGAGAAAGAGAAGATGTAGGGTGTGATTCATCACACCGTCTTCTTTTTCCGAAGCAATGGCATTGTCGGTAGCGTTGGGACATGAGGTCCGACGCGTGAACAGACTCGCCATCCCGGTCGTTACCGTACTCATCGTCGCGTCCCTCGCGATCGGCGACCAGCCGCCGAGCGCGCCGACGCGGACGAATCCGCTCGTCGGCCGCTGGCAGATTTTGTCGATGGGCATGAGGAAGCTGCCGGACGACGTGAAGGTGTTTTGGACGTTCGACGAGACCAGCGTCGTCGTCACGGATGACGGCGGCCACGTCGCGTCAAAGAGCCATTACTCGCTTCGCGACGACGGGGAACATCACGTCATCGCGTTATCGGTGGACGGAAAGAAGGAGCTCAATCGTGTCGGGTGGTACGAGCAGAAGGACGGCAAGCTCAGACTCCAAGTGACGCTCGATGCCGGTAAACCGCCCGAGCGTTGGAACGAGGACGAGGTCATGCTCTTTC
>Ga0207674_10006663_pt1 | contig 13566 bp, 13 predicted proteins | sample KBSCornC72_FD_184303 | JGI IMG/M metagenome (GOLD analysis project Ga0207674, IMG submission 184303) | Corn rhizosphere microbial communities from Kellogg Biological Station, Michigan, USA - KBS Corn C7-2 (SPAdes) (version 2) | ecosystem: Host-associated > Plants > Roots > Rhizosphere > Soil ... | reverse complement strand
GGCCGTGGCTCGTCGTGAGCAGTGCGACATGCGCACCGCGGCTTATCTGCTCGCGGTCCGACGCGTTGCGGACGCCATGGAGATGCGCGGCCTCTACCCGTAAGTCTCAAGCTGATCGGCGGCCAGCCGTGCGTTCGACCCTCCGCGGGCTCGTTCACGCACTCCGACGTGCGCTTACGTCGCCTGCTCGGGTCGGCCTTCAGCTGACCACCCCTCAGCCGGAGACACGATCTGCCGTCGACTGCGTTCGCGGCCGGCCAGTCTGAACGGGATGGCGCGGCTCCTCGAGCGCGACGACTCCGTCCTGATCGTCGTCGACGCCCAGCCGGGTTTCTTCGACCCGGCTGACGCGGCGGCTGGCGGGCCCGCGGACGTCATCGCCCGCATCGCGTGGCTGGTCCGCGTGGCCGCGGCACTCGACGTGCCGATCGTCGTCACCGAGGAAGAGCCCGACCGGAACGGCTCCACGGACCCTCGCGTAGCCGAAGCGCTTCCGTCTGGGACCCCGGCGCTCACGAAGCCCGTCTTCGGGCTGGCCGATGTTCCGGACATCCTGAGCGCGGTCGCAGCGACCGGTCGGCGGACCGCCGTGCTCGTCGGTGCGGAAACGGACGTGTGCGTCGCCCACTCGGTGCTCGGGCTGCTCGACCGCGGTTACCGCGTGGCGGTCATCGCCGACGCGACCTACTCACCGGGAGCCATGCACGACCACGGTCTGCGACGGATCGCCGAGGCCGGCGGCGTGATCACCCACGCCAAGGGCGTGTACTACGAATGGTTACGGACGGTGGAGGCCGCGACCGAGTTCAGGAACGCCCATGCAGCGCTCGGGGAGCCGCCCGGCTTCAGCCTCTGATCGAGGCGGGAGGACCGCCGACGTCACGCCACATCGCGCTGACCCACGCGCGATCGAGGACGGTCTGGAAGCCGCCGATCGGTCGGAAGCCGGCGCGGGCGTAGCGGTGGTCATTCGCGGGGTTCGTCGACTCCAGGTACGCCGGGGCACCGGCGTCATCCCAGGCCGAAAGGTTGTCCGCCAAGAGCGCCTGGCCGACGCCCTTGCCGCGATGGTCCGGGTGCGTCGCGAGCAGGCTCAGGTAGTAGTGCGGGCCGAGCGGGGCGCGGCTGGCCTCGAATCGCTCGTACAGCGTGTGCATGGCGCGGACCGCGTCGGCGTCCAGATGCTCCTCCAGGAAGGCATCGAGGGCCTCGACCCCCTCCGGCGGTAGCTCGTCGCCGCCCGGTGGCACCCAGATGGCGACGGCCTCGCCACCGTCGGTCATGAACGCCGTTCCCTGGTCGACCGCGGCCGCGACGAACCGGCGCCAGTACGGCTCGTGATGGTCGATCCGGCCGTCCGACCGCCGCAGGGCCGGCTCCCAGACCGGATCGGTCGCGAATGCGAGCGCGATGCAACTCGCGATAGCGTCCACGTCGCCGGTGGTGGCTGAGCGTGTGTGCACGGGACCCTCCTGCGGATCGGCGCGAGTATGCAGGACCGTCGGGTCACCCGAGACGCCGAGTGGCCGATGCTAGAGTGGCGCCCATGCTCGACCACGAAGAAAAGTTCCTGTTCAAGGAGGAGATCCTCCACCTCGCGAACGCCGTCGCGGAGCCCGGCGTCCTGGACAACGTCGAGGACCTGCTGACCGATGTGATCACGAGCCCGCGCTTCGATTCCGAGGTGTTCACGCTCGAGCGAAGCCTTCAGGTGATGCTCGGTCCGCGCGCGGGGACGACGCTCGTCGGGTTGCTCACCGTCGCGCCCGAGGTCTTCGACGAGGTCGCCGAGGTACGCATCCCGTCCGAGGTACATGAGCGCCTCGTGGCGTGGCGCGCGCGGTTCGGGCTGGCCATCGACAACGCGCTGAACTTCCTCAACAACCCCGATGGCATCCAGGGCCACAACTTCGCGACGCAGGTCGCGCACGTGGAGGAACGACGCGTCCTCCAGGGTCGCCTCACGCTCGTCCGCTACAACAACGAGCCGCAGTTCTTCGTCGCCGATGCGAGCGTGTTCTTCGGGCTCGTGACCGACATCCTCGAACGGCTCGGCCCGTATCTCGAGTCCGATGCGGTCGATGCCGAGACGATCGCCCGCCTGCGCGACGCGCTGAGCCTCGTCGAGCGCAAGACCGGCGCGCACGGCTAGAACCTGCCCATGCCGCGGGTCGGCCGTTCGCCGATACGGACCACCTGGCGCGCGCGACCCCGATGAAGCACCTCTACCTCGCCGCGACCGGCCAGAACCGAGGCAAGACCACGGTCAGCCTCGGTGTCATGGACGGCTTCCAGCGGCGCGGCCTCTCGACGGGGTTCATGAAGCCGGTCGGGCAGCGCACGGTCATCGAGGAGGGCGTCCCGGCGGACGAAGACGCCGTGCTCATGAAGACGGTCTTCAAGCTCGGGGAGCCGCTCGGGCAGATGAGCCCGGTCCACATCCCGCGCGGTTTCACCCAGGCCTACATCGACGGCAAGGTCGTCGAGGACCTGCCGGCCAGGATCCATGCGGCCCACGCCCGGTTCTCCGAGGACCGCGACATCCTCCTCATCGAGGGCACCGGACACGCCGGGGTCGGCGCGGTGATCGGCCTATCGAACGCCGTCGTCGCCTCGATGCTCGGGTCGCCGGCCGTGATCGTCTCCGAGGGCGGCGTCGGCCGGCCGATCGATGAGATCGTCCTCAACAAGGCGCTCTTCGAGCGTGCCGGCGTCAGGGTCGCGGGAGCGATCGTCAACAAGGTCGATCTCGCGGCGAAGCCTGACCTCGCGCGGACCCTGGAGCGAGGACTCGCTCGCCACGACATCCCGCTGCTCGGTGTGCTGCCGTACCGCAAGATCCTGTCGAACCCGACGCTGGCGATGGTCCTGGAGGGCATCCACGGCGAGACGATCCACGCCGGACCCGACCTCGACCAGGTCATCGGCGGCGTCGCCATCGGCGCGATGGAGCCCGAGCACATGCTGCAGCGGATCGGCGAGCGGTCACTCGTCATCGTCCCGGGCGACCGCGAGGACGTGATCGGGGCCATCGTCCACGCGCACCTGATCGGGGCACCGGCCGCAGGCGACGCGCTGGGCCTGGTGCTGACCGGCGGCTATCAACCGCGCAAGACCGTCATCGATGCGATCCGCCACGCCGACATCTTCGCGACGATCGTCCCGGAGGACACGTACGCCGTCGCATCGGAGATCCACGACCTCCTCGTGAAGACGCATATCGCCGACCGGGAGAAGATCGAGGAGATCAAGGCCCTCGTCTGGGAGCACCTATTCATCGACCGCGTGCTCGAGGTCGCAAGCGAGGTCGAGGTAGCGGCCTAGCCGAGCTCTGTCCGCTCGGAGGGAGGCCGGTCGGCGCGGGCCGGGGCCGCGACCCGCGCCGCCGCCGTCAGTCGATCGGGCCGGGTACCCGAGAGCGTCTACCGACGGGCGGCCGCGTCCTCCGTCCGACGACGCCCAAGGACGAGGGCCGCGGCTCCCGCCACGATCGCGATGGCGACCCCGATCCCGACCAGCGGCGTGAGCTGCGACGTCGCCGAGGCCGACGACGTCGTCGATAGGGCCGCGGCCGGCGCAGGTACGGACGTCGCGACAGGCGCCGCCGAGGCGACCGGCGCCACGGGCTTCGGTGCGGGCTTCGCCACTGCTGCGGAGCCCGTGACCAGCTTGTCGTCGTTCAGCGGGAAGATGATGTCGGACCTTGAGCAGCCCTCGGTCGCGGTGCACTGCTCGCCTCGCAAGCCGACCTCCACCTCGGCGATCCCGCTGTCCGGGACCTGGATGGTGGCTGTGTAGTGGCCTGAACCGACAGGCGACTCGGTGCCGAGGACCTCGGTGGCGCTCTTGCCGTCGGCGCCCTTCAGCCGCATGTACACACCCGAGGCCGAGAACGGCGATTCCTTGTCATCGACGACCTGGAAGAGCGACCAGGCGACGGCGATGGTCGAGCCAGGCGTCGCATCGCGATGCAGCGTCGTATCGAGCTTGGCTTCCGCGCCGGTCTTCGCCATGACCGGGAGCGCGAGGGTGAGCACGGCGACGAGGCCGAGCAGGGGGCTGAGCGTGGCGGTTCGACGCGACATCATCGTGACCTCGGAGTGGTGGCTGTCAGCCTCCGTACACCTGTGGTCGCACCTCGGTTCCCGGATCCGGCCCGGAGTCGGTGTCGAGGATCTCATTGTCGATCAGCCGCGTATCGCCGAAGCGCACCGCCATCGATACCAGCGCCGGCCGGTCGACGGCCTCGAGCTCTTCGAGCGTCACGCCGTCGGCGACCGAGACGTACTCGACGTCGGCCAGCGGTTCGGTCGCGAGCACGTCCCGCATCCCTGAGCGAAGCGCATCCGCGGATCGTTCGCCGCTCTCCCATGCATCGCGCGCGGTGACGAGCGCACGGCGCAGGATCCCGGCCGCGGCCCGCTGCTCGGGGGAGAGGTGGACATTGCGCGAGGACAGGGCGAGCCCGTCGGCTTCGCGCACGGTCGGGCACGTCACGACCTCGGTCCCGATCGCGAGATCGCGCGCCATCTGGCGGATGACCATCACCTGTTGCGCGTCCTTCTGGCCGAAGTACGCGCGATCGGCGCCCACGAGATCGAAGAGGACGGCCACGACCGTGGCGACGCCATCGAAGTGTCCCGGACGGGCCGCCCCCTCGAGCGGTCTGGCGACCGCCCCGACCGACACGGTCGTATCGAACCCCGGCAGGTAGATCTCCTCGACCGGCGGGGCGAACACGATGTCGACTCCCTCGGACGCGCAGATCGCGATGTCGCGGGCCTCGTTGCGCGGGTACTGCGTGTAGTCCGATGCCTCGTTGAACTGCCGCGGGTTGACGAAGATCGTCGCGACCGTCGTGGCGTTGTCGTCTCGCGCTCGACGCATCAGCGCGCGGTGACCGTCGTGCAACCAGCCCATCGTGGTCACGAGCCCGAGCGGTCGTGCGACGTTCGACAGCGCCTCGCGCAGCTCGGCCCTCGTGCGAACGACGCGCGTCGAGGCAGCGGGCTGCGGCTGCGCCACCGCGGGAGTCCTAGAGGTCGCGGTCGAGCGGGATGCCGGCCAATGGCATCTCTGTCGCGGCTCGATCGGACGCGCCGCGCCCCAACGCCTCGTCGAGCACGGCGTCGTCCATCCGGACCGTTTCCTTGTCGCCAGGGAACGTGCCGGCGTTCACGTCCGCCGCGTATGCGCGCGCGGCGTCGCCGATGGTCTCGCGCAGGTTCGCGTACGGCCGCGCGTGCCGCGGCACGAAGTCACCCAGGCCGAGCAGGTCTGTCACGACCTGGACCTGGCCGCTGCACAGCGGACCTGCCCCGATGCCGATCGTCGGGATCCGCAGCCGGTCGGTGACTGCGCCCGCGAGCTGTGCCGGCATCAGCTCCAGGACGATCGAAAAGGCCCCGGCTTCCTGGACGGCAAGGGCGTCCGCCAAAAGGGAGCGCGCCTGCGAGCGGTCCTTGCCCTGGACCTTGACCTTGCCACCGAGCCCGTGCTGCGCCTGCGGTGTCCAACCGATGTGACCCTGGACCGGGATGCCGGCCTTCACGAGCGCCTCGATGATCCGCGCCGAGCGCACGCCGCCTTCGACCTTGACCGCCTGGGCGCCGGCCTCCTGCAGGAAACGACCGGCGTTCTCGAGCGCCTCGTCCACCGATGCGTAGCTCAGGAACGGCATGTCGCCGATCACGAGCGCTTGCCGCGAACCGCGAACGACCGCCTTGGTGTGGTGAAGCATCTCGGTCATCGTCACGCGGACCGTCGACTCATAGCCCAGCAGCACCTGTCCGAGCGAGTCGCCGACGAGGAGCATCGGGATCCCAGCCTCATCGAGGATCTGCGCCGTCGGATAGTCGTAGGCGGTCAGCATCGCCAGCCGCTCGCCGTCGGCGTAGCGCTTCGCGATATCGGCGACCGTGAGTCGGCGAGGGGAGTCGGTGGCGACGCTCATTCAGCCAGTCTGCGCTGCGGCGTCACGGTCGTCCAGCGCGCGAGCGACCCGGTCCAGGATCTCGTCCGCGACCGCTCGCTTGGACATCAGCGCCAGCTCAGCGCGACCTCCGGCGGCGTCGAGGATCGTCACCCGGTTGGTGTCGGTCCCGAAGCCTGAGCCGGGTTCCGAAACATCATTCGCGACCAGGAGATCCAGCGACTTGCGCCGCAGCTTGTCGGCGGCGCGATCCAGCGATCCGGTCTCCGCAGCAAACCCGACCAGGAACGGTGACGGGGACATCGGCTCGTAGGTCACGCCACCCTCGCGATCCGTGCCGCGGGCGATCCGCGCGATCTGGGCAAGGATGTCGGGGGTCGCTTCCAGTTCCAGGGTCAGTGAACCGCCGCGCTCCAGCTTTCGGTCGGCGGTGGTCGACGGCCGGAAGTCGCTGACGGCGGCAGCCATGACGAGTGCGTCGAAGCCGGCGCGTCCGTCATCGGCGTGGGTGAGCTTGTGGAGCGCCGCGCGCATCTCCGCGGCCGACTCGACCACGACGGTCGACGCGCCCGATGGGGGAGCGACGTCAAGGTTCGCGGCGACCAGCGTCACGCGCGCCCCACGGGCGAGCGCCGCTTCGGCGATCGCGACGCCCATCTTCCCGGTCGAACGGTTCCCGATGAACCGGACGGGGTCGATGGGTTCGCGCGTCCCGCCGGCGCTGACCACGATGTGACGGCCGGTGAGGTCCGCCTCGCGGACGGGTTCGACCATGGGTGGGCGCGCGGTGGCGTCGGCGGCGCGGACCGGCCGCGAGCCGATCGCCCCGACGACCGAGTCGACGATGGCCGGCAGCTCCGCGAGTCGTCCCATGCCGGACTGACCGGACGCGAGCTCGCCCGCCGCAGGCTCGACGATGGTGTAGCCGAAGGCGTCACGCAGGCGGGCGACGTTGTCTCGCGTCGCCGGGTGCGTCCACATGTCGCCGTCCATCGCCGGGGCGACGACCACCGGCGCACTGGACGCGAGTGCCGTGGCCGTCACCACGTCCCCGGACAGCCCGCTCGCCATCGCGCTCAGCCAGTGCGCGGTCGCCGGGGCGACGACGATCGCGTCCACCGTGTCGGCGACGACGATGTGGCCGATGCGACCGTCGGGGAGTAGGGCAAGGACGTCGGTCTCGACGGCGTGCCTGGACAGGGCCTGGAACGTCAGCGGCCCCACGAACGCGGTCGCGGCCGGTGTCAGCATCGCGACCACGTCGGCGCCCTCGGCGCGAAGCAGGCGGAGCAGCTCGACGGCCTTGTATGCCGCGATCGAGCCCGTGACGCCGAGCCCGATCAGCCGCCCCTCGAGACGACCGGTCACGGCAGCCCGAGCTCCAGCGGCTCGCCACCGGCGACCTCGGCGTGGAGGATCGCCAGACCCTTGAGGGTCAGGTCCGGGTCGATCGCGTCGATGCCCTCGAGGTCGCGCGCCCACGGCGCGGCGGACAGCCCGCCGGTCAGGATCGCGCGGACGTCTTCGATGCCGGTCCCGGCCTGATCGGCCAGCTCCCGTCGGATCCGCGTGAGCAGGCCGGCGACGAGTGCCTGATACCCGAAGACCGTCCCGGCCTGCATGGCACTCACGGTGTCACGGCCGATCGCGCGGTCCGGCGCCCGAAGCTCGATCCGGGGCAGCTTGGCGGTCCGTGCCGCGAGCGCTTCGAGCCCGAGCTCGAGCCCCGGTGCGATCGCCCCACCGACGTACGCGCCGTCAGCGGCCACGCAGTCGAAGGTCGTGGCTGTCCCGAAGTCGACGACGACGGCCGGTGTGCCGTAGAGCCGTCCGGCGGCAAGCGCGTTGACCAGCCGGTCGGCGCCGACCTCGCCCGGCCGCTCGGTACGGATCGCCAGCGGGACCGTTCCGGCGAGTGCCAGGGTCAGTGGCCGCTCGCGGCGAGCGGCGATCGTCTCGACATGGGCGGTGAGCGCCGGGACGACCGACGCGCACGAGATCGCGTCGACGTCCCCGAACGAGGCGCCGTCCAGATGGAGGAGCTCATCGAGCAGCACCTCCAGTTCATCGGAGGTCGCGCGTGGTGCGGTCGCTGCGCGCCGCGTCGCGATCAGGGCGCCGTTTCGCAGCAGCCCGGCGGTGATGTTCGTATTGCCGATATCGAGGGCCAGCAACATGGCCGGGATGATACGCGGCGCCATCGTGGCCCTCGGGCGTGATGCCCCCATCGATCGGGGTCCACTGGTGTTCCCGCGCCCGGGCTGCTGCGGTACCATCGCCCCGTCCTCCCGAGGCGCCCCCAGCCATCGACCGCAGGAGACGAACGTGTCGACGTCGCCGCCCGCCAAGTTCTTCGTGAACCAGGGGGTCGTCGCCTCTCCGACGGACATGCTTCACCTGCTCAAGCCGCTGCTGAAGCAGACGATCTCCTACCGCTACATGCGTGGCCGCGACGTCGTCGCGCATGGCACGGGCTGGGTGGAACGGATCGTCACCGACGCGCCCGAGACGTCGACCTACTTCACGCCGCTGGCGATCACGCTGAACATCGATTCGTTCGAGCATCTCGAGTTCGAGACACGGCCGGACCAGCTCCTGGTCTACACGTTGGTCCAGGGCGACGAGCGCGTCATCGTCGAGTTCGCGCCGATCGGCGCCGACGCCGAGAGCACCTCGCCGTTCGCGCCGCGCCAGCTCGAGTTCGACACGTCCGAGTACGTCCAGATGGAGCTGCTCGGGCTCGAGTCAGCCGAGGACGAGTAAGACGCTCCGGGGCTAGGCCCCGCGCTCGCCTCGCACGTACGGGATCCCGAGCGCGGCTGGCGCGCCGACCCGTCGGCGGAGTGCCTCGCGTGAGCCGATGATCACGACCACCACGACGAACAGGTACGGCAGCATCTCGAGGAAGAACGTCGCAGAGCGCCCGGCCTGGAACGGGTTGTCGAAGCCGAAGATCGTCTTGACGCCCTGCAGGTCGATGATGAAGCGGAAGATCGCGCCGAACAGATAGGCGCCGATCGCGGCACGGATCGGACTCCACTGGGCGAAGATCACCAGCCCGACCGCGATCCAGCCACGTCCCGCGACCGTCTGATCCCCGAACCAGCCTGGCGAGATCGCCAGGGTGATGGTCGCTCCGGCGAGGCCGGCCAGAAGCCCTCCGACCAGCACGTAGGCGTACCGGACGCGGATGACATCGATGCCCTGGGCGTCGGCCGCCGCGGGTCGTTCGCCGACGGCCCGGAGGTTGAGACCGGGGCGTGTGCGGTCGATCCAGTACCACGCCACGGGAACGAGCACGAACCCGATGTAGGTCATGATGCTCTGGTCCCGGAACAGGATCGGGCCGAGCAATGGGATCTGCGATAGCACCGGGATCGTGATCCGCGGCAGCGTCTCGATCGCGCCAGCCTTCGATAGCCCATCGCCGAGAACGCGGGCCAGGCCTGAACCGAGGAACGTCAGCGCAAGGCCTGAGATGACCTGCTCGGCGCGGAGATGGATCGTCACGACCGCGTGGATCAGGCTCAGCGCGGCGCCGGCGAGCATCGCGATGATGACGCCGACCCACGGGTTGCCGGTCGACGCGGCCACCGAGAACCCCGCCACCGCCCCCATCAGCATCATCCCTTCGACGCCGAGGTTCAGGACGCCGGCGCGCTCCGCGAAGATCTCGCCGACCGCGGCGAAGAGCAGGATCGTCCCGCTGGCGACGCCGGCTGCCAGGACGAGCGTGAAGTCGATCACGTCGTCGCCGCCGCGCGTCGCGCGATCACGAGGCGGTACCTGGTGAAGACGTCCGCGACGATGAGGCAGAACAGGATGACGCCCTGGATCATCGCGGGGACACCCGATGGCTGGATCTCGCGGCCGGCGAGGATCAGCGCGCCGAACAGGATCGACGCGACGACGACGCGCCACGGTCCGAGGTGGGCGAGGAAGGCGATGATGATCGCGGTGAACCCGTAGCCGGGTGAGATCCGGTCCTGCAGTCGGTGGACCGAGCCGGCGACCTCGCTCATGCCGGCGAGCCCGGCGAGTGCGCCGGAGATCGCGAAGACCACGACGATGTACCGCCGGATATCGATGCCGGCGTAGCGCGCGGCCCGGGCGTTGTCGCCGATGAGCCGCATCTCGTAGCCCCAGCGCGTCCGAGAGACCGCGAACCAGACGATCGCCGTCGCGATCAACGCGAACACCATCCCGAGGTGTGTCGTGAGCCCGGACAGCAGCGGGATCTCCTTGCCGAAGTCCGTCAGGCGAGGAAGCCACGCTTCCTTGGGAAAGGTCGCGGTCTGCTGGAAGCCGCCCTCGCTCCACGGACCGAAGACCCAGAACTGGACCCACGCCAGGGCGACGTAGTTGAGCATCAACGTCGTGATGATCTCGTTGACGCCGAGCCGGGCCCGGAGGACGCCAGGGACGATGCCCCAGATGGCGCCCGCGAGGGCCCCCGCCAGCATCATGGCCGGGATCAGCACGATCGCCGGCGTGCCCTCGGGCAGACCCAGGCCAAGGATCACGAAGCTCGCGCCCCACGCTCCGAGAAGGAACTGGCCCTCCGCGCCGATGTTCCAGAGCCGCATCCGGAAGGCCAGCGCACAGGCGAGGCCCGTGAGGATCAGCGGTGTCGCCTTGACCAGCGTGTCGGACAGGACACCGATGTCGCCGAACGCCGCCTTGACGATGTGGAGGTACGACTTGACCGGGTCGCCGCCGACCAGCGCCAGCACGATCGCGCCGATCACCAACGCCACGGCGACTGCGGTCACCGTGAGCAGCGGCGACAGCCAGCGCGGAGGCTGACCGCGCGGCTCGAGCCTGGCCATCATGTGTCGGCACTCACGCTCTCACCGGCGCCCGCTCCCTCGCCGCCGGTCATCTCGAGCCCGATCGCATCGACGTCCGCTCCGGACGGTGTGTCGAAGCTCGCGGCGATTCGCCCCTCGTACATGACCAGGATCCGATCGGCGAGCGCGAGCAGCTCCTCGAGCTCCTCGGAGATCAGGAGGATGCCAGTCCCCTTCGCACGAAGGTCGAGCAGCATCTGGTGGACGCCCTCGATCGCGCCGACGTCGAGACCCCGGGTCGGCTGGACCGCGACGAGCACCTTCGGCGCCGAATCGATCTCGCGCGCGAGGATCAGCCGCTGCAGGTTCCCGCCGGACAGGATGCGGACGGGCGCATCGAGGGTCGGCGCCGAGATCGCATACGCCTCGCGCAGTCCACCCGCCATGTCGCGCGAAGCCCGTTCGTCGAGCAGCGGGCCGCGGGCCAGGGGCGGGCGGCGGAAGGCGCGCAGGATCAGGTTGTCGACCAATGACAGGTTCGGCGCGCTGCCGACCCCGGACCGGTCTTCGGGAACGTGCGCGACACCAGCAGCGATCGACTCGCGCGCCGGCCGCGCCGCGACGTCACGACCCTCGATCATCACGCGGCCCGTGCAGGTTCGCAGGCCGGTGATGACCTGGGCGAGCTCCGACTGGCCGTTGCCGGCGACGGCCGCGATCCCGACGATCTCGCCCGATCGGACCTCGAGTGACGCCCCACGAAGCGCGGCGACGCCGCGGTCGTTGTCGGCGTGGACATCGTCGACCTGCAGAACGACGTGTCCGGCCTCGACCTCGGTCCGCTTGAGTTGCTCGAGGACCGGCCGCCCGACCATCAGTCGCGCGAGGTCCGCGCGCGTCACGCCCTTCGGGTCGATCCCGGCAGCGGTGACCCGCCCGGCGCGCATGACGGTGATCCGGTCGGCGATCGACAGGACTTCACCGAGCTTGTGGCTGATGAACACGACGCTCGTGCCGGTCGCGACCATCGACCGGAGCGTCGTGAACAGGTCCGCGATCTCCTGCGGCGCCAGGACGGCTGTCGGCTCGTCGAGGATCAGCACCTGCGCGCCTTGGATCAGGAGCTTGATGATCTCGACGCGTTGCTGCTCGCCGACCGATAGCTGCCAGATCCGGGCGTGTGCGTCGACCTTGAGCCCGACATCGCGCGCGACGCGGTCGACTTCGGCCTCGGTGCGCTTCAGGTCGAGACGGAAACGTGGCTTGTCGAGGCCGAGCAGCACGTTCTCGGCGACCGTCTGCGACGGCACGAGCGTGAAGTGCTGGTGGACCATGCCGATGCCCGCCGTGATCGCATCGCGCGGCGAGCGGAATTCGACGGCCCGGCCATCGACGCGGACGACGCCCTCGTCCGGGCGATACAGCCCGGCGAGGACGTTCATGAGCGTGCTCTTGCCGGCCCCATTCTCGCCGAGCAGGGCGTGGATCTCGCCCTGTCGGAGGTCGAGATCGACGTGGTCGTTCGCCAGCACGCCCGGGAACGACTTGACGATCCCGACCGCTTCGAGGGCGTTCGACGACGACGCGACCGGGGGCGCGAGTGGCTCCGTCGCCGTCATCGGTCTGAGACGGATCTCGATGGGCGCCGGTCAGCCGACGCCCATCGATCAGGTCGGTCTAGGACAGCTTCGGCAGTTCCACCGTGATGCCGTCGTTCCACCAGTACATGCAGGTCGTGCACTCCGATCCCGGGGCACCTGGCGGGAACTGGTCCAGGTCCGACTGCTGGAGCTTCTGCCCGGCGGGCAGCAGTTCCTTGCCGGTGTTGTCCTTGATCGGGCCGTTGAAGACGATGTCGAAGCGAGCCGTGCTGCTGCCGAGCATCGTCGCCAGGGTCTCCTTGACCTTGGTGACGTCCTCCGCGGGCAGGTCGGCGATGCCGGGCTGCGGGGTCTCGCCGTCCATGAAGCCGAAGAGGCCCATCGCCTTGGAGTCCGCGTCGAAGTACTCGTAGCCGGCGGTGTAGGTCTTGGCCTTCACCTTCTCGGCGATCCGGGCGTATTCCGGACCCCAGATCCAGTACGGCGCCGTCAGGCACTTCTCGACGTGACAGGAGCTCGGGTGGTCGTAGGTGACGCCCCACTTGCCCTTCTCCTGGGCGACGTCGGCAGCGGCCGGCGTGTCGGCGCCGGTGAAGACGACCTGGGCGCCGGCATCGAACAACGAGGCTGCGCCGTCACGCTCCTTGACCGGATCGTGCCAGGTGTTGATGAAGCGGATGTCCATCGTGCACTCGGGGCAGGTGACCTTGGCGCCGCGCATGATCGCGTTGCCGAGCCGCAGCTCCTCGGGGATCGGGAAGGTCGCCATGTAGCCGAGCTTCGGGTTGCCGTCCTTCTTCGCGCGCGAACCGGCCAACATGCCGGCGAGATACTTGAAGTCCTCCATCGCGCCGAAGAAGTTGCCGAAGTTCTTGCCGTTCGACTTGTAGCCCGTCAGGTGGAGGAACGTGATGTCGGGGAATTCCTCGGCGACCGTGGCCATGGGGTCCATGTAGCCGAACGAGGTGCCGATGATGAAGTTGAAGCCCTTCCGTGCGAGGCTGCGGAAGACCTGCTCCGAGTCGGCGCCTTCCGGCACCAGCTCGATGTACGCGACATGCGTGTCGGGCACGTTCTGGCACATGTACTGCAGACCCTCGTAGTGGGCCTGGCTCCAGCCGCCGTCGTCGTGTGGGCCGATGAGGACCATCGCGACGTTGAACTTGCCCGCTTCGACATCGGGGATCTGCAGATCCGCGCCACCCTGGGCACCCGTGCCGGCGCAGTCGGCCGAGGCGGGCGA
>Ga0207674_10006656_pt1 | contig 13574 bp, 10 predicted proteins | sample KBSCornC72_FD_184303 | JGI IMG/M metagenome (GOLD analysis project Ga0207674, IMG submission 184303) | Corn rhizosphere microbial communities from Kellogg Biological Station, Michigan, USA - KBS Corn C7-2 (SPAdes) (version 2) | ecosystem: Host-associated > Plants > Roots > Rhizosphere > Soil ... | reverse complement strand
CGTGATCTCGGCGTCGGCTCCCCACGCGACGTCGCGCAGCGCGCCGACAACCGGGAGATACGGGCACTCGCCGTCCTCGAGCTGGACGCAGCCCCCCTCGAGCACGAGCCATTGCGACGCATCGGCGTGACGCTTGAGCTCCGCGACGACGAATTCGGCGGGAATGATTTCGCGGGCTTCGCCTTTTTGCGGGAAGGCGTAGGTGGAGGATTTACCGGTCCAGGAGTAACCTTCAGTGATGCTTTCGAGGTGCGTGCCAATTGCGGAGGGTGTGTCAGCGCCTTTCTCTACGTAGAGGTGGCGGAGTTTGCGGCCGGTCTGCATCGGGATTTGCAGGCGCAGCGAGTCGATCATGGGTAGCCAGACTTCATCAGCGCTGAGGTTCTCGACGATGACCCGATGTTCGATGGGACCGAAGTCTGCGCGGGCCTGCCACTCCCATGAGAGGCGGAGACGGGGAGTGTCGGACTCGTAGACGAAGACCACGTGCTTCGTGTTGTCTGTCGATCTCGAGATCAGTCGCCAGTGAAGCGGAACGTCACTGCTTTTCACCTTTACGCTCGCTGGCAGAGTCTCGGTGGCGAAGTTGCTGAAGTGGAATTCGTGGGGGCGATCCAGCAGCCTGAGTGTTGGACCAGTCGGCTCGTCTCTGAGAACCAAAGTCTGGTCCGAATTGATGACAAGTGAGGGGGGGAGAGTAGTCGTTGCAGCGCCTTGCACCGCGCCCGCACAGGTCGCGATTCTGAGAAACCACTTCAACCAAGAAGCATAGGTTCTTGTCACGTGCAACATCATCGCAGAGTGGCGAGGGATGGAGCTTCGAGAGTTCACCCTCGATGCGCCAGAGACGATTTAGATTCAGCGCGAACCTTATGTGGACAAGGGGGTTATGGGGCCCAAGCAGCGGCTCAGGACCGCAACTTTTTGTGACAACAACAATCTAATTGAACAGAGGTATTAGAGATATGAAAAGCCGAACATTGAGTGTTGCGCTGCTCGGCTTGGGACTCATGGGAACTCCGCTGTTCGCTGCGGATAACGTGAATGGGAATCAAGCTCCGCAAGCGCGTCAGGCCGTTCCCGGAACGGTGAACTACATAGAAGGCGCTGTTTATCTGAACGGATCGCAGTTGAACACGAACGACCTGGGCAACGTTACAGTGCAGCCCGGCGAGGAGATCAGCACAGGAAAGGGCAAAGCAGAAGTGCTTCTGACCCCTGGAGTGTTCCTGCGGCTGGATGACAACAGCACAGTGAAGATGGTTTCTCCCGACCTGGCTCTGACGCAAGTACAGCTTGAGAAAGGCCGAGCGGGAGTGGAGGTGGATGAGATCCACGACCAGAACAATCTGCAGGTGATCGATGCAGGCGTAACGACGCGACTGAACAAGCGCGGGTACTACGAGTTCAACGCCGACCGGCCAGAAGCCATGGTCTTCAAAGGCGAGGCGCATGTGCAGGTGGGCGAGAACAGGTGGGAGAAAGTAAAGGGCGAGCATCAGGTGATTCTGAGCGCGGGCGTAGAGCCCAAGCCGCAGAAGTTCGACAAGGACGATGCGCAGGACGAGCTCTACAACTGGAACAGCCTACGTTCGCAGTACATGGCTGAAGCCAATAACCAGATGGCTGCCGAGTACACGGGGCCCTACGCTGGTCCGGGATGGTATTGGAATCCGTGGACGTTCGGCTACGCCTATATGGGAGCTGGTCCGTTTGCCAGCCCGTTCGGCTGGGGCTTCTATCCGTTCGGATGGGGTGGGTACTACCCGTACGGGTTCTACGGAGGAGGCTACTACGTGCATCCACGAGTAATTCATCGCGGGTATGTGGGTGGCGTGCGGCATGGGTATGTTGGCGGTGCAGTGCGCGGCAACCCCGGGCACTTCGGTGCGATGCATAACGGCGGCACGGTAGCTCCTGGTGGTGGAGCCCACTTCAGCAGTGGTTTCCACGGAGGTGCAACTGGGTTCCAGCGTGGAAGCCGGCGATAAGGCAAAGCCAAATCAATCGAAGCGACGGAGAAGAGGCTCCGGGGATTAGCTCCCCGGAGCTTTTGCTGTTATATGAGATCATGGCGAGGTTTTGCACATGCTCCCGTTTCACAAAAATCACAATTTTGTGTATTCTGTGATTTCTTTGCCGTGACAGTTCGTTGACGGAAGTTAGGCACTCCAAAACCACCTTCGGGAGCTAAGCTCATGATTCGAAAAACTCGTCTTTATACCCCAGGTCCAACACCTCTCCTTCCCGCCGCGCAATTTGCGATGGCTGCGGCTGACATGCACCACCGGACCCCGGAGTTCCGGGCGCTTTTCCAGAAGGTTCTGGCGCAGCTAAAGGTTTTCGTCGGGACGAAGAACGATGTGCTGCTGCTGTCGAGCTCGGGCACAGGCGCGATGGAGGCGTCTGTCTCGAATCTGACCTCGCCGGGAGACAAGGTGCTGGTGCTGACGGCAGGCAAGTTCGGCGAACGCTGGACGGGGCTTGCGAAGGCCTTCGGATGCGAGCCGGATGTGGTGTCCGCACCGTATGGGCAGACGTTCGAGTTGGGGCAGATTCGAGCGGCGCTGAAGCCGGAGCACCGCGTGGTGTACATGCAGGCGACGGAGACTTCCACGGCCGCAAAGCATGATGTGGAAGCTGTAGCGAAGCTGATCAAGGAAGTGGCGCCGGAGACGATTCTGGTGGTCGATGGGATTACCGGTTTGGGCACGACTCACTTCGACGTAGACGGCTGGGAAATCGACATCCTGATCGGCGGTTCGCAGAAAGCGGTGATGATTCCGCCGGGGCTGGCTTATCTGAGCGTGAGCGAGAAGGCTTGGGCGGCGATGGAGAAATCTAAAAATCCGCGCTACTACTTCGATCTGCGCAAGGAACGCAAGAACGCGGTGAAGGGGGAGAGCGCGTATACGCCGGCTGTGGCACTGGTAGCGGGCCTGGGCGCGGCATTGGATTACATCGCTGGGCAGGCGGGAGGCGATCTCGAGAAGGGGAGGGTCGCGCTTGTGAACAACGCCATTGTGAACGCAGAGGCGACGCGGGCGGGACTGGTGTCGCTGGGATTCACGCTGTTTGCGCCGACTGCTCCTGCGGCAGCGGCTACGGCCGTTGCGGTCCCGGAAGGGATGGATTCCGGCACGGTGGTGAAGGCACTGAAAGCGAAGTTCTCACTGGTGACGGCGAACGGGCAGGGTGAGATGCAAGGGAAGATCTTCCGCGTGGCGCATCTCGGGTTCTTCGACTATCTCGATACGATCGCGTTCCTCGGAGCGATGGAGCACATCGCGAAGGACACGCTGGGGCTGAAGGTGGAGTTTGGCCAGGCGGTGGCGGCGGCGCAGAAGGTGTACGCGGAGAGAGCCAGCCAGTAGCCGGGAGCCTGTAGCCAGTAGCTGATGAAAGATCTCGCTACTGGCTACGAGCTACTGGCTGCAGGCCTGAGAATCCATATGCCTGAACTCAGCTTTGGCGAAAAACTTGTTATCGCGCGTCGGCAGCTCGACCTCTTCTCGTACCAGATGGCCGAGTTGCTGGGCGTGCATCCCAATTCGATTACGAAGTACGAGCGAGGAGAGGGCAAGCCGCATGCCGCGGTGGTGCGCATGTTCGATCTGCTCTGCGAAAAGCACAACATTCGCTTTGAGGAATTTGAAGCCGGGTCCGCCGCGGCGGCCAAGGGAGAGAAGATGAAGATTGTTCTCGCGGAGAAGGTGTCGCCCGCAACGCTTGCTGTATTCCAGGCTGAGGCCGGCTGGGAGGTATTGACGCACGATCAGTTGCCGAACGGGTTGCCGGCGGCACTGGCAGATGCGGACGCACTCGTGGTTCGCAGTGCTGTGCAGGCTGATGATGCCCTCATGGAGCATGCGCCAAAGCTGCGGGTAATTGGCCGCGCCGGCGTGGGCGTGGACAACATCGATGCGGAGGCGGCGACACGGCGCGGCATCGTGGTGATGAATACGCCGGGGGCGAACGCCGTTGCAGTGGCGGAGCTAACGATTGGGCTGATGCTGGCGCTTGCGCGGAAGCTTCCGACTGCAAACGCGACGATGCACGCAGGCAAGTGGGAGAAGAAGAGCCTGCAGGGAGCGGAGCTTCGGGGAAAGACGCTGGGCATTCTGGGACTGGGACGGATCGGGCTTGAGGTGGCGCGGAGGGCACGCGGGTTTGGTTTGGAAATCATCGGAAGCGATCCGTTTGTTTCGGCTGCCGTGGCGCGTGAGAACGGGATTCGACTCGTGGCTGTGGATGAGCTATTTGCCGGATCCGACTATTTGACTCTGCATGTCGGATTGACGCCGCAGACCCATGGCATCGTAAACGCGAAGACAATTGCGTCGATGAAGAAGGGGGTGCGAATCATCAACTGTGCGCGCGGCGAGTTGGTGGAGGATGGGGCTCTGGTGGAGGCGCTCAAGTCCGGGCAGGTTGCGGGAGCAGCGCTGGACGTCTTCACGGTTGAGCCGCCGAAGGATTCACCTTACGCCGCACTCGAGAACGTGATTCTGACGCCTCACATCGCTGGATCAACGGCTGAGGCGCAGGAAGCGGTTGGAGTGCAGATCGCAATGCAGGTGCGCGAATACCTGAAGCTTGGAGTCGTGCAGAATGCGGTGAATCTGCCATCGCTGAGCCATGAAGAGTACGTGCAGCTTGCACCGTATATCGATCTGGCGGGCCGCCTCGGTGCGTTTCTAGCGCAGGCGGGGAAGAGCGGGATTGAAGGAATCAGCCTGACTTACGGGGGAGCGCTGGCCGAAGCGAAAACCGACCTTGTGCGAAATGCGACAATTGAAGGCCTGCTGCAGGGCTCAGAGAGTGTGAACCGGATCAATGCGCTTACTGTTGCTCACGAGCGCGGGATTCGCGTCCACGAAGAGAAGGAAGAGACGCATCGGGGCGGGGCGGCAACGCTGCTTGCGATTGAGCTGAACACTGCCGGCGGAACGAGCCACGCAACTGCGACGGTGATCCATGGCGAACAGCCGCGGCTGCTGGAGTTCGACGATATCGATATCGAAGCACCGCTCGAAGGGAATTTATTGGTGTGCCGAAACCTCGACGTACCAGGCGTGATTGGAAAAATCGGGACGATTCTGGGTGAGCAGGGCGTGAACATCGCGAACTTCGCACTGGGCCGCGAGAGGAGCGGCATTAAGCCGGTAAAGGCGCTTGCAGTGGTGCAGGTAGACGCCCCGGTGACGCCGGGGACACTGGATGCTCTGAAGACGATCGAGGCGCTTCTGGAAGCAAAGCCGGTACAACTGGGATAGACTCCCATGTCTCCAAAATCGGGAGACATGGGGCACCCGGACATCTCGCAAGAGCTGTTGTTGTTAGCCCATCACGCTTTGCTTACCGAGCCAGGAACGGATGTAGGCTGCCTGTCCCACGTGATAAGTTTCGTGCAAGACCATGAAGTTGATGGTCCCGCTGAGCTTGCCGTCGGCGCTGGGTGGGCCGGGCTTGGCAGCTGGAGTGTCGAGCAACTCTTCGGTTGCGGATCCCATGGCTTTGTTCAGTCGTATGCAGCTCTCATCCCATGCGGCAAGGACTTCTGACGGCCGAGGGGCGTCGGGACACTCGACGCACTTCTCTCCGCGGGCGTAGAGCTTCATCCAGGGCAGCTTCCACTGGTCGCCGAGCCGGGCCAGCACCGCAGAACGCGACCAGATAAGATGGCCGACGATCCATAGCATGTGATTTGTGCGGTCGTTGGGCCGCTTGAGCCAGTCCTCGTCATCAAACCCAGTGAGGCCCTGTTTCAGAAAGTTCGAATTCATGTTGAAGTTCTGCGACGCGATTTCGAGGCGCGGCGATAAGGGCATATTTGAGTCTCCTCGTGTTTGCTCGAACAGGCTACACCTTTTGGTCTGAGCGCCGAAACCCACTGAGCGCGTGTTATTCAGTCCATATTCAGCGCGGTTGCGTGCCTTGGCTGGTATAGTCCGAGCCCACCGCCTCCTGGCAGGCGAATTGTTGTTGTAATGTCCCAACCTGTCTGCACGATTGCGGTTGTCTGTACGCCTTTGCTGTTCAGCGCCTCGATTGTTTGCGGCAGGTCGTCGCACATCAGGTAGAGGATGGTTCCGGAGAGTTCGTGATCGGCGTGACGCTCGACGAAGTTGCCGTCGCCGGGGTGAATGCCGAGCTCGGCTGCAGGCATAGCGAAGATGAGCCAACCTTCGCCGGCATCGAGCGATGGGAACCCGAGTATGTCGCGAAAGAAAGCGCGATCCGCTTCGGGATCGCGACTGTATAGAAGAAGATGTGTACCGTTGATCATGGGCGGGATTGTACGCCGACGGCGAAATCCCGCCCACTCATGACTACTGAACGGGGCGGGCCTTTCCGTTCTTCAGACTCTGATCGATGATTGACTTCACCTTTTGATCAGCTTGTTCCGCAATTTTGCCCTGCTGCTCGCCCAGACGGCCCATCTGTTCGCCAAGTTCACCCATCCGCTCGCCGAGGGCGCCCATACGCTCGCCAAACTCACCTTGCTTCGAGCCGATCTCTCCCTGGATTTCTCCGAGGCGACCCTGCAGGTCTCCGAGTTTTTCCTGGAGCTCGCCGAATTGCTCCTGCGTCATGTTTTTGCCCCGATTGGCCTTCAGCTTGGCCATAGCCGCTTCAATTGCGGCAATCTCTTTGCTCATGTCAGGGGTGGGCACGCTGGCCTGCTCCTGCTGATGTCCGATCTCCTCCTGCTGCTTGCCCAGGACTTCCTGCTTCTTACCAAGTTCTTCCTGCTGCCGGCCGAGATCTTCCATCGGCTTGTACATGGCCTCGATCTGCGCGAGGGTGGCGGGATCGTCGACGATGTAGGACTTGCCCTCATGCTTGAACCAAAGGAAGTCTTTACCTCCGGCCTGCTGGCGAGCCTTATCGATATCGCTTGAGTGGATATCACCATTGAAGGACATCTGGTGTGAACCGTCGCCCCTGACGATGGCGTAGGAGCCGCCGTTGTCTGAAACGTAGTAGCGATAGCCGGACTTCTTGCCTTTGCTCACAATGTAGCTGCCGTGATCGTTCTGAAGAAACGCATATCCATGGCCATCCGCAATGAAGGCACGGGGGCCAACGAGAGCCATAGAGGCGTGAGGAGGCAGAGGTGCGAGCTGCGGGACAGTGAGAACGCGTGCGTGGCCAGGTGCAGCCGGGGCAATCATCGTGATGGTGTGACCAGGTGCTCCGGGCAGAACCATCACTCGTGGCGACACAATGACGTGAGCCGGCGGGACTGGGGCGACATCGGCTGGAGCCTGTACGTGCGCTGGCGCCGGCGGAACGGCGACCTGCGAGGGCGCGCAATCTTCGCACACTGGAGGCGCGATTGCATGATCGGGAGTTTGCGGTGCCAGCGCCGGTGCAGGTAGCTGATCGCTCGGTGGTTCGGGTTTCGGGGTGGCTTCCGGGGGGTCCTGCGGCGTAGCGATTATGTCGGGCGTTTCGACTCCGGTTGTCGGCAGGATGACCTGGTCCTTCGACTGGGACTGACCTGCAGCTTCAACGCGTACCAGCGCGGTTGCGGCGAATAGGGCTACTGGAACCACGATGACAGCAGCAAGGCCGCGGCGAGTTCCGGCGAATGCCTGACGGAAAGAAGCGTCATTGAGGAGCCGCTCTATGCGGCGGGAGAGGGATCCACTGCGGGCCATAGCAACTCCTATACGGGTTGGGCGCGGTGCGGCCGCGAATTCCAGCAGGATCTGGGCGTAAGCGGTGCGATCGGAGGCTTCTTCAAGTCCGGCACGATCGCTGATGGCTTCGGCTAGATCCGAGAGTTTACGTTTGAGCCACCAGCCGAGCGGACTGAACCACACCGCGGCGGCATAGACTCCGGCGAGCAGTTGCAGGTAGAAGTCGCCCTGGCGGATGTGGGAGCGCTCATGCGCGAGGACGATGCGCAGTTTGTTGCTGTCCCAAGTCTGGTAGTCGGCCGGAAGCACGATGGAGGAGCAGATGGTAACTGGAGATGCAACCCTCGCGCTGCTGAAGAGTTTCAGAGAAGCGGAGTTGGGAGTCTTGGGGTCGGCTTCAACCGGAGTGGCTGTATGTAATAGGCGCAGTGCCGCAACGAGTCCCCAGAACAGGCGAAGAATCAGCACTCCGGCAAGGGCAATGTAGAACCAGAGAGATGCCCTCAGGATCGATTTGGCTGTAACGGCCGAAGTTGTCGTGTCGGTTGGAAGAGCGGCTGATTGCAAACTTGCCGATTCGCTTCGATTTACGGGTTCAGAAGTGACATAGCTCGTGGAGTCCGGAACACGAGGATTTGTTTCGATCTGAATTGGAGCATGGTCATCGGATGACTCGGCCAGCATCTCGGTGCTGGATTCGTCACCCGGCGAGGGTGCCTGGGCGACTGGAGTCACTTCTGAGAGCGGCTTGGGTTGAGGCGATGTCTTGATGCGTGCCTGCAATTCTTCCAGCAGCGTCTGCGGGTCATCCGGGATGACGACTCGAACGTTGGCAGGCAACACACTCCAGTGCGCGGCATACGGTAACAGGACGGGCATGCCGAGGGCGGACACGAGCACCAGGCCCCATGCAGCTTTCTGCGCCAAGACATTCTTCACACCGAAGAGGCGCAGGCCGGCCCAGACGGCAAGCGCTAGAAGAACAGAACGAAGGGCAGCTTCCAATAACAGAGAGGAGCTCATTCGGCCTCCTTATTCGACTTTCCCGCTTGTTTCTGCACTTCAGCGATGCGCGCTGCCAGGCGCTGCAGTTCAGCGCGATCAAGGACTTTGGAATCGACCATGCCGACGAGCAGAGCCTCAACGGAGCCGTCGCAGAACCAGTCAACGATGCGCTTGACGGCGCGGCCGGCCACCTTCTGCCTTGACTCAGCGGGACGGTATATGAATGTGCGGTCCTCAACGGTGTGAGCGAGGTAGCCCTTCTCTTCGAGGCGGCGGAGGACCGTACGGACGGTGGAGTCTTTCAACGGCCGGTCGAGATCTTCGCGGACACGTTCAGCGGTGAGGGAACCAGACCGCCAGATGATGGAGAGGACTTCTCTTTCCAGTTCCCCAAGTTCAGCGGGATCGTGAGTGTTACTCGCCATAGTGTTACAGACTGTAACACAACCCCGAGGTGAGCGCACAAGAGAAATCTCTTTTCTCAGAATTTGTGACGGGTTGCTGGATCAGGCGGCTCGTCAGGGCCTCCGCGGCTTCCGCACACGCGATCATGCGCGCAGTCACATCGGGCAGGTGCATTGGGCGGCTAGATTTCAGGGGAACCTTCAGGTTGCACTCATCGTTTTCTATGACATAGCTGCCATTTTGAATCGAGGCCGTCATGCAGTCCCTGTTACAGAATCTCCGCTTTGCACTCCGAAGCCTGCTCAATGCTCCGGGCTTTTCATGCATCGTTATCATCTCAATCGCTCTGGCCTTCGCAGCAAATGCCACCGTCTTCAGTGTCGCCAACGGCCTGCTCTGGGGCGTGCTGCCGGTCAAGAACTCTCAAGATATGGTGATGTTCTCTGAGGGGCGCTCATTTTCTTATCCCGATTACATCGACTACAACGCACAGTCTTCTGAGATCTTCGAAGGCGGCGTCCTGGCGCACTTTCCATTGATTCCCGCCAGCATGGGTGGAAATGGAACACCGGAGCGTATCTGGGGCCAGACCGTCAGCGGCAACTATTTCCCGGCACTGCAGATCGGCATGACTCTGGGAAGGCCGATTCTCCCAGAGGACGATCGCACCCTCGGCAGCGAACATGTCGTCGTCCTCAGCCATGCGCTTTGGAAGCGGCGCTTCAACGGCAACAGTGGAATCGTGAATCAGCAGGTGATGCTCAACGGGCATAGCTACACAGTTGTGGGTATCGCTCCTCCCGGCTTTTACGGACTTGATCGCGGCATCGTCTCGCAGTTCTGGGTGCCGCTGAGCATGACTGAGGAGATGATGCCCGACCTGACCGACATGGCAGGGGGTCGGAAGAACCGGGGCAGCAATTGGGTCATGTTGAATGCGCGGCTTCGTACCGGCGTAAGCCGTGCCAGAGCCGCCGTGCTCGTTAATGTAATCAAAAAGCGGCTCGACGACACGTATCGCAAGGACGAGAAGAACCATGAGAGCCTCACGCTTCAATCAGCCGGAGCGCTCATCGCAGGCTCAATTACGCCGGCATACGCTCTGATGGGCGTCTTAATGGGCGTGGTCGGACTGGTGCTGCTGGTGGCGTGCGCCAATGTCGCGAACCTTCTGCTCGCACGCGCCACGGGCAGACAGAAAGAAATCGCGATACGCCTTGCCATGGGCGTGGGGAGGCGGAGACTCGTTCAGCAATTGATGATCGAGAGCCTGCTCCTCGCGCTTGCCGGAGCGGCAATCGGCTTTGCTTTGGCGGCGGTGGCAGCCCGAGCAATCTCGAATTTCAAGTTGCCTCTTCCCTTTCCCATCGTTTTCGATTTCAATGTCGACCTTCGCGTGGCCGCTTTCACTCTTGGACTTTCCGTCGTAACAGCTCTGCTTTTCGGTCTGGTGCCTGCATTGCGCGCATCGAATCCGGACCTTGTGTCATCGCTTAAGGACTCTTCACCAACGCTGGGGCGCGAAGGTCGCTCGCGGCTGAGGAACTCGCTGGTTGTTGTCCAGGTCGCGTTGTCGCTGGTCCTGCTCGCGACCGCAGGCCTGTTCCTGCGCAGCCTTGGCAACGCCTCTTCCATCGATATTGGATTCAAGCCGGACAGGGTATTGCTGATGAGTGTGGATCCAAAGCTACACAACTACTCCAACGAGAAGACTGCTGAATTCCTGAAGCAGCTTCGCGAAAAGACCGAGGCAATGCCTGGCGTACGATCTGTCAGCTACATGAGCGTGGTGCCACTCAGCATTGGCACTGCGGACTACGACTTTGAGGTTCCCGCAACTAAAAATCACGCCGCAAAGAAGAGCAACGCAAATGTCAACAGCGTGGGTACGCGCTACTTCGAAACGATGAGCATTCCTCTGCTGCGCGGACGCGATTTCAATGTGCAGGTTGATGATGAGCACGCCGCAATCATCAATGAAAAGATGGCCGCCGATATGTTTCCCGGGCAGGATCCAATCGGTCAGACATTCAGCGATGAAAAGAAGGCGAAGTACACGGTCATCGGCGTGGCGCGAAATTCGAAGTTGCGCACCATCGGTGAACAGGCTGTTAGCTGTGTCTACTTCTTCCTCAACGCGGCCCCGCAGAAGGCCATCAGCTTTTTCGGAATCACGGTACTCGTAAAGACACATGGTGATCCTGAACGCGCTTCAAAGGCATTGCGAGAGCAGATCGGGGCTCTCGACCCCAACATGGCGATCTTCAACTCCGAGACTATGGATGATCACGTTGACAAAGCACTGCTGCTGCCCCGAGTCTCCGCTCTGCTGCTGGGGATCTTTGGCTCAGTCGGCCTCACGCTCGCATCCATCGGGCTGTACGGATTGATGAGCTACTCCGTCCGCCGGCGGACTCGCGAGATTGGAATTCGCATTGCCCTTGGGGCGAAACCGCCTGCAGTGGTGCGCATGGTGTTCCGCCAGGGACTGTTGTTGACCGGCATTGGCTTGGCCATCGGCCTAGGCATTTCCTTCGCAGTCGGCCGCTTTGCAGCAAGCCTGCTGTATGGGACCAGCGGCTCCGATCCTCTTACCTTCCTCGTCGTCTCCGTTGTCCTGCTTGCAACATCCGGTATCGCGATCCTGGTACCTGCGGTTCGAGCGGCGCATGTCCAGCCTACGATTGCTCTTCGGTGTGAGTGAAAGTCCGGGTTGCAGCCAATACGAAAACGCCGGGATTGACGTCCCGGCGTTGCAAGTCGTGATGGAGGGGTGGGACTAGGCCCGGCTGAGGTACGCGCCTTCGCTGGTGTCGACGCGAATCTTCTCGCCCTCGTTGATGAAGGGAGGCACTTGAACGACTAGCCCTGTTTCGGTCTTGGCGGGCTTTGTGACCGAGGAGGCTGTCGCGGACTTGAGGCCAGGCTCCGTCTCGACCACTGTGAGTTCGACGAAGGTGGGCAGCTCGATGCCTACCGGATTGCCATCGTGATAGCTGACGCGGATCTGAAGGTTCGGCGTGAGGTATTCGACTGCATCGCCGAGGGTGGAGCCTTTGAGCATGGTCTGCTCGTAATTTTCGGGGTTCATGAAGTAGTAGTCATCGCCGTCGGCGTACAGAAACTCCATCGCAACCTCGTCGACCACGACCTTTTCGATGGCATCGGCGGAGCGGAAGCGGTGCTCAAACATCGCGCCGGACTTAAGATTGCGAAGCTTGGCCTGAATAAACGCGCGCAAATTGCCCGGGGTGCGGTGCTCGACCTTGAAGACAAGGTGGAGATTGTCATTGTGCTTGATGATCATGCCCGGACGCAGTTGGGTGGCGGGAATCGCCATAAAAAGAAAACTCCTTGCTGTACCTGGAAAGTAGGCGATGCTACGCTCGCTGCGCAGATCCGGCCCAGGTTCCATTGTAGCTTAGGGGAGATGCGGAAGGCGCTTGGGGAACGGACAGGGATGAGGCGCAAATGGCTGCCGATTGGCGGGTTGTTGCTGCTATCGCTCTTGTGGGCGGTCGGGTGGGTTCGAGCAGATCTATCTCCAGGCTCTGGAGCAGCGTTGAGGCTGAGCCCGTTGTGGAGTCAGACAGGATTGCTGGGGATATTCGCCGGGCTCGCTGGGATGGGGGCTATCGCGCGAAACCGTAGATGGCCCGAGCGGCGCGCGGCGGGTACCGCAGTCTTTATCGGCTTCGGGATGTTTGTTCTGCCGACGGTAGTAGTGACTTTGGCAGCAGAGTGGATTGACGATGCGACGCGGGCGGCTTTGTTCTCGGTCACTCCTGTGTTTGCAGTGGTATTCGAGCCTTACCTCGGCGCAGGAGTCAATCAGGCTTGCGGCAGCTTTCCAGCAGCAATGATGGCAGTAGCGGGCACTCTTCTTGTTTTCCCAGTAGACCTGCCGAATTCGGATACGTCTGTGTTTGCATTCGTGGGAGTGGTGATTGCGGCAGTTTCGGTTGCGGCGGCTAATTGCGTCGCCGTCCGGGAACTGAAGGGCGGCAATCGCTCAGCGCTGTGGTTCGCAGCGGTTGCCTCAGGATCGGCGGCTTGCCTTATAGCCATGATTATGTTGCTGTTTCGCGAACGCGCAGCGAGCAGCGTGCGGGTCGGCATTTGGACACTGGCTGATCTGCTCGCGATGGCGCTGCTGTTCTGGCTGATGCGGCGAATGAGCGCGATACAGATGACAACGCGCTTCGTGATCGCACCGCTGATGGCAAATCTGGTCAGCCTTGCAGTGCTGAGACCACATGTGCAGCTTCAGTCATGGATTGGTCTGTTTTTGATCGCGTTAGGTTCGGGGTGGTTGCTCGTTGGCCCGAGCGACACACAACGATCCAAGGTAGTCCCGTGAGGTCGAAGTGATTGCCCTATTCGCAATCAGAGGCGGGGCGCGATCTTTTCAGCTGCTTCTCTTGAGGCGATCACCGGTATGATTTCGAAGTCGACGATGTCTTTCCAGTTGCTGATCCATTGATCGAGCAGGTCGCGCTGTTCTGTTTCCATGAT
>Ga0207674_10006649_pt1 | contig 13581 bp, 12 predicted proteins | sample KBSCornC72_FD_184303 | JGI IMG/M metagenome (GOLD analysis project Ga0207674, IMG submission 184303) | Corn rhizosphere microbial communities from Kellogg Biological Station, Michigan, USA - KBS Corn C7-2 (SPAdes) (version 2) | ecosystem: Host-associated > Plants > Roots > Rhizosphere > Soil ... | reverse complement strand
CGCGGCGCAGCTCTGGCCCCCGACAGCGGGCGCCACCGCGCCGAGCAGCACGCCGACGAACAGGAACGACGCGCGAGTGCGCGCGATCATCAATCGGCGTTGCCGAGCCAGGCGCTCAGCACGAAGTGGATGACGCGCTGGATGCCCGCCGGCTCGCACAGCGCATCGAGCGGGGTCTGGCCGTCGAGCTCGGGACGCGGTGTGCGCAGCCAGGTGCGGACACGCTTGTCGTCGCCGCCGAACACGTCGCGCACGACGCCGATGACCATCGCGAACGGCTCGAGGCGCGCCTCGAGAGATTCCGGCGGCGGCGACTCCTGCAGAGCGTCCTCCGACAGCTCGAGGCAGCTGGCCAGCTGATCGAGACGCATGCCGAGCGTCGAGGCGATGCGCTTCGGCTCGAGCGCGCCGGAACGGCCACGCAGGTCGTTGATGAGCGGCGCGAGCGCCCGCTCCGCGAACTCGCGCGCGAGCGCCGACTCGCCGGCGCGCGGATCCGCGTTGCGACCCACGATGCCAAGCTCCGGCTTGCGGCCTGGCTGGCGTCCCGCGTCTTCACCCTTGTCCGATTCGTTGTGCATCCATTCCTCGCCACGCCCGATCGCGCGTCCGTCATCGGACACCGCGCAGTCGCCACGCACGGAAGAAACGAGCCAGCCGGGACTGTGGTGGCAATTCGGGGATACGGGGATACGGGATACGGGAACGGCGGGATGCGGCGGATCGTCGCCGCTCAGGCCAGGATTCCCCGCACCAACGCCACGCCCTCGCGGGGATCGCTCGACAGGTTGAGCCGCCAGCCTGCGCGCGCCGCGAGCGCGTCGCGCACCGTGGGCCATCTCGCCGGGAAGCGGTCGAAGCCCGGGGCGAGCTGCGCATCGAGAGTCCGCGCGAGCGCCGCGGCATCGATCGGGGCGAGCGACGCGGGTCCGCCGTCGCGCTCGAGCAGACACACCGTGACGTCGTGCGCCACGAGCCGCGCCGCCGACATGCGATCCAGCGTCTCGATGACGGCCTTGTCCCCCGCGGGGGATTCCGGCGCGGCGGCCGCGTGATCGCGCGTCGGCGCCCAGCGTGTCGCCGGCGCCAATCGCACGCGGCCGGGCCATCCCCACACGCGCAGCGCCGGCGCGAGCTGCACGCGCACGTGGTCGTCACCCAGCAGGTCCATCCCTGCCGCATGACACGCGTAGGCGAGCGTGCTCTTACCCGTCCCACTCGGCGCGGCGAGCAGAACGGCGCGCCCATGCAGTGCCACGGCGGCCGCGTGCACCGGGTGTCGATCGAAGTGCGACAGCAGCGCGAGCGTCACCGCCTCGAGGACTTCCGTGCGGAAATGCATGCGGTCCGCGACGAGCCCCGTCGTCACGCGCGCCACTGCGCGGCGTCGCTGCGGGTCGCTCACCGCGATGCTCGACGCGGTCTCCACGACGACGCGCGTTGCGTCGGGACAGCGGTAGCGCACGGGCGCATGTCCATCGAGAGATGGCGGCCCTTCGTCGCCCGCGACGACGTCGACGTGCACGAGCAGCGGGGATTCGTGGGTGACGTCGGCCGCGGCGCACCCGGCGAGCGCCCGCCACATCCCGAATGCGTCGTCCACGCAGCGCGCGACCTCGGCGTCGTTCGTCTCGAACCGCGTCGCGATGCCCAGCACGGGGAGCTCGATCACGTGGCGCGCGCCGCTCATCGCCAACGCTCGGCGAGCACGTCGGCGTACAACCGCTCGAACGACGCGGCCGTGAAGTCGGCGTCGATCTCGATGGCGCGTCCCTGCGCCGCGCGCGCGATGGCGAGCCGGCGCGGCTCGTCGACGAGCAGCGAGGCGATCGCATCGGCGAGGGCGCGTGCGTCGCCGACGGGCACGGCGACCGCGGCGTCCGGTGCCCACTCGTTCACGTGACCGACGTCCGTGCCGACCGTCGGCACGCCGGCGAGGGCGGCCTCGAGGACGGCGATCGGCCCCGCCTCGTGCCGCGAGGTGTGGACGAGCAGATCGCTCTCCTCCATGAGCCGGCGCAGCGGCTCGCGCGCGAGCAGGCCGTGCCAGTGCACGACGTCGGTCACGGCGCGTGCGGCGGCGCTCCGCTGCGTGGCGCCGCCCGTCGTGTCGAACCCCGCCACGTGCAGCTCGAACGGAACGCCGCGTGCGCGCAGGAGCGCGGCCGCCGCCAGGAGCATGGGCTGGTCCTTCACCGGCCGCAGGTCGGCGACGTGGAGCAGCCGGGCCGGACGCAGCCCGTCGCGCACGCGCGGTGCGCGCGCCGGCCAGCGGTCGAGCGCGACGCCGAGGGGGACGAGCCCCGTGTCGATGCCGAGTGTGCCGGCGAGCCGGCGCATGTGCGGCGTGCCGACGGTGATGCGCCGCGAGCCGGCGACGATGAGATGCGTCGCGATCCGCCCGCGTCGGGTGAGTCGCGTGCCGTAGCCGATGTCCGGCATGGTCACGAGCTCACCGCCGGTGAGATGGGTGAGCAGCGGGAGCCGGAACCGGGTCGCGGCGGACAGGGCGTGCAGCGCGGATCCACCGAAGAGTGCGTGCACGAGGTCGAAGGGCGCGGCGCGATGCTCCCGTGCGAACAACCGATGGAAGCGGAGCCGCCGAGCGCCCACGGTGCCGACGTTGTGCACGGCCGCGCCGAGCAGAGGCCAGTCGCGCGGTCGCGGCTCCTGCGCCAGCGCGAAGACGTGGACGTCGTGCCGCCGCGCGAGCCGCTCGATCAGCCAGAGGAAAGCGGGGATGACGCGCTCGGTCCCGCTCTCGTCCACACCACCCGGGGTGACGACGGCGAGCTTCATGCGCGCGTCATCATCGTCTCGTAGACGCCGCGCAGCTCGCGCCCGATGCGCCCGGCGTCGCCGTCTGCGACTCCGGCGCTCGGGGCATCCTCGAGCAGCTCGAACACAGGCGTGCCGCGGCGCAATACGCCCGCGTCGAAGAAGGGCGCGGCCTGCTCGCGTGCCGCGAAGACGACGGCGTCCACCTCGCCGAAGGCGAGCCGCCAGAAGAGGCGTCGCGCCCCGCCAGGCACCACCGAACCGTGGTCCTGCACGAGGAGCGGCACGTCGCGCAGCGCCGCGCGAAGCCGGCGCGCGAGCAGCGGGTCGACGAAGCCGTGCAGATGCACGACGTCGGCGCCGAGCGTGACGACATGGTCGATGACGTCGGCGCTGCGGCGCCTGCGGCCGCGCGTGGGCGAGCGGCGCGGTACGGCGCGCCCGTCGTCGACGAACTCGTAGCGCACGCCGTCGCGCTCGATCATCTGGTCGCGTACCGCGGTCACCACTACTGTTAGCTGCACGCCGGCACGAGCGACGCTGGCCGCGGCGGTGACGAGCGTGGGCCACTCGGCCAGCAGCGCCTCGGGCTCGCGTCGCTCCATTTCGGGGATGAAGCTCACCTGCACGACACGCGGGTGTCGCTCCCGCGTCGCGACGCCGGCTGCGCTCCGCACCGCGCCACGATCGCTCAGCACGCCGCCCCCGCATGACGGATCACGCGCCCGTCCTCAGCCCGCTCGACGAACCACCTGACGCACCGGCCGACGAGATGCGCCGGCGCGAGGGCGCGTGGCGCTCGACGCACCGCGCCGGCGCGCTGTGGCCCGGCCTCGACGAGCAGGTGATCCAGCTTGCGGCGGACGCGATCGGCACCGCGGTAGCCGGGATGCTGCGCGACGGACGCGCGACGCTCGACGTCGCGACGACGGAATCGGACGGCGAGCGCAGGGCACGCGCGACGGGCGTCGCCGCGCTGCTCACCGGCGTCGGCCCGTTGCTCGGCGCCTGGACCGCCGACGGCACGCTGGCGACGGAACCACCGATCGCGCGCGTCCTCGCACGCCATCTCGCGCACGCGCGCGCCCGCGAGGCGCGCATCCGTGCCGCCGTGATGCCCGTGCTCACCCGGATGCAGGCCGCCGGCCTCGAGCCCGGCGTGATCAAGGGCTTCCACACCGCGCAGGCCTACTTCCCCGAGCCGGGCACGCGCCCCTACTCCGACGTCGACGTCGTCGTCGCCCCATCCGCGATCCCGCACGCGGAGCGTCTGCTGACCGACGCCGGCTTCGCCGCCGAGCAGCGCATCGGCACGACGACGTACAAGCGCGAATGGCTGCCTCCCGACGACGTCGCCGGCGACGTCTGGTCGTACGAGCTCTGGCACGCACGCAGCCGCTGGAAGCTGGACCTGCACGACGGGTTGCACTTCTACGAGGTGCTCAAGCACGTGCACACACCGCAGGCGCCGCGCTTCGCCGAGGGGCTCACGCTGGACGGTGTCACGCTCCGTGTCGCCGATGCCAACGAGCTGATCGCGCTGCTCGCTGCGCACGCATCCACCGAGCTGTACTCGCACCGTCTGCTGCGCCTCGTCGAGCTCGTGCTCGTCGTGCGCCGCGCGACGACACTCGGCACACTCGACTGGCGCGCGGTGGAGGGCGCGCTCGCCGAGCGCGGGTGGCTCAAGTTCGCGTATCCGACCCTCGCGCTCACCGAGCGCCTCGCGCCCGGCACCGTGGACGCGGCGTTGCTGGCTGCGTCCTCGACGGCGACGACCGCGCGCGCGCGCGCCGTCACGACTGCGCTCTCGCCGACGGCACCGATCCTCGGTGCGAGCTTCTCGCTGCGCGAGCGGCTCATCTGGGCGTCCGGCGTGGGCGCCACGCTGCGGTGGCTGTGGCGCATGGTCGCGCCGCTCGAGGGCGCGAGCCGGAGCAGCCAGCTGCGGACGTATCGTCATCGCGCACGCCGTCTGCTGTCGATCATCGTCGGCAGGGCCGGGTCCGGCCACGACGCGGGCTGATCGCTGATCCAGCGCACCACGCCGTCCAGCGTCTCCAGGCGTCCCCCGTCGGCGAGCGCGCCGAGCGCGGGGACGAGCGCCGGATCGGCGACGCGTGGCACGCCCCCCGCGACGACGAGCGCGACGTCCGCCTCGCTCGCCTCGAGCGGTGGGCGCCGGAAGACGACGACGTCCGCACGCGCTCCGAGCGCGAGCGACGGGGCTTCGATACCGATGCGCGCCGCCGCGACGGCACCGACCGCGTCGAGCAGGCGGTCGTCATCCACGAGGCCGAGTGCGCGCGCCACACGCAGCTCGTGCAGCAGCGAGCCCTCCGCGGTGAGGAGCGAGTCGCTGCCGAGCAGCACGTCGATGCCCGACGCGAGCAACGCGGCCGGCGCGGTGCGGCCGAACAGCCAGTGGTTCGAGCTCGGGCACCACACGATCGCCGCGCCGCGCTCGTGCAGCAGCGCGACCCCCGCGTCGTCGACGCCGACGGCGTGCACGGCGAGGAGATCGCGCGTCACCAGACCACGCGCGGCCAGCACGGCCACCTCGCCAGCCGATTCGGCGTCCACTCCTTCCGCGAGGTGGATCGTGAAGGGGACGCCTGCGACCGGCGCAGGCAGCTCGCCGCCGAAGCCGAGCGAATGCGCCGACGCGACGCGCACGACGCGCAGTGGGAAGTCGTCGTCGAAGGCGGGCTCCCACGGATCGTGGTGGACGACGGTCGTGACCCCCGCGCGCAGGTTCTTCCACGCCCCGACCAGCAGCGCGTCGCGCCGCGGCCGCGCGCGCCCGTGCGCGATCGCGTCGGCGTGACGCACGTGGATGTCGCTCCCCCACTCGTACGCGTTCGCGTACGGCGGCGCGCCGAGTCGGCCGTAGTGATTGCGGTGCAGATGGTCGTGCGCGTTGACGAGCCCGGGCCGCAGGAGGCCGGCCGGTACGTGTAGCCTGACGTCGAAGCGGCCGGCGGCCGCGACGATGCGTCCGTCCTCGATGCCGAGCGCACCGTCTCCCGCCTCGACGAGCAGGCGCACGTGCCGTCAGCTCACGCGCGCACGAACGCGAGCGCGAGCACGACCGCCAGCCCGCACTGCTGCTCGTACGCGTCCAGCCGCCCCGCGCGCTCGTAGAAGCCGCGCACCGTCTCGCCCACGACGCGATCGAAGCGATGGACGAGGGTGAGCCCCGCCCGCGTGGCGGCACGACGGTGCGCGCGCGGCGTGTGCACGTGGTGCTCGATCTCGCGTACGACGCCGTCGTCGTCGCGGAAGGTCCGGCGATGGCCGGCGTCCACGGCGTCGGGATGAAAGTCGGTGACGATGACGCGGCCGCCGTACGCGCAGACGCGCGCCAGCTCGGCGTACGCCGCGTCGAGGGTGGCGAGATGGCCGAGCACGAGCCGGCACCACACCACGTCGAACGATTCGTCGGCGATCGGGAGCGCCCGCACGTCGGCCGCCGCGAGGAGCTCGCCGGCGCGCGCCTCGGCGAGCATGCGCGGCGTGAGGTCGACGCCGACGGCGAGCCCCACGCCGCTCTCCCGCGCCTGCGTCAGCCGTCGCGCGATCCCGCAGCCCACGTCGAGCAGGCGGAGGCCGCGGACGTCGACGCCGAGCGATTCGACCGCGACGTAATCGAGCGCGCTGATCACGGTCTCCGTTGCATAGTGCGGCGCCCAGAGCGTGTACGCCTCCGCCGGCGGGAGCACGGTCACGGGATCGTCGCCACCTGACGGAGGTGGCCATAGGCCTGCGCATCGGGCACGCGGGTGCCGTGCACGGACGGGTAGCGCGCCTGCATCTCCATCTGGAAGTCGTGCACGCGCGCGCGCAGCCGGTCGTTCATCCACGGCACGCGCGGGCTCTCGTGCGTCATCCAGTCCACCCACTCGGGCTGCGTCCACTCCTCGAGCGTCGTCGGCGTTCCCTGGAGCGCGTCGACGTCACCGTAGGTGCCGCGGCGCTGCGGCGTGGGCGTGTAGAAGTAGGTGATGAGCTCCAGCCGTGGGTTCACACCTTTGAGTCGGCGGACGAAAGAGAGCGTGTTGTCGATCTCGCCCTCCGGGTCGTGCGGATCGCCGAACACGAAGGAGAACTCCGGGATGATGCCGTGCTCGCGCGTGCGCGCGGCCACTTCGAGTATCTGGGTGGTGGTCGTGCCCTTGTCCATCTTGCGCAGCACGTCGTCGGACCCGGACTCCGCGCCGCAGAACACCATGGCGAGACCGGCGCGCGCGAGCAGGCGCCAGGTCTCGTCGCTGAATCGCGTCAGCGTGTCGACGCGCGCTTCGCACCACCAGCGAATGCCGAGCGTTGCGATGCGTTCCGCGAAATCGCGCGCCTGCGGCTCGCTGACGAAGAAGTTGTTGTCGTAGAAGTGCACGGAGTCCATGCCGTGCTCGCGCACGAGGTACGCGAGGTGCTCCACCGTGCGCGCCGCCGAGCCGATGCGCTCCTTGCGGCCGAAGACGGAGATCACCCCACAGAACTTGCACCCATGCGGACACCCGATCGACGCCTGGTACACGCCCGAGCGCGTGCCGAGCACGGTCGGGTGCAGATACTCGGCGACGTCGATCACATGGTATGGCGGCGCGGGCAGCTCGTCGGGACCGACCCACCGGCGCTCGGCGCCGACGTGATGGCTGCCGTCCCGCTCGCGGAAGGCCAGACCGGCGACGTCGTGTGGGTCGCGCGCGCCGCGCAGCACGTCGAGCAGCTCGACGAAGGTGTGCTCACCCTGGCCGCGCACGACCCAGTCCACGTACGGCGCGGCGAGCACCGGCGCGGGATAGAGGCTGGCGAAGTTGCCGCCCCACACGATCTGCACCTCCGGGCAGCGCGCCTTGAGCGCCCGCGCGAGAGGGACGGCGCTGACGAGCTGCGGGCCCGGCATGACGGTGAACGCCACGACGTCGACGGGATCGCTCGTGCCGCGCGCGTCTTCGATCCGTTCGATCAGCTCGGCGAGGGGATCGGCGTCGGGCAGGTTGCCGTCGATGATGTCCCATCGCTGCCCTGCGGGCAGCGCTGCCCCGATCGCCATGACCGACAACGGGAAGCGGCGATTCTTCGGACGCGTCGCGCGCGGGTTGACGAAGAGGATCATGCGGCGACGGCCTCCCACACGTCGAAGCGCGACGGCGGACGCTCGCCGCGGAGCGCGGCCCGCACTGCGCGCAGCTCGTACCAGAGCGGATAGAGGACGCGATGACGACGCCACGGCGCGAGGCTCAGGCCGCGTGACGCGTCAGCCAGCCGTTCCCGCGTCAGATACTCGACCACGGCGAGCGCCATCAGCGCCTCGGCTCGGTCGCCAAACCGCCGCTCGGCGTCCTCGCGCTTCGCACGGAGCATGGCTTCACCATGCTCCGCGCTCCCATAAAACGGTGAATCGAGCACGACGATGCGTCCGCGCGGCCGCACGACGCGCCGCGCCTCGCGCAGCGCGCGTGCGAGGTCCTCGGCGTAGTGGAGCGACGCGTTGAACACGACCACGTCGAAGCTGGCGTCGCGGAGCGGGATCGCCTCGAACGACGCCACGACGCGCACGATCGACGATCCGCGCGGTGCGGCACCCAGTCCGTCCACGCCGTCGTCGCGCACGTCGAGCGCGAGCGCCTCGGCGCCGGCGAGCGTGGTGCGGTGCGCGAGCCAGCCATTCCCCGCGCCGAGGTCGAGCACGCGGAGCGCGCCGGCCGCGTCGACGTCGGCGCGTCGCTGCGCCGGCCGGAGCACGCGTCGCTGAAAGGTCTCGAAGCTCCGCGCGCGTACCGCCCACTGGCGCACGAGCGCGCCTTCGGTGACGTACGGCAGCGTCGACGCATCCACCGCGGACAACCCGCGCCCCTCCGACGCACGGTGCGCCGTATACGCCTCGCGGAAGCGGCGATGGAGATCGGGGGTGGACGCGCTCATGACTCGAGAGCGTGGGGAGTCGGGAGTGAGGGGTGAAAGCGCGCACGGTCGGGAGGCAGCAGTATCCCGAGGTCGTGAGCTCCCCACCCCCCACTCCGCACCTGCTCCCTCACAAACCTGTTGGGGTCAGACCCGGTGGGGTCAGACCTGTTGGGGTCAGACCCGGTAGGGTCAGATCCTTTGGTGTCTGACCCCGTGGTGTCTGACCCCGTGGTGTCTGACCCCGTTCTTTCGAACCAGTACATCACATGATCGCCGAGCGGCGCGAAAGGACGCGCCAGCACCCGGTCCAGCTGCTCGAGCGTGCGGACCAGCGCCGGATATCGCGAGATCCACGGCTCCGCCGCGCTCGGCGGCACCAGTACGCCGACCCCGATGCGACGCCGCAGACGGAACCAGGGCGCCATCGCGTCGGCGAGCGCCCCTGCCCGGTGGTAACGCACCTCGAAGGCGCGCCCGCCGAGTCGGGCGGGCACCGCGCCGCGCGCCCGGCGCCGGAGCGCGGCCCGCGCGTCGCCGCGCGCGAGCTGCACGACCACCTCGCCCGGACACAGCGTACCGAAGAGAACGAGCAGCGCGGGCGCGCCCGGTCGCAGCAGCCGCGCCAGTCCGCGCGCGCAGCCCTCGAGATCGTCGACGCAGTTGAGCGCGGCGAAGTTGGAGAACACGCCGTCGAACAGCGGCTCGCCGGTGGACTCGCGCTCCACGGCCCACCGCTCCAGCCCTTCGGCGGCGACGACGCACGGCGCCGGCCCGCGCTGCGACCGCAGCTTCTTCCGCGCGATGCGCACCATCGAGGGCGAGCCGTCGGTGAGCTGGACGACGCGCCCGCGTGCCGCGAGCCAGCGGGCGTCCTCGCCCGTGCCTCCGCCGATCTCGAGCACGCGCGCGCCGCGCGGGAACGCCTTCGCGAGCGCGCGACGCACGCTGCGCCGCTGCGCCGCCACGCTGCGCCACGCGCCGAAGCGGACGTCGAACCTGGACGCGACCGCGTCGAACGCCTCGATCGCCGGGCTCAGTGCAGCGGCATCCTGCATCCTACTCCTCCACCTCGGCCAGGCTCACGGGCTGCGCGAGCCGATGCGCTTCGGCCGCTTCGCCGAGCTCGAACCAGCGCGACTCGTCGGCGCCGCAGAGCACCTCGTCGTGCAGCGCGTCGCGGAGCTGGCGGTAGAACGCGGTCGTGTACGTGCCCTGGAAGAGCATCGCGAGCTCGCCCGTCTCCTCCCAGTTCGTGCGCGCGCCGAGCTGCGCCTGCACGGCCGCATGGAACTTCGTGCCGGGCAGTGGATACGCGACGGAGACGCCCACGTCGTCGGGGCGCTCCTCGCGCACGAGGTCGCGCGTCGCGAGCACGTCGTCCCACTGCTCCGACGGATAGCCGAGCTGGAGGAACCAGCAGGCGCGGATGCCGCTCGATCGCAACGCGCGCGTCGCCTCGCGGACTTCGTCCACCGTGGTGCCCTTGTCCATCGCGTCGAGGATGCGCTGCGAGCCCGACTCGACCCCCATCCAGACCTCCTCGCAGCCGGCGAGCGCGAGGTTGCACGCGACCGTCGGCGTGACGAGGTCGGCGCGGCACTGGATCATGAACGGGATGCGTGCGTCGCGCGCGCGCACCTCGGCGGCGAATTCGGCGATCCATCGCGCCGTGAGCCCGAAGATGTCGTCGGCGAACCAGACGTGATCCGGTGCGATGTCGGCCTTGAGCCGGCGCAGCTCCTCCGCCACCGACGCCGGCGAGCGTTGCGCGTAGCGACGGCCGAACATCGGCTTCGCGCACCAGTTGCAGCCGTACGGGCAGCCGCGCGACGTCACCATGTTCCACGAGTGCCGGCCATGGGCATCGCGCCAGGCGCGGCGGTACGCGTCGGCGTCGACGAGATCCCACGCCGGCAGCGGCAGCGCGTCGAGGTCGCGCACGCCCGAGCGCGGTGACGTGAAGATCATCTCCCGCGAGGCCGCATCGCGGAGCGCCAGGCCGGCGATCGCATCGAGCGGGGCGGCGCCGTCGCCGCGCCACAACGTCGCGACGTCGGCGAGCGCGCCCTCCGGTTCGCCGAGCAGGACGGCGTCGGCGCCCCCATCGAGGTAGCGGCGCGGATGGTCCGTCGCGTCCGACCCGCTCACGACGACGCGGCAGCCGTGCTCGTGCGCCGCGCGGATCATCTCGATCGTCGCGTCGCGGAGCCGCGTCGTGCACATCTTCGTGATGTAGTTGAAGCTGTCCTCGACGATCGCGACCATGGCCGGCTTCGCCGCGGCGAGCGCGGCGCGGAAGTCGTCCACCCCGTCGGCGAGCATGGCGTCGAACAGGGTGACGTCGTGCCCCTGCTCGCGCAGCACGGCCGCGGCGAGCAGCGTGGCGAGCGGCGGGTACGGCTTCATCCGCGCCAGCTGCTTCGCGTCGTCGCGCAGGAAGTACGGATGGGCGAGCAGGATCATCGCGGAGGGGAAGACGCAGGGCTCGAAAAGCTGACGGGGTGAGCGGTGGGATTATTCCGACCGGGGCCCTAGTGCGGCCTTTGCGGTCAACGGGGGGCGGTATACATGTACGGTTTCGCGCCCAGCGCCCGCACCGACGCCGCATGACCGATCGCGCTTCCGCATCCGCACCCGTCCCTGCCGGGGACGACGCGCCCCTCGCCCCGGAGCCGCCCCAGCCGGAGCGGCGTCATCCGGAGCTGCCCCCGGCGGCGCCGCGTGAGGAGCCGCCCGATGCGCGCCACGCGCCGCTCGGGTCGCCGGTCGGCCGGCACCTGCTCATCCTGTCGCTCACGGCGCTGGGCGTGGTGTACGGCGACATCGGCACCAGCCCGCTGTACACGCTCAAGGAAGCGTTCGCCGCACGACACGGCCTCGTGCCGACAGCGCCGAACGTCTACGGCGTGATGTCGCTGGTGATCTGGACGATCATCCTCGTCGTCGTGGTGAAGTACCTCGTCTTCATCCTCCAGGCGGACAACCACGGCGAGGGCGGCGTGCTCGCCCTGCTCGCTCTCGTGCTGCAACGGCAGCATCGCACCGACGACCGGCGCCGCCGCGCCGCGTTCATCGTCCTCGGCGTGTTCGGCTGCGCGCTGCTCTTTGGCGACGGCCTCATCACGCCGGCCATCTCCGTGCTCAGCGCTGTCGAGGGTCTCGAGATCGTCGCGCCACCACTGTCGCACGTCGTCGTCCCGGCGACGATGGGGATCCTGCTCCTCCTCTTCATGGTGCAGCGGTACGGCACGGCGAAGGTCGGCCGCGCGTTCGGGCCGGTCACCCTGATCTGGTTCCTCGTCATCGCGCTGCTCGGGCTCGTCCAGATCACGCACGCGCCGCGCATCCTCGCGGCGATCAATCCGTGGTACGCGGTGCGCTTCCTCGCCGGCCACGGCACCATCGGCTTCATCAGCCTCGGCGGCGTCTTCCTCTCCGTCACCGGGGCGGAGGCGCTCTACGCCGACATGGGGCACTTCGGCCGGCGTCCGATCCGGCTCGCCTTCTTCACGCTCGTGCTCCCCGCCCTGCTGCTGAACTACCTCGGCCAGGGCGCGCTGCTGCTGCGCGACCCGCGCGCGATCGAGAGCCCGTTCTATCTGCTCGCGCCGCGCTGGGCGCTCTATCCGGTGCTGCTCATCGCGACGCTGGCGACGATCGTCGCGTCGCAGGCGCTCATCTCGGGGGTGTTCTCCCTCGCGCAGCAGGCGATGCAGCTCGGCTTCATGCCGCGCATGACGATCATCCACACCTCGGCGCGCGAGCACGGACAGATCTACGTGCCGCAGATCAACACGGCGCTCGCGGTCGGCACGCTGCTCATCGTCGCCGGCTTCAAGTCGTCCGACGCCCTCGGCGCGGCGTACGGCATCGCCGTCACCGGCACGATGGCCATCACGACGCTGCTGTTCGCCGTCGTCACGCGCTCGCGATGGGGCTGGCCACTGTGGCGCGTGATCGGGCTGGCGGCGTTCTTCCTGATGTTCGACCTCGCCTTCCTCGGCGCCAACGCGCTCAAGCTCATGCAGGGTGGCTGGGTGCCGCTGCTGATCGCGCTCTCGGTCATGACGCTGATGACGACGTGGAAGCGCGGCCGCGACGCGCTCCACGGCATCATGAAGAGCGGCAGCCTGCCGATCGATCTCCTGCTCAACGAGATCAGGCGCCGCCCGCCACCGCGCGTCGCCGGCACGGCGGTGTTCCTGACGTCGGACGCCGAGGGCGCCTCGGTGGTGCTGCTCCACCACCTGAAGCACAACAAGGCGCTGCACGAGCAGGTCGTGCTGCTCTCGGTGCTGCCGACGGACGTGCCCTACGTGAAGGAGGCGGAGCGCGTCGAGGTGAAGGTGCTCGGCCAGGGATTCTTCCGCGTGCTCGTCCACACCGGCTTCATGGAGACACCCAACGTCCCCGAGATCCTCGGCCTGTGCGCCGACAGGGGAATCCGCGCCCGCCCGATGGAGACGAGCTACTACCTCGGCCGCGAGATGCTGCTCCCGACGGGCAGCTCACGCATGGCGGGCTGGCGGAAGCGCCTCTTCATCGTGATGTCGCGCAACGCGCAGAGCGCGGCGCGATTCTTCGGGCTGCCTTCAAATAGAGTGGTGGAATTGGGGGCGCAGATCGAATTCTGAACGGCAAGACCCGTAGCGGGAAAATCGGGGGAAAATCGGGGTCAGATTCCTTGAAAAACGCCACCGCCAAGTAGCGTTTTTCAAGGAATCTGACCCCATCGTAAGTCCAACTAGGCAAAAGCTTTACTCCGAATGGTCAGACTCCCTTGAAGCTTCGAAAAGGAATCTGACCCCGATTTGAATGCCCGATTTGAATGCCGATTTGAATGGCCAGTCGCCGCAATCGCGCGATCGCCACCCGTATTCTTTCGGCGCC
>Ga0207674_10006648_pt1 | contig 13582 bp, 9 predicted proteins | sample KBSCornC72_FD_184303 | JGI IMG/M metagenome (GOLD analysis project Ga0207674, IMG submission 184303) | Corn rhizosphere microbial communities from Kellogg Biological Station, Michigan, USA - KBS Corn C7-2 (SPAdes) (version 2) | ecosystem: Host-associated > Plants > Roots > Rhizosphere > Soil ... | reverse complement strand
CGGCCAACTTCCTTGCCGGCTTCGAGGGCATTCCTTCCCTCTCCGAGCGTCAGCTCCAGCTGTTCAACCTCTTCGCCGAAACGCTAGAACGCCTCTCGCCCGACTTCCAGCGCAGCAAGGGCTATGAGATCCCCGCGCCGGGCGAAGCCAACATGAGCATGTCGACCACGCAGCTCGCCGAGCGCTACGGCTGCGTGTCGATGACTCTGGAAATGCCGTTCAAGGACAATTTCGACCTCCCCGACGAGGTCTACGGCTGGTCGCCGCAGCGCTCGAAATATCTCGCTTATGCCTGCCTCGACGCGCTCCACGCCGTGCTTCCAGAGCTCAAGTCGGCCAAGGCGAAACTCGCCGCCTCCAAGCGCGAGAAGGTGCCGGCCTAGTGCCGACGCTGGTTTTGCTCCGGCACGGCCAGTCGCAGTGGAATCTCGAGAACCGCTTCACCGGCTGGTGGGACGTCGACCTCAGCGACCTCGGCATTGAGGAAGCGCGCGCGGCCGGACGGCTGCTGTGCGAAAAGCGATTTGATTTCGACTGCTGCTTCACCAGCGTTCTGACCCGCGCCATCCGCACGCTCCATCTCGTGCTCCACGAGATGGACCAGCTGTGGCTGCCTGTGACCAAGGACTGGCGTTTGAACGAGCGCCATTATGGCGGGCTGACCGGACTCAACAAGCAGGAGATGATCGACAAGGTCGGGGCGGAGCAGGTCAAGATCTGGCGCCGCTCCTACGACATCCCCCCGCCGCCGCTCGAGCCCGGAAGCCAGTATGACGTCAGCGGCGAGCGCCGCTACGCCGGCGTGGACGTGCCGCGGACCGAGAGCCTCAAGGACACGATCACCCGGGCGGTGCCCTATTACCAGGCGGAGATCGCGCCGGCGCTTTCCGCCGGCAAGCGCGTCCTCGTCGCCGCGCACGGCAATTCGCTGCGCGGAATCATCAAATATTTGTCGAAAATCGGCGATGACGAGATCGTCGGCCTCGAAATCCCGACCGGCAAGCCGATCGTCTACGATCTCGCCGACGATCTGTCGGTGATCAGCCGGTATTACTTAGACGAAGAGTAACCTGAACCGCTCATCCTGAGTAGGGACTGAGCTTGTCGAAGGCCCGTATGGAAGGACGTGCTTCGATACGCCGGTTCGACAAGCTCACCGGCTACTCAGCATGAGCGGATTTCAGGCTCGCTAGGCAGCCGCTTTGCGCGCGTACATTGCCTCGTCGGCGCGCTCCATGACGGCCTCGGCGGTGTCGAGAGCGTCGATCATCCCGACGCCGATCGCGACGCTCAAGGGAAGCGCCTCGCCGTCATGGGTGAAGTCGCAAGCGGAAATCTGGTCGATGAGCCGCGCCGCCGTCTCCTGCGCATCATGCTCGTCCGAGCTTTCGAGCAGGATCCCGAACTCGTCGCCGCCGATCCGCGCGACCACATCGCTGTGCCGAACGCCCTTGGCGAGCAGCGCCGCGACCTGGATCAGCGCCTCGTCGCCGGCGCGGTGGCCGAACGTGTCGTTGATCATCTTCAGGCCGTCGAGGTCGACGAACAACATCGCCGCGTTGATTCCGTAGCGGTCGACTCGCGCGATCAGCCGTTCGAGCTCGCGCATGAAGCCCCGGCGATTGGGCAGGTTGATGAGCGAATCCTGGTGCGCGAGCTGGTCGAGCTGCTCGACCTTCTCCTGCAGCCGAGCGACTTTTGCCCTCAGCAGACTGATCTCTTCGATCAGCCGTTCACGATCGTCGACGTCAGCGACGCCGGTCAGTTGTTCAGACATTGCCCCTGAGCCTTGCTCTTGTCTGTGACTCGACCATAGCGCGATTCTACACCCCTGAAAACGCGGGAATTATTTCGGACGCGATTCATAACCGACTCGTTGCCCGAAAGCTCCAATTGCGTAGCGGGAATCGGCCCCCTAAACGAGCCGCTTCCCAATCACTGGTTCAAGGCGGGACAATGACGACGGCCCTGGTCGGCATCATCATGGGCAGCAGCTCCGACTGGGAAACGATGCGCCACGCCGCCGACACGCTCGACCAGCTCGGCGTCGCGCACGAGACCAAGATCGTCTCCGCCCACCGCACCCCGAAGCGGCTGTACGACTATGCCCATTCGGCCAAGGAGCGCGGCCTGAAAATCGTCATCGCCGGCGCCGGCGGCGCGGCGCACCTGCCCGGCATGACCGCGTCGATGACCGCGCTTCCGGTGCTCGGCGTTCCCATCGAGACCCAGGCGCTGAACGGCATGGATAGCCTGCTGTCGATCGTCCAGATGCCCGCCGGCGTTCCGGTCGGCACGCTCGCCATCGGCAAGGCCGGCGCCATCAACGCCGCGCTGCTCGCCGCCGCCATGCTCGCCAGTCAGGACGAAGCGCTGGCGATGCGTCTTGAGGAATGGCGCGCCCGGCAAACCGGATCGGTGGCCGAAGCTCCCGAATGATTGAGCCCGGCTCGACCATCGGCATCGTCGGCGGCGGCCAGCTCGGCCGGATGCTCGCCATCGCCGCCGCCCAGCTCGGCTACAAGTGCCACATCTTCGACCCGCACGAACAGTGCTGCGCCGCCGATGTCGCCGCCGCTATCACTCGCGCGGAATTCGACAACATGAGCGCGCTCCGCGCGTTCGCGCGCAAGGTCGACGTCGCCACCTACGAGTTCGAGAACCTGCCGGTCGAAGCGCTCGAGGTGCTCGGCGACAAGCTCAGGCCCTCGACCCGCTCGCTCGCCGTCGCGCAGGATCGTGCGCGCGAGAAGGCCTTTATCGAGGGATGCGGCGCCCGAGTCGCGCCATGGCGTCATGTTTCAAGCCTGGCGGACGTCACAGCATCAGTGCTGAAGGTCGGCCTGCCGCTGGTGCTCAAGACGCGCCGCTACGGCTATGACGGCAAGGGCCAGGCCTGGGTCCGCTCGCGCAAGGAAGAGCAGCCGGCATGGGAATCGATCGGCGAGGAGCCGGCGATCGCCGAAGCCGCGATCGACTTCCTCGCCGAATTCTCCGTGATCATCGCCCGCTGGGCCGACGGCACCCACGTCTTCTGGGATTCACCCGAGAACGAGCACGGCGAAGGCATCCTCCGCCGCTCGACCGTCCCGTGCAGCGCCGCCTGCATGGCGCAGGTCGCCGAAGCCCGCGAGGCCGCGCGGAAGATCGCCGAGGCGCTCGGCCATGTCGGCGTGCTTACGGTGGAGTTCTTCGCCAGCGCCGACGGCCCGCTGGTCAACGAGATCGCGCCGCGCGTCCACAACAGCGGTCACTGGACGATCGAGGGCGCAGTGACCTCGCAGTTCGAGCAGCACATCCGCGCGATCTGCGACCTCCCGCCCGGCCCGACCGACCTCACCGGCCGCGGCGCCCTGATGGACAATCTGATCGGCCCCGACGTCGAGCGCTGGCCCGCGCTGGTCGCCGACCCGGGACTCCACGTCCACATCTACGGCAAAGGCGAAGCGCGGGCCGGAAGGAAGATGGGGCACGTCACGCGGGTGAGCCCCCGAGTATAAGCGAACGCTCTGCGAAGCAGACGAGCGTTGAGAGGAATTACTCCCCCTTCACCACCTGCACCGGAATACCCAACGGATCGAGCTGCGGCTTCACCTTGGCGGCGTCGCCGATCACCACCCAGGTCAGCTTGTTCGGATCGATCACCGCCTTGGCCGCCGCGTCGAGCTGCGCTGCGGTGAGGCCGCGATAGCGGCTCGCCAGCGTCTCGTAATAATTGTCGGGACGGCGATAGAGCACGTTCGATTCCATCCCGCTCATCACCGCGGCGCTGGTCTCGAACTCGCCGGGCAGCTCGCGGATCGAGCCGGTGATCGTCCGGTTGAGCTCCTCCGGCGTCACGCCCTTGCCGTTGAGGAAGGTCGTGATGTCGCCGCGGATCGCCGCGATCGAGGGGCCGGTCTGGTCGGTCTGCACCGGCGCGTAGATGAGGTACGGAATTTGGTGCTGCGGCCGGCTGATGAAGCCAGACACGCCATACGACCAGTGCTTCGTCTCGCGCAGGTCCGAGTTGAGCCGCGACAGGAAGGACCCGCCGAGCACGTCGTTCGCTTGCGTCAGCGCCACGAGGTCGTCGGTGCCCTGCAGCGGCAGGATCTCGCCGCCGAAGATCAGCGACTGCGGCGTGTTGGGCCGGTCGAGGAGCAGGATTTTGGAGCCCTGCGCCGCGATCGGCACGGCGAAATTCTTCGCCGGCTTGGGCCCGCTCGCCCGCCAGTCGCCGAAGCTCTTCTCGAGCAGCGGCATCACCTGGCCAAGCGTCGTATCGCCGGCGACGAAGATCGTCGCGTTGTCGGGGCGCAGCCACGAATCGTGGAACGCGGCAAGGTCGGCGGAAGAGAGCTTCGCCACGGCCGCGGGGTCACCGCTGCCGGTGAACGGAACGCCGTAGGGATGCGCCGGCCCGTAGAGGATCGGCGGCAGCGTCCTCAGCGCGAGGCCGACCGGCTGCTTGGCTTCATCGGCGATCGCCGCGAGCTGCTGATTCCGGACGCGGCTGACTTCCGCGGGCGCGAACGCCGGGTGCCGCACGATGTCGGCCATGAGGTCGAGCGACTGCGGCAGGTTGGCCTTGAGCGCCGACAGGTACACGCTCGACCGGTCCATGCTGGGCGACGCGGCGATGTTGGCGCCGAGATTCTCCTTCGCCTCGGCGATCTCGACCGAACCATATTTGTCGGTCCCCTCGTCGAGCATGCCGAGCATGAAGGATTGTGTCCCAAGCGCCGTTTTCGGGTCCGCGGCGTTGCCGGCGTCAAACACGATCGAGACGCGGACCGCCGGAACGCCGCCGCGGTAGGCGAACAGCACCGGGATGCCGTTCGACAGACTCGCATGCTCCACCGTCGGGAACTTGAGGTCGGCGATTTGTGCCACCGGCGGCAGCTGCGAGCGATCGACGCCCGCCGTGGTGGTCGCCGCAGCCGCCTTGGGCGCCGCGGTCACATGCCCGCCGCCGCCCTTGCCCGCGGTGTCGCCGGCCAGCTTCGATTCCTCATAAGGATCGCGCTTGCCGGGCTCGAGCGTGAAGGCGAACACCGGCCGCGACAGCCACTTCTTCGCCGCCGCCTGCACCTGCGCCGGGGTCAGCGCCGCCTCTTCCTCCAGCTCCTTCTTGTAAAAGCCGGGATCGTCGGCGAACACCGCGCCGCGCGCCAGCGTGACTGCCTTGCCGCCGAAGCCGCCGACCGACTCAAGGCCCTTGATGGTCGAGGCGATGTCGGACGTCTTGGCGCGCTTGAGCTCGTCCGCGGTCGGACCGTTCCTGATGAAATCGGCGACGATCGCATCGACCTGCTGGCCGACGAGCTTGGGGTCGACGCCGGGCTTGACCGTCGCCTGGATGCTGAACTCGCCGACGCGCTCGTAATCGTCGACATCGGCCGAGACGCTGACCGCGGTCTTCTTGTCGCGCACCAGTTCATTGTCGAGCCGCGAGCTCGCCAGCCCGCCGAGGATGCTCGCCGCCATCTCGAGTGCGTTCGTGTCCTTCGCGGTGATCCCGGGCACCGCCCACATCCGGTAGATGGTCGTGTTGGCGACCTCGTCGTGGAAGGTCTTGACCACCTTGGCCGGGAGCGTCGGCACCGCGGCCGCCGCCGGGATCGACTTGGGGCCGGCGGGGATGTCGCCGAAATATTTCTCCACCAGCGGCTTGGCCTCGGCGGCAGTGATGTCGCCGGCCAGCACCAGCACCGCATTGTTCGGCCCGTAGTGCGAGCGGAACCAGTCCTTGACCACGTCGAGGCTCGCCTTGTCGAGGTCGCTCATCGAGCCGATCACCGTGTGGTGATAGGGGTTGCCGGCGGGGAACAGCGTCTGCTGGATCGAATATTGCAGCAGCCCGCCGGGCTCATTGTCGTCGCCGCGCTTCTCGTTCTGGACGACGCCGCGCTGGACATCGAGCTTCTGTTGCGTGACCGCCGGAAGCAGGTGTCCCATCCGGTCGCTCTCCATGAACAAAGCCCGCTCGAGCGCGCCCTTGGGCACCGTCTCGAAATAGTTGGTGCGGTCGAAATTGGTCGTGCCGTTGAGGTCGGTCGCGCCGATCGACTGCATCGGCCCGAACCAGCTGGTGTCGCTGTGCTCGGAGCCGCCGAACATCAGATGCTCGAACAGATGCGCGAAACCGGTGCGCCCGGCGGGCTCGTCCTTCGAGCCGACATGGTACCAGACCGAAATTGCGACGATCGGCGCCTTATGGTCCTCGTGGACCACGACGCGCAGACCGTTCTTGAGCGTGAACGTCGAATAAGGGATCGAGACATCCTTGACGAGCGCCGAGATGGGCGCGCCTTGCGGCAGCTCCGCCGCGAGCGCCGGCGGCGTGAGCGTCGTTGCGGCGGCAAGCAGGGCAAAGGTGCTGAGATAGCGCATCGGCTTGAATTCTCCGGCTAATTTCCGTGCAGGGATTGGAGCTTAACGGCAGTGTTCGGCGGCGCAACCGCTGACGCTGAACCGCGGGGAATTTTCGATGAACGAATGGTTCGTGCCTGCGACTTTGTCATCTGCACTCGCGCCGCACTGCCGGTCGCTGCTACAGCGGCGGCGATGACCGCGCTCAAACCATCCGTTCGTCCTGCCGAGGCCGCGACCGACCTTTCGGGCCTGCAGCCAATCGCCGAATACCAGCACGTTGACGCGAAGGTCTTCCAGGAGATTCGCGGCTCGCGCCGCCCGGCGGTGCTGCGGGGACTTGCCGACGGTTGGCCCGCTGTCGCTGCGGCCCGCCAGGGCGACGAAGAGCTGGTCGCCTATTTAAGGCGCTTCCAGACTCCCGATCCGGTGCCGCACATCGTCGGCGGGCCCGAGATCGAGGGCCGGTTCTTCTATACCGACGACCTTCGCGAGCTGAACTTCAAGCGCGGCATGTCGCCGCTCGATCCGTTCCTCGACTGGCTTTTGCGGCAGAAGCAGAATCCGCGTCCGTACGCCGTCGCCGTGCAATCGCAGGACGTGCCCAGCCTGCTCCCCGGCTTCGAGCTCGAAAACCGCGTCGAGCTGGTCCGGCCCGACGTGGTGCCGCGCGCCTGGCTCGGCAACCGCATCCGCGTCGCGCCCCATTACGACCTCACCGAAAATGTCGGCGTGGTCGTTGCCGGCCGGCGCCGCTTCATCCTGTTCCCGCCCGACGAGCTCAGGAACCTCTATGCCGGCCCGCTGGAGCTGACGCCGGCCGGGACCCCGATCAGCCTCGTCGATCCGCTCAACCCCGACCTCGAGCGCTATCCTCGTTTCGCCGAGGCGCTGAAGCGCGCGCAGGTGGCCGAGCTCGCGCCGGGCGATGCGATCTACATTCCGTTCTACTGGTGGCACGCCGTCGATTCACTCGAGACCGTGAACCTGTTCATCAATTATTGGTGGAACGACCGGCCGAAGGGCGGGGGCAGCCCCTATGACGCGCTCGCTTATGCGATCTATGCGCTCAAGGTCCTCCCGCCCGAGCAGCGCGCGGTGTGGCGGGACGTGTTCGACCACTACATCTTCGAGGCGAACGGCGCGCCCGCGGCGCATCTTCCCGAGCATGCGCGCGGAATCCTCGGCGAGCCCACGCCCGAGATGCTCGAGCGGCTGAAGCAGTATCTGCGCATGGTGCTTCAGCGCCTGCAGTGAATCGTCGTCGCGATTTTCCCGGTTGACGGCGGCGCATGACGGCCGTTAGCTCGTGCGCATGACGATCGTGTCCGCTACCGCGTATCTTTCCGCGCCTGCCATCGAGCAGGGTCGCTGGTGGCGTTGGCGTTCGGACGAGGCGGGCGCATGCGCGTGGCAATGGCGTAAGGGCTAAGTCCCTTATCTCTCCACCCTAAGGCCCGCCAACCGGCGGGCTTTTTTATTGCCCCGCTTGCCCGAAGGTTCGTCATGAGTGCTGTTTGTCTTGCTCGTCTGCGATGCAGCGCGTGCGCCGCGGCGCTGCTGTTGTCGTCCGTCACCGCGCTCGCCCAATCCGCGCCGGCGGACCAGCAGCAGATCGTCGTCACCGGATCGCGCCTGCCCGCTGGTGTCCGCGCCCCGACGCCGCTGACCGTGCTCGGTTCCCAGGCGATCGAGAATCGCGAGCCCGCGACCATCGGCGAGGTGCTGCAGCAGATTCCGAGCTTCGGCGAAATGGATTCGCCCAATACCGCTGGCGTCACCTCGCGTGGCGGCCAGTCGCAGATCAACCCCGACCTGCGCGGCCTCGGCGCGACGCGCACTTTGGTGCTGATCAACGGCCGCCGCCACGTGCCCACCGCGACCAACGGCTCGGTCGACCTCAAGGTCGTGCCGACGCTGCTGGTCGACCGGGTCGAGGTCGTGACCGGCGGCGCGTCGGCCGCTTACGGTTCCGACGCCGTGTCGGGCGTCGTCAACATCGTGCTGAAGAACGACCTCACCGGCGTCCGCGGAACCGTCCAGGGCGGCATTTCGGAGCACGGCGACGGCAAGGAGCGGCGCATTTCGCTCGCGCGCGGCACGCGCTTCGCCGACGGCCGCGGCCACATCATGGCCGGCATCGATTATGTGAAGATTGGCGGCATCGGCACGCAGCTGACGCGCGACTGGGGCCGGCGCGATGTCGGGCTGATCACCAACCCGGCCTTCGCCACCAACGGCCTGCCCAACTTCATCATCTCGCCCAACGTCCATTCGGCGATCACCACGCCCGGCGGCCTCATCGTCAGCGGCCCACTCAAGGGCATCGCGTTCGGACCCGGCGGCACGACGTACGATTACAATTTCGGCCAGGTGTTCGGCTCGACCATGATCGGCGGCGACGGCGCGAACGAGAACGAAAACCTGCTCTCGCTCCTCGGAACGCCGGTCGAAACGATCAACGGCCTTGCCTCGGCGACGTTCGACGTCACACCGGACGTCCAGCTCTATACCGAGCTGTCAGGTGGCGCTTCGAAGACGGGCGGCGCGAGCCAGGAAGCGCGCGACCGCGGCAATCTCGTGATCCGCCGGGACAATGCTTTCCTGCCCGCGTCGGTCCGCGACCTGATGATCGCCAGGGGCTTGCAGACGATCACCATCGGCCGGGTCAGCAACGACACCGGCAAGATCAGGCTCGACCGCGTCGACGACACTTATGAGGCGGTCGCCGGCGTCACCACGCACTTCGGCTCGTGGACCGCGGACGCCTATGCCCAATATGGCAAGAACATCTACGACCTCGATTTCGGGCCGAACAACCGCAAGCAGCTCGAATATCTGAACGCCGTCGATGCCGTGGTCGACCCGGCGACCGGCAACATCGTCTGCAGCTCGACGCTCAAGAATCCCAGCAACGGCTGCATTCCCGTCAACGTCTTCGGCAACGGCTCTCTGACGCTCAACCCATATGTCAACGGCACCGCCGAGTTCCGGCTGGTGACGACCCAGGCCGTAGGCGCCGCAAACCTGCGCGGCACGCCTTTCTCGACCTGGGCCGGGCCGGTCGCTCTGGCCGTCGGAATCGAGGGCCGCCGCGACCATGCGGTCGGGACCGCCGATCCGATCTCGCAGCGGGTCAACGCCAACGGCTCAATCGGCGGCTGGCTGCTCGGCAACCAGCTCCCCGAGGAGGGCACGATCCGCGTGTTCGAAACCTATGCCGAGGCGCAGGCGCCGCTCGCCAGGGACGTACCCTTTGCCCGTGAGCTCAGCCTCAACGGCGCCGTCCGCCGCACGCATTATTCGCTGAGCGGCACCGTCTATACGTGGAAGGCCGGGCTCAGTTATGTGCCAGTCTCGGGGCTTCGCCTGCGGGCGACGCGGTCGCGCGACATCCGCGCGCCGAACATCTCCGAGCTGTTCGAAAACGGCGGGAGCTCGAACACCAACGTGTTCGATCCGGTGCTCGGCCGCGCCGTGCAGATCCGCGAGATCGAGGCCGGAAACCCGAACTTGAAGCCCGAAAAAGCCGACACGCTGACCGCCGGCGCGATCCTCCAGCCGGCCTTCCTCCCCCACTTCAGCGCCTCGGTCGATTATTACGACATCAAGATCCGGGACGCGATCGCGACCCTCGGCGCGCCGACGCTCGCGCAGGGCTGCTTTGCCGGCAACCAGCTCTACTGCCAATCGATCACCTTTAACCCCGACGGCAGCATCGCCTTCATCACCAACACCCGCCTCAACCTCGCCCAGGCGGCGACGCGCGGGATCGACTTTGAGGCCAATTACTCGCGCCCGCAGACCTTCGGCGGAACGCTCACCGCCAAGCTGCTCGCGACGCGTGTGCTCAAGCTCACCTCGACCACGCCGGCGGGAGTCCAGGACCGCCTGGGCCAGGTGAGCAATTTCAACCGCACGCCCGGCGTTCCCAAATGGATGGGCGACGCCTTCCTCGACTATACCCGCGGCCCTGCGCACGTCGGCGTGCAGGCGCGCTTCGTCGGCCCCGGCGTGTTCGGCACCGTGCTCCACGAGGGGACGGGTCCGAACTCGGTCAACCGCAACAGCGTCCCCGCCTTCCTCTACCTGAACCCGTCGGCGAGCTACCGCTTCAGGCTCCGCGGCAATCGCTCGGTCGAGCTGTTCACCGCCGTCAACAATCTCCTCGACACGGACCCGCCGATGATCCCGTCCGGCGCCGCCGGAGGGATCAACGAAAGCAGCACCAACGGCCAGTTCTACGACGTGGTCGGCCGCTTCTTCCGCTTCGGCGCCCGCTTCACTCTCTAGCCAAGGATCATGCCCATGTTGCGTTCACTCACTGCCGCAATCGCCGCGCTCTCCGCCTCGACCGCTCTCGCGGCGGGCGCGCCGGCAGACCTCATTATCCGCGACGCGCATATCGTCACCGTCGACCCGAAATTCTCGATCGCGAGCGCCGCGGCGATCCAGGGCGGCCGCTTCATCGCGGTCGGCAGCGACGCCGAGGTGCTGAAAGCCAAAGGCCCGAACACCCGAGTCATCGACCTCCACGGCCAGACCGTGCTCCCGGGCTTCAACGACACCCATGTCCATTTGACCGCCGGCAAGGACCTCGAGACCCAGGTCGACCTGACCCACATCCGCTCGATCAAGGACATCCAGTCGGCCATCGCCGCGCGGGCGAAGCAGGCGAAGCCCGGCGACTGGATCGTCGGCACACGCGGCTGGTGGGAATATCAGCTCGCCGAAGGGCGGCTCCCGACCCGTTCCGATCTCGACGCCGCGGCGCCCAACAACCCAGTCGCGATCCCCGGCCCGCACTATGTGATCGTCAACAGCCGCGCGCTCCAGCTCGCCGGCGTCACTCGCGCCACGCGCGATCCGCAGGGCGGGCAGATCTACAAGGACGCGAAGGGCGAGCCGACCGGCCTGCTGATGGATAATGCCGGCCGCTTCGTCCGTAAGTTCATGCCTCACCCGACACAGGCGCAGCAGATCGCCGGGATGAAGCGCGTGCTCGCGCTGGTGAACAGCCACGGCCTCACCAGCGCCGGCAACCCCATGGGCGGCCCCGAGGACGCGGCCCTGTTCCGCAGCCTGCGCGACCATGGCGACCTCACCGTACGGGTCGACTTTGCCTACGACGTCGACCCGGCGCTTCCGACCGACCAGGCCGAAGCGGCAATTCGCGCGCTGCCCAAGCCCGGCTCAGATGGAGACGGCATGTTCCGCTCCGATGAGATCGGCGAGACCGGCCTCGACGGCGCCGAGCTCACCGCCTTCCTCGAACATGATTATCCCGGCAAGCCGGGCTACCGCGGGCTGCAGAAGGTCCCGACCGCTCAGTTCGAGAAGTTCGCCGCGCTCGTCGCCAAATACGGTTACCGGCTGCGGCCCCACGCCGTCGGCGATGCCGCGATCGACGAGGCGCTCGACGCCTTTGAATATGCCAACAGACAGACTCCGCTCACCGGCAGGCGCTGGATGATCGACCACGCCTTCCTGCTCGGACCGCAGCATTATGCGCGGGTCAAGCGCCTCGGGCTGATCATCAACTCGCAGTACATGCACAATTACGAGCTCGGCGCGCTGATCCTGAAGGCGTGGAAGCGCCCGCTCGCCGACCGCAGCGAACCCTACCGGGAGTGGCTGCAGAACGGGATCATGCTCGCCGGCGGCTCAGACGGGCCGATCTCCTACTATGCCGAGCCTTTGCTCGAGATTTACGGCGAAGTGACGCGCGGCACCCAGTGGGGCGGCAGGCTCGGCCCCAACCAGGGCATCAGCCGCGCCGACGCGATCCGCTCGGTGACGATCAACTGCGCCTACACGACCTTCGAGGAGAAAGTGAAAGGGTCGATCGAGCCCGGCAAATATGCCGACTTCGTGGTCCTGTCCGGCGACATCCTCAACGCCCCCGCGGAGAAGATCCGGGATCTCAAGGTGCTCGCGACCGTGCTCGGCGGGCGCACCGTCTACGGCTCGCTCGAGCGGCGGTGACGGCGGTCTTGCTCGCCCCGACGGCTCCGACACGGGTTGATTAAGCTGCCTGTCACTGCCGCCGCTCGATCTTTTTTTGGGTGCCCCGGACGCGCCGGAGGGGCAGAGCAACAGTGTCCATTTCGGCCTCAACCCGTTCCAAAACAACCCTTTTCGACACCCACGTGCAACGTTGCCCTCACGCAGCGATGTTCCGTGGCGGAACACCGCAAGTAAAAAAACTATTAACAAGTCGCAAGAATCTGGTTTATCAAAAGTTAATCGCCTCCCCGAGTCGGGGGCAATTAATGGGAGGTAATTTATGCGTAAGCTTCTTTTGACCGCTGTGGGAGCGACGGCCTTGGCCTTTGCTTCGGCGGCAAGTGCGCAAACGTTTAGCGGCGCCACGACAGGCTGTTTCCAGGTTGGGGGCGCTGGCCCTTGCACGCCGACCGATAATGGTCTCGCCTTCACCAGCGGCACCTTTACCCAGACTGCGGACAGCACCGGCTTTGCTGGAATCGGCGGCCCGATCAATAATTTCGGCACCATCACGCTCACGCCGGACGGCCACCCCTACACTGGCGATCTGTTCAGCCTGATGATCAACTTCACGTCGCCGCCAGGCACCGGTAGCGGCTCGTTCACGGCCAACCTGATGGGCTCGTTGACCTCGACCGGCGTTGGCGGGCTGCAGATCAGCTTCCTCAACCCGACGGTGCAGATTGCTGACGGACTCGGCGGATTTGACATTTTGCATGTCAACGATGTGGCGTTCAGCGGCAGCTTGCCGGCCGGACAGACGTTCTTCACGCAGAACATCAGCGGTTACGTGCAGGCAGTGCCTGAGCCCGCGACCTGGGCGTTGATGCTCCTCGGCTTCGGCGGGATCGGCTTCGCGATGCGTCGCCGCACAAAGCCGGCGCTGGCACAACTCGCCTAAGCGCAAGCACAGCCTTCTAGCCAAGGGCGGCCCCCGTGCGTCGCGGGCCGCCCTTCCCTTTTGTTCTCTGCGCGTAAATCAACCACGGCGGAAGCGCCGCGGGACGATGTCGTTTTGCGCGAAGTGTCGCTTGGTTCCGCTGAAGCGGCGCCACGATGAACCAGGGAAAGGCGGCTTCCACGCGTGGGGGCCGTCTTTCTTGTCGGCGCCAGGCGCTTTACCCACGGCGCTCCGCCGATCACCGCGGCGATGGGGGAAATTGCTAAGCAAATTAAATGACAGGCCAATCCGGAACCGAAAGGTTAACGCGCGGTTAGTAAT
>Ga0207674_10006645_pt1 | contig 13585 bp, 15 predicted proteins | sample KBSCornC72_FD_184303 | JGI IMG/M metagenome (GOLD analysis project Ga0207674, IMG submission 184303) | Corn rhizosphere microbial communities from Kellogg Biological Station, Michigan, USA - KBS Corn C7-2 (SPAdes) (version 2) | ecosystem: Host-associated > Plants > Roots > Rhizosphere > Soil ... | reverse complement strand
TACCAGCATCAGTACTCTTCGATATTGCAATCGCTTCGCCATAGTTTGTTTGAGTTAAAATTCGCCATCCGCCCGCGTTCCATCGGTTCCTCGGCCGACGGCACCACGGGCGGTGGCAAAATTGTTTATTCAGCTAATTCTGTAACTATTTCGTTCATTCGTTTCTAAAGCTCGCCGTCCGCCCGCGTTCCATCGGTTCCTCAGCCGACGGCACCACGGGCGGCGGCAAAATTCTCATTCAACAAGCTCTGTCACGCCAACATTCCTGCTGGCGACTGTCACTTTTCATTCATTTCTTTTTAAAGCTCGCCTGCCGCCCGCGGCCGACGGTTCCTCATCCATCGGCACTGCGAGCGGCGGCAAAATATCTATCTGTAGAGTCCCGGCTTCACGCCATCGCGCAAACTCGGCTTTCAATGATCAGTCGCTGCTGCATATTGCGCTTCATTCGTCGTTACTAGCCTCGTGCCATCTCGAACCGGTTCTGCCAACTGCCACCTCTGTGACATCTGCGGCTGTGCCAACCCAAGGTTCAGTCTCTTGATGCTGTCCTCGAGGGACTGCACCGTCTGCATCGTTGCCAATTGCTTTCTCCACTTTTCACCCTGCTGTTCCAGCATGTTGAGCCGTTGCTCGCGCTGCTTGATCTGTTTTCCCAGTTCGTAAATTTGATTTTTTTGCCAAACATAACCCACACCCGATCCGCCAATCACAAGGCAGAGCAGAAACGCCTTCAGCGCCGGTCCAAACCGGATTGCCGCTGACCGATATTTTCGATTTCGTGCCATGAGTTCGTAATTTGTAACTGCTCTGACCAATCACCTATTACCAGTTACCGATCACCAATCACTAATCACTAATCACCGCTCACAACTTCTCAAACACCCGCAACTGCGCGCTCCGACTTCTCGGGTTCTGCGCGATTTCGGTCTCACTCGGCTGCACTGCCTTCCGAGTCACCAATTTGAGTTCAGGCGCGCGCGGCTCACGCAACTCCGGAACATCCACTCCTCCGGTGAATGTGTAATCCCGCGCCCGCGCGCGCCCGAAATCTTTCACGATTCGGTCTTCCAAAGAATGAAACGTGATGACCGCTAATCGTCCGCCGCGCTTCATAATCTTCAGCGCCCCTTCCAATCCCCGTTTCAAAGAACCAATCTCATCATTGACCGCTATGCGAACGGCCTGAAAAACTCGCGTCGCCGGATGCGCTTTCTTTCCGCGCCGCGGTGACAACCGCTCGATCAACTCTGCCAACTGGCACGTCGTCTCAAACGGTCGCGTCTCGCGATCTTTCACAATCGCTCGCGCGAACCGCCGCGCTTCCCGCTCGCCGCCGAATTCCCAAAAAATCTTCGCCAACTCTTCCGCGCTCGCCTCGTTCACCAGGCTTCGCGCGGTTAGCGTCTGCCGCCGGTCGAATCTCATGTCCAGCGGCCCTTCGGCGTTAAAACTGAATCCGCGCTCGGCAACATCGAGTTGCGGCGAACTCACACCCAGATCCAACAACACGCCGTCGCAACTTTCCGCCGGCACCCAATCCGCTAAATCCGCAAAATTGCCTTGCCGGATTTCGAAGCGCCCTTCGAACTCGGCCAGCCGCACTTTCGCCGCTTCAACTGCGACGCCATCGCGATCGCATCCAGACAACCATCCACTCGGCGAACTCGCCGCCAAAATGGCTGCCGCGTGTCCAGCCCCACCGATTGTCCCGTCCGCGATTTGCATGCCGTCGCGCGGTTTCAGCGCTTCCAGCAGCTCTGCCGTCATCACCGATTTGTGCGCGAATTCTTGTTGCACGCATTGGTCGTCAGGATTTCACCGCTTCAACCATCTCGCTTATGGTGGGGCGAGCGTCCCCGCGAGCCGCTGACAGACCGAGCAGTTTCGCAACTTCGTCGGCTCGCGGGGACGCTCGCCCCACCTCAGCCTCTTTCACCGGCGCCATTTTCCTCGTCACCACTTCAAGGTCAGCGTCGCTCAAATCGTTCCGCACCACTTTGATGTTGTCCAAAGACAACTCGCCTTGAACCGGCACCCCAGCACCGTCAGTCGCGTTGTGACCTTTGAATTGTGGAATCGCACTCCTCGTAGGCTTCGGCTTCTGAGAAACTAGCGAACTCAACTTCGAACCCCACTGACTCACCCACCCACTGCTCCGCGCCTTTCGCGCGGTTGCCACCGGCGTCTTTTCCACCGCGTTGGACTCACTAGCGTTGCCGTCAGCGAACGGAGCGCGGACTTTCTTGTCCGCAGCAGCGTCCACTTTTGCTTCCCTTCGCGATTTCTCGACGCGCGTCTTGGCCTCACTCTCCCTGGCTACATCCGCTTTCTTCTCCAACCCGAACTTCGGCATCGCTCGCGGGTCCACCGATCGGTATCGACTTTTTGAGTCTTGTATGCCGACCAAACTTTTTCCCGCCGTCAATAATCGCACCAAGCTCATAATTCTATTGTCGGAGCGCCCGATTTCTTTCGGGCCTTTACCGTTTCAATCCCGCCACTGCGGAACCTCAACGTTTTAGAAAAATCATTCCATCATCTTAAATGCTTCCTGCGCCATGATCTCGTCAGACGCCTTTACTTTCTCGAACCGCTCAGGGCTCCAGATCTCAAACCGATCCAGCAATCCCACCAACACCGCTTCTTTCGTGATGTCCGCTGCTTTCGCCATGTCATCTGGCAAACAAATCCGTCCGACCGAATCCAAGGTCACCTGCACCGACTTGCTGCCGATGAACCGTTTCAACACAACCTTGTTCGGATCGCTGTTCGGCATCGCGTCAATGTCGCGCATTAGATCGGCCATTTTGTCTGGAGGCAGCACCCGCACACAGGCGCCCTCTTTTGCTTTAGGCCAAAGGACGAGAGTGAGGTCAGTGCCCGACTTCGGTCGCCACTTGGCAGGCACCTGGACCCTTCGCTTCTCGTCGATCCCATGTCGGAACGACGAGTTGTAATAGGTCCGACCAACATTCTCATTTTGTTCCATTTATCCACCGCAGGGCCTTTACCATACCCAAGCCCCACAACGCCCCACTTTCTTACACTTTCCCCCACCACAGTCAATATAATTTCGCGAGACTTATTCAGAACTTATTCACAATCCCCGCTGTCTCTTAAAAACTGCCCTGAATAGCTCGCGTTTCGCGCACAACTCTGCTCTTTTGAGTAACTTATTCAAGCACTTTTTCACAATTTTCCCCAATTCCTGAACCGCCTGTCAGCCTGCGTCCTACAAGCTCAGTTGCCTTCCATGCCAAGATTCCATAGTTTCAAGGTTGTTAACAACGTGTTCACAACTGACTTCGACTTCGCGTTACCTCCCGAACTGATTGCGCAAACGCCTACGTCGCGCCGTGACCAATCCCGGCTTCTCGTCCTCGAACGTCAATCCTGCCGAATCGCACACCGGCAATTCCGCAACCTGCTCGATTATCTTCGTCCCGGAGATGTTCTGGTATTGAATAACTCGCGGGTAATTCCAGCGCGGCTCCGCGGAGTAAATGCTCACACCGGCGGTCAATTCGAAATTCTTCTTCTCGAAGAAGTCGAACCGAATGACTGGTGGGTAATGATGCGCCCAGGAAAGCAAGCCCGAATGGGTACGCAGATTGTAATTCGCAACCTTGACGGTGACTCAACAGACACTCGTGCGGTTGTTCTGGAAACAAATGAGGAGGGACATCGCCGAGTTCGATTTGAATCTTCACAAAATATTTTGAGCCTGCTCGATACTCTCGGCGAAGTCCCGCTTCCGCCGTACATTAATCGCTCGAACGCCAACGAACTCGAGTCCGATCGCACGCGATATCAAACCGTCTTCGCCAAAACTCCAGGCTCAGTAGCCGCGCCGACTGCCGGACTGCACTTCACTGAAAATTTGCTCAACGAAATCCGCTCACGAAACATTCACGTCTGCTTTCTCACACTCCATGTTGGCCTTGGCACATTCGCTCCCGTCAAAGTAGAAAATCCTTCTGCTCACAAGATGCATGAGGAACGATTTGACCTTCCCGAATCCACGGCCCGCACGATCAACGACGCCAAGCGTGAAAATCGCAGAGTTGTCGCCGTTGGCACAACGACTCTTCGCGTTCTGGAAAGCGTTGCCCAAATTTCCAATCACCAATCACCATCGATCACTCCCGGTCCCGGCAGCACGCACATCTTCATCTATCCACCCTACAACTTCAAAATCGTCGATGTCCTCCTCACCAATTTTCATCTCCCTCGTTCCACCCTACTCATGCTCGTCAGCGCCTTCGCTGCCCCAAATGAAATCCGCGGCCGCGATCTGATTCTGTCCACTTACTCGCAAGCCATCGAACAACGCTACCGTTTCTTCAGCTACGGTGATGCGAAGTTGATTCTGTGAACTGAACGGAGTAATTCAAACCTTTCGAATTTGGTGCTTGGATTTTCTCTGGAGCTTGGATCTTGATGTTTGGAGCTTACGTCCCGCGCCTCTCACTCCACCTCGCAAACAACCACAACAAATCCGACAAGCGATTCAAATAAATCAAAATCTCATCATTCGCCAATTGTCCGCTCTCCTTTAACGCACACACATCTCTCTCCGCTCTTCGACAAACCGTTCGCGCTACATCCAGCGCCGCGGCTGCAACATTCGCTCCCGGTGTCGCCCAGCCTTTGAAACTGATTTTCTGCGCTTCGATTTCCTTCACCAACCCCTCCAGCTTTTCAGTCATCGTCCTGGTCAGGACCGCATATCCATCCTTAATATAACGCTCAAGGTCCTGCGGCAGGGTCGCCAACTCCCCCATCAGCGCCACCAAATCCTTCTGAATTAATTCCAGGTTCTCCCGAACGAATTTCTCCGAAGCATTTGCGCGAGCCAACCCAATCGCTGCATTCAACTCATCCACCGTTCCATAAGCCAGAACGCGCGGATGACATTTCGAAACGCGCCGATTATACATCAGCCCCGTCATTCCCTGATCTCCCGTTTTGGTAACTATGCTCACGAACCTCTTTGTTCCGTACCCTTGCGATACGCACTAATTCCATCGACAATCGCCTTTGCAATCTGCTTCCGATAACCCGCATCAAAAATTTTTCTCCCTTCGCTTGGATTCGACATGAACCCCGCCTCGATCAATACCGCTGGCATCGTCGCATCACGCAGCACCGCAAATCGCGCCCGATGCAACCCGCGGTCCTCTGCACCAAGACCCTTCGTCACCGTTTTCTGCATTTGATAAGCCAGATAAACGTTTTTATCATTCGAACGATTTCCCGGATACCACCCTGCATTACTCCCCTCCCCACGCGCATTCGTCGAAGGCGCGCCGACCGGCGTCATGCAATAAACTTCCGCACCGCGCACTGTGCTTGCTGAATTTGGAGCGCTATTAAAATGCAAACTGATGAACAGATCGGCGCTACGCCTCTTCGCAATCTCTGCCCGATCGGGCAATTCGATAAACTTGTCCGAGTTCCGTGTGAGCGTCACTTTGTAACCAGCGCGCGTCAATTGTGTCGCGAGTTCCTGCGCCAGTAACAGTGTATAAGCTTTCTCCTGGCGCGAGCCCATGCGATTTCCCGAATCAATCCCTCCATGCCCGGGATCCAGGCAAATACGCGTCACCGAAGCCCCACGCCTCGACCTCGGAGGAGAAAGGATTGGATCCAACGTCGTCTGCGCGTCCAACTGCGCGATACAAGGTGTTCCATCGCGGATTGCGACTGGAAACAACAGGCGAACCCCCACGCCATTTATATCCGCGTCGTTCGAATCCACCGTAAACCGCAGTTCTGATGATTGGCGAGTAAGCTGGAATGTTTCGTCCTTCTTGAGCCAGCGCAGCTCAAAATTGTGAGCGCGCGCCCAATCATTTATCCGAACATAGCCAGGACCCGAGACACGCTGAACTGGCGGACGTCGCGGCGCTGCTTCGATGCAATACGGCTCGGCCACGATGAAGAGCATTGCGAGCAGGCAACAAACACTGGCCAATTTCATGTCTGCGAACTCTGCACGCGGTGCAATCCTATTTCAAGCCCAAGAGGTGCCTTCGCTAATTTATCACCGAAAACGGCCGGAGGGCAGCTTTCCATTCCTGGGCAAGGTTCTGGCCGCAAATCCCATAGTAGAACGTCGTGCCCAGTACGGCATGGGAAACTGCGAGAGGCAACAAGCGTCGATAGCGGAAGTAAATGAAAGTCCAAATCGGGCCCGCGATAGCGGTGACGAGAGCAGTCCATCCATCAGGCAAATGAACTAAAGAGAAACCGAGGCCGACGACGAGTACCGGCCAAAAGGGCTGATTTTTTGGAAATAGGGCAAGCAGGCGCCCAAGGAGATAGAATTGAAAGAGAGTTTGTTGAATAAGTGCCCAGCCTATGTAGCCGATGAACAGTGCCAGGATTCTCCAATCAAGAAACCGTTCCCAAACGGTTGGCCAACCGCCCGCGCGGTAAGCGATAAATCCGCCAATGAGGAAGAAAACTATAGCGGTTGGAATCGTAATCCAAAACGTCACTCTTACAGAGTCTCTAAATTGGTTTGGGGATTGCGGCGGCGGCGATGCCGCCCAGATGACGTTCTTCGTGTAGCGAGCAGTTGCTCCTATGCCGAGCAATGCGAACCCTGCCAGAGCAATGTCCGTCCACGGATTTCGACGCGGGAACAAAAGCAGAAATGCGGCGGCCAGAAACCCGAGGATCCCAAGTTCAATGCCAATCTTTTGCCGAACAGTCATGGCTGTCTTCATAACGCGAACATACTTGTGTTCGACAAACCCCAGCGCATTGAAAAATCTCAATGCTCATATTGACAAAACCAAATGATTCGGGCTTCTCAAGAATGCTTGTCACGTTTAGAGTTCCGGCCATGAAAAGGATTCTGCTGCTGTCTTTGGCACTCATTGTTGGTTGTGCGCGCCTTCCACCAAGCGCCAGCACTTCGGATAACGGAGATACCGCATTCAATCGCGTGGCAGACGAATATATCGCTGGCTATCTGGCATGGCGGCCACAAACCGGGACAAGCCTCGGCTTTCACGAATACGACGGCAAAGTGACAGATTTCAGCCGCAAATCGCTCGAGGCAGAACTGGCGAGATTGCATTGGTTCGACAAGAAGCTCGCAGATCTAAACACGAATCAATTAAGCGCCGCGGCACTATACGATTACCGGATTCTAAGGAATGCGATTAAGCGCGAAATTTTTAGTTTCGAAGAAATGGGCATTTATCAGCAGAACCCAATGACATATGCGGGCGTGTTGGACGTAAATATTTACATCAAACGCGATTTCGCTCCTTTGCCCCAACGCGTGAAATCATTGACGGCCGTCCTTCAGCAAGCACCCAATATCATGTCAGCCGCCCGAGCAAATCTGGCGAAATCACTTCCGCGGCCACAAATCGAGACCGCGATCGAAGAGGCCAACGGCGCAGCCGATTTTCTCAGCAAAGATTTGGTTGAAGCAATGAAAGACTTCCATGACGAGTCGCTCATGCAAAAGTTTCGCGCCGTGAATGGCCGCGCGATCGAGGAATTGCGCGGTTACGTCAAATATTTGAAAGAGCAAAAACTTCCGAAAGCTAATGATCAATATGCTCTTGGCCGCGAAAAATACGCCAGGCTGGTCAATTATGGCGAAATGATCACCATTTCGCCCGAAGATCTCCTCGAAATCGGCATGAAGGAACTAAAGCGAAAACAAGAAGTTTTCACCGAGGCAGCGAAACAGATCGATCCAGACAAAAAGCCAATCGAAGTCTTCAAGGCCATCCAGAAAGACCATCCGACAGAGAAAAGTTTAATTCCAGACACGGCACGTGATCTCGAAATGATCCGCCAATTCTTAATCGATCATAAGATTATCACCGTCCCCTCACCCGTCCGCGCAAAAGTCATGGAAACACCGCAGTTCTTGCGCGCGACCAGTTTCGCTTCCATGGACACACCGGGACCATTCGAAAAAAAAGCCACAGAAGCCTATTATTACGTCACGCCAACAGAAGCGGACTGGACACCGCAACAGAAGGAAGAATGGCTCACTGCCTTCAACTATTATACGACCGACATCGTTTCAATTCATGAGGCCTATCCGGGTCACTACGTGCAGTTCCTGGCGTTGAACGCGTCGCGCGCAACCAATCTCGAAAAAATCTTTAATAGCTACGCCTTTGTTGAAGGATGGGCGCACTGTGCCGAGCAAATGATGGTCGATGAAGGATTTGGTCGCGCGGATGTCGTAAAAAAGCTAAATGATATAACCAAGTTGGATGGGTTGTCCAAAGAAGCCAAAGAAAACGAGATTAAGGCGGCCAAATATCGCCTTGCCCAAACCGACGAGGCCTTGCTCAGAGTTTGCAGGCTCTGCGTTTCCATCAAAATGCATTGTCAGGGGATGACAGTGGATGAGGGCGCGAAGTTTTTTGAGGACAATTGCTATTACGAACCCAAACCGGCTCGCCAAGAAGCAATTCGCGGCACGTTCGATCCAGAATATCTGTACTATACAGTCGGCAAGCTCGAAATCCTGAAGCTTCGAGCAGATTATCAAAAGCAGGAAGGAGACAAATATTCCCTTCAAAAATTTAATGACGAAATGTTACGGCACGGTTCTCCCCCAATCCGCTTGTTGAGAGAAGTGATGCTGAAGGATGCAAATAAATGGAATGACGTCTTCTAGTTTTCCACCATTTTTCCGCTTCAGCGTTTCAACATTTCCTCCATTTCCGTCGCTTGCTCCCGAGCTAAGTTCGGGATAGTATAACGCGTCCAACTGACTTTGTGTCGCCTGCGCGCCGTATGACAAGAAAGCGAGAATCCTACGCCTTAGCTTTTACGCTGATCGAATTGCTCGTAGTCATCGCAATCATCGCAATTCTGGCGGCGATGCTCCTGCCCGCTTTGAGCCGGGCCAAGCAACGAGGGCAGCGGGCGGCTTGTCTCAACAATTTGAAACAGATTGAGACTGCCTTCGCTATTTATCTCGATGAGCACGAAGACAAGTTCCCCGACCGTCGCGATCTCAAAAATGCTCTCGGCTACAAACCCTGGAGTTCCTGGCCCCCTTCAGACCCGCGCTGCGCCTGGGCCAACATCGTCCTGAAAGGTTCCGGAACAACCGACCCGCTTTGGTCCTGTCCCGCCGCTATTGTCTCTCCGGTCGGCAATGCCGTCCAATCAATGCAAGCCATTACCAACACACCTGACGCGCCCGTGACAAGGTATTGGGCCTGGCGATTTGACCGACCCGACGACCCCGTCGGCCAGGAAGATTTCTGGGTAAAATCCGTCACCCAGGCAGTCTCGGATTTAGTCGCAGTCACCAATGATCCGGCGCTCGGAATCATCTATAGCGCTTGCGACATTGAAATGTTCGTGGACCCGTATTTTCCCAATACGATACCAACCGTCGCGCCGGAGTTGAACGGGCGAACAATTCATCCCGGTGGACGTTGCCGTGTGATGCTCGACGGACACGCGATCTATCTCAAAGATAAACGCACACCCTGGTGAAAAGCACCCGCATCCCCTACAAAGGTAGAGCGCGGTGCCCTCACCGCGCGCCGCATTTCACCCTGGGGTATAGCGTGTTCATTCCCCTCGGTCTTGAGCGTCCGGTTTACTTGATCCAGTCGCGAGGACCTTCTAGCCTATCATCTCCAATATATGGCCGAACCCGTTGCCTATTATCGCCGCCTCGATTCTCAGAAGATAATCGAGACCGTGAAAGGCCTGCAACGGCGCATCGAAAAACGGTTTCCCGGCTCCGGATTGAGCAACGTCGTAGCTGAATTGCTTAAGGTCGCCGAAGAAACCGTCACCCGCGCGAACTGGATTCAAGAACCCCATTTGCCCTTGCGTTGTGCTGCCATCGGCCTGAGCATCTCAATCATCCTGCTCATCATCTTCATGCTCGCTCACATCCATCAGATGGGCTTTGATAACTACGTCAACTTTATCCAGGCGCTTGATGCGAGTCTCGGCTCGGTGGTATTCATAGGCGCTGCAATTCTTTTCCTCGTCAGTTGGGAGAACCGAATCAAACGCGAACGCGCTCTCAACGCCATTCACGAATTGCGAGCCATGGCCCACATCGTGGATATGCATCAACTTACAAAAGATCCTGAAAGCTATTTCGTGCCCGGCGGGCCCGCAAACGTAAAGCGCTCAATGACCTCCTTCGAAATGAACAGATACCTCGATTACTGCAGCGAGGCACTGGCGCTCCTCAGCAAAATCGCCGCCCTCTACGTCCAGGGCTTTCAAGACCCCGTCTTGCTCGACGCTGTGGACGACATGGAGGATTTGACCGCAGGTTTTTCACGCAAAATCTGGCAGAAGATCACAATCCTCGAAAACCTTGGCCGCGCAATACACGGAGAACAAAAACTCGAAATCCAAAATCCGAAACTCGAAGCAAATCCAAATCCCTGAAACGCGAATTGAAGTAAGCGATGCCGATCTTTCCGTTAGCTAAGTGGTTTGGCCTTCTTCCGATTTCGAATTTTTGATTTGTTTCGAATTTCGAGTTTCGAATTTCTTTCCGCCCCAGCGTGACAGATTTCAGCCGACTTCACCCCGCCCTCCGCACTCGCCCCTTCAGAACCATCTCGCCGGGTCTTTCACCCTATTCAAACTTCGAACGTCCGGTATAGTGTAGTTGTCGGGTCCCTCGTGAAGAGTGACATTCATATTTTGATGCTTGAAGATGATGCTGCGGATGCTGAATTGACAAAATTTGCGTTACGCAAAGGGGGAGTCCATTTTTCCGTTGCTCGGGTCGAAACAAAGGATGACTATGTCAAGGAACTGCAGGAACGTCCCCCTGCCCTTATCCTCTCCGATTATTCTTTGCCGGGCTTTAACGGCCACGACGCACTCGAAATCGCCCGGGACCAGTGCCCCGAAACCCCCTTCATATTTGTAACCGGCACCATGGGAGAAGAGGTGGCTATCGAGACGCTAAAAAGTGGCGCGACCGATTATGTCCTCAAAACCCGGCTCGGCAGGCTCGTTCCCGCGGTAAATCGCGCCATACGTGAAGCCCAGGAAAGAGCAAAGCACCGCCGCGCCCAGGAGCAGCTTCGCGAATCCCACGAACGCCTCCGGCAACTTTCAGTTTACTTGCAGACAGTCCGCGAAGAAGAGCGTACCCGCATCGCGCGAGAAGTTCATGATGAACTCGGCCAGGCTTTAACCGGCTGCAAGCTCGACCTTTCATGGATCACCAGCAAATTGGGCAAGGGAAAAAACCTCAAGCCTCTCCTCGAAAAAACACGCGCCCTCACCGCCCATATCGATACCACCATTCAGATGGTCCGCCGCATTGCGACCGAATTGCGGCCCGGCATCCTCGACCATCTCGGCCTGGGCGCCGCACTTGAGTGGCAGGCGAATGAGTTTCAAACGCGCACAGGCATTAAATGCGACGTCCATGCCAACCTTGGCGACCGCAGCCTGCATCCGGATCTGAACACTGCCTTCTTCCGCATCTTCCAGGAGACGCTGACGAATATCATCCGTCACGCCGGCGCAACCCTGGTGACTGTCCACTTGAAAGAGCGCGATAGCCGAATTGTCCTCGAAGTGAAAGACAACGGGCGTGGCATTTCGAAAGAAGAAATTTCGAACACTCGCTCGATGGGATTGCTCAATATGAGAGAAAGAGCGGGATTACTGGGCGGCGATTTCAAGATTTCCGCGGGTGTCGGGGGGAAGGGAACCAAAGTAACAGTTTCCATCCCAATCGCGCACGCAAATGGACACTACGAAGAACATGAGAATTCTTTTAACGGACGATCACGCAGTGGTGCGCCACGGCTTGAAGCAGATTCTCGCGGATGAGTTCAAGCGGGCCGTCTTTGGCGAAGCGCGCAACGCCCAAGAGGCCCTCGACCTCGTCTGGAAAGAGAACTGGGACATCGCCATTCTCGACGTCACCATGCCGGGCCGAAGTGGGCTTGATGTCCTGCGCGAAATCAAGAAATCCAAACCAAGACTTCCTGTCCTCGTGCTCAGCATGCATCCCGAAAACCAATTTGCCGTTCGCGTGCTCAAGCGTGGCGCTTCGGGCTACATGACCAAAGAGAGCGCTCCAGTCGAATTAGTCGGGGCAGTCAAAAAAGTCATGGCCGGAGGAAGATATGTCAGTCCAGCGCTCGCGGAGAAACTGGCGACGTATCTCTCGTCCGACTCACAGAAGCCCGCTCAGGAGTTGCTGTCCGACAGAGAATTCCAGGTGCTGCGGCTCATCGCTTCCGGAAAAATCGTCAGCGAAATCGCTCGCGAACTTTCCCTCAGCGTCAAGACCATCAGCACCTATCGCAGCCGCGTCCTTGAAAAAATGGGCCTGAGAAACAACGCCGAATTGATGCACTACGCGATGCAGCACCAGTTGGTGGAGTAAGAATGCACTGAACCGCTAATAAGCACTCATGAAACTCTAATCTAAATTCCTGATTAGCGATTATCAGCGTAGATTAGCGGTTTAAGATTTGCGCTGGCTATTCTCCGCGATCCGCGCCTTCACCAACTTTCGCACGAGCGTCGCTGGCAATGGCTTCTCCGCCTGAAATCGGATTGTTCCTTTGCTGGTCTCGTAGTTCTCTAAATCCTTCTTATTCACTTTAACAGCCGTCGGACTCATCGGATAAAATGCGCAATGATTCGCAGTCGCTCCAAAACCGACCAGCATCCCATTCAGTCGAAAAGCCGGAATTTGATAACTAATACACTCTTCCGCCTTTGGCGCGGCCGCCCGAATCGTCTTCCTCAATTTCTGTAGCGCCGCACGCTTATCTGCAGGCAACCCATCCAGATAATCGTCTATCGTTTTGGCTCTATTCTTGGTCATAAGCCTCCTGAATTTTCTTCACGTCGATCTTGACCATTTTCATCATCGCTTGCATCACACGCTGCGCCCTTTCCCTATCCTCGTCTTGCAAATACTCAATCAATGCATCCGGAATTACCTGCCACGAAAGGCCAAACTTATCCGTCAGCCAACCACACGCATTTGGCTCGCCGCCGCCGGCGAGCAATCGCTTCCAAAAGTAATCGACCTCCTCCTGCGTTTTGCAACTGATATAAAAGGAAACGGCTGGGGTGAATTTATAATTCGGCCCGCCGTTCAAGCCCACAAATCTTTGCCCTTCCAGTTCAAATGAAACCGTCATCACCGACCCTTTTTCGCCCGGTCCGGCTTCGCCGTATCGTGTCACATCCACAATCCTCGAATTCTCAAAGATAGAAGTGTAAAAATTCGCCGCCTCTTCTGCCTCGCCATCAAACCATAAGAATGGCGTAATTTTTTGGCTGGATTTGATCATTTTCGCCGCTGAAGTTTTTGCGGATTTGCCTTTAACAGCTCGTTTAGCACTTTTGGGGTTCATACAGTTTTATCATTTCTTCAATCTTATGACGAACGGTGCCGCTCAATCAGGACACACGCCTCAATCTTTCCGTGAGTATCGTGAATTCCAAAGGGATTGAGCCCTTAAGCCCAGCAACGGTGTTGATTTGTCAAGAGTGGTTATGCAGCAACCTGGACGATATTTTGGCTTTTGGTTTTGGAGAGGAGGTCTTTGAGTTGATGATT
>Ga0207674_10006644_pt1 | contig 13587 bp, 11 predicted proteins | sample KBSCornC72_FD_184303 | JGI IMG/M metagenome (GOLD analysis project Ga0207674, IMG submission 184303) | Corn rhizosphere microbial communities from Kellogg Biological Station, Michigan, USA - KBS Corn C7-2 (SPAdes) (version 2) | ecosystem: Host-associated > Plants > Roots > Rhizosphere > Soil ... | reverse complement strand
AGGGATCTCTATCGCACCCGCAACATGAGGCTGGCCTTCAAGGACGGGTTCTACCTGGGCGGGGTCAAGGCGGGATTGATGACTCTGACCGGCGGCAAGCTGCTCGGTGGCCGGATCGCTATGCCGGAGGACGCCGAGGCGCCGCGCCAGCCGCCGAACGGCCGAGCCGCCGAGCCGTTTGTCCCCGATAATGTTCTCACCTTCAGCAAAGTCGACGCAGTCTTCAAATCAGGAAACGCGACCCGCGATACGATCCCCACGCATCTTCTCGTGGGACCCGACATCGGCCCCGAGGTGGCGGACTTCTACTCCCACGTATGTCCCGCTGGTGTATACGAGCGGTCGGGAGACGAGCTCCGCATCAACGCGCCGAACTGCATAGACTGCAAAGCCACTGACGTGCTGGGCCCGCGCTGGACCCCGCGTGAGGGCGGTAGTGGGCCCAAATACCGGGGGATGTAGGGCTGGCACTACTGCAGGACAAGCAGCCATAAGCCATAGGCCGTAAGCCTTAAAGCTGAGGGCTGACGGCTAACAGCCAACGGCGATTAGCTTACAGCTTATGGCTTACGGCTTAAGGCGCGACGGCCAATGACCAACTCCTCGTGACCACCCCTTACCGCCACACGAGACGAACCTCGCGTGCGATGGCCATTCCCGGGCCAGGGGCGCCGCCTCCGCCCGAACCGGGGATTCTCAGGCGACTCCTCTCTCCACCCGATCCGCTCCAGGTAGACGCCGGCGCGCAAGGCGAGCTTCTCGTTGCCCGGGTGCGTCTGCTCTTGATCTTGCTCCTCCTTCCGATTCCGCTCAGCAGCATTGTGTTCGGCAACAACGTCGCCGAGTCCGCGGTCGGGATCTCGACCAATCTCTCGGCTCTCCTCTTCGCGGTGGTCCTGTACCACGTCCTGGGGCGGGGCTTCTACCGGCCCTGGCTGGGCTTTGCCAGCAGCCTCATGGACGTAACGTTCGTCAGTGCCGCGCTGGGGGTCTTCCTGCTGCTGGGCGAGCCGCACACCACGGTTAACAGCCGCCCGACCTTTGAGGTGTATTTTCTTGCCATCGGGGCAACCAGTCTCCGCTACGACTCGCGAGTCTCCCTCGCCGCGGGACTCCTGGCGATCGTCGAATACACGGCATTAGTCCTCGTCGCCACCTCGCTCTGGGACCTCAACGACCCGCGGTACGCTCCGTTCCCCTACGGGCTATTCGACTGGTCCACCCAGATCTCCCGTCTCATCCTCCTCGGCGTGGCCTCGGTTCTCGCCGCGGCGATCGTCCTCCGCTCTCAGAGCCTGCGGAGGCTTTCCCGCAGCGACCGTCTTACCGGGCTTCCCAACCGGAGCTATTTCGACGAGCGGGTCACCATCGAGCTGAGCCGGGCTCGCCGCTACGGTCAGCCGCTGACCATGGCGATGATCGATGTGGATTTCTTCAAGCGGTTCAATGACACCTATGGGCATGCCGCAGGGGATGTCGCCCTGCGTATGGTGGCCCGATCGATTCTCGAGTCGATCCGCCAGAGCGATCTCATCGTCCGCTACGGTGGCGAGGAGTTCGTCGCGGTGTTCCCCGGCATGGACCCGGCCGCTGCCTTCGAGCGCGTCGAGGCGATTCGCGAGAGAATAGCCGGAGTTCCCATTCTCCTGCCTCGCAGGCTCGAGGCTCTCCACCTCACCATCAGCGCCGGAATCGCGGTGTACGGGGCCGACGGTACCAGCGCGGAAGACCTGCTCGACACGGCCGACAACCGGCTTTTCGCTGCCAAAGAATCGGGCCGAAACCGGGTTGTAGGACCCCCTCCGGGACTGATCGCCAGCGCCTGATTTTCCGCTGTCAAACTTCTCATCTGTATGATTTCTATCGCCTTGTAGGCGGCAGGAGTCCTGCAGATAGTCCACCTACCCAAGGAGGGTGGGGTGGGGAGGGCACGGTTGGGGCGGTGCGGGGCGCGAGGTGCCAATGGCAGGCGCTACGGCACGTTACGGGGCCATGCTGGGGATCGTATCGATCGCGGGCGGGCTCCGGGGAGCCTGCACCGACGATACCGCTTCCTCGTCCAGCCCGGGCCCGACTCCGGCGTTAAGCCACGCATACGGCCAGTGGACCCCAAGCCACTGGGACACCTGCTCCAAAGCGATCCACGATCGCTATTCGGTGGTGGGTCCCGACGGCAAGCTGTATCCCACCTGGCATCCTCCGATCGATCCCCAAACCGGTTGCCGGTTCGGCCACGAGCACGGCCGCGACCCAAGCGGGAGCAGTCTTTACTCCACCATTGGTCCTATCCCCTTCGGCGTCGCCAACGAGGCGCTCGATACCTGGGATCCGAATGGTCAGCGGCATGAGGACCATGTCGGCCACAAGATCGAGTGGGAGAATGGAGTCCACCTGCAGAAAATCGTGGGCAACGGCCGGGTGGATGCGGGAGTCACCTGTGACTTCCTCACCATGATCCACCAGGACACCCACTCGAAAGACGCTTTCACCAATAACCTTCACGAGCTGGCATACCACGTCCGTTGCGACGACGGGACCGAGATCCACGCGACTCTGATGGTGGCTTTCGGGGCTCCCGGCGAGTTCGTCCGCTCCTGCGACAAGAGCACTCACATCCAGGCCGGTGCCGCCACCCCGGCGAATTCTCCGATGGGCAACGGGGTGCGATTCATCCCCGACCGGAACTGCGTCGACCAGTTCATCCTGGTTCCCAACGGCCAGTTCTCCCAGTTCAGCCAGGGACTCTACGAGGACTGGGTCAGCGGCAACTACATCCGGAAGGTGGACGGCACTCAGCTCGCCTATTTCGATCCCCACTTCGCGGTGTTCGCGCCGAGCCGGTTCTTCGATGGAAATCGGAGCGATCTGACCGGCCGCTCGCTTGAGATGTGTCATGAGAAGGACTCCAACGGCCATCAGGCCCATGGCGGAGCCTGTGACGCCTCCACTTCAAATGGTCAGGTGCAGGATGTGACCTGGGACGATCCGCGTTCCCAGCTCAACGGGTTCACTCGCGAGGTGTCCTTCAACCAGACGGTGATCAACAACGCCGCAGGGCCCAAGGTCTGGTACACCGATCCCTTCGGGGGTCACGCGAGCCCATCGCCATTCCCCGGATCTGTGAAGCAGTTCCTGGCCAAGCTGGACAACACTCGACCGTTTCCGTTGGAGTCGCAGGCATTTGGGGCTGATCGGAACTACGGAGGGAATGGGGTACATGCGCCCAACTGAACACGGCGGGCGGGGCGGACAAGACGGACGGAGCGGACAACTGCACCAATTGACCGCCTTGACCGCCCCGTCCGTCCCGGTCGACTGGGAAAACCAATGACCACCCCGCGCTCCTTCTTGGCGTCCCACCCACTCACGCGCGGCACCATGCACGCCCTGAAGGTGGCAGCGGGGACGCTCTCGGCTGGTGCGGCAACGATTTCGATCCTGACCTTCGCCCGAGCGGCGGGGATCCTGGAAGACACGAAGCCTCCCAAGCCGACACATACGAACGTGGTCTGGGTCGGGATCATGCCCCAGGTGGACACTGCGCGGTCGATCGGCGACACGATTCAGCTCACTGCGACCCTCAAGGACGATCACGGCTCCCTCATCTCCGGCGCGCCATCCTGGAGCGTCGATGACCCGACGGTGGCAAGTGTCGACAGCGCGGGGACGGTGGTGGCGCTCAAAGAGGGGATCACCACAATTGTCGCCGCGGCGGGCGAAAGAGTTGCCCGTGCCCGAGTGGCCGTGCGTCCCGTGGTAGCGGCTGTGCAAATCCAGTTCGACAGCAGCTTCCGGGTTCCCGAGGGCGAGCATCGCCCGGCGGCGGCGGTGACTCTTGATGCACGCGGTCATGCGCTCGCGGGGTGGCCGGTACAGTGGTCTTCCAGCGACTCCAGCATCGCCAGGATAGACAGCGCAGGTTCGATCACCGGGGTCACCCCCGGTCGCACAATGCTCGAGGCCCGGGTCCAGGCTATCTCGGCGCGAATCGAGATCGCCGTGGTGCCGGTTGCCGCCTCTGTCGCGGTTGTAGCAGGGAAGGGCCAGCGCGCTCAGGCCGGCCGCGCTCTGGCGCAGCCGGTGATGGTACAGGTTCTCTCCCGGGGCGGGCGTCCGATGGATGGCGTTCCGGTGCGATTCGCCGCCGAGCCGGCTTCGACCGAAGAAACGGCGCTGACCGACCCAGCAGGCCGAGCCCGGTCCACCTGGACGCTGGCGGACCGGCCCGGGAGGCAGCGACTCACCGTGGTAGTCGCTGGCCTGGATAGTGTCGTCACGGTCACCGCCGAAGCCGATCCGGTTCCGGCGAATACCCGTCTGGTGCTTGCCAGTCCGCTGGGAGGTGCCCCCGCGGGAGACTCGCTCGCCAGTCCAGTGGTCGTGAGTGTGACCGATTCCACTGGTGCGCCACTCGTCGACATTCCAGTAGAATGGCTCGCGCTCGATGGCGGCAAAGCCAGCGCCATGGCCGAACGAACCGACTCACTCGGTCACACTCGCGCGACGTGGAAGCTGGGATCGAAGGCGGGGAGTCAGCGGCTACGAGTTCAGGTTGGAGACTCCCGCGAAATTCCCGCGCTCATGATCAAGAGCAAGGCTGAGCCGGGCCGTCCCTACTCGCTTTCTCTGGTAAGTGGTGCCGGTCAGTCCGGCGGAGTAAGCAGCGCGCTCAAGGCGCCGATCGCGGTTAGGGTTTCTGACCGCTTCGGCAACCGGATCTCGGGCGCCTCAGCCGTGCTGCGGCCGGAATCGGGAAGTGTGGGAGACAGCACCGTGACTACCGATTCCGCCGGAATCGCGTATGGGCGCTGGACCCTCGGCAGCTCGGCAGGGACGCAGCGCCTCGTGGTGCTCGCGCCGCCGATCGAGCAGCAGCTGGTCGTCACCGCCAAGGGCCTTCCCCGGAGCCCCGCGAGTCTCGGCTTCGCCAGTCCTCCCGCGCAGGGCTCGGTAGGTCGATCGCTCCCGCAGCCGCTAAAGGTCGTCCTCAAGGATACCTACGGGAATCCGATCGCGAATCGTACCGTCACCTTCGTGCCCCTGGGTGGCAAGGTCAGTCCCGCGCGCGTGGTGACCGATGCACATGGCGTGGCCGCCACCAAGTGGACTTTGGGAGAGAAGCCGGGCGTTCAGACCCTCGCCGCCGCGGTGAAAAACAGCGAGGTGAAGGCCAAGCTGACCGTGAAAGCGGTCAAGCCTCCCCCAACACCTTGATGATGACCCGTTTGCGCCGCTGACCGTCCCATTCGCCGTAGAACACCCGCTGCCAGGGTCCCAGGTCGAGTTTTCCGGCCGTGATCGGCACGATCACCTCGTGCCCTACCGTCAGGCTCCTCAGGTGTGCGGCCGCGTTATCCTCCCCCGTCTCATTGTGCCGGTAGCGTTTGGGATCCCACGGTGCGACGGTGTGCTCCAGCCAATGCAGGATGTCGTGCCACAGTCCTGACTCGTGGTCGTTGACGAACACCGACGCGCTGATGTGCATGGCCGAGACGAGGACCATGCCTTCCCTAACCCCGCTCTTCCCAACCTGTTCTGCGACTTCGTCCGTGATGTCGATGATCTCCTGCCGCTGCCTGGTCTGGAACCAGAGGTAATGGGTATGAAACATCGTGGAGATCCTCTCGAGTCAAAGAGTTAGCTCAAGTTGCCGAGTCCCCGAGGGTTCTGTTTCGGGAGGCGTCATGTAGATTGATCAAGAGGGTGCCGATTCGGTGCCTGTTGAGCCCCAGCAAGTATCGCAGGACTGTATGCGCCGGACCGTCATCACCTCATGACTACCGAAGCCGCCTGCCGCAACTGCGGCCGGCCAATAACCCCGAATGCCCGGTTCTGCCAGCACTGTGGCATAGACGTCTCGCAGGGGGCGGTGGCCACCGGCTTCGCCTCGTCCGCGGTAATCCCCAAGTCAATCCAGGATGCGCTGCTCGAGCGACTCAAGGCCGAGACCTTGGGTGACTACGAGATTCTGATAGAGGTGGGCCGTGGCGGTATGGCGACGGTCTATCTGGCGCACGATATCGCCCTCGATCGCAAAGTCGCCATCAAGGTGATGTCCTCGGCCATCGTGGACGAGGGCATGGCAGAGCGCTTCCGGCGCGAGGCCAGAACGGCCGCGGCGCTCAACCATCCGCACATCATTCCGATCTACGCGGTGCGAGATCGCTACCCGCTCCTGTTCTTCGCGATGAAGTTTATCGCGGGGCAGTCGCTGGACCCCATCCTCAAGATCGCCGGCGGTCTCCCAGTGCCGATGGTTCAGACCATCCTGTCTCAGGCGGGCAGTGCCTTGGGTTACGCTCACCGCCGCGGCGTCATTCATCGCGACGTGAAGCCCGCCAACGTCATGATCGACGACGAAGGCTGGGTGGTGGTGACGGATTTCGGTATTGCCAAGGTGTCTTCCGCGACCGGCCTCACGGTGACCGGCGTAACCGTCGGCACACCGGCCTACATGAGCCCGGAGCAGTGTCTGGGTAAGGAAGTGACCGGCGCATCGGACCAGTACTCGCTCGGCATTGTCGCTTATGAGATGTTGACCGGCGCTCCGCCATTCAGCGCCGACTCCGCGATGGCAGTGATGTTCGCCCAGTTCCAGGAGACCCCCAAGCCGATACTGGATTCGCGTCCCGATTGCCCGCCAAGGCTCGCGGAAGTCGTGATGCGCATGTTGGAGAAGGAACCCGAAAAGCGGTGGCCTACGATCGATGACGCGGTCGCCGCCATAGGGGCATCTCCGCTGCCGCACGACGACCCGACGCGGAAGCAGCTCATCGCGATGGCGGTGAGCAGCGAGAACGCCCGGCTCACCAAGCGGATCAGCACGCCGACCAGCCCGGCGCCGGCGGTCCGTCGTTCCGGACGCGCCACGGTGCCCGGCGAGGTTCTGGCGGACGCGCAGACGCCGGTTGCCCCAGGTCCGCTCGGCGAGACGATTCAGAATCCGTTGATGGCCCAGCCGGCACCGCCGGTCCACCTACCGAGCCGTACTCCTCGCCGGTCGTCCCGGCTTCCTTGGATTGCGGCCGCGGCCGTGCTCGTAGGAGTAGTGACCTTCGGGGTGGCGCGGCGCAACGGGACCAGGGAAGACTCGATGTCTCCGCCGGTTGCACCGGCGGAATCAACCCCCGCAACGGATTCGGCAACCACGGTTTCTCCTCCCAAGGCAGTGGACCGGGTGACGCTGGCGCTGTCCCGTTCCTCGTTCCAGGTCGGTGAGAACCTGAAGCTCTCGGCGGTGGCCGAAGCGGCGAATGGTACTCCGCTCTCCGACCGGCGGATCGAATGGTCGAGCTCCGCACCCGGTGTCGCCAGGGTAACCGCAGACGGAACTCTGCAAGCCTTGCGGCCGGGGAAGGCGACCATCATCGCAACGGTGGATGGACGGAGCGCGACAGTCAGGATCGAAGTCGTCCCTCCCGTCGGGCAGGTCACCTCGGCCCGCATGGCAATCGGGGCGATGTCGGTCGTCCCCGACGCCGCTCCGCTCGCAGTCGGTAGCACGATGATGCTCTCCGCCGTTCTGCGGGACGGAAGCGGGAAGCGCCTCGAGGATCGCACCATCACCTGGACTTCCAGCTCTTCAGCGGTTTCGGTGTTCCCCAACGGTCAAATCCTGGCGGTGACATCGGGAACCGCGGTGGTGACAGCGAGCAGTGAGGGAAAATCGGCCAGTGCCACCATCACGGTGAGCCCGCTGCCGGTTGCCGCGCTGAGCCTGACAGGCGTACCGAGTGATCTCAATGTGGGAGACAGCGTCCGATTGAACGCCGCCGCGCACGACGCGAAGGGCGGTGTGCTGGCCAACCGGCAAACGACTTGGGAATCGAGCGATCCCAACGTTGCGACGGTTTCGGGCGGACTGGTGATCGCACGCAGTCCCGGGACCGCAACGATCTCCGCTGCGAGCGAGGGGAAGTCAACTACGGCGAAGATCCGGGTGACCGGTCCGCCCCCGGTGGATCCTGCGGTGGAGAAGGCCCGCGCGGTTGACCAGGTGGGGAAGGGCATCGCCGCGTTCGTTGCGGCTCTCAACAGCCGGGACATGACACGGCTTCGTCAGGCGTATCCCGGAATGACTCCTGCGGAAGAGAGCGACTGGAGCAAGCTGCTCAACGAAAAGAGTCTTACCAAGTTCGAGGCCGTTCTCGAGGACGCACAGGCCCCAACCATCGAAGCGACCTCGGCCGAGGAGCAGTTCCAGCTCCGCATGGCACTCACTTATTCAGGGCTTCCCACTGAGACCCAGCGGATTCGCTATCAGGGCATCTTCCGCCCGGACGGCGGGACCTGGAAGTTGATGAGGCTCATCCAGCGCTAGCCCAAACGGAAGGTCCGGCTATGACCGGGCGGGATCACTGGGAGAAGGTCTACCGCACCAGATCAGCAACTGCAGTCAGCTGGTATCAGGCCGAGGCCGCGGTCTCGCTTGAGCTGATTCGTCGTGTCGCCGGTGATCCCGAAACTTCAATCCTCGATGTAGGTGGCGGAGCCTCAACCCTGGTTGATGGTCTGCTCGATGCGGGCTATCGGCGCTTGTCGGTCCTGGACATTGCTCCGACCGCGCTTGCGGTGGCACAGCGCCGGCTCGGCGACCGCTCGTCGCTCGTCGAGTGGATCGCTGACGATGTCCTGACCCATCCCTTCCCAGCGGGACGCTTCGCGGTCTGGCACGATCGTGCCGTCTTTCACTTCCTCACCGATGCGAAAGATCGCGCGGCCTACGTGGCCCAGACACGTCATGCGGTTACTCCGGACGGTCATGTCATCGTCGCGAGTTTCGCCCCTGAAGGACCCGAGCGATGCAGCGGCCTGGAAGTGATGCGGTACTCGCCAGAAGCCATGCATGCGGAATTCGGCAGCGGTTTCCGATTGCTCGATAGCGTGCGCGAGGATCATCATACGCCAGCCGGCGCGACGCAGGCATTCCTCTACTGTCTGTGCCGGGTCGAGGCACCCGGGCTTCAATCCGTTTGACAAGCCACCCTGCGGGCCTACATTGACTCGGGCCCCTCCCAGGAACCTGCATGCGAAGCCCCGTCGTACTGCGCCTCGTTGGCGCCATACTGATCACTGGCCTGATCGGTTCGGCGTGCAGCGATGACTGCCCCAACTGCCCCGGTTCACCTGCTACCGTGACGATTTCACCCGGCAACAGCTCGGTGCTTCTCGACCGGGAACTGCAACTGGTTGCACTGGTCTACGACAAAGACGGGAACCTGCTGAACGGGCACACGGTGACCTGGTCATCGAGCGATGACAACGTGGCCACGGTGGATGCGGACGGGAAAGTCGAAGGTGTTGCGGTTGGAACGGCGACGATAACGGCCAACGTGGCGGGTCAGGACGGGGACGGCACGGTGCAGGTAGTGACGACCTCAACACTTTCCGGGCAGGTCCAGCCGATTCTGTCCAGCTCCTGTGCCCTGGCGTTCTGTCACGTAACCCCTGGTCCACCCCCAACGATGACGAGCGCAGCGGTGACCTACGCCTCACTCGTCACCAGCGGTAACTACCTCGTCCCCGGCGACACGACGACCGGTCTTCTGCTTCAGCGCCTGCATGGGGTTCCGACTCCGATGCCGCCGGACGCTCCCCTTGTTCAGCTGCAGCCGGGGAACTACGACCTCATCGCCTTGTGGATCCAGGAGGGCGCGCTCAACAACTGATACCTAGAAGGTCCGTTCAATCCCTATCGTACCAGCCCAATCGGCTCGCATCCCGCCGTTGTTGAGGGGCACCAGCGCGTTGGTGACGAGGATCAGCTGATTCCCAATCAGAAACTTGAATCCCAACGAGCCATCGATCAGATCGTCCTTTCGGTCCGGGATATTGGTGGGCTCCACGTGCCGGAGGTACGGTGTCGTGAAGGTCACGGTACCCGGCAGGACCAGTGGATTGGTCCCCACCTGCCACTGGGTGATGACGTCCACCGCGAGCGTAGCCCATGGGGCCATGAGCTGGTCGAACCCGGCCGTAGCAAGGAACGCGTCGGTCAGCGACGCGCCTGATCGCCAAAGGTAGCCGACGTTGAGGTGAGGAGAAAAATCGCCGTACCTGGCGGAGACGATGCCCAGCCCACGCACGGCGTATTCGCCGGACCCTTGGAAATCCTCCTCGTTGCCGGTGGGGATCCGGACATCGGCCAGCAGACCGAAGGCACCCCGGTCGCTGCCACCAAGATTCACCTTGAGGCGCGCACCCACGTCACCAATGCCGGTCGCCGTGCCGTCGATGGATGAACCGGCGTTGAGCGAGGGATTGGTCGACGTGCCGAAGAAATGCGGGGTCGGGTTGGTGAAAGGTGTCACATGGGCTATGCTGCCGCCGCTCAGATCGGAACGGGTCAGGGGTAACTCCACCCCGAAGTCGATGCGATCGGTAAGGCCGTAGGTGATGAACAGCAGTGCCGTCTGGATGTTAAGGTTGATCGAAGTGTTGACCGCGATGATATCGTTCTCAAACGAGGGACTCCCGAGCGCGCTGTCTTGTGGGAACGCAGGACCCCGCCCCGTATTCTGGTGAGTGAAGTTGAAGACCACGTTGTCCAGTGGTACCCCACGCACCGAGTTAAAATCAATGGCCGTCAGGTTAACCCCGAGCAACACTCGCCCCTTGCCCAGGGTCTGCACTCTTTCACCGAAGATGGGCCCGGCGGAACGAGTCTCCTGAACCGGCCTCCCTCCCTCGAATCGGAAAGTCACGGCACTGGTGGCCGTGCTGACCGGGACGCTCGATACTGCTGCCGCGATCGCGCCGGAGAGGAATCCGATCAAATTATCGGTTCCTTGGACGGTCGAGCCGATGTAGTGGCTGCCGTGGCCGGTGGCCGCGTTGACGTTGGAGTTGAGGCAGAGCGGCTCGCCGCAATCCCCGAACTGGAAAAGCTCGGGAATCAGGTCACGGAGACCACCGCCGCTGCTATTGCTTTGGGCGTGGAGCGGGAAGGACGCCAGCCCGCCGACAAGGAGGGCGGTGACGAATCGCGAGACTGACACTGGGGCTCCTGCGGCTCGGGACGCGGCGTCTATCATATGGGCGCCGGGTTCGAGGCGCAACACGGTCTAGCGCAGTAACTCCTCCAGTCGAGTCGAGAGGTCGGTCCTTTCGTCCCGGTATTTGACGATGACCGGCGCGTAGAGCTGCAGGCCCTGCCGCAATCCCGCGCCCGACAGCAGCGCACGGCTGCCCGGCACAACGACCGCCCCTGCCGGGACTTCGAGCGGCCGGTCTCCCTCTCGGCGATAGATGCGGTCGCGCACCAGGTCGTAGAGGAGCATCGAGGCGGTGAGGATGGTGCCGGCGCCGAGCACCGCCCCTTCGCGAACGATGGTGCCTTCGTAGACGCCGCAGCTGCCACCCACCATGACGTCGTCTTCGATGATCACCGGCAGTGCGCCGACCGGCTCCAATACTCCTCCCAGCTGCGCTGCCGCCGAGAGATGGACCCGCTTTCCCACTTGAGCGCAGGAGCCGACCAGGGCGTGGGAGTCAATCATGGTCCCTTCATCCACGTACGCTCCGACGTTCACGTACATGGGTGGCATGCAGACCACGCCGCGGCCCAGGTGACACCCGTCGCGAATGGCTGAACCACCAGGTACTACCCTCACGCCCGCGTCCACGGTCAGCCGCTGAACAGGGTAGGTGTCCTTGTCAAAGAACGCGATTGGACCGTCTGAGGCCACGGGTACAACCTTCCCCAGCCGGAAACCGAGGAGAATCCCCGCCTTGACCCATTGATTGACCCGCCAGTTACCTTGCGCATCGCGTTCCGCCGCGCGAATAGTGCCGGCGTTGAGGCCCGCTTTCAGCCGGTCGAAGGCGTTACGCGCGGCCGCCTCTTCCCCGGCGGCCCCCCCCTGGGCAAACCGCTCGATGATGTTCTGGAGATCGGTGAAGTGATCAGGCTTCATGGCCCGGCAGGTTCACGCCGGCTGCCTTCAGCGCCTGCAGGAGCGGGCCTCGACGAGACTCCGAAAGCGGCACCAGTGGGAGCCGCAGCACATCCTTGATCAGACCCATCGCGGCGAGTGCGGCCTTCACCGGGGCGGGATTGGTTTCCAGAAAGTTGGCCTCGAGCAGGGGCAGGACCCGGTAGAGGAGCTGGCGAGCCTCCTCGAGGTTTCCCTGCCCGACCATGTGCACCATTGCCCGCATGTGATGGGGAATCTCGTTCGATGCCACCGAAATGAGCCCATCTCCTCCGGCGGCCATGATGGCGAGCGTCATCCAGTCTTCGCCGGAGAGGACCGCGAAACCTTCCAAACGTCCCGCGAGAATGTGCTGGACCTGAGCCAGGTCTCCACTCGATTCCTTGATCCCTGCCACGTTCCCGTGCTGGGCCAGTCGGAGAGCAGTCTCCGGCTTGAGATTCACCGCCGTCCGGCCCGGGACATTGTAGAGACAGATGGGTACCGCCGAGGCGTCGGCGACGGCGACGAAATGCCGGTAGAGCCCCTCCGGCGTCGGCTTGTTGTAGTACGGGGTCGCGACCAGCAGCCACTGCACGCCCAGGCCGCTCATCCGGCGGGCTTCTTCGACCGCTTGACGGGTGTCGTTGTGGGAGGCGCCCGCCATGACGGGAACGCGGCCCTTGGCGGTCTCCACCACGAGAGCGACGACCCGCTGCCGTTCCGCGGCGGAGAGCGTCTGCGCTTCGCCGGTACTGCCGCACGGCACCAGGAAGTCGATCCCGCTCTCGATCTGCCACTCCACCAGACCGCGCAACGCGGGTTCGTCCACTGCACCGTTCGCAGTGAACGGTGTCACCAGGGCGGTCCCACACCCGGCGAGTCCGCTCATCGTTTCCCTCCAAAGAGCATTTCGTCGAAGGTGTATACCCCCTTGCGTCCCTGCAGCCATTCCGCCGCCAACAGAGCTCCCGCGGCAAAGCTCTGACGGCTCCGGGCCGTGTGCTCGAGCCGAATGACCTCGAAGGTAGAATCATAGGCCACTAGATGGATACCCGGCGAGAATCCCGCGCGCACCGAGCTGATCGGAAAGGACCGGTCAGGATCCGCGCCGCTCACCGCGGCCTGCAGCTGCAGCGCCGTTCCTGATGGAGCATCCCGCTTGGCGGCGTGATGCTGCTCCAGGATGAACCCGTCGAAATCGCGGCCTCGGAACTGTCGGGCGAGATCAGCCGCTGTTTTGAGAAAGAGATGGGCGCCCACCGAGAAGTTCGGGCTGTGCAGCAACGCCCCGCCGTTCTCATTCACCTCGCGCTCGATGGCGGGAAGGCTGGATGACCAACCGGTCGTACCGCTTACCGTGGGCAGGCCAAGCCTCGCCATCCGCATCAGATTCCCCGGCGCCGCTTCCGGGCTGGTGAACTCCAGCGCTACTTCCGCGCCGCCCAGTCGGTCTCCCGTGAGCGCCGCACCCTCAGGATTCTCCGCACCTCGAACGATGGTGCAGACCTCGTGTCCCCGCTCGATAGCGAGCGCCGCGAGCGCGTGGCCCATCTTGCCGTAGCCGATCAGTGCGAGACGCATTGGTCACGGTCGAGAGTCTGGAGTCGAGAGTCGGGAGTCTGGAGTCGAGAGTCTGGAGTCTAGAGTCCCAGTACCTTCGCTGAGAAGCAGA
>Ga0207674_10006641_pt1 | contig 13589 bp, 19 predicted proteins | sample KBSCornC72_FD_184303 | JGI IMG/M metagenome (GOLD analysis project Ga0207674, IMG submission 184303) | Corn rhizosphere microbial communities from Kellogg Biological Station, Michigan, USA - KBS Corn C7-2 (SPAdes) (version 2) | ecosystem: Host-associated > Plants > Roots > Rhizosphere > Soil ... | reverse complement strand
GGCCAACGCAAAGGCCGTGCCGATCAAACGACGTTGACCTGTTGAATGCTTGTCCAATGCGGAGCGCCTTGGCGTGCAGTCCGTCCGATCCTCCGCAGCTCGTCAGAGAGATTGCACAAGGCAAGGCCCGTTGCCGATGCATTGCACGTATGGAAACAACTGGGTGGAGGATCAGATCTGTCCAATCAGCGTGGGCAGAGGCACCCGAGGCAACTGGCTGTTCGCGGGTTCACCGTGCGCGGATCGGCACGGCGGCCGCAGCGATGGACTTGATCCGGTCGACAAGTCGCCCAAGCTCAATCAGCTCGATCCGTACGCGTACTTGAAGGACGTCCTGCTTGTGCCTGCCACGCACAAGGTGTCGCTTGTCGGCGAACTGCTGCCGCATCGCCGCCAGCCCGGGGCATCCGCTGCCTGACAGTCGTACGTGTGCGGCCAGCGTCAGGCGCAGAGGGTCGCGATGTTCCGCGAAGTACTGAGCCTCCTAAAGGAACCCACCTCAGGCACGATCGCTTGTGGGATCCCAAAAAACCCAAACGCCGACGTATGTTGGCGCATCTGCCGACCGGCTCCGGAAGCGAAACCCCGGCCAGCGTGGAAAAACGGTTTGCCTGGCCAAGCGAGATCGAGCGGCAAGGCCATCGTGCTGACCCAAGCGCAGTTCGGCGTGCTGGTTACGACGCGATTTACCGAACAAGCGCCCCCCTAAACCATGAGCTTCTCAAATCTGAACATGTCCCACCTCCCGGGGAGACCTGCAGGCTGGGGATGCTCGGGATCGGGATGGCGCCGGTTGTAAAACTCTACGATTTTGAATCCGCATTTGTTCACGTAGAAGTGGATATTGCGTTTCTCAAAATACGGCGTGTGCGTTTCCCAGACTTTCGTCTCAGGATAACGAGCCTCGATGACCTTCCAGGCCTGGAGTCCGACGCCACGGCCGTGAGTGCCGGTCGACACAAAAAAGAGGTCCAGCGAGTTGTACTGGGTGGCCTCGTCAATTCTCAGTACTACACCACCGACCCGGGCTCCATTCATCAAGATGTGACAGGTGACGGCACCCGTCGCGCCAAACGATTTCTCCATGTCCTCATCCGAGGGGATGAGCTCGTCCGGGCTGGTGCCCAGGGCTTCGACCATGCCTGCAGCAAATGCTTTCTGCAGCTCCCGTTTGAATCCCCGCAGATCCTCCTTGCGAGCAATCTCGAGTGTCAGGCAGATCTCCTGCCAATTTTTCTTCACGACTTCTGCTCCTGTGCCACTCGCCGCAAGGCAATAGTGATAGAGGTCTCATTCATAGTGGTTTGAAGCCACTTCGCCGAGCGCCATCACGCAGGGGATTTTTTGACTTGCGAGATTGTTTCATCCGCCGTCATCGATGCACGATCGCGTCAGCGACCACGGCGCCCCCCGTTGGGCACACAGCGGAGCACCTGATCGTGGCGTCCGGCAACGCAAAGCTCACAACCAGTTCGCGGCAGATTGGCGATGGACAAGCTGCGTCCCACCTCACCGCACTCCCGGGCCGCGCTACATGAAACCCATAGTCCGAAAACAAGCTGGCTCTTCTGCGCGCAGGCTAGGCCGATCGGGAAAGAATCTTGGTGCGCGGTGTGCAGATACCCCAGCAACGGAGGCCTCGATCATCCGCGTGCGGCACCATGACCTTTTCGCAGCCACGCAGCGTCTCCCTTGCCGCTGGCAAGGCGTGGCGCATATCGGCTCGTCGCGTTGCGGCCCCGTCAAAGCGTGGACAAGCCCCGTCCAAAGATGTCAAGCGCCTTGAACAACAGCGATCGCGGAATCGTGAGCGACGGCATCACGCGCATCACATTGCCATAGCGCCCGCATGGCACCATCATCACGCCGTGGCTCAGAACATAGCCCATCAGCTCGCCAATCTTCTCGTGGCTCAGGGGCTCCTTGGTCGCCCGATCCTGCACCAACTCGATACCGATCATGAGCCCCAAGCCGCGGACTTCGCCGATGAACGGACTGTTGAGGCCTTGGATGTACTCCTTTGCCTCCTGACCAAGCGAGCGAGCGCGATCCAGCAGACCCAGCGAAGGATCCTGCAACAGACTGATGTTGGTGAGCGCAACGGCGGCGGAGACCGAATTGGCTGCGAAGGTATTCGGTACTGATCCGTCCGGAATCTTTGCCGCTAGGTCTGAGCGCATCACGAGTCCTGCCATAGGGACATCGCCCCCGATGCCCTTGCCGAAGGTGAGCATGTCCGGCTTCACGCCAGAGTGCTCCACCGCCCACATCTTGCCGGTCCGACCTGCGCCGGCTTGCACCTCGTCAACAATTAGCAGCGCGCCACTGCGATCACAGGCCTTGCGCAATATTTGCAGGAACTCCGGCGCGGGCGGCACGTATCCGCCTTCGCCCTGCACAGGTTCGACAATCACAGCTGCAACATCGTCGGCGGCCGTGTATGGCGTATTCAGAAGATAGTCGACGTACTCACCTGCGATCTGTTCGGCACTTTTTTGATTGGTGTCGAATGGAAACCGATAAGCATAAGGATAGGGCGCGTGAATTACGCCGCCCATGAAGGGAGCGTAGCCCTTGCGATAGGCTGTACCGGTAGTCAGCGCCACGGAGGCGTTCCACACACCGTGATAGCCCCCATGAAAAGCGATGATCTGGTGCCGTCCCGTGACGCGCTTGGCAAACTTCACTGCTGCTTCGAGCGCGTCGCTGCCGCCCTGCGTGAAGAACGTGATGCAATCGCCTCGCAGTCCTTCCGGCATGATCTCAGAGATCTTGGTCGCCAACTCCGTGCGCTTCGTGCTATTCACCTCCATGGCATGCATCAGCACTTCGGATTGCTCGCGCATGGCTGCGACCACCTTGGGATGGCAACGTCCCACACTGCTTACACCAACGCCAGCCGACAGGTCGATGAACGTATTGCCGTCGGGGTCCTTGAAAGTCACGCCGAAAGCGCGATCGATCACCACGGGTGCTCGACCGGCACCGCGCGCCATGGATTCGGTACGTGCCGACTGGGCCAGCGCATCAGCCGACTTCGGGCCAGGGAACTCGGCTGACACCATTTTCGGTGCGTCGGGGAAATTGAGGGCTTCCAGATCGGTCTCGGTCATAGTCATAGCTTTTCGGTCGGATTCGGGGTTGAGCAATCGCCGCATCGCTGCGACGGACAAGGACGGAGCGGACAGCTTCGTGAGGTGGCTAGGCCGCGAGGCGGCGGCTCTGCATTCATGAAATACGGTCCGACAACGCTTGGTCCAACCGATGTTGGCCGAGATCACCTCGGCTCGGTAGCCCGAATCGGCAATGCACGCCGGGCGGTCGTCATGCGGAGATGCCCCGCTGCCGCCCCAACTGCCAAGTCACCGATTGGCCACGGCTGACGGCGGAGACCTGTTGACCCAGGTGCTGTTCAATCACAGGTCGCCAAGGCAGCAGGGCGAAACCCACCCCGTCATCGAGCATGGCGAAGCGACCACTGGCAAGCTGAATACTTCGGCGATAGGTGCCGCTGGCCCGCTCGCCGTCCTTCAGTCTCCGGTAGCTCCGGCCGGTCTGATCCTGCAAGGATTTGGCAGCTACCGCCAATTCCCGATCCCGCAAGGTCGACAGCAGGTCACGTGCGAGCGCGAAACGCCGACCTCGACGTTCGGCCAGGCCCTGTTCGATCAGGAACTCCGCGCGGCTGCGCATTGCATCGTGTACCTGGGTACCGAAGCCTTGCGCTACCAAGCCGCGGCCCCCATCGATCAATTGCCTGTCCAGCCAGGTGGCGCCGATGGCGCGTACCTGCTGATCGATGCGCAGGTGGGAGTGCAACTCGATGGTCGGTCCTGCAGCTTTCTGCGCATCGTGTTGTCGCGCTTTCACCGTCAGATCCGACGGCACCTTCCAGACGCCATCGGCCACACGCTCCACGACGCCCGCACGGCGCAACGCCTCAAGTCGGCGCACGTGGACATCCACGGCAGATCGAGGATCCGGATCGTTGGCCAGCTCGAGATGGGCCAAATGCTCGGCGGTCCTGTAGACGCCATCTCTCGAGACCGCCGCGATGTTGCGGTCCACCGCCCGCTCCTGCGCCGGCGGGCTCGCCTCCACAATCCCGCCCATCGGAAGCGCCGACAAGTCGGCGCCGACCGGCAGCTTCAGGTAGTGCGCCCGTCCGTCGACGCCATCGACCACCAGATAGCCTCGCCCGTGCAGTTCGTCGGCCAAGCCCTTGCCTGTGATGCGCCCGACGATGGACATTGTCGGGCTCGCCTCAATCACCAGCTCGCGCTTGTCGCCCTTCATTGCCCGGTGCATCGCGCGCAGGATGTCTCCGCGCGCGCCCATCGCTGACAGCGATCGCTCCACGCCCGGCGCCAACCGCCAGTGGTTCGCGTCGAGCCGCTCGGCCAGCCCCATGGCTTCGAGCCGCTGCAGCCGGGCACGCAGCAGGGTCTGGCGCTGCCGCAGGTTCGCGGTCTTCTCTGGCGCCTGGGTCAGGTCCACCACATCGGCCGCCGCTTGCCGCAACAGCGTCCGGTCGAGGCTAGTCAGCCGCTCCTGCTCTACCTCTCGCTGCAGCCCTTGCCGGATCTCCAGCTCGGTACGGGGCCCGAGCCACTCGGTCGCGATCTCGCTGGCACGCAACCGCATGCCGTGGGCCATGTAGTCCGGGGCGATGACCAGGTCCCGGCTCGCCCTCCCCTCGCCGACCTTGCCGCGCAACACGACGTGGGTGTGCGGGTTGTCCGTGTCCCAATGATCGACCGCGACCCAGTCCAGCCGCGTCTCCAGATCCACCTCCATGCGCCGCATCAGCTCGCGCGTGTAGCCGCGCAGGTCTTCCAGCTGCTCGGCGTCTTCGACTGAAACGATAAGACGGAACTGGTGCCTGTCGCCTCGGCCTCGTTCCTCGAAGGCCTTGAGATTCGCCTCGTCCGTGGCCGCACCGTAGGCTTGGCCGCGCTGCCCATCGCGCGTGACACCGTCGCGCTCGATGTAACGCAGGTGCGCGGCGACCGAACTGGCGCCCGCTTTCTTGAGGACCACGAAGCGGGACTTGATGACCACGCGCCGGGCGTTCGCCGGGAGCCGGTGGCCAGCCATGCCGGCAGCCACGCGGCCGCGGCCGAAGATAGATGCTGGCCGCCCAATACGTACACCTGAAGCATTGGCGCCGGCCTTCGAGGCCGCCTTCAGGACATGCGAGACGAAGCGCTGCGAACGTGGCCCGGCGCGCGACCTCGGCGCCGCCGGCCTGACGCGAAAACGCTCGCCATCCTGCGTGTCTTTACGCGAGGCCATGGCGCAAGCTCCAGCGCAACACAACACAAAGCAACGCAGACGGCACGCAGGCATGCTTGGCGGCGAACCGCGTTGCATGCATGCGCGGCACAGGCACTGCAAGGTGCCGTGCCGCGCCAAACCCACGTGCAAACTGGATCGGCAGGCGAAGGCGTGCCGCCCCTTTTATCTTGCCCTCCGTCTCCGCCTCCCGCATCCGCTCCCGGCTCCGACCCACCGCCAGCCGCGCACGAGGTGCGCAACGCTGCCCGAAGGGCAGCGGCGGTGCAGCTGGCGCTGCACGCTGGCGGCAGGATGTCTGTACGGCAGAATGCAGCCCGAGCGCCAGCGCGGCGGCCGTTCGGAAGCACGGGCTACGCAGGGCCAGGCACGGCTGTGGCGCATGTTCAGTGCAGGGGCCGTGCACGCACCAACGCAATGCGATCTCCGCCTGGAGGCGAGACGGAAGAACACTCACCGCGTGTTCCAAGTGCACAGTGCGTGCGCGCTGCCGATCACCGCAGACGCATGGACAGGACCGAAGTAGCGACTGTCAAACGACGCAGGATGGGCATTGCTGAGCAAGAACAGTTCGCCCTCCGCGAGCGTCCTGCACTGCGTCCAAGTTGGCATGGGGCGATGCGTGCCGTCCTGCGCCAGCACCGCCGCCACGGCTGCGCCGTCGATGCGCACGACGCTTCCTCGCACACATATCGATTGCGGCGCCACGGCACCGATCCGCTTGAGCAAGGGAACGCCCTCCGGCAGGTAGCCCCGCTGCGCCGCGAGAGCAGCCGCATCAGCCGGAAGCCGTATCAGCACGATGCTGCCAACGTGCGGCGACTCAGGCGGCTCGATGCGATACCAGCCACGCGCCACGCTGTCGCTCGGGTTGTAGACCAGGCGCACCGGAACCTGCACCATGGCCGGCACGCACAGTGCCGCAAGGCTGATGCCCATGCAGGCGAAAACCATGCGGTGCATCATTGCAGCGCCTCGCGCGCGAGATGCGCCGCATGTCGCTCGGCCGTGTAGACGGGCAACGACTGACGTGCGGCCAGCCGGTTGCCGACTGTGCGCCAGTATGTGGCGGCGGCTGCGCACGGGTCGATGCCCAGCGCCTCGACGGCGTCAATCACCGCGAGCACCGCCTTGACCTGCAGCTCGCCGTCGGCGCGCAGCAGTATGCGCGCGCCGGGTGCCACGCCGGCAACGCGCTGAGCGTCGTCAAATAGTGTCGGCGCCTGCAGCACCATGAGCTGCCAGAGCGCCGTGCCGTAGTCATTCCCGATCCACTTCACGCGGCAGCAGACTTTGCGTGGCGTGAACATCGCCACGCGCCGCCAACGATCCAGCACGATCTCCGCGGTTGGCTGACCAAACCGCAACCAGACGTTCACCCGATGCTCGACGAAAGCGAGCGAAACCCGCATCCCGGTGGGCCAATGCGGCGCCACCGCCTGCAGAGAAGCCTGCGAGACGGTTGGCGTCGGATGCGAAGCCGGCGCCGTCATGCCGCGTCCTCCGGGTACTCACGCTCCAGCAATTCGCGCAGCATGTCCGCCGCCGTGAGGTCGCGCCGGAATGCCACCACCTTGATACGTCCGCGCAGCGCCGGCGTCACGTCGATGGTGAGCCGCGCGGTGTAGATGGAGGCCTTGGCTGGCAGCTCGAGCGTTTCCGCCTGCCGCACCCAGGCCGATGCCGGATCGGCACCGGGCCTGCGGCCAATGGACGCCCGGCGCGGCTTCGCGGATGGCAGGGGCTTGGTCATCGCAGCATCTCCCGCACCGCCTGCGCGAGCGCCGCGATCTCGCGCGCGGCCGCGCACTGCGGCGCCACTTCGCAGGCCAGGCGCCCCGCGGCGACGCTGTCGGCGAACACGATGCGCTGCGAGACTTCCGCCGTCAGCGCGGCGAACGGCTGATCGGCGAGCGCGGCGCGTGCCTCGCGGCCGATCACCGTGCCGACCACGCGCCGGTTGATGACAAAGGCCGCGCGCAGCGCAGGCCGGAACACCCGGGCCTCTGCAATGAGCTGCACCATCTCGTGGCTGGCCCACACGTCGTAGGCGCTCGGCTGCACCGGAATCAGCACGAGGTCGGCGGCCAGCAGCGCGGAACGCGCAAGGGCCGCGACGCGCGGTGGCCCGTCGATCACCACGAAATCCGTCTGCAAAGCGATCTGCGGCGCCTCCTGGTGCAGCGAGTCCCTCGCCAGCCCGAAGACGCTGTACAGCCGCCCCTGCCTGTTCTGAAGCCGTCGTTGCGCCCAGTCGAGGGCCGACCCCTGCGGGTCGGCGTCGAGCAGCGTGACGCGGCTTCCCTGCAAGGCCAGCTCGCCAGCCAGGTGCGTGGCGAGCGTGGTCTTGCCGGCGCCGCCCTTCTGGTTGAGCAACGCGATCACCTTGCCGGGGCGGCTGTCTTCTCTTGCCGGGAGGCGGATCTCGGGTATTGGACCTGCCTGATTTGCAGTCGCCGAACCATTGCCCATTTTTTGGGCATCCTCCGCTCGTGCGCGCGTGACTTCCATTTATGTATCCCTTTAGATGTTTAGGGAGCCCCGAAACCGTTGCTGGGCGCGGCTTGGGGGATGTTTCGCGCCGGTGATCCACCGATAGAAGCGCCGGTGATACCCCGACTCGCGCGCCGGTGATCCACCGAGTCCGTCCACACACCATCCACAGGTTCTTCAACAGAAGCTGTGGACAAGTCGCCCCTCACGACGACGTCCGGGCAATGGCGGAACGCCAGCCATTCGCTGCCGCCGCTGCGCTCGATGAAGAGGCGATAGCCCGGCAGCGCCTGGCGCAGAGCCAGGCCGCGCACATGCGCGGCGAAGTCGCGGTAGCGCTGCAACGCGCCGGACTTCAGATACAAATGGCGCATATCGAATCGCCAGCCACCGGGCTGCCGGCCGCCATGCTTGCGCACGAGCCGGTACAGCCAGCGCTCGATGCCTCCGGAAAGCCGGAAGTACGTGGGGTCCAGAGTGAGCACCAGGGCCTCGTCCATCACCCCCGAGAAGAACCAGTCGGCCAGGATCAGCTCGATGCCGTCGGAGCGGCCATCGAGCCGGATGTACTCCTTCCACTCGTTGATCCAGGAAAAGCGGTGCGTGCGCCTGGCTCCGTTGGGGCGCTCCCGCTGGCGCAAGGTCGTCGAGACGGTGGTGGACTGCAGCCGGTCCAACGCGGCGCGCAGCGCCAGGTAGTCGCTGCGGCCGGTGCCGCGCTGCGCGAAGCGCAGGATTTCGTAGGGCGTGGCCACCATCAGGCGCGAAGGCGCGATGCCCTCCTTCTTGGCCTGGACGATCTGGCTCGCGGCCCAGATCAGCACGTCGGCATCCCAGATGGTGGCGATGCCGTGTTCCGGGACACCCTCCACGGTGAGCGACACGCCGCCGGCCTCGAAGCGGATCGGCACGGTGCGCGGCGACTTGGCCAGCGAGAAGAACGGGTAGGCCATCAGGTCCTGCGCGTCGCGTAGCGCCATGTCGCCGCCCGGCAATGCGCGGAACAGTGACAGCTGTTCGCGTTCACTCGGGCGCTTCGACATTGAGACCGGCCCCTGCCCTGCATCGATCAGCGGACCGAGTCGCGCTGCACGTAGCCGGGATCGGAGGTCATTCCGTAGGCGCGGCTGTTGGCCCAGGTGCGCAGGTCCTCGACCGCGTAGACCACACGCGCGCCGAACTTGCGGAAGCGCGGGCCACCGCCCAACACGCGCTGTTTCTCCAGCGTGCGCGGCGACAGCCGCAGGAAGGCGCCGGCCTCCTCGGTAGTCAGGAACTCGGGGTTAGCTGGCGCGGCGGGTACCGCTTGCGCCTTTAGCGATGGCGCAGGGGCGCGGGTGGGATACAGGGAACTGGCACTCGCCATGACGGCCTCCATCACTGTCGGTGAGCCGCAAACCATTTGCAGCCCGATGGAGGCAGTCTCGGGAGTAAGGGCCTTCCTGCGCAGGGAGAGATTCAGCGCATCGGTTCGTCTCCGGGGGACTGTGCTGCGGTGCGCCTGGCCCCCGCCAGGACCAGATAGCCGCCCCTCATGTACGCCTCGGCGCGCCGCAGCAGGTGCCGGACCTGCGCTCGCAGTTCACCATCGGCTTGCCAGCGCAACGCCACGGCTTCGAGGCCGAACAGGGCCTGAGCGATGTCGCGATGCGACGCGCCGGCCTGCGTGCCGTCGAGCGCCTGCAGGGCGCGAAGATGCAGCAGTTCGGCACGGCTAGCAGCCCGCACGCCCCCTGCCGCGGGTGAAAGGCCCTGCAGGGCCTGTGCCTGCACGGTGAATGTGTCGAGTTGCCCACGCAGGGCAGGGCCGAGCGGAACGGTGACGGCGTAGGCCGTCCCGTCGGCGAGGTCACCAGCCAGTGACGCATGCAAATGCTGCGCGGACACCTCAGCCAGCAGCGTCAGGCCTGCGCCGCCCAGCGCCAGGCGTTTGCGTCCAGGCACACGCCACAGGTCGAAGGACCGCTGGTCAGATGCGCTGCGCGCAGTCAATGCGCGCACGTGCAGCAAATCATCAGTCGCCGTGATCCAGAGCGGATGCGCCTCACGCGCGTCGAGAGTTGGATCTTCAGCGCCATCGCAACCCCCATCGCTCGAACGATGCACCGCGCCGTGCCCAGTCCCTCTGGTACTGCGGATGGCGGCGCAGATACTCCCAAGCGAGTGCGGGACCATCGAGGCTCAGCGTGTACAGATAGGCGGCCGACACGCCCCAGGGTGCGTTCGGCTGATCCTCAATATTGCGGCCAGTCATGGCGGAACTCCGTTTTTCTTGCCTGGGAGTACGCTGCCACAGGTATGGCTGGCATGGCTGGCTTTTGCGGCGGTGCGCTGTCGCGCACGCGGCGACGCTGCCGCGCGACCCAACCGTCATGAAGCTCAGTCGTTGATCGACCCGTCGCGCTGTGCGTCTGCCACATAGGCTGACAGCGGCTGACGCGCGTTGAAATGCGGATCGGCCACGATGCGCAGGCCCTTGGGGCCGCGCACGCTCTCGAGCGCCGACAGGCTCACTCGGCCCAACTCGGGGAAGCCGGTGCCGGCATCGGTAAGCCCGTAGGCGCGATCGCCATCGGCATCGAGCTCGGTCAGTAGCCAGCAGGCGGGCGCGTCCAGCGTGTACAGCTTGACGATGGGATAGGGATCGATGGCCTGGCCAGTGGCGCGGGCCGCGCCGTTGGCCAGCAACTGGGTGCGCTGTTGTTCGGTGAGGAGGGTCATGGTTCCTCCGCAAGAGGGGTTGAAGCTACTGCCGTGAAGGGGGAAAGGACGCAGGTAAGTACTTCCAAGAGGCATTAATTAGACGCCAGATTGAGTTAAAGATAACGTGGTTTAAATTGTGCTGAACCGGGACGCTTCTGTCCATGCAGAAGCGAACCATCCAGCGTGGACGGCCGGCCGGCGCGACGACCTTCGAGGTCGCGCCCGCGCTGGCGTTCGGTGCCGTGGTGCGCGCACTGCGTACCGCGGATGGTGTTGCCCAGGAAACGCTGGCGCACCTGGCCGGCATCGAGCGTTCGCACATGGGCAAGATCGAGCGCGGCGAACACATGCCCACGCTGGTCCTCGTGCTCAAAATAGCCCGGGCACTCGACCGCAGCGCGGGCGAACTGCTGCTGGAGACGGAGGCCAGGCTTCCGAAGGAATGGCACCAGCCGCCCGCCGGACAAGCCGGCGACTGATGCCCGCGGCGCCTATGCCACGATGCGCCCCGCCAGCCGGGCTTCGCGTGCATAGGCGCTGATGGGCTTGTCACCCTGGAAGTACAAGTCGCGCTCGATGGGCAGACCCCAGCGCCCTCGCAAGCTCTCCAACTCTTGAAGGCTCACGTAGCCCAACTCGGGAAATCCTTGCCCCAGATCGCACAGGCCGAAGGCGCGGTCCTGGTCATCCGGATCGATTTCGGTCAGGAGCCAGGTCGCACCTGCATTGGGCGTGAACAGCTTGACCACGGGATATGGATCGAATCCGTCGTTTTCGATGGATCGCCGGCCGTTGGCCAGCAGCTGCGCACGTTGTTCGTCGGTGATGAGCTTCGTCATGGTCTTTCTCCTTGGAAGGAATCCGGGCGGAATTGCCCGAGACCGGACGCAGCACGGCGCAGCGCAGCCGTCAGGGTTCGAAGACGGCCGCCAGGACGCCAGCGCGCAAGGCACGCGCCGACCTTGACGGCGAGAACGGCGTGCAACGATGAAGGGAACAGTAAGACAGTCCCCCAACCACGGCATCCGCATCGCAAGCGCAGCGCGCAGCACCGCAGGTGCGAAGGCGTCAGCGATGGAAGCCCGAACGGGGCGAGACGCCATGGGCGGCTCGATGCGCAGCACGAGAGCGCGGTCCGGCATCGCTGGAGACGCACGGAATCGTGAAACCATGGAAGCGCATCAGCTGAAATCCGAGGAACCGTCATTCCGACTCCACACATCGACGTAAAACCGCAGGTCAGCACAAGCACGGAATCGGCTCTTCGACAAAGCGCAAATGCGGAGTTGCGCTTTTGGGTATATCCGCACATGCACAAAAAAGACGAGCCGCGAACACGAACGCCAACACGACGACGCCCGCGAACCTTCGCGGGCCATCGGTGCGTTCGGCAGAGAAAGCGCCCCGCCGAAGCGGGGCGCCGAGGGCGACGCTCAGTCGCCCTTGCTGCGCGACCAGATCAGGTTGTGCGCGCCGTCCTCGCCTTCGACCAGGCGGGCATAGATGGTCGCCGGGAACGACGGGTCATCCAGCGTCACCGACAGGTAGGGCCGATCCGCCTTGCTGACTTTCTTCCACGCCGCGCCGATCTCCAGGCCGTTGCCGGCGATGACGCGGAAGTCAGGGGCGTTTTCGCTCGTCTTGTCGCTGGCGGCGATCTTGACCTTGACATTCAAGGTCAGGGTGCGAACCGTGCCGGTGTAGCCGTTGCCCGAAGCGGTGAAGTTACCAATGGTGCTCATGATGAAGTCCTTTCGAGGTTGATCCAGGTCCGCGCCGATCGCGGCCTTGGCGTGATCCGGACGGCGCGGGGCCGGGCGCGCCGCACCCCAGGCGAAGCAGGGGCCGCAGCGCAGCGAAGGACCGGAAGGCACGAGAAATTTGCCTCGCGAGGAATCTGCGCAGCAGAGGGGAAATTTGTCGGGCCGCACGGTTGCGGCGAGGAAGCCCGAGGCGAAACGAAACGAAGAGCAGCGCCGCCGTGCCCGCGCCAGGATTCACGGCAAATACAAGGCCGTGGGCGTGGACCTGTTCTCGCAAAGGACGCATGAGCCTGGTACCCGCTCGAAGCAACAGCATTCCGGCATGGACCCGCCCGCACCCGAACGCCAAAGTAGCCGCCTCGCGAAGACCAGAAAGAACGCACCGCCGCATCGCAGCGGCATGGAAGTCGGCATCGGCGAAATGGAAGGGCATGGCGGACGGCCTGTCGAAGAAGGCCTCCGTCGTTCACGGTGGCCTGCCGCCAGCGTCGAGGACGACGCTGCATTCCGGAACCCAGCGCAGCCAAGCCTGTCGTGAACCCGCTCCGCCCATCGGCGGGGCGCACTCCCGGAAGGTCTCAGCGGCGCAGCCGCTGGATGTCAAAACGCGCGCGGCACACCTGCCGCGCGCGTCGCGCCGATTCAAAAGCCCCGGCCCGAAGGCCGGGGCTCATGTTCACGCAGTAGCGTGCTCACCCTCTTTGGCCACCGCCTCGATGCTGCCACGGCCTACGGCTTCGGCCCTGACCTCACTCTCCGGCACGACACGCGTTTCCGCTTCGGCTGCGACAGCAGCGTCCTGCCCCCGGAACATCACAGGCAACCAGCCCGTACCCACCGCCAACCGCTCGGCTTCGCTCGCGATCTCGGCCTTCTTGAGCTTGCCCAGCCGGTTCACCTGATCCGGTGCGAACGCCTGCACCGCTTCCAGCGCCTTGGCTTTCGAGACATGCTCGAAATAGCCCGCAGCGGTCGGCGTCCACCAGTCGTGCATATCGAGGTTCACCGCCCGCGCGAGCGCGGCGGCGGGCACCTCCTCTTCGTGCGAAGCCAGCACGCTGACCGTGGAGGCCACGCACACCGCCAGCAGCGACAGCAGTTCCTGCAGCGGCAAGGTCAGCAGTTCGGCGAACAGTGCTTCCGGGTTGTCAGGCAGGCGATCGGCCCAAGCCTGTCGAACCTTCGTCATGCCGATGGCTGCAAGCGACTGCGCCACGTCCGGCGCATGCAGCCCCAACCCGTCCTGCGGCGTGGCGCTGATATCGACCGGCGAACCGCCCGAGCCGTAGCTGTCCACAATCACACGCATAGCGAGACGATGCACCAAGGCCACCA
>Ga0207674_10006640_pt1 | contig 13591 bp, 14 predicted proteins | sample KBSCornC72_FD_184303 | JGI IMG/M metagenome (GOLD analysis project Ga0207674, IMG submission 184303) | Corn rhizosphere microbial communities from Kellogg Biological Station, Michigan, USA - KBS Corn C7-2 (SPAdes) (version 2) | ecosystem: Host-associated > Plants > Roots > Rhizosphere > Soil ... | reverse complement strand
CAGTTTCCGAGCCTCCTGGCCGCCGCCGCCCTGCTCGTCGACTACGTCCTCACCGTCGCCGTCTCCGTCGCCGCGGGGGTCCTCGCGCTCACCTCCGCGGCGCCGGGTCTGGAGGCGCACAAGGTCTCCCTGTCCCTCCTCTGTGTGCTCCTCTTGACGCTGGCCAATCTCAGGGGAGTGAGGGAGTCGGGCCTCATGTTCGCCCTCCCGACCTATGCGTTCGTGGCCGCCATGTACGTGCTGGTTGGAACCGGAGTGGTCAAGTGTGCCGCCGGGACCTGCCCGCAGGCCCACGTGACCGATCCGACCACGGTCGGGGTCGGCGCGGTGACGCTGCTCGTCGTCCTGCGGGCCTTCGCTTCGGGAGCCGCGGCACTCACAGGAGTCGAGGCGATCTCGAACGGCGTGAGCGCGTTCAAGCCGCCGAAGTCGAAGAACGCGGCTCGCACGCTCGGCGTGATGGGCCTGATCGCCATCTCTCTGTTTCTCGGAGTCTCTTACCTCGCCGTCAAGACCGGCGCGCGCCCGAGCGAGAGCGTCTCCCTGCTCTCCGAGATCGCGCGCGCGGTCTTCCCCGCTTCGTCCGCTTCTTCGATCCTCTACTTCGTCGTCCAGGGGACGACCCTCGCGATTCTCGTGCTTGCTGCGAACACGTCCTATCAGGGCTTTCCACGGCTGGCCGCCGTCCTCGCGAGCGACCGTTTCTTTCCGCGCCAGTTCGTCAACCTGGGAGACCGGCTCGTCTATTCGAACGGAATCATCGTGCTGGCGGCGGTCGCCGCGCTCCTGATCTGGGTCTTCCACGCGGACGTGATCAGCCTCATCCACCTCTACGTGATCGGCGTCTTCACGGCCTTCACGCTTTCGCAGGCCGGGATGGTGCGGCACTGGCGGAAATCCTCCGACCCCGGTCGAGGGTGGCGCGCGGTCATCAACGGGATCGGTGCGACCGCGACCGGCCTCGTGACGGTGATCGTCATCCAGACCAAGTTCACCCAGGGCGCCTGGATGGTCACCGTGGCGGTGCCGGTCCTCATCGTCCTCTTTCTGCTCGTGAACCGCCACTACCGCGGCGTGGCCCGGCGCCTGCGCGCCCGGTCCGGCGCCGTGAAGAGCGTCGCCACGGCGACCAACCGGGTCGTGGTCTACGTGGAGAGGCTCGACGAGGCCGCCGAGCGTGCGGCCTGGTACGCACGGGAGATCGCCGGGCCCGACTTCACAGCTGTGCACGTTCCCGGGAATAGCCGGCCCGATCCGCGGGGAGGCTGGTGGGACGTCGGACGCGTCCCCATCGAGACACTGCCGCAGAACGACAAGCCGGCCGAACCGCTCCTGGACCATGTCTGGGGACTACCCCACAGCGAGTCCGAATTCGTGACGGTCGTCGTTCCGGAGCTTTTCGACGAGCCCTCGCTCGCGGACGCGATCTTCCGGAGAAGGTCGACGTTCTCGGTCAAGCTCCGCCTGAGGAGTGAGCCCGGAGTGGTCGTCACGGACGTTCCGCTCGTCCGCGGAGCAGACGCCGGCCCGCCGGAGAGGCTTGCGGTGCGTGTTCTTCTCTCAGGCGTGCAGGCCGCCTCGTTGCGAGCGCTCAACTACGCCCGGTCGCTCGAAGTCGAGGACACGCGCGCTTTCTTCGCCGCGTTCGACGATGCCGAGGTCCACCGCTTGGAGAACGACTGGGCGCACGCCGGTCTGAGCCTCCCACTGGACATCACCGAGGCGCCGTACCGCGACCTCGGCAACCCCCTGCTCGAATATCTGCGCACGCTGACCGGCGACGGGCGGACCGCAGTCTCCGTCGTGATGCCCGAGCTGGTCTTCAGCGGCTGGCAGTCCCTGCTGCACAACCAGCGCGCGCTCTACCTCAAGAGGCTCTTGCTCTTCGAGCCGGGCGTCCTCCTCTCCAGCGTCCCCTTTCACCTGCGCTGATGCGAAACGGACGCGGAACCGTGCTGGTCGCCTACGACGGATCGCCCGAGGCGAGGCGGGCGCTCACCGAGGCGGCCGCATTTGCGCGTCAAGGCCGGCGGATCGCCGTCCTTCACGTCATCCCAGCCGGATCGATCGGGTCGAGACTCGTCACGGTCAGCTGCGATCAAGAAGCCGAGCAGAGGCGGCTCCTGGCCGAGGCGGCCAGAATTCTCGCCGCAGAAGGGGTGAGTATGGAGGCGGTCGGCACCGTCGGCGACCCCCTGACCGAGATTCTCGCAGCGGCGGCGAAAGTCGACGCACGCCTCGTGGCCGTAGGTGGTCAGCGACATCTCCTTCGCCACGGCCTCGGCGACCGCCTGATTCGTCGCGCCAGCTGCGGCGTGCTCGTCGTGCGGTAGCTAGCCGAACGTGAAGGCGTACGCCTCGACTCCCGGCGAGAACGAAAGGTCGAGCGTGTGGTCGGCGGCGGGCCCGGATCCGGTCACGAGGGCGTAGAGGCGGTCGCCCGTCACTGCGACCGTCTTGACGGGCTTGCCGTCCACGGCCACGTGGACCGTGCCCTTTCCTCCGAGCACGAGGTAGACGTCACGCGCGTGGTAGGCGAGGCGGAGGCGGGCCCCGTCCCCCGCGACGATCCGCTCTCGCCCGACCGTCCAGCGGCCTCCGTACGCGACGCCGTCTCGCGGGACGACCTTCGGGATCGTGTATGTCGCCTCGCGCCCTGCGACGACCGGCGAGCCGACGAGGCCGGACAGCCGGTCGGTGCCGAGATAGGTCTCGGGCGTGAGCACGCCTTGAGGCGTCTGGTCGGAGATCGAGCCGGAGACGGGTGCGGGCAAGTTCTTCTCCGCCAAGAGCGTGCGGATGACCTGCTCGGTCTCGCCGTAGTCGCCCTCCCCGAAGTGCGCGTAGCGGACGTGGCCCTGGCGGTCGATGTAGTACTCGGCGGGCCAGTAGCGGTTCCCCCATGCGCTCCACGTGCCGTAGTCGTTGTCGAGCGCGACCGGGTAACGGATGCCGAACGAGCTCACCGCGTTCTCGACGTTCCCCGGCACGTGCTCGAACGCGAACTCGGGCGTGTGGACGCCGATGACGACGAGGCCCGCGTCCTTGTACGTCTCGTACCAGCGCTTCACGTACGGCAGCGTGCGGATGCAGTTGACGCAGGAGTACGTCCAGAAGTCGACGAGAACGACTTTCCCCCGGAGCGCGGCGAGCGTGAGCGGACGAGAGTTCAGCCACTGCGTCACCTTCTGGAAGTCCGGCGCCTGGCCGTAGTCCTGCAGCTTCTCACCCTGGAAGTGGCTCTCCCCGGAAAGCAGGCCGTCCAGGCGGTCCTGCGCGGCGGCGCTCTCCTCGAGCCCCTGCAGCGCCTTCGTGTACCCGGGGACGTTGGCTGCGAGCTTCACGTCGAGCCCGAAGGCCATCAGGATCGCGACGCCGACGACGATGCCGCCGAGGGCCCGGCGGATGAGCGGCGCCCGCGCGCGCAAGGCTTGCAGGCTCATCCCGCGCTGCGCGCCGATGGCGATGAGCAGCAGCACGAGCCCGGCGCCGAGCGCGTAGGCGAGCGTGACGAGCACGCCCTGAACCGAGAAGCGCTGGGTCGCCGCGAGCACGGCAACCGCGGCGATGACAGGCCCGGCGCACGGCGTGAAGAGCAGGCCCAGGCTGACGCCGAGGAGGAAGCCGCCGCCCATCCCCCCCGGATTCCGCCGGCCAAGGGCCTGGAACGGGCGCTCGACCAGCGCGCCGAGCCGCGGCCACAGGAGCGAGAGGCCGACGAGCATCACGACTCCGATGGCGATGTTGCGGAGGAGGTCGTCAGGGAGCCCAAGGGCCGAGAGGAGCGCCGTCGCGACCAGGGTGAAGAGCGTGAAGCTCCACACGAGTCCCGCGACGATGGCGTAGGGGCGCCTCCTGTCCCCCGTCGCTCCTCCGGCGAAGACGATGGGCAGCACCGGCAGGACGCAAGGCGAGATCGCCGTGACGATGCCCGCGACGAAGGCGACGCCGATGAGCAGGCCCACGGCCTGATCGTAGCCCGCAGATCTGAACGATCCCTTACGCGCGCGGCAGCGTAAAGGCGATGCGCGCGCCGCCACCCGGGCGGTTCTCCGCCCAGATGTGTCCGCCCTGCGCCTCGACCAGGCCTCGAGCGATAGCCAGTCCAAGCCCAGCGCCGTTCCAAGAGCCGGTGCGTGCCGAGTCGCTTCTCCAGAAACGCTCGAACATGCGCCGCTCGGCGCCGTGCGCGAGGCCCTCCCCATTGTCCTCGACAGCGATCGTCACCTCGTGGTCGCCCGCGCGTACGACGACCGCGACCGCGCCGTCCGAGGGCGTGTGCCGGAGCGCGTTCGTGAGCAGGTTCTGAAGGACGCGCTCGACCTTGTCCGGGGCCGCGTGCACAGCGGGGACATCGTCGTCCAGAAGTGTCGAGAGCGCGACGTGACGGGCTCTGGCCTCAGCTTCCAGACCGCGTACGCACACCTGGACGAGATCCGCGACCTGCGCCTCCTCGAGCTCGAGCGTGAGCGCGCCGGAGTCGATCTGCGCGAGCTCGAACAAGTCGTCGACGAGGCGGCCCAGCGTCTGCACCTGCTCTCGCATGGCCGGTAGGTAATGCTCGGCCGGCACGACACCGTCCTCGACCGCCTCCAGCATCGCCTGCAGAGAGGCGAGCGGCGTTCGCAGGTCGTGGCTCGCCCAGGCGATCAGCTGTCGGCGGGCGTCGAAAAGCTCCTCCAGCTTGCGCGCCATTTCGTCGAAGGCGCGGCCGACCTCGGCGAGCTCGACCGGCCCGGCGCCCGCTGCCTCGGGCGCGAAATCACCGCCCGCGAGCGCCACGGACGCCGTCCGGAGGCGCTCGAGCGGGATCGTGATCGAACGGGTCACGAGCAGTGCCGCGCCGACGGCCACGAGCGACGACGCTCCGGCCACAGCCAGGATCACGACGTCCGCGCCCATGTGGAACATCGCGACGCCCGAGAGCAAGACGGCGCCGAGCGGAAGCGTGACGCAAAGGAGTGCCAGGCCGATGAGCCTGGCGTGTACCGTGCGAAGCCGCGAGATGGCGTACGCCAGCAACGCACCCGCCGCGAACGTCGCACTCGCGACGACGAGCGCCAGTTCGATCACGGCGAGAACCTGTAGCCGACGCCCCAGACCGTCTCGATGTGCCGGGGCCGCGCGGCATCGTCCTCGATCTTCGCGCGCAGGCGGCGAATGTGGACGGTGACCGTCCCCGTGTCGAAAGCGGACTGATACCCCCAGACGCTCGCCATCAGATGCTCGCGGGAGAAGACGCGCCGCGGGTGGGCGGCGAGGAACCAGAGCAGGTCGAACTCCCTCGCCGTCAGCTTCACGACCCGTCCTCGCTTCCGGACGTCGCGGGAGGCCGAGTCGAGCACGAGATCCCCATGCTGCAAGACCTCATGAAGCTCCACCGGCTGAGCCGCTCGTCGCAAGACGGTCCGGACCCGCGCGACGAGCTCCCGTGGCGAGAAGGGCTTGGTGACGTAGTCGTCGGCGCCGAGCTCGAGTCCGACGATCCGGTCGGTCTCTTCGCCGCGCGCCGTGAGCATGATGACCGGAAGGGACGAGCGGGCGCGGATCCGGCGGCAGAGCTCGAGCCCGTCGGTTCCGGGCAGCATGAGGTCGAGGATGACGAGATCCGGCGACTCGGCGCGGAGCGCGTCCTCCGCCTCGTCGCCGTCGACGGCGATGAGTGCGCGGTAGCCCTCTCGCTCGAGGTAGCGGACGACGACCTCGCGGAGCGTCGGTTCGTCGTCGACGACGAGAACGGTTTCCATCTCCGCCTTCATTGTGCGCGGTTCGGGCCGGCCCCGCCCTCGGAGCCGGCCCTTGCCTCCTCCCTCAATGAAGCGGGATGACCGGACACTCGAAGGACTTGACGACGCCAAGGCTGGTGGCGCTTCCGTCAGCGAGAGCCGCCTGGACCTCAGCGGTGGTGTCGAAGTCACCACTACTGTTCGCGTCATGCGCCGCGAGCGCTGCGTCGTAGTCGGCGAGCGAGAGCCCCACGACCTGCCAGCGCCCACCGTTGAAGCCGGGGTCCCCCGGGGCGGACGTGGCGACGTTGTACGTCTGGGCACCGAAGAACTGGTAGATGGTGTCGAAGCTCGACGCCGGTGCGCCCGTTCTAGAGAAGTCGGTCGGTGTCCCGACCGTGCGATAGAGCGTCCCGTTCACGTAGAACGACGGCGCCGGCGGCCCTGCCACCGCCGCTGTGGCGAGAAGCGCTGCCGCGAGCGAGCCGAGAGCCGTGAGCGCGAGAATCCTCTTCATGAGTCCTCCCTGGTCGTTGATGCCAACCAGCCTTGCCGGGGAAGCTTGCGCGCGGATGTCCTCCGCATTAACAGGCCCTTAAATCGGCGACCCGCTTGGCGCAGGGCTGCGCGAGAGAGGAGAATGGGGCGATGAGCTTCGTGTCGCGCGGATTCCAGGGGCGCCGGCGGGAGGAGGGCGATTCCGGCCGCGTTCCCCCGGGCCAGTACCTGGTCGACGACTTCCCTGTGCTCTCGGCCGGTCCGACCCCGCACACGCCGCTCGAGGAGTGGACGTTCACGGTCACCGGCGAGGTCGCCGAGGCGAGGTCGTGGACGTGGGAGGAGTTTCGCGCGCTTCCGAGCGAGACGCTCACAAAGGACATTCACTGCGTGACGAAGTGGTCGAAGCTGGACACGATCTGGGAAGGGGTCTCCGTCGACACCCTGCTCGCGGAGGTCGAGACCGACGCGGCCTACGTGACCGCGTTCTGCGACGGCGGCTACACGACCAACCTCCCGCTCGAGGACGTCAGCGACGGCAAGGCGTGGATCGCGTTCGGCTACGACGGCGAGCCGCTCGACCCCGAGCACGGCGGGCCGGCGCGCCTCCTCGTCCCGCACCTCTACTTCTGGAAGAGCGCCAAGTGGGTTCGCGGGCTCAGCCTCGCCGAGCACGACGAGCCGGGCTTCTGGGAGGCGCTCGGCTACCACATGTACGGAGACCCGTGGCGAGAGCAGCGGTACTGGGGGGATTGAGGGCGCCGCTCGCCTGGCAGCTCTGCGAGGTCGCAGAGCTCGTCGAGGAGACGCCGCAGGTCATGACCCTCGTTCTCGACGCGCCCGACTGGCCCGGGCATCTCGCCGGCCAGCACGTGGACATCCGCCTCACCGCCGAGGACGGCTACCAGGCGCAGCGCAGCTACTCGATCGCCTCGGCGCCCGAGGAAGGCCGGCTCGCGCTGACCGTCGAGCGGCTCGACGACGGCGAGGTCTCGCCCTATCTCACCGACGTGCTCGTCGTGGGCGACAAGCTCGAGCTCCGCGGGCCGATCGGCGGGTACTTCGTCTGGGACTCCGACGACGGCCGGCCCGTCTTTCTCGTCGGCGGTGGGTCCGGCGTCGTGCCGCTCATGGCGATGATCAGACACCGGGTCGCGAGTGGAAGCGCCACCTCGATGCGGCTCCTCTACTCGGCGAAGCGGCTCGAGGACGTCATCTACCGCGCGGAGCTCGAGGAGCTCGCCGCCAGGGGAGACGGGCTCGAGGTGTTCTTCACCCTCACGCGCGAGCAACCGCCGGGCTGGGAGGGATTCGGGCGGCGGGTCGACCGCGAGCTCCTCACGGAGACGGGCTGGTCGGTGCAGGACGATCCGCTCGCACTCGTGTGCGGGCCGACCGGCTTCGTCGAGGCGGTCGCCTCCGCGCTCGTGGAGAGCGGTCTGCCGCCGGGACGCGTCAAGACAGAGAGATTCGGGCCGACAGGAGGCTGAGATGCAAAGGATGGACGAACTGATGCTGGACGGGAACGCGGCCGCCGGGACGCTGGAGCAGATGTTCGCCTTCGAGGTCACGACCGCCGTCGGGACCTGCGCCAACTGCGGCGCGGTCGGCCCCGTCGGCGGCACAAACGTCTACGCGCAGGCGCCTGGCATCGTCGTGCGCTGCCCGGCCTGCGAGGGCGTGCTCATCCGCGTCGCGCACGACGGCGACAGCCGTTACTGGCTCGAGATGACCGGCGTGCGCTCGCTCGAGGTCAGGTTCTAGTCGATCAGGATCGTGCGGGCGGGCGCGCCGTCGGAGCCGACGAGGTCGAGCGGCAGGCAGATCAAGGTGTAGGCGCCCGGCGCGATCTTGCGAAGATCGAGCCCCTCCACCGGGACAACGCCCGCGCCGAGAAGCTCGCGATGAGCCTCGTGGTCCCCCACTGAGAGGTAGTCGATCCCGATTGTTCGGACCCCGCGTGAGATGAGATACCGCGCGCCGCTCCCGTCGAGCCTGAGGAAGTCCCGCGTGAACGCGTCCTGATTCCAGAGCTCGGAGTTCCGCGTCTTGAGGATGATCCGCTCTGCGCCCTCGGGGAGGTCCAGCGACTCGAGGTCGGACTGCCCGATCGTGTCGCCGTCGAGACGTGTGCCGTCGACGACCACCGCGGGGCCGCAAAGGGCATCGAGCGAAACGCTCTCCATTCCCGGCGCGCCTTCGAGGAAGTGCACCGGCGCGTCGACGTGGGTCCCGGTGTGCACGCCCATGGACAGCTTGCTCACGTTGGCGTGGCCGCCCTCTGCGATCGACGATGCGCGCTCGAGCTCGACATCCGGGTCGCCGGCATAGATCGGCATGTCGGAGCGGATGGGGACAGAGATGTCGTGGATGGTCATGCGAGAAGTCTGACGGATTAACAAGAAACGGCCGCCCGTGGGCGGCCGTTTCGTCTCGTTCTCCGACGAGCTACCTGTCCGACTCGCGATAGTAGTACGAGCCGAGCTGCGTGCGGTACGTCTCGTCGCGATAGCTCTCCTCGTCGAACTCGGGCGAGCTCTTGATCTCGTCCTTCGTCCGATCGATGAGCACCGTCTGCGAATCGAGCTCGACCCGCTGGATCAGCGCGGCAGGCAGCATGACCTTCTTCCCGAAGATCCACGGGCCTGTGTCGACGACGACATAGCTCGAGCCGACGTCATAGGTCGCCTCGTCGATCTTGCCGATGCCACCGTCCGTCGCCTCGACATCGAAGCCCACGAGGTCGACGCCGCGCGTCATGTCGACGCCGAGCGTGTCGACATCGCGGTAGGTCCATGGCTCAGTGGTCGTATAGGTGCGTTCCACTTGTCCCCCTCCTTCATTCACCGCTCCGGCCGCATAGCGGCCCTCAGCAGATACGTACCCGGTGGCCATCCGGGTACACCTGTGACCCCTGCAACTAAGCGGGAAGAGCGCCTGGCTCCGCGAGAACGGTGATTCTGTTCGCCCCTGCGAGGACGGTGAGATTCGCCTCGTCGTCGGGGCTCATCGCCGACGGCTCCGCGACCGCGCGGAGGAAGTCCTCGTAGCGGCCAGGCGCCTGCACCGCCGTCGAGGCGACCAAGCGCACAGAGCTCGTCTCCGCACGGTAGGTGTGCGGAATCCCGCCCGGCGAGACCCAGGAATCGCCGGCAGCGAGCTCGATCCGGCGCCCGCCCGCGAACACGGTCAGCCGGCCGTCGAGGACACGCAGCTCCTCGTCCTCTTCGTGGACGTGCAGCGGCGGCATCTGCCGGAAGCGCAGGGTGATCTCGACCTCGTTCATGCCCGAAGCTTCACCTCTTCGCCGGGCCCGGGCAATGCGGCCACCCGGCGTGTGAAGGGTGCGGGAAGCCGCACCCTTCGACCGAAAACAAGGAGGGGGCAGGTGAGGCGCCGGACGCACCCCACCTGCCGGTGACAGGTGGTGGGGGAGTGCCCTTTACTGCTCCCTGACGACCACCTTCGTCAGGTCGATCTGGTTGAGCAGGTTCACCGTGAAGGTGTCCTTGATGGAGAGCCGCTCGAGGTTCGGATACGTGTACCAGTAGATCGGCGTGAGAGGGAGCGCGCCGTCCTGCCCGAGGAGCTTGTCCTCGAGCTGGCCGTAGATCTCGTAGCGGGCCGCGTCGTCAGGCGTGTGCCTGGCCTCTTCGAGCAGCGCGTCGTAGTCCTCGTCGCAGTAGTTCGAGTTGTTGTTGCCCGAATCGCAGGTCCAGAGCTCCAGGAAGTTGATGGCGTCGACGTAGTCGCCGATCCACCCGTTCCGGTAGACGTCCACCGCCTGGTTCGGCGGCGGGCCGAGGAACTCGAGGAACTGCGCCCACTCCTGCTGCTTCAACGTCGTCGTCACACCGAGCTCGTCCCAGTTGGCCTGCACGGCCGTGGCGATCTCCTTGTGCCCCGGTGAGTCGTTGAAGAAGAGGTTGAGGCTCGTCTTCGGGTTCTGTGCCTGCGACATCGCGTCCTTGGCGGCGTCGATGTCTCCGCTCTCGGGTGTCCAGGGCGAGTTGGGGTTGAAGACGTCGAACCCCGGCAGGCCCTTCGGGGAGAACCCCGTCGAGGGAACCTGGTCGGCCTGGGCGATGTTGTCCACGATCGTCCGCCGGTCGATGGCGAGCGAGAGAGCCTGGCGCTCGTGCACGTCCGGCAGGTTCTCGAGGTTGAAGCCGTAGTAGTAGGTCCCGAGCGCGGGATACGACTCGTACTCGGGCGTCTCCTTCAGCCGGGCGATCTCGTCCGGCGGCAGGCCGCCCGCGTCGAGCGCGTCGACCTCGCCGGCCTCGAAGGCCTGCACTCGCGTCGTCCCGTCGACGATGATCTTGCCGTTCACGCGCGTGAGCGAGACGTCGTCGGCGTTTCGCCACTCGTCGTTCTTGACGAGGTCGATGGAGGCGTCGTGCTCCCACGACTCGAGCTTGAACGGGCCGTCGGTGACGATGTTCTTCGGATCGGTCCAGCGGTCTCCGAACTGCTCGACCGTGGCGCGGTGGACGGCGAGGAACGAGGTGTGGCTGACCTGCTGCACGAACCACGGCTGCGGCGTGGTCAGCGTCACCTCGAGCGTCGTGTCGTCGAGAGCCTTGACGCCGACCTTGTCGCGGAGCGCGTCGCAGTTCTTCTGGCAGGCGTTGTAATCGGCGGCGCCGACGATTCCGTAGAACTGGTACGCGTAGTCGGCCGCGAGCTCGGGCGAGATCGTCCGCTTCCAGGAGTACTCGAAGTCCTCCGCGGTGACCGGGTCTCCGTTCGTCCACTTCCCGTCGGAGCGTAGGTGGAAGGTCACGGTCTTCCCGTCCTTGCTCACGTCCCAGCTCTCGGCGAGCGAGGGTACGGGCTCCAGGTCGTCACCGAGCATGACGAGCGGATCCATGATGTTCAGGAGGATGTTGGAGGACGTCGTGTCGGTCGCGAGGCCTGGGTCGAGCGACGGCGGCTCGGCGCCCCATCCGACCGTGATCACCTGCTCGGCGGCGGGCCCGCTGCTCGGGCCTCCGCCCGTCGGGGCCGCATTGCCGCCTTCGTTGTCGCTGCCGCCGCAACCGGCAGCGGCGAGCAGAGCGGCCGCGAGGACCGCAAAGAGAAGAGCCAATCGCCTGTTCGATTTCACGCCTGCCTCCTTGGTGTCGTCGAGGAGGGAAGACGCACGCAGGCTCTTCCTGTTTGGCGGAGCTGATACGTCGTTGCGCGGTCCGTAAACGCCCGCGGAAGCCTGTTTCTGCGGGCCTCAGTCGCAGCCCGAGGCGGCCGAAAGAGGCACGATCCTGGTAGCCGCGTGGCGTTCGAGCACGTCCTGAAGCCTCGCCCGGGTCACCCTTCCGCGCAGCTCGGAGGGAGCCACGCCGAACGCCTCCCGGAACGCCGCCGTGAAGTGGCTGTGGCTCGAGAAGCCGAGCTCGGACGCGAGCGACGGCAGCCGCGTCTCGGGATCGGCGATGCGTTCGAGCGCTGCCCGAAGGCGCAGCTGGTTTCGATAGCCGTGCAGCGAGAAGCCCGTCGTCGAGCGGAAGACCCGGCTCAGGTGGAAACGGGAGACGCCGATCGCGGCCGCGATCTGACCCATCGTGAGCCGCTCGCGGAACCGGGCCGCGAGCAGCTCCTTTGTCTGGTCGACGATCTCCCTGTGCGCCGCACGCGTCGCCGCCCTCCCCTTGGAGCGCAGGCCGTGGAAGCTCCGCGCGCGCCCGAGGGCCAGGCCGACCGCCTCGGTGAGGCTCTCCTCGACGAGGAGCGGATCGGGGCTCGGCTCGCGCAGATGCCTGACCGCGAGTCGCTGCAGGAGGAACACCGTGGGGTCGCAGGGGCCGAAGGCGAAGGGGAAGCTCGTCAGCGCGGCCAGGTTGAACATGAGCTCGGGCGCGAGCTCGACGTAGTAGGAACGATCGCCGTCGCGGCTCCGCAGCGAGCGGAAAAAGCGCTGTCCCGGGTTGAAGAAGAGCACGTGATTGCGGTCGCAGACGACCGGCTCGCGCCCGAGCTGGCGGATCGTCACCGGGGTGCGCGGGAAGATCACGTGGGGCGCCGCGGAGACGCTGTTCAGCCCGTGCCAGCACCGGCTCTCGGGCGGGCACCAGAACTCTCCGAGGACGAGCCGCTCGTTTTCGAACAGGGTCCGGTGGATTGTGTCTGCCTGCACGCATTCGTTCAGACGTCGAACTAGGGCAGAAGTTCAAACTGGCATGCTGAAATCGTGCGCGAAGAGCTGGCGATCAGATTGCGCGGAGTGGTCAAGCGCTACGGCGCGATCACGGCCGTCAACGGCCTCGACCTCGACGTGCCCGAGGGCACCTGCGTGGGCCTGCTCGGGCCGAACGGCGCGGGCAAGTCGACAACCATGCGCCTCCTCACCGCCCAGGCAATCGCCGACGAGGGCGACCTCGAGGTGCTCGGCTACCGCCTGCCGGAGGAGTCGAAGGCGGCGCGGGCCGAGTGCGGGGTCGCTCCCCAGCTCGACAACCTCGACGTCACGCTGACGGTCGAGCAGAACCTGCTGGTCTTCACGCACCTCTACCGAATCGGCCGCTCGGAGCGGCGAAAGGCAATCGAGGCGGCGCTCGAGATGGCGAACCTCGTCGGCCGCCGCGACTCCCGCGTGGACAAGCTCTCCGGCGGGATGCGCCGGCGACTCCTCATCGCACGGGCCCTCGTCCACCGGCCCCGCCTCGTCCTCCTCGACGAGCCGACCGTGGGGCTCGACCCGCAGGTGCGCCAGGAGCTCTGGGCCCTCATCGACGCGCTCCGCGCGGAGGGCACGACGATTCTCATGTCGACCCATTACATCGAGGAGGCCGAGCGGCTCGCCGACACCGTCCTGATCATGTCGCACGGCGAGGGCGTCGCCTCTGGCCCTCCGGGCGAGCTCATCGCCACGCACGCGGGCCGCACCGCGGTCGAGGTCTACGGTTCGCCCGCGCAGCTCGCCGAGGCGGAGACGAAGGCGCGCGCCGATGGATTCCGCACCCGCCGCACTGGCACGAGCATCGCCGTCCTTGGAACGGAGGACGCCGACGGGAACGCGCCCGAAGGCGAGCGGCGGCCCGCTAACCTCGAGGACGTCTTCGTCCTCCTCACCGGAGAGCAGATCGACTAGTGCTCATTCCAGTGATGGTCTCGCGATTCTGGCGAGCTCCCGGTGCGGGCAGGCAAGGACGCAGGGAGCGTCAATATGCGGGCATATTGGCGCGACTGAGGACGCAGCCTGGCGGTTCCGGGGGCCGGCAGAAGTGCCCTGACCATTGTTGGGAGGGGCACTAATCAATGGCCGTGCGAGCGTCGCGAGCCGTCCGCATCGGTCGCCTGGAGCGCCCCGCGCTGACCGGCGTCCTCGTTCGCGAGATCGTCAACTTCTCGTCGTACTGGCGCTCGGC
>Ga0207674_10006637_pt1 | contig 13595 bp, 10 predicted proteins | sample KBSCornC72_FD_184303 | JGI IMG/M metagenome (GOLD analysis project Ga0207674, IMG submission 184303) | Corn rhizosphere microbial communities from Kellogg Biological Station, Michigan, USA - KBS Corn C7-2 (SPAdes) (version 2) | ecosystem: Host-associated > Plants > Roots > Rhizosphere > Soil ... | reverse complement strand
AGCGCGCGCGGCCGTTCGCGATCCACTCGCGCAGCTCGGCGATTCCCTCCTCGCCCTCGTGCTTCTCGGCGTAGCGTTCGCCGTTTCGAGCCCACGCGTCCTCGTAGGCGTCCCAGTCCTCGACGCTGCTCGTGACGGCGCGTTTGAGGTCGAGGCCCGCTTCCACCGCCGCCTCGATCGTCCCCTCGTAGTCCCGGAGCTCCTCGCGCGCCGCGCCGAGCGCGACGAGGTACTCCGCAGAGGGCTCTTCGCGCCAGTAGCCCTCTCCGAAGAGAAGCTTCCCTCCCGGAGCGACGTATCCGGACAGGACGGCAAGCGTCCCACCCACTCCCCCGCGGAACGAGATTCCTCCCGTGCTGACGACGAGGTCGTACGAGCCCGGCTCGGGCGCGTACTCGCGCACGTCCTCTTCGAGCAGCGTGACCTTCGACTCGGAAACACGCTCCTCCGCCTGCCGGCGAGCCTCGGCGAGGATCGCAGGCGAGCTGTCGAGTCCCGTGGCGCGGACGTCCGGATAGCGCTCGACGATCCTGAGCAGGATCTCCGCCTTCCCGCAGCCGAGGTCGAGTACGTGCGCGCCCGGCTCGAGGTCGAGCGCCTCGATCATCTCGTCGACGTCCTCCTCGGCGAGCGGGTTCATGAACGCGAGGCCCTCGTGGGCGATCGCCGTGAAGTCGTCTCGGTCCAACTAGCCGGAGCCCGCGCCGCCCTGCTGCCGCCGCGTGGAGACGCGGTACATGATCGAGTCGACCAAGTAGCTGAAGGGGATGAAGAACGCGATCAGCGTCACGCCCGTGAAGATCTTCGAGGCGGTCGAGGAATCCCCGCCGGTCCAGAAGACAACGACCAGGATCAGCGGCGCGAAGATCGCCGTGCGCTTGAAGACACGCCCCATCGAAGGCTTGGGGATCTCCCGCCCCCCGCGTCGAGCCGCAGGGCGCGCCGAGCTCTTGCCCGCGGCCTTCGCCGGCGCGACGGGCTTCTCGACCGGGATCTCCTCGCCCTCTTCCGTCTCGATGACGTACTCGTATTCGTGACGTTGGAGCTTCTCGCGGCGGCGGCGCTGCTTGCGGCTGGGCATGGACCGATTATGCCGTGGGCACGCCGCCCTGGATGACCTGGGCGACGTGGCTGCCCCCGACGTGGTAGGCGAGGTGGCGCCAGTCGGAAGCGTCGAGCAAGACGATGTCGGCGTCATAGCCGGACGCGAGCCGCCCCACCCGGTCGGCGCGCCCGAGAACGTGCGCCGCGTTCACGGTGCAGGCGGCGAGAGCCTCGGCCGGGCTCATCTGCATCTGCGTGCAGGCGAGCGCACACACGAGCGGGAGGCTCTCGCAGAACGCGCTCCCCGGGTTGAAGTCAGTCGCGAGCGCGACGATCGCTCCGTCGTCGATCAGCGCACGCGCCGGCGGCATCGGGCGCCCGAGGACGAGCGCGGCCACGGGGAGCAGGACGGCCGCGACGTCGCTCGCCGCGAGCTGACGCGCCCCCTTGTCGCCCGTCGCCTCGAGGTGGTCGACGCTCACCGCGCCGAGCTCGACGGCGAGCGGCACGCCTCCCGCTTCCGTGAACTGGTCCGCGTGCAGGCGGAGGCGCAGGCCGGCGTCCCGGCATGCCTCGAGGTAGCGCCTCGCCTGCTCGGCGTCGAAGGCGCCCCGCTCGAGGAAGACATCCGCCGCCTCGGCGAGCGCCGCCGCCTCTGGCAAGACCTCCGCGAGCGCGAAGCCGAGGTAGGCGTCGGCATCCGGGAACTCCGGAGGGACTGCGTGCGCGCCGAGCCAGGTCGGAATGCCACCCGCCTCGCGAACGACGCGCAGCATGGCGAGCTCCGTGTCGTGGTCGAGCCCGTAGCCGGACTTCGCCTCGAAGGTCGTCGTCCCAGAGGCGAGCATCCAGCCGCGATGCAGCGCGAGAGCACTGCGCAGGCCGTCTTCGCCCGCTGCGCGGGTGGCCTCGACGGTCGAGAGGATCCCGCCTCCCGCAGCGTGCAGCTCTTCGTAGGACGCGCCGCCGGACCGGAGCTCGAACTCCTGCGTTCGGGACCCGGCGAAGACCGCGTGCGTGTGGCAGTCGACAAGCCCGGGAATCGCGGCGCAGCCGCTTCCGTCCAGCTCCTCGACGTCGGCGTCGAGCGGCTCGAGATCCCGCATGCGGCCGACCGCCGAGATCCGCCCCTTCTCGCAGAGAACGAACGCGTCCTCGACGACGTCCACCGACCGCATCGCATCGCGCCCACGGAGCGGCGCGCCGGTCCCTGCCGGCGAGACGGCCTGCGCGAGGTCGCGGATCAGCAGCGTCGCCACGCGACGGCTAGGCGCCGGGCACTTCGAGGCCGTGCTCGCGCGCGGCCTCCTTCGCCTCGTCGTAGCCGGCGTCGACGTGCCGGAGGACACCGGTGCCGGGATCCGTGGTCAGCACGCGCTCGAGCCGCTCCGCCGCCTCGTCGGTCCCGTCGGCGACAACGACCATCCCCGCGTGGATCGCGTTGCCGATTCCCACGCCTCCGCCGTGATGGACGCTGACCCAGGTCGCGCCGGCAGCGGTGTTCACGAGCGCGTTGAGGATCGGCCAGTCCGCGATGGCATCGGAGCCGTCGGCCATCGCCTCGGTCTCACGGTAGGGAGAAGCAACGGAGCCCGAGTCGAGATGGTCGCGGCCGATGACGACTGGGGCCGAGACTTGGCCGGAGCGGACGAGGTCGTTGATCGCGAGACCGGCCTTGGCGCGGTCGCCGTAGCCGAGCCAGCAGATCCTCGCGGGCAAGCCCTGGAACGCGACGCGCTCGGGCGCGAGGTCGAGCCACCGCTGGAGGAGCCGGTCGTCCGGGAAGAGGCGCCGCAGCGCCCCGTCGATCGCTGCGATGTCCTCCGGATCGCCCGACAGCACGGCCCAGCGGAAGGGCCCGATGCCGCGGCAGAAGAGCGGCCGGACATAGGCCGGGACAAAGCCCGGGTACGAGAACGCCTGTGCGACGCCCGCGAGCTGTGCTTCCCCGCGCAGGTTGTTGCCGTAGTCGAACACGTGGCTCCCGGCTCGGACGTACTCGAGCATGCCCTCCACGTGACGGGCGATCGAGTCGGAAGCCCGTCGCATGTATTCGTCCGAGTCCTCCACGCGCATGCGATCGGCCTCTTCGAGAGAAAGCCCTGAAGGGACGTAACCGTTGAGGGGGTCGTGCGCGGCGGTCTGGTCGGTGACGAGATCGAAGTGCACGCCGCGAGCGGCCAGGTCGGGAACGAGGTCGGCCGCATTTCCGAGCAGGCCCACCGACAAAGGGCGGCCCGCTTTGGCGGCCCTGCGCACGCGCTCGAGCGCGTCCTCGAGCGAGTCGGCCGCCTCGTCGAGATAGCGCGTCTCGAGGCGCCGCTCGATCCGGTGAGGATCGACCTCGATGCAGAGGATCGCCGCCCCCGTCATCGTGGCGGCGAGCGGCTGGGCGCCGCCCATCCCCCCGAGGCCTGCGGTGAGAATCGTCCTCCCGGTCAGATCCGGCGAGCCGAAGTGCTTCTCGCCTGCGGCGGCGAAGGTCTGGTACGTGCCCTGGAGGATCCCCTGCGTGCCGATGTAGATCCAGCTGCCGGCGGTCATCTGGCCGAACATCGTCAGCCCGAGCGCCTCGAGGCGCCTGAACTCGTCCCAGGTCGCCCAGCGCGGAACGAGCAGCGAATTCGCGATCAGGACCCGCGGAGCGCCGGGATGCGTACGGAAGACTCCGACGGGCTTCCCGCTCTGCACGAGGAGCGTCTCGTCCTCCCCGAGCGCGAGCAGAGAGCGGACGAGAGCCTTGAGCGCGTCGTGGTTTCGCGCCGCCTTGCCCGAACCGCCGTAGACGATGAGCTCCTGCGGCTTCTCGGCCACTTCGCGGTCGAGGTTGTTGAGGAGCATCCGGAGCGGCGCCTCGGTCTGCCACGAACGCGCGTTCAGGGTCAACCCGCGCGGCGCGCGGATCGTGCCGAGATCGCCACAGAGCTCCTCGACGACCGCGTCGACCTCGCGGACGCTCACGCGAGCTCACCGACCTCGGCCTCGACCGCCGCCACGATCTCCCCCGAACGGATTGCGGAGGCCACGAGCTCGATGTCCGGCGCGAGCGTCCTGTCCTCCATGACCGTCGGCGAGAGCGAGCGGACGACATCGTGTGCCGCCCGCGCGCCGGCGCCCGGCTCGAGCGGTGCGAGGAACTCGACCCCCTGCGCGGCGGCGAGGAGCTCGATCGCAAGGGCGCGCTCGACGTTCCCGAGCACGGCCCAGCACTTCAGGCCGGCGGCGTTCCCCATCGAGACGTGATCCTCCTGGCCGGCGCTCGTCGGAATCGAGTCGACAGAGGCCGGATGGCAGAGCACCTTGTTCTCGCTGACGAGCGCGGCAGCCACGTACTGCGGGATCATGAACCCGGAGTTGAGCCCGCCGTCGTGCGTGAGGAAGGCGGGCAGGCCGTCCGAAAGGGACGGGTTGACGAGCCGCTCCACACGCCGCTCCGAGATCGAGGCGAGCTCGGCGACGGCGAGCGCCATCGAGTCGAGCGCGAGGGCCACCGGTTGGCCGTGGAAGTTGCCGTTCGAGACGAGCTCGCCCTTGTCGACGAGGACGAGCGGGTTGTCCGTCGCCGCGTTGACCTCGACGGCGACCGTCTGCTCGACGTACGCGAGGAGGTCGCGGCTGGCGCCGTGCACCTGCGGCGCGCAGCGAAGCGAGTAGGCGTCCTGCACCTTGTCGCACCAGCGGTGGGCCTCGATGATCGCCGAGCCGTCGAGGAGGCGCGTGACGTTCGCCGCCGCCGCGGCCTGGCCCGCGAGCGGGCGCAGCGCCTGGATCTCCGGCATGAAGCTGACGCGCGAGCCCTGCAGGGCCTCGACCGACAGCGCGCAGGCGATGTCGGCGGTCTTCGCGATCCGTCGCGCGCGCACGAGCCCGAGCGCGCCGACGGCGCCCATGAACTGCGTCCCGTTGACGAGCGAGAGCCCTTCCTTCGCCTGCAGCCGCACCGGCTCGAGGCCCGCGCGCGCGAGCGCATCCGCCCCGGGGAGGAGCTCGCCGTCGTAGCTGGCGGAGCCCTCACCGACGAGCGGGAGCGCGAGGTGGGCAAGCGGAGCCAGATCGCCGGATGCTCCGACGGAGCCGCGGCTCGGCACGAGGGGCAAGACGCCTTTGTTCAGACATTCGAGAAGGAGCTCGACGGTCTCGACGCGCGCGCCCGAGAAGCCCTTGGCGAGCGCGTTCGCCCGGAGCACCATCGCCGCGCGCACGACCTCGTCGGGATACGGCTCCCCCACCCCGCATGCGTGGCTTCGAAGCAGGCGGAGCTGGAGCTCCTCCGAGAGCTCGGGCGGGATCGCCTTGGAGACGAAGCGGCCGAAGCCCGTGTTGATGCCGTACGTGTGCTCGCCGGAGGACTCCGAGGCGGCGCGGTCGACAAGCTCGCGCGCCGCGGCCATCCGCGATCTGCCGTCGTCGGAAAGCGTCGCGCGGGTTCGCTCGACCGCGACCGACCAGACATCCTCGATCGTGAGATCGTCTCCGTTCAAGAGGACTCCGGTGGCGACAGCCATCGCGAGCAAGTCTAGAACGCGCCGGGCTCGGGTTCCGGCCACAGGAAGGAGCGCGAATGCGAGTTCACGTCATCAGCGACATCGAAGGAGTCTCGGGCGTCGTCAAGTCCGAGCAGGGCGACGGCGGCGAGTCGCTCTTCGAGGAGGCACGGCGCCTCTACACCGAGGAGATCAACGCCGCCGTCCGCGGCGCGTTCGCCGGCGGAGCGACCGAGGTGGTCGTCATGGACTGCCACGGGGCCGGGAAGGGCTGGACGTTCAACTCCGTGCTTCCCGAAGCGCTCGACCCCCGTTGCGAGTGGGTCGTCCAGAACGAGTGGACCGAGTACACCGGCTTCCTCGAGGAGGGCTGCGACGCGGCGCTCTTCGTCGGCATGCACGCGCGGGCGGGCGTGGCCGACGGCGTCCTCAACCACACGATCTCGGGCTCCGACATCTACGAGCTCCGCTTCAACGGCACGCCGGTCGGCGAGACGGGGATCAACGCGGCGCTCTGCGGCACGTTCGGCTGCCCGGTCGTGCTCGTGACCGGCGACGAGGCGGTCTGCCGCGAGAGCCGCGAGCTCCTCGGCGACGGCCTGACCACGGTGGCGGTCAAGCAGGGGCTCGGGCGCGAGAGCGCGCGCAACATCGCACCCCAGCGCGCCCGGGAGATGATCGAAGAAGGGGCGAAGCGGGCACTTGACGACCTGACGGCGGTGGCACCGTACGACCCAGGACACCCCTGCGAGATCGAGGTCGACCTGATGGGGTCGCACCTCGTCGAGCCCTACCGCACCCGTCACGGCGTCGAGATCGTGAACGGACGCGGGATCGTCTCGCGTGCGGACGACTGGTGGACCGCATGGAGGCAGTTCTGGCCGATGCCCTGACGAGAGAGCGCGAGGAGGCGTTCCCTCACCTCGAGCAGCGCCCGGCCACCGGCGCGCTGCATCTCCTCCGCAGGCACGACTTCCGCCTCACCTACGCGGCGATCGCGACGAGCGAGCTCGGCGACGCCTTCCAGTACATCGCGCTCATGTGGTTCGCCCTCGAGGCGGGCGGCCCGGTCGGGGTGCTGGTCGTCCGACTCGCGGACAGCATCCCCGCGCTTCTCTTCGGCTTTCACGGAGGACTCCTCGCCGACAGACTCGAGCGGCGGCGGACGATGATTGCCGCCGACCTCGTGCGGGGCGCCGTGCTCGTTCCCGTCGCGGTCGCGGGCCTTGCCGGGCACCTCCCGCTCTGGGGGCTCGTGCTCGCGGCGTTCGTCCTGACTGCGGCCACGAGCTATTTCGACCCGGCGTACGGCGCGCTCCTTCCCGCACTGGTGGAGCGCCAGAACATCCAGCAGGCGAACGCGCTCGTCCGGGCCAGTGCGGATGCGATCGGTGTCGGCGGCTGGGCGGTCGCGGCGGGCCTGCTCGTCTTCACGCCCCTCTCGGTCCTCTTCGCCGTCAACGCCGCCACCTTCTTCGTCTCCGCTGCGTTGCTCGCGCGCATCCATCCCCGCCCAGCACCGTCCGTCGCCGAAGGGACGGCGTGGTCGCAGGTGCGCGAGGGGCTCACCGCCCTCACGCTTCTCCCCGTCCTCGCCGTCGCGGTCGCCGCGATGGGAGTCGCGATCACGATCGAGTCGGGCACCTGGATGGTGGGTGTCCCGGAGCTCGTCCGCAGCGAGCTCGGACACGGGGCGGGGGGCTTTTCGCTCGTCATGGCCGGATACGCGCTCGGCTCGATCGGCGCGGGCGTCTACCTCGCACGGCGCCCCGTTCGCCGGAAGGCGTATGCAAGCCTCCTCGCCTGGTCGCTCTACGTCCCCGCCTACCTCCTGATGGGGCTCGCCGGAGCGCTCGCAGTCGCCGTAGCGGGAGCCGTGTGCGCGGGAATCGGACAGGGCTCGTCCATCGTCCTCCTCCACTCGGCGGCTCAGGAGGATGTACCCGACCGCGTGCTCGGGCGCGTGATGGGGCTCATCAACCTCGTCCACCGCGGCGCTCACGCCACCGGGCTGATCTTCGTCTCCCCGCTCTTCGCGTTCTTCTCGCCGCGTCCCATCTTCGTCGCCGCCGCGCTCGCCGCGCCGATCGTCGGGATCGGAGGAGCCGTGGTTGCGCTCGTGCTCAGTCGTCGAGCAGGCGCAGCTCGAGTACGTGGCGCGAGTCGAAGCCTTCGATCCTGAGCAGGCTGCCCGCCGCCTCCACGGCCGCACCGGCAGGCATGAGCCCGACGAGCTCGCTCCCGGCGACCTCGGCGCCGCGAGCCTCGGCCTCCGAGACGATCTTCTCGACGATCGTGTGCAGAGCGGCCGCCTCCCAGTCGGTCACGTTCATGCTCACCTGCACGAGCCCGGCTTTCGGCAGGTCGAGGCCCAGCGCGCGGACGCCCGGGAAGCCGCCGTCGCGTTCGCGGACGAGTGAAGCGATCTCGCGCGCGGTCTCCACAGTCGCGCCGCGAAGGTTGACGTTGAAGGCGATGAGCGGCCGGCGGACTCCGATGAGGACGCCGCCCGCGGTCGGGTGCAGCGTCGCAGGGCCGCGGTCGGGAGCGAGCTCGCCGGAGTCGACGCGACGCTGGAGCTCCTCCGGGCCGCCGCGGCGGAAGAAGGCCGGCTCGCGGCCGTCCTCCGCCAGCCGCGCGTAGAAGAAGACCGGCAACTCGAGCTCGGCGCCGACACGGTCGGCGAGAGCGAGCGCCGCCGCGCGCGCGGCGGGCTCGTCCTCGGGCCGAAGCGGCACGAGCGGGACGACATCGGCCGCACCGATCCGCGGGTGGGCTCCCTCGTGCCTCCGTAAGTCGATTCGCTCACGAGCGGCCCCGATTCCGGCGAGGAGCGTCTCGACGAGCTCCTCCCCCGAGCCCACCAGGGTGAACACCGAGCGGTGGTGGTCCCAGTCGGTGTGGATGTCGAGCAGCCGCGCCGGACGCGACATCGAGCCCTGGAGGGCGGCGAGGGCGTCCGGGTCTCGCCCCTCGGAGAAGTTCGGCACGGATTCGAGCGGGAAAGCCACGGGTGCAGGATAAAAGCCGCCGGGAAGGCCGTCGATACACTCGGCGTTGGGTCACCTGTGGACGGAGAGAAACACCCGAACCTGCATACGTTCGCCCGTTTGCTCGGGTTCCTGCGCCCCTACCGCTGGTCGCTCTTCATCTCGATCGTGCTCGCCGTCCTGTCGCAGGCCGCCGCGATCGCGCTCGTCCGCATCAGCCAGAGCGTGATCGATCTCGCGATCCGGCCGCGCGACGAACAGATGCTCTGGGAGCTCATCGGGCTCATCGCGGTGATCGGCTTCGTCAAGGCGATCCTCATGGTCGGCCGGCGCTTCATCTCCGGACGGCAGGCGCTCGGGGTCGAGTTCGACATGCGCAACACGATGTACGCGCACCTTCTACGTCTCTCGTTCGGGTTCTACGACCGCAACCAGACGGGCCAGCTCATGTCGAGGGCGACCGTCGACCTCCAGGCCGTGCGCTTCTTCCTCGGCTACGGGCTCATCTTCTTCTTCCAGCACGCGCTCACCGTCGTCGGCGTCACGGCGATCATGCTCTGGACGGACTGGAGGCTCGCGCTCGTCGCGCTCGCGATCACGCCGTTCGTCGTCCTGCTCGCATACCGGTACTCCAAGGTCTCGCACCCGGTGCTCCGCGACGTCCAGCAGAAGATGGCCGACGTCGCGACCGTCGCCGAGGAGAACATCGTCGGCGTGCACGTGGTCAAGTCGTTCGCGCAGGAGGAGCAGGAGCAGGAGAAGTTCCAACGGCGCTCCAATGCGGTCTTCGAGCAGACCGTGCTCGCGAACCGGCAGCGCTCGATCTACGTCCCGCTTCTCTCCTTCGTGCCGCTCCTCGCCCAGGCGGGGATCCTCCTGGTCGGCGGCTGGATGGTCACGCACGGCAGCCTCACCATCGGCCAGTTCTTCGCCTTCAATCTCTACGTGACCATGCTGATCATGCCGCTGCGGATGCTCGGCATGTGGATCGGGCAGTCCCAGCGCGCGACCGCGTCCGGCGAGCGGATCTTCCAGGTGCTGGACGAGCCGGAGGAGATCGCCGACAAGCCCGACGCAGAGCCCCTGCCTCCCGGCCCCGGGCGGATCCAGTTCGAGAACATCTCCTTCGGCTACGACGCCGAGCGCTTCGTGCTCCACGGGGTCGACCTCGCCATCGAGCCCGACCAGAACGTCGCCGTGATCGGCCACACCGGGTCCGGCAAGACGACGTTGACCGCCCTCGTGCCGCGCTTCTACGACGTCACGGAGGGCCGCGTGCTCATCGACGGCGTCGACGTGCGCGATGTCTCCCTTGCCTCGCTCCGCTCGCAGATCGCCGTCATCTCCCAGGATCCCTTCCTGTTCTCGACGACCGTGCGCGAGAACGTCGCCTTCGGCGCGCCGGGGGCGAGCGACGAGGAGATCGAGTCCGCCGCGCGGCTCGCCCAGGCGCACGAGTTCATCGTCGAGCTGCCCGAGGGCTACGACACCGTCATCGGCGAACGCGGGATCACGCTTTCCGGCGGCCAGCGCCAGCGCATCGCGATCGCGCGGGCGATCGCCATGAATCCCCGCATCCTCATCCTCGACGACGCGACCGCGGCGGTCGACGCGACCACGGAGGCGCGAATCCGCCTCGGCCTCCGCGAGGCGATGAAGGGACGGACGACGCTGATCATCGCGCACCGGCTCTCGACGATCTCGCTGGCCGACGAGGTCGTCGTCCTCGACCACGGCCGCGTCGTCGCCCGCGGGACGCAGGCGGAGCTCACGGAGTCGAGCCCGGTCTACCGCGAGATCTACGAGCACGGCCTCGTCGACCGCGAGCTGGCCGCGCGCCTGGAGGCGACGGCATGAGGGTCTGGCAGCCCGGCTCCCACCTGTCGATGCAGCGCGGGGCCGAGGTCGAGGACTGGTCGTGGCGGCGTACCGCGCACCGCATCGCGACGCTCGCCCGCCTCGCGGCCCGCTACAAGACGCGGACGACGCTCGCGGTCGCCACGCTCCTCGCGGCGACGCTCACGTCACTCGCCCCGCCGTACCTCGCGAAGCTCGCGCTCGACGACGGCATCCGCGCGGAGGACTACCGGCGGCTCGTCGAGGTCGTCATCGTCTTCATCGCGGCGGGCGTGCTCAACTGGCTCGCGAGCAGCGCGCAGACCTACTTCACCGGCTGGACGGGCGAGCGGATCCTCGCCGACCTCCGCGACAAGCTCTTCCGCCACCTGCAGCGGCTCTCGCTCGGGTTCTACGAGCGCAACCGGGCGGGCGTGCTCATCAGTCGCCTGACGAACGACGTCGAGGCGCTCGACCAGCTCGTCACGGACGGCGTCACGAGCCTCTTTCAGAACACCCTCATCCTCGTCGGCTCGGCCGCCATCCTCTTCGCGCTCGACTGGAAGCTCGCCCTCGCCACGCTGGCCGTCCTGCCCTTCATGGCGATCGCGACCGCCATCTTCCGCGTCGTCTCCTCCCGCGCCTACCGGGCGGTGCGGGAACGGCTCGGCCTGGTGACCGCAACGCTCGCCGAGGACATCGCCGGCATGCGGATCGTCCAGGCCTTCAACCGCCAATCGGCCAACGAGCGCCACTTCCAGGAGGTCAACGAGCACTACCGGGAGGCCAACCACGTCACCGTCGTGACCAACGGCCTCTACTTCCCCTTCGTCGACTTCCTCTCGACCGCCGCGACGGCCATCGTCCTCGGCTACGGCGGCTACCGCTACTTCGGCAACGACCTCACGATCGGCACGCTGCTCGCCTTCATGCTCTACCTCTCGAACTTCTTCGACCCGGTGCAGCAGCTCTCACAGCTCTACAACACCTTCCTCGCCGCCGTCGCCGCGCTGGACAAGATCACAGAGGTGCTCGACGAGGAGCCTGACATCCTCGACGCGCCCGATGCGCGCGACCTGCCGACCATTGAGGGGCACGTCCGCTTCGAGGACGTCCGCTTCGGCTACGGCAAGGGCGTCGAGGTCCTGCACGGGATCGATCTCGACGTGCCGGCCGGGACGACCGTCGCCCTCGTCGGCCACACCGGCGCCGGGAAGTCCACCATCGCCAAGCTCCTCGCGCGCTTCTACGACCCGCGCGAAGGCCGGATCACGATCGACGGCCACGACCTCCGGACGGTCAAGCAGGAGAGCCTCCGCAGCCAGCTCGGCATCGTCCCCCAGGAAGGGTTCCTGTTCGCGGGGAGCGTGCGCGAGAACATCGCCTTCGGCCGGCCGGACGCCATGCAGGAGGAGATCGAGGCCGCGGCGCGCGCGGTCGGCGCACACGACTTCATCACCGCCCTGGAGAACGGCTACGACACGGAGGTCGCCGAGCGCGGCGCCCGGCTCTCGCTGGGCCAGCGCCAGCTCGTCGCCTTCGCGCGTGCGCTCCTCGCCGACCCGCGCATCCTCGTGCTCGACGAGGCGACGTCGAGCGTCGACATCGGCACCGAGCGCCGCATCGAGCTCGCGCTGCGCACCCTGCTCGCCGGCAGGACGGCGTTCATCATCGCCCACCGCCTGTCGACGATCCGAAACGCCGACCTGATCGTGGTGCTCGAGCACGGCCGTGTCGTCGAGCAGGGGACGCACGGCGAGCTGCTCGACCGCGAGGGCCTCTACCTCTCGCTCTACGGCGACTGGGCGTCGGCCGCCGCCTGATCTACGCTACGCGCCCATGCAGGCGGGTGCGGTCATCGGCAAGGCGTGGGACATGTACAAGGCGCACTGGCGCCACCTCGTCCCAATCGCCTTCGTCGTCTACGTCCTCATCTCGCTGCTCATCCTCCTGCTCGGAACGCTCGGCTGGCTGGGCGCCCTCCTGGGCTTCGTCGCCAGCATCGCCGGGATCTTCTGGCTGCAGGGGGCGCTCGTCCTGGCCGTGGACGACGTCCGCGACGGCCGGGCCGACCTTTCCCTCACGCAGACGCTCGACCGTGTGACACCGCATCTGGGCACGCTCGTCGCCGCCGGGCTGCTCGCGGGAATCGCGATCGCCATCGGCCTCGTGCTCCTCATCGTCCCCGGCCTCTACCTGATGACGATCTGGCTCCTGATCGTGCCGGCGATCATGCTGGAGAACCGCGGCGTCGGAGATTCGTTCGGCCGGAGCCATGAGCTCGTGCGCGGCTACGGCTGGTCCGTCTTCGGCGTCATCGTCCTGACGGTCCTGATCTTCATCGGCGTCGGAATCGTCTTCGGAATCCTGGATTCGGTCGTCGACAGCGCCTGGGTGAGCTTCGCGCTCAACGTCCTCCTCCAGACGGTCACCGCGCCGTTTTTGGCCCTCGCGTGGACGAACACGTACTACGAGCTCCGGGATCTGAAGGGAGCGGAGGCGACCGCAGCCGTCTAAGCTCGGCATTCGTGTCCGAGCTCGACAAGGAGACCCAGGAGCGGATCGAGGATCCGGTCTCCGAACAGGCGGAGGAAGAGACCCGCCTGACGCCCGCCGAGGCGGTCGCGCAGATGCGGATCAAGGTCCCGCCGCGCGCGAACCGCAAGCTCGCGACACTCGTGGAGCGGATCAACGAGGACAACCAGGTGAAAGCCTGGTGGCACGTCTCGAACGTGAACGCGGTCAAGCGCCTCGAGATCAACGACCACTCCTGGGTGCACATCCAGATCGTCACGAACATCGCGCTCAAGCTGCTCCGCCAGCTCACGAAGCACCACGTCGAGCCCGCGCTGGTGCGCGACTACGGGATGACCCGCGACGACGCCGAGATCGTCGTCGTCCTCGGCGCCCTCCTCCACTGCATCGGCATGTCGGTGCACCGCGAAGGGCACGAGGACTGGAGCCTCTTCCTCGCCGAGCCGAAGATGCGCGAGCTCCTCGACGGCCTCTACGACGAGCCCGAGCGCACCGTCGTCATCGTCGAGGTGCTCGGCGCGATCACGAGCCATCGGGAGGACGGAAAGCCGCTGACCCTCGAGGCCGGCATCGTGCGCGTCGCCGACGCGCTCGACATGGCGAAGGGCCGCTCACGGATCCCGTTCGAGCACGGCCGGGTCTCGATCCACTCGCTCTCGGCGGCGGCGATCGACAGCGTGCACATCGGCGACGGGGAGCACGCGCC
>Ga0207674_10006636_pt1 | contig 13596 bp, 9 predicted proteins | sample KBSCornC72_FD_184303 | JGI IMG/M metagenome (GOLD analysis project Ga0207674, IMG submission 184303) | Corn rhizosphere microbial communities from Kellogg Biological Station, Michigan, USA - KBS Corn C7-2 (SPAdes) (version 2) | ecosystem: Host-associated > Plants > Roots > Rhizosphere > Soil ... | reverse complement strand
CCAGGGGATTCCCAGAGGCTGGCATGCCGCCATTCAAGCTGGACGAGGCCGACCTCGCGGGCCTGGTTGCTTATCTTCGCAACATGAATACGCTGGATCGCGGATCGCTAAAAGCGGGCGATGCCGCTCGCGGCCAGGTTGTGCTCGAAGGCAAAGGCGCCTGCCTCAGCTGCCACCGCGTCAACGGCAAAGGCTCGCGAAAAGCCCCCGACCTGAGCGACATCGGCTCCATCCGCAGCGCCGGCTCCATCGAACGCTCGTTGGTTGAGCCCGACGTCCAGATGATGCCGATCAATCGTCCCGTTCACATCGTCACGCGGGAGGGCAAGGTGATCGACGGTCGGCGCGTCAACGAAGACACCTACACGGTCCAAATCGCCGATCAGGAGGGTCGCTTGTTGTCTCTCCTCAAATCGGATCTGCGCGAATTCAGTGTCTCCACGAAATCCAACATGCCCTCCTATAAAGGCGAACTCACGCCGAACGAGATGTCGGACCTGGTGGCGTATCTTCTGTCGTTAAAAGGGCAATAGCTATAGGGCACTAGAAATATGAAACGATACCCACTATTTGGATTCACTCTGCTCACGCTGCTTTCCTGCGGCTTGCATGCCCAGAACCCGGTCACCTATGACCGTCTCGCCAACGCCGCGAAAGAACCCCGCAACTGGCTGATGTACGGCGGCGATTATTTCAGTGACCGCTTCAGCCCCCTCACTCAGATCACGCCCGCCAACGTGAAAAATCTAAGTCTCGCGTGGGTGTACCAGTCGGCGGTCGCAGGCAGTTGGGAATCAACTCCGCTGGTGGTCGACGGAATCATGTACGTGACCCAGCGCCCCAACGATGTGGTCGCTCTAGACGCCGTTACCGGCCGCGTCTTCTGGATCTATCACTACAACAACGATCCCAAAGTTACGGTTTGCTGCGGCGCGAACAATCGCGGCCTGGCGATTCTGGGCGACACGCTTTATATGGGTACGCTTGACGCGCACCTGGTGGCTATTGACACCAAGAGCGGCCATCCACTCTGGAAATCGGATGTGGCGGACAGCAAGGCCGGTTACTCCATCACAATGGCGCCGCTCGCCGTCAAGGACGAAGTGATCGTCGGCGTCGGCGGCGGCGAATACGGCATTCGCGGATTCATCGCGGCCTTCGATGCGAAAACCGGCACGCAGCGTTGGAAATTCTACACCATACCAGCGCCAGGCGAACCGGGCTCTGAGACCTGGGGCAATTGCAAGGCCGCTACAGCCTACTGCGATCCCGAAGCATGGAAACACGGTGCCGGCTCGGCATGGGTTACGGGTTCGTTCGATCCCAGCCTTAACCTGATCTATTGGGGAATTGGCAATGTTGGTCCGGATTACAACGGCGATCAGCGGCCCGGCGACAACTTGTATACCTGTTCCGTCATCGCGCTGGATGCGGACACCGGAAAGCTTAAGTGGCATTATCAATTTACGCCTCACGATGAATACGATTACGATTCCGTACAGGTCCCCGTACTCGCCGATATCACCTGGAAGGGCGCTCCGCTCAAGGCCATGCTGTGGGCGAATCGCAACGGCAATTTCTATGTGCTCGACCGCGCCAGCGGCAAGTTTCTGCTGGGCAAGCCCTTTGTAAAAGTAAATTGGATGAGCGGCTTCGACGACAGCGGCAAACCGATCCAGACGCCGCAGCCTCCCGGCATGCCGACTTATCCGGCGGTGCAGGGAGGAACCAACTGGTATTCGCCCTCCTACAGCCCGCGCATGCGCCTCATGTATGTCTCCGCCTGGGAAGACGAAGGAGAGATTTTCGGAGGCGTGCCGGTCGAGTACAAAGAAGGTCTGAATTTCGGAGGCGGCAACCTCTCGCTGTTCGTGCCGCGGGCCGACGCTCCCAGCAAGCCGATTCCGAACGCGCCCACCATCCCCAACCTGCGGCGCGGCCCCATCAATAACTGGACCGATGCCGGAGGCCATGGCGCCGTGCTGGCGATCGATCCCCTCACCGGCGCCGTGAAGTGGCGATTCCGCATGACCGACGTCACCGATAGCGGAGTCGTGAGCACCGCGAGCGATTTGATCTTCACGGGCGGCCGGGAAGGTTATCTGCAGGCCATCGATGCGCGCACCGGAACGCTGATCTGGAAAGCGAATTTGGGAGCGCAGATGATCAACAATCCCATCACCTATTCGGTGAACGGGCGGCAATATGTCGCGGCAATGGCGGGGTTGTCGCTATTTACATTTGCGCTGCCGAACTGATGGGGGTTCGCGTTCCCGGCGACCGGCGCAAGCGTGACCTATAATAGCCGGAGGTGAATTCCATGCTCACAACCTCATTCCCGGGCGCGCTGCGTTGCGCCGCGATCGCATGTCTCGTCTCGGCCCTTCCAGTCCTCGCACAGACCGGCGCCAAGAACGGAGAATGGCGCAGCTATGGCGCCGATACCGGCAACACGCGCTACTCACCGCTGGATCAGATCAACGGATCGAACTTCAACAAGCTGCAGCTGGCGTGGCACTTCACTACCGCCAACCTGGGTCCGCGTCCGGAATACAACCTGGAAGGAACGCCGCTGATGGCGAACGGCATCCTCTACGCTACGGCCGGCACGCGCCGCGCGGTGGTGGCGCTGGACGCTGCTACCGGCGAAGAACTGTGGGTGCATAGCGAGAACGAGGGCCAGCGTGGCCGCAGCGCTCCACGCCAGCTCTCCGGCCGCGGACTCTCCTATTGGACCGATGGAACCGAAGAGCGAGTCTTCTACGTGACGCCCGGCTACCGTTTGGTTGCGCTGAACGCGAAGACTGGTGCGCGGATCGCCGGCTTCGGCAAAGACGGCATGGTGGATCTGAAAGAAGACGACGACCAGGTCATCGATCCGATTACCGGCGAAGTGGGCTTGCACTCTGCGCCCGTGGTTGCCAAGGACACGATCATCGTCGGCGCGGCGCATCGCTCCGGCGGCGTGCCGCGCAGCAAGACGAATGTGAAAGGCTACGTGCGTGCCTTCGACGTGCGCACCGGCAAGCGCCTGTGGATTTTCCACACCATCCCCAAACCGGGCGAGTTTGGCTACAACACCTGGGAAAACGATTCCGCGGATTACACCGGCAATGCCGGCTCATGGGGGCAGATCAGCGTCGACGAACAGCTCGGCATGGCGTATCTGCCAGTGGAATTGCCTACCGGCGATTACTACGGCGGCCATCGTCCCGGCAACGGCCTGTTCGGCGAGAGCATTGTCGCCGTCGACCTCAAGACCGGGCAGCGTAAATGGCATTACCAGTTGGTTCACCACGGTATCTGGGACATGGACATCCCCTGCGCGCCCATGCTGGTGGACCTCACGGTAAACGGCCGCCCCGTGAAAGCGCTGGCGCAGCCCACTAAACAAGCGTTCCTTTATATGTTTGATCGTGTCACCGGCCAGCCGATTTTCCCGATAGAAGAACGGCCGGTCGAGCAATCGACCGTGCCTGACGAAAAGACCAGCCCGACACAGCCGTTCCCCACCAAGCCGCCGGCTTACGACCGGCAAGGCTTCTCGATGAACGACCTGATCGACTTCACACCGGAGTTGAACGCGCAGGCCAAGGAAATCGTCTCGCACTTCAAGATTGGACCCATCTTCACGCCTCCGGTGGTAAGCCAGAGACCGGGTCCCCTCGGCACACTGGCTTTCGCGACAGCCGGGGGTGGTACCAACTGGTCAGGTGGGTCGCTCGACCCGGAAACCGGCATCGCCTACGTCCCGTCGCAAAAATCGCTCAGTAATCTCGGACTGGTGCCGTCCGATCCGAAGACCAACGATTTCCGCTTCGTGCAGGGCAACGCAATCGCAGGCGCGCGGACTACTGCCGGCGCAGGTGCCGACGGCGGAGCCGAGCCGGCCAGCGCGGAGGCTGGCCCTCCGAACCCGGTACGCCTCACCGTGCAGGAGCTGCCTCTGTTCAAGCCGCCCTACGGACAGATCAGCGCCATCGATATGAACAAGGGCGAGATTCTGTGGCAGGTGGCGCGCGGTGAAACTCCGGATTTAGTGCGCAATCACCCGGCGCTCAAGGGACTCACCATTCCGCGGACCGGCCGCGCTGGAATCGCCGGTCTCATCGTGACCAAGACGCTGGTGATCGGCGGCGAACCTGGGACTATCACGATGCCCGATGGCAAGAAGGGCGCTTATCTGCGCGCTTACGACAAGAAGACCGGGCAGGACGCGGGCGCGGTGGCGATGCCGGCTGGGCAGACCGGCTCCCCCATGACGTACATGCTGAACGGCAGGCAATACATCGTAGTCGCGGTCGGCGCCGCCGGTTTCCCCGCCGAATATCTGGCGTACAGGCTGCCGAACTGACTTCGTTCCAAGCCATTATTATCGGCGGAGGCCACAACGGGCTGGTGACGGCCGCGTATCTTGCGCGGTCCGGGGTCCGGGTCTTAGTGGTAGAGGCGCGGGAGCTCGTCGGCGGCTGCGCCGTCACCGAGGAAATCTGGCCCGGCTATCGCGTTTCCACGGCATCCTACCTCGCCAGCCTGATGCAGGAAAAAGTGGTGCGCGATCTGGAGCTGGAGCGTTTCGGCTATCGCGTCGATGCCAAGGACCCGGCGTTCTTCTCTCCTTTCCCCGATGGGCGTCACCTGTTCATGTGGCAGGATCGCACGAAGACGCTGGCCGAGATCGCCAAGTTCTCACAGCACGATGCCGAAGCGTATCCGCGCTACGAAGCGCATCTTGAAAAACTTGGGATGGTGGCGGAGTCTCTCCTGTTGACTACCCCGCCGGACTTCCCTCCGCAAGGCATTGGCGATTTCATCGAATATCTAAAGCTGATGGGGAAGCTCCGCGGCCTTTCGCGCACCGAGATCATCGGACTCGTGAAAGTTTTCACGCAGAGCGCCGCCGATTTCCTGGACGACTGGTTTGAATGTGAAGAAATCAAGGTGACGCTGGCAACCGACGGCGTGATCGGAGCCAACGGCGGTCCGCGCTCGCCGGGGACGGCTTATATCCTGCTGCACCACTGCATGGGCGGCGTCGATGGCCATCGCGGATTGTGGGGCTTCGTGCGCGGCGGGATGGGCGCGGTGTCGAAAGCCATCGCGGATTCAGCGCGCGCAAGCGGAGCAGTGATACGCACCAATGCGCCCGTCGAGAAGATCATCGTAAAGAACGGACGAGCCGCGGGAGTCGTGCTTACCGGCGGCGAAGAGATTCTGGCTCCGATTGTCGCGAGCAATCTCGACCCGCGCCGCACCTTCCTGCATCTTGTGGAAGAGAGCGCACTCCCCGCCGATTTCGTCGCCGGCATGCGCCGCTTCCGCTCGGAAGGAACTTCGCTCAAAATGAACCTGGCGTTGAGCGGGCTCCCGGAGTTCGCGGCGTTGCAAGGTTCAAATCAGCCCGGCGCTCCCGGTCCGCAGCATCGCGCCACCATGCACCTGTGCCCCTCGATCGAATACGTCGAACGCGCCTGGGACGACGCTAAGTACGGCCGTCCGTCGCGCTCTCCGCTGATCGAGATGACGATTCCGACCATGTACGACGCGTCGCTGGCTCCGCCCGGCCGCCATATCATGGGAATCTTTTTGCAGTACGCGCCCTACACGCTGAAAGGCGCCGATTGGGATACCGAACGTGAACCTTACGCCGACCGCGTGCTCGACGTGATCCAGGAATACTGTCCGAACATCCGCGACATCGTGGTCGAACGGCAGACGCTCACTCCACTCGATCTGGAACGCCGCTTCGGCCTCACTGGCGGCAATATATTTCACGGCGAGATGTCGCTGGATCAGATGTTCGTGATGCGTCCGCTGGCGGGCTGGGCGAAATATCGCACGCCCATCAAAGGCCTGTACCTCTGCGGTTCCGGGGCGCATCCCGGCGGGGGCGTGATGGGCGCACCGGGCCACAACGCCGCGCGTGAAATTCTCAAGGATCGTTGAACCACATTATGCCGCTGCGTTTGATGCCCACGCGTCACTCCCCGTTCTACAGCCCGTTTCTGGCGGTGCACGCGGCGGGATTTCTTCAACAGGAAGGGATCGAGTCTACGCTGCGGCTTCCGGCGGATGGCGAAAGCACCGGCGCCGTGCTGCGCCGCGGGGAAGTGGACGTGATCCAGAGCGCCGTCTCCGCCGCCTGGACCGCGCTCGAAAAGGGCGTGACCGATTTCCCCGTCCACATAGCGCAAATCAACCAATGCGACGGGTTCGTCATTTTGGGCCGCGAGCCGGACCCTAACTTCACGTGGCGGAAGCTCGATGGTGTGAAATTGATCGCCGACCACGGACATCAACCGCTGGCATTGCTGCGTTGGGCCGCGCACCAGAACGGCGGCGACCTGTCGCGCGCGAATCTGCTGAACCTCGGTTCGCCGCCCGCCATGGAAGCAGCCTTCCGCGCCGGTCAGGGCGATTACATCCATTTGCAAGGCGGCATGCCGCAGCAGATGGAACTCGAAGGTCTGGGACACATCGTGGCCTATGCCGGTGCGGGCCTCACGCCGCTGGCGTTCTCCAGCGTGGCAGTTCCCCGCGCGTTCGCCGAAAGCGATCGGCTCCAGCCGTTTCTACGCGCCTTCGGAAAGGCCAAGGCGTGGGCTCGCGAGTCGCCCCCGCTGGAGGTGGCCCGGACATTAGCCCCGCTATTCCCGGGTCTTCGCATGGAGGCGCTGTCAGCCGCCATCTCGGCGTGCCAAAAGCTGGGGTGCTGGAACGGAGATGCGGCCATCCCTCGCGCCGACTACCACGAAGCGGAAAGAGCGTTCCTCTGGTCAAACGCCATTCAACGCGCCCACGCCTACGAAGAGGTGTGCCATGCTTGAAGTGCATGAGCCGCCCACCCGACAGCGTGCCTCCAAAAAGCGCCGATAAACCCCTCAAGCCTTCCACGGAAGCGCAGAAGCGACGGCCTCAGATGACGCGCAAGGCTTTCGGCGAGTTGCTGAAGAAGGCGTTTACGAAACCTGATTCGAAATCCAGCTAGGCGCACCAGCCGTCCTGGATCGGGCCGCACTTTCCCGTGACGCCCCATCCTTGTTACTCTGGTTTGCGATGACTCCCGCTCATTCTGGATTCGGACGTAACTATGGCCGCTCACTGGTGATCTCGCAGCAGGGAATCGTGGCCACCAGCCATGCCCTCGCGTCGCAAGCCGGAGCGCAGATTTTGGCGAATGGCGGCTCGGCGGTCGATGCCGCGATTGCCGCGAACGCCGTGCTGGGCTTGGTCGAGCCCATGATGGATGGCATCGGCGGCGATCTGTTCGTTCTCTACTGGGATGCGGAGGCGAAGGAGCTGTCGGGCCTGAACGCATCCGGACCCGCGCCCTGCGGCCTCTCGCCGGCTTTCCTCGCGAGCCGCGGCGAGACCAGCATGCCGCCGGCGGGAATTCACGCCGTCACTGTGCCCGGCGCGGTGGATGGCTGGGCCCAACTGCACCAGCGATTTGGAAATCTGCCGTGGGACCGGTTGTTCGCGTCTGCCATCGCGTATGCGGATCAAGGCTTCCCGGTCACGGAAGTGATCGAAGAACAATGGACCTCGCCGATCTCCTTCGAACGATTGCTGAGCCACGCGGAGTCCTCGCGAGTCTTTCTCCCCGGCGGACAGCCTCCACGGGTGGGGGAACTCTTTCGAAATCCCGATCTGGCGGCCGCCTACGGCAGTCTAGCCACTGCCGGTTCGCGCGCCTTTTATGAAGGTGAAATCGCCGCCGCCATTCTCAAGACATCCAAGAGTCTGGGCGGGACCATGACCGCCGAAGATCTGTCAAAGTTCTCGGCTGAGTGGGTGGAACCGATTTCGATCGATTACCGCGGCTGGAAAATCTATGAATTGCCGCCGAACGGGCAAGGCATGGCCGCGCTCGAAATGCTGAACATCATGGAAACCTCGCCGGCAGCGGCCGAAGGCCCGTCGAATGCAGCCGAATTGCACAAGCGTATCGAGGCCATGAAGCTCGCCTACTCGGATGTGTGGCGCTATAACGGCGACCCCCGCCACTCGAAGATTCCGGTGGCGACGCTGCTCTCGAAAGAACACGCCCGCGAGCGCGCCGCTCTGATCCACCCGCGCCGCGCCAACGGACAGGTGGCCGCGGCGAAGATCAACGCGGGCGACACTACTTATCTGACCGTGGTCGACCGCGCGGGAAATATTGCGAGCTGGATTCAGAGCGTCTACAGCAATTTCGGATCGGGCATCACGGTCGAAGGCATGGGCTTCACCCTGCAAAATCGAGGAGCAGGCTTCACGCTCGATCCTACGCATCCTAACGTGCTGGCCGGCGGCAAGCGTCCGTATCACACCATCATTCCGGGCTTCATGCAGCGCGGCAGCGCGAGCATCGGCTTCGGCATTATGGGCGGCCCCAATCAGCCACTCGCGCACGCCCAGTTTGTTTCGAACGTCGTCGATTACGGCATGAACCTGCAGCAGGCGCTGGAAATGCCGCGCTTCACCAAGTTCGCGCCTTCAGGATGCGATGTTTTGATCGAATCGCGAGTGCCTGCGGCAGCCCTGCGCGAGCTGACGGAAATCGGGCATGAGGTCGCCGTGCGCCGCGAGTACACACAAGAAATGGGCCGGGGCCAGGCCATCCTGCACGATTCAGAAACCGGAACTAACTACGCCGCTTCCGATCCGCGTGCCGATGGCGCCGCGACGCCCGAGCCCATTGTGATCTAAGCGATCTCCTAGCTCAGCTAGTCGATGAAGTTGTATGCGGGCAGCGTCAGGAAGTCCGAGAAGTCCGCGCTGGTCATCATCTGGCGGAAGATCTGGGCGGCCTTGGCGAACTCGCCACTCGTTGTTCCGCGCTTGGCGAGCAAATCGTCCACGGCGCCGTTCACCATCGCAGCCGTCACGGGGCGCCCATCGTCGAGTTTGGCTCCCCACTTGACCCACTGCCAGACCTGCGCGCGGCAGATCTCGGCGGTGGCGGCGTCTTCCATCAGGTTATAAATCGGCACGCAGCCCACGCCGCGCAGCCATGCTTCGAGGTACTGCAAGCCCACGTCGATGTTCCAGCGCAGACCTGCTTCAGTGATGGTGCCCTCCGCCGGCGTCAGCAGATCCTTTGCCGTAATGTGCACCGGCTCGCGCTTTATCGAAATCTGATTGGGAGTCGGCATGCCTTCGTCGAAAACTTTTTTCGCGATAGGCACCAGACCCGGGTGAGCCACCCAAGTGCCGTCGTGGCCCGCCTTCACCTCGCGAAGCTTGTCCAGACGGACTTTTTCCAGCGCTTCTTCGTTCGCCACAGGATCGTTCTTAATGGGTACCTGCGCCGCCATGCCGCCCATGGCATGAATATTGCGGCGGTGGCAGGTCTGGATCAGAAGGTCGACGTAGGACTTTAGGAAATGCCTCGTCATCGTTACTTCGGCGCGGTTGGGCAGCACGAATTCTTTGTGATTGCGGAATTTCTTGATGAAGCTGAAAATGTAATCCCAGCGTCCGCAGTTGAGGCCCGCAGAGTGGTCTCTTAGCTCATAGAGGATCTCGTCCATCTCGAACGAAGCGAGAATAGTCTCGATCAGCACCGTCGCGCGAATCGTCCCGCGCGGCAAGCCCAGCGCATCCTGCGCGAAGTTGAAGACATCATTCCACAGGCGCGCTTCCAGATGGCTCTCCAGCTTCGGCAGGTAGAAGTATGGGCCGGAGCCGTTGGCAATCTGCTGCTTGGCGTTATGGAAAAAAAACAAGCCGAAGTCAAACAGCGAGCCGGAGATCGGTTTGCCGCCCAGCAGCACATGCTTTTCGTCCAGATGCCAGCCGCGCGGGCGCACCAGCAGCGTCGCAATCTTGTCGTTGAGCTTGTACTTCTTGCCTTCCGGACTGGTGAACTCGATGGTGCGCCGGATAGCGTCGCGCAGATTGATCTGACCGTCGAGATTGTTGGTCCAGGTGGGCGAATTGGCGTCTTCAAAATCCGCCATGAAAACATTCGCGCCGCAGTTGAGCGCGTTGATGACCATCTTGCGGTCCACCGGTCCGGTAATCTCGACGCGGCGATCCATCAGATCGGCCGGAATGGGAGCGACGGTCCATTCGCTCGTCCGGATCTCGGCGGTTTCCGTAAGGAAATCCGGGTAATGGCCGGCGTCGATTTCGGCCTGACGTACTTGCCGGCGGGCAAGTAAATCCTTGCGCCGGGCATCGAATTGAGCCGCGAGGCTCGCTACGAAGCGCTGCGCTTCCGGGGTCAGTATCTCGGCATACGCGGGACTGACGGGAGCATTGATCTGGAGTTCTAATCCTTGAACCTGAGTAGTGCTGGGCATATATCTATTATCCTCTCGCAGCCTCGCTCTGTACATTGGCGGCGCTGAGATCCTTTTCCGTTTGAGGTTTATGCGGCAGCGACATCTTTCTCAATCCGATGGCCATCATCGCTGCGCTAAACGCGAGTATGGCGCTGCCATAGAAGACGACGTTCCAGGTGCCGGTTTTTTCAAACAACATCGCCGCCAAACCGCCGCCCACAATGGAGGCGACACCTTTGCTGCTATAGAGGAAACCGTAATTCGCACTCGCATTGCGCGAGCCGAACATGTCGGCCACCACCGATGCAAACAGCACGTAGACTTCACCCCAACTGAAGTACACCAGCGCCAGGCAAATGATGAATAAAATGTCCGATCCGGGGGCCAGGAGGGGAACGCTCAAGAGGGCTGCCGCTTGAATCAAAAATGCGATGATCATCGTGCGCTCGCGTCCCAAATGATCCGAAACCCAACCCCAGGAGAACCGTGACAGTCCGTTGGCGATCGGATTCAAGGAGAGGGCTATCGTGAGCGCGGCGGCGCTGATTTTGAAGCTGGCCGCAAGGGGAGCCAATTGAGCGGTAACCATCAGGCCACCAACCCCCATGATGAACATCATCACGTAAAGCAGGTAGAAATGCGAGGTTCGCAGCATTTGGCTGGGGGCGAAATCCTCGCCGCGGGTGCGAATTTTTGCCTTTCCAGAGGGCGCCGCGGCTTCACCCGGCTTAGGGCTGCGCAGGAACTGCGCCGCACAGATAATCAGCAAGCCCTGGCAGATGCCGGTGTAAATCATAGTTGTCCGGTAACCCTCGGACTTCAGCAAGTGCGCTATCAACGGAATGAAAAGCGCTGTCCCGGAGCCGTACGCCGCGGCGGTGATGCCGGCAGCCAGGCCGCGTTTATCGGCAAACCACTTGAGTGCAACACCGATCGATCCGCAGTACACCAGCGACGCCCCGACCCCAGTTGCAGCGTAAAGCAGGTAGAGTTCCGGGAGACTCTTGGCCTGGCTTAAAAGCGCCCAACCCCCTCCGCAGAGCAAGCCGCCCAAGGTCATGAGCGGACGGGGACCCGCTCTATCGATCAACCATCCTCCTGATGGCATGAACCATGTCTGGCAGGCGATGAAGATCGAGAACGCCCACTGCACGTCGGACAACTTCCAGTGCTGATCAGCATGCGCGCCGATCAGGGGTTTGACGAACAATGTCCAGGCGTATTGAAAGTTCGCGATCATGATCATCGCGACCGCCGCCGATGCTAAACGAAACCAACGATTCACTTCGAACCTCCTACAGAGAGGGCATGCGAGCTTAACAGCCTCGTACAAGCATATACCGTACGCGTGTGTGGCATGGCAACCCCCAGACGCTCGCCCAGTTCGACCACGGCGCCCACAACCGCTTCGAGTTCCATCGGACGGCCGGACTCCAGATCCTGCAGCATGGAAGTCTTGTGCTCGCCCACTTTCTCGGCGCCCGCGATGCGCTGATCCACCGAAATCGGCATCTCGATTCCCATTTTCGCGGCCACTGCCTCCACCTCCAGCATGATGTTGCGGACCACGTGGCGCACCTCGGGATCGCGCGCCATCTGCGCCAGCGTCGCGCGCGTCAGTGCGCTGATCGGATTGAAGGCCACGTTGCCCAGAATTTTGACCCAGATCTCGGTGCGGATTTTCTGCGTCACCGGGCAGCGAATGCCGGCCTTGATGAGCGCCTCGGAGATCGCCTTGCAGCGGTCCGATCGCGTGCCATCGGGCTCGCCCAGCGACAACCGATTTCCCTCGGTGTGGTGAATGACTCCGGACTCTACTAACTCGGTGGCGAAATACGCGATGGACGCGACCACGTTCTTCGCCGGGATGGCCGCCGCGATCACGCCGCCTGGATCGACACGTTCCAGATGAAGGCCGGTAAGCTCTCCCGCGTGCGCCTGAAAATACCACCAGGGAATGCCGTTCTGCGTGCTGACTACGGTGGTGTTTTCGCCGATCAGCGGCTGGACTTGCGGCGCGAGCAGCGTCAGGCCGTTGGCTTTTACGCCGAGAAAGATGACGTCCATTGGCCCGGCTTCCTTGAGGTCGCCGACGATCTTTGGCCGCACTTCAAACTCGCCGTCATCGCCGATCACCCGCAGCCCGCGCTCCTGCATCGCCCGAAGATGCGGGCCACGCGCGTATAAAGTGACATCCTGGCCCGCTTGCGCCATGCGAGCGCCGAGATAACCACCGATGGCGCCCGCTCCTGCGATCAGAAACTTCATTGCCCGCCTGCGAGCGCCTTCCCGACTGCGCCGCGCTGGATCTTGCCCGTGGCGGTGCGTGGAATGGACTCGACCACGAACAGTTTTTTCGGCATCTTGAAATCCGCCAGGCGCTCTTTGCAGAAGGCCAGGATGGCTGCCTCGGTGGTCGGCTCCCGCAGCACCACGGCAGCGTTGACTTCCTCGCCCCACATCGGATGGGGAACGCCGAACGCCAGCGCTTCGGCAACATTCGGATGAGCCAGCAGGACTTCATCGATCTCGCGCGGCCCGATCTTTTCGCCGCCGCGGTTGATGAGTTCCTTGAGGCGGCCGGTGAGCGTCAAGTATCCGTCGGCGTCGAGAAATCCCTGATCGCCGGTGCGGAACCAGCCGTTGGTGAATGACTTCGCCGTGGCCTCCGGATTGTTTTCATATTCGGACACTACATTCGGACCCTTGATCGCCACTTCGCCGCGCTCTCCGGCGGCCAGCTCATTGCCCGCATCATCCAGGATTCCAATTTTGACTCCTGTACCCGGACCAACTGAGCCGGGTTTGCGCGCTCGCGGCGGCTGCGGATTGGAGCTCATCTGGTGCGACGCTTCCGTCATACCGTAAGCTTCGAGCACCGGAGCGCCGAACAGCTCCTCCATCTTCGCCATCATTTCCGGAGGCAGCGCCGCGCTGCAGGAGCGAATGAAGCGCAGCCCTTCGCGCCCGGCCGGCGGCTCCTTGGCGCGCGAGAGCAGCAGGTTGTGGATGGTGGGAACCGCCGAGTACCAGGTAGCGCCGGAATCGGCCACGGTCCGCCAGAAAGACAGCGGATTGAATTTGTTGGGCACCGCCACGGTCCCGCCGGATTGCAGCGTCGAAAGCGTGGAGGCAACTAGCCCGTGAACATGGAACAACGGCATCACGCACAGCGAGACGTCCTTTGGCGTCAGAGCGTAGTGCTCGATGATGTTCGCGGTGGACGCTGTGATGTTGCGATGACGGATCGGCACGCGCTTGGCTCGTCCGGTGCTTCCGCTGGTGTGCAGCACCAGGGCCACGGCGTCGGGATCTGGCGCCGCGG
>Ga0207674_10006635_pt1 | contig 13598 bp, 18 predicted proteins | sample KBSCornC72_FD_184303 | JGI IMG/M metagenome (GOLD analysis project Ga0207674, IMG submission 184303) | Corn rhizosphere microbial communities from Kellogg Biological Station, Michigan, USA - KBS Corn C7-2 (SPAdes) (version 2) | ecosystem: Host-associated > Plants > Roots > Rhizosphere > Soil ... | reverse complement strand
CTGTCTGCCTTTCCGGCGACAGCACGATTAGAAGAGCGCCGATGAAGCTGAGTACGGCCGAGGCGCTCAAGAGCTCGGTTCGTTGGGTTGGAAGCTGGATGGACATGACTGCCATGACGGCGGCATGAGCAAAACTCGACCACGCAGCGAAAGCGATCACGCTGCGATAGGCGGACGGAGTGCGTGCTGCCAACAGTAAGAAGACCCCCAGCGTGACGTAGAGGCTAAGGATCATTGGCACGCTGTTTTCGCTGTTGGGGACCAATTCGCTCCTGACAGCGGTCACGAGAGGGTAAACGCCGGCCGCGAACAACAATCCCACCAACACCAACACGACTTTCAGGGCTTGTTCTCGTTTCATGATGGCCTCCTGCCCAGGTTAGGCCTTCTTGGCGCGTTCAGCGGTCCCGAAGTCATAGAAGACGCGGAAGAGATTGCCATCCAGGTCTGTTGCCGTGAACTCGTGCAGTCCCCAGGGCTTCGACTCTGGCGCGGACATCAATTTGGCGTTGTTGGCGCTCCAGACTCGGTATAACTCATCTACGTCCGCCTTGCTTTCGAGATTCAGCCAGGTCAACGTCGGTCCAACGTTGCCATGTCCCTTCCGATAGTGCTGGTTCGCCAGGAAGATCCGACAATTGCCTTTCGAGATGCCTGCCAGCCCCAGCTCTTCGCCGCCCCAATCAAGGGCGAAGCCCAGCTTGTTCTTGTAGTAAGCCGCCGCCGTGGCGATATCCCGCACCGGTATCTCGGGGACTGGGGTAGGGAATTCGGATTTCATTTTTCGACTCCTCGCGAGATCGAGGTCGCTCGCTGTCCCGCTGTCGGCAGGGTGTCCAAGTCGTCCACGCGCTCAAGCTGGTCACGAGACGGTCTTTGCGCCAGCGCGTCGGCACGACGGGCCAGGAGGATGGAACCGGCGGCAGCGGCAGCGCCGAACACCGTCGCCCAGATGGCATCGTCCATGACCAATCCCCACGCCACCGGTCCATCGCCCGACAGCACATTCATGGTCTGCAGGAAAAGGGGCACACCAATCCCCCCGACGACCGCACCCAGCAGCGCGAAGCGCCAAGGGTTGATGTCGGCCAGGCGTCGGCCCCGGTAGGCAAGGCGGATGACGCTGGAGAAGACGGTGCCGATCACGGCTCCCGCTATGCCGAACCGTACGCCCCAGGCGATCCCGGACAGGATAGCCATGCCCAGGCGTTCCAGCAGGGACTCAGCCTCCGGGCGGGGGTAGAACAAGCTCAGAGCGGTGACGATTGCACCCCCGGCGACGGCCCAGGCGGCACCCCACGTCACGGCGTTCCGCAGCACGGCGCGAATACCTCGAGATCTTTTGTCAGTCATCGAATGCTCCTGCGGCATCTTGGCAGCCACTTGGCCATCGACTTTGTCGTGCAAGTACATTGTCATATCACTAGCGGCAACCGTCGTAACGGGGGATCATCTGTGGATCGGCTCTAGAGCTTACCGCGGAAGACGCTGAACACGCGGACAGTGGTACTAATTGTTGCGCGTGGTCAGCGCCTTGGGCATCCCCCGAGAGGACCCATTCACGAACCAAGACAACCCACTCCGCGTGTTTCCGCGCTCTCCGCGTGTTCCGCGGTCAGCTTCTCCCGTCCCATTGCGGTCGCGTCTTCGTGCTCTGTAGTCCTCCGTCCTACAGGCGACTTCCGATATTCCGCGCACTCAAACGCGCCGCGCTGGCAGCTATTCCGGGCATGTGGTCACTACTTTGTCCCAGTTAGTTCTGGCCTGAACCGTAGCCTTGGGGACATCGATGACAGGACGTCGTATTCTGACCGCCAGTTTGATCTTTGTCCTCACTCGTGGCGGGACCGGGTGCAGCAACCCAACCCAGCCGGACGCATCGGCGATTGTCCCGGTGCAGGGGGTGACGGTGACGCCGCAGGTGATTCAGCTTCTCGCGATCGGTGAAACGAAGCAACTGGTCGCCAGGATCGCTCCGGTCGATGCGACCGATCAAGCCCTTGCCTGGGAATCCTCCGACCCCGCGGTAGCCACCGTGGACGTTAGTGGCCTGGTCACGGCGATCGGCGTTGGTGCCGGCGTTTTCATCACCGCTTACACCCACGACGGGCGGCATCAAGCCTCCGCTAATGTGAGTGTTCTTCCCTGAGCAGGAGATCTAACTGCCGCCGCGTCTAGGTCACTTGCCGCGCGTCCCCGCCCGAGATGACGCCCTTCGCGCCTTCTGCCGAGCCCGCTTCCTCGCGGCTGCCTTCGCCAGGTTCTGCTTCACTCGTAGGAGGACGATTCTCCTGATGAGGTCGTAGGGAATCGGTTGATCGAGGGGAAACCTGAGATTGCCCTTGGGGCCCGCATAGACCGCGAGCCGTTTCTCAAGCCTGGCATCGCCCGATACCGGCGGATAGAGACCGATGTGACCCTTGAACGCCGCGAAGTAGACCAGGATCCCGTCTTGGGCGAACGCCGGCATGCGGTAGCTGATCAGCTCCTGGGCGTGGGGTGCAGCGGAGATGACGGTTGCCCGAATCTTCTTGAGGATCATCTGCACCCGGAGGGGGAACGCTGCACCGTATTCGGCGAACCCAGGGGTCATCGTCCCAGTGGCCATGTGAATCCCTCCGAGAGCCGGATTGGAGTACGGTAGGGTGTCAACCAGTTCGATGCCATTCTGGAGATCCCGTCGGCCTAGGGCCCTCATCCGTCGATCACCTAAAGCTTAACGCGGAAGACGCTGAATACGCGGAAACACGCGGATAATCACGAAAACACGAAGACACGAAGGGCACAGAGGTGAGCCTCTTTAAGTGATTCAGAAAGTGGCGAGGTGATCTTGCCAAGTTGAGCGGGATCGTACGGCAGCGACGACCCCTTTGTGCCCTTCATGTCTTCGTGTTTGAAGTGCACCCATCAATACCTGTCAGACGGTGCCTACCGGCTGAGCGACCCGACGGACCTCACAAGAACAGCCCCATTCCGCGTGCTCCGCGGTCAGCTTTTCCAGCTGTTCACCAGAGCCATGCAGAGCGCTAGGGGTCGGGGTCTCCGATCTGTTATATATGCCTTGACAGGTATATGCTGTGGTAGGTATATTAAAGACATGGAAACGGTATTCGACATCATCGCGGAACCGAACCGCCGCGCGATTCTGGGTCTCCTGGTCTCGTCCCAACAGTCGGTTGGAGAGATCGAGCGTCGCCTCCGGATGCCGCAGCCGACCGTGTCCAAGCACCTCCGAGTCTTGCGCGAAGCCGGTTTCGTCGAATCCACGGTGGACGCACAACGCCGCCTCTACCGACTGAAGCCAGAACCGCTCCGGGAACTGGATGCGTGGCTGGCTCCGTTCCGGAGGTTCTGGTCTGGTCATATCGATGCCCTCGAGCGCCACCTCGACCGCATGGACCAATCAACGTCAACGAAGAAGAAGGGAAGGGGAAGAAGATGACCGATCACCTGCAGTATGCACCGGGCCCGGCCACCGGAGCGGAGGTCCGCAAGGACGGAGAGAAATGGACGCTCATTCTGGTCAGAGAGCTGCGCCACTCGCCGGCAACCGTCTGGCAGGCGCTTACCGACCCGGCGCAGCTGCGGGAGTGGGCTCCATTTGAAGCCGATGGGAGCCTGGGTACGGCTGGAACCTCGGTGAAGCTCTCGACGGTCGGAACGCCGCAGGTCGCCGAGACCACGGTGAAGCGGGCCGAGGCGCCGAGGCTGCTCGAGTACAGCTGGGGGGGCGGGGACCTCCGGTGGGAGCTCGAGCCGCTCGGCCGCGGCACGCGCCTGACTCTCTGGCACAACATCGATCGGCGCTTCATCTCGTGGGGTGCCGCGGGTTGGCACATCTGCCTGGATGTGCTGGACCGGCTGCTCGCCGGCCAGCCGATTGGACGCATCGCCGGCCCCGAGACAATGCAGTTCGGCGGCTGGCAGCGGCTGAATGCGGAGTACGCCAGGCAATTCGGTAAAGAAATTCCGAGCTGACCATCCAACGTCCAGCAATCCGGAGAGGAGGTCTCAGTGAACTGGAACCTTTGGGTTCGGCAAACCCACCGCTGGCTGGCCATTGTCTTTACGCTGTCCGTCATCGTCACGTTCGTCGCCTTGAGACAGGACAAGCCTCTCGTCTGGGTGAGCTACGTGCCGCTGTTCCCGCTTGCCTTGCTCGCGGTCACCGGTCTGTATTTGTTCGTGCTGCCGTATGCCGCCAAGTGGCGCGGCGGGCGACGCGACGCCTGAAAGCATTCGCACGAGAGAAGAACAACTCGAAGGAAGGGATGCAACGATATGAAGAAGAGCAGCGGTGAGCCGACAGGCGGGTCTCCCTCTCAACTCATAGACGGGAGGATCAAAGAGCTGGACGACTGGCGAGGCGAGACGCTCGCCCGGCTACGAGCTCTGATCAAGGAGGCAGATCCGGGAGTGGTAGAGGAGTGGAAATGGGGTGGGCCGGTCTGGTCCCACGACGGACTGATCACAACCGGGGAGAGCTACAAGAGCGTCGTGAAGCTGACCTTCGCCAAGGGCGCCCAGCTGAAGGACCCCAGGAAGCTCTTCAACTCGAGCCTGGAAGGGAATACCAGGCGGGCCATCGATTTCCGCGAAGGGGAAAAGGTCGATGAGGCTGGGTTCAAGGCGCTGATCCGCGAAGCGGTGGCGCTCAACGGCCACAAGGAATGAAAAACCCGGGCGAAGGCCCGGGTTTTGTTCTCAGCGCGGTCCGTAGTCCGTGAAGACGTAATCGCGGTTCTTCACAATCGTGTGGCAGGCGAAGCCACACTTGGCGTCGTTCCCCTGGGGCGGGGTAGAGGCCGTAGTGGCGGGGCTGAACTTGTGGGATGTGGAGTCATATTCGAACGCGCCCCATCCCCAGCCCCCGCTGTCCGCGAACCGCTTACTGTCCTTCACCATGAAGTCAACGTCATGGAGTGAGACGGGCACCGTCGCGGCGGGGAATACCGCCATCTTGCCCGGGTTCCAGTGGATCTTCGCCATCTTGGAGCCGTCGGGCCACGCCTTTCCGTTGCCGGGAAAGCCCTTCTGGTAGGCGTCGATCATTACCGGATTGGCGAGGATTGCGGCTATCGCCGGCCCGTCCTGACTGATGGAAACCACCTGCCAGCTTTCGTATCCCTTAAACTCGGAGAACGCGAGCCCACCCGGCACCTTCACGCTGTACTTGTCCTGGGCGGACATGGCGCCGGCGGCCGAGGCACTGATGAGTGCCGTCGCGACAGCGATCGCCCAGAGGCGGTTGCTCCTCATAGCCAGTTTCTCCCTTTCCGAGGAAGCGGCCTTGACCGCTTCCCGACGGCGCGTGGTACGTCTACTTGAATCGGACGCGGCAGGACGATGGTCCCGCCGCGCCATGTTACCAGCGGTAATCAACCCGGTCAATTGTACGATCGTATAAGGAACGTATCGGTGGCGGGGGTTAGCTGGTCACTTCGACCCGCAGGAATGTGGCCGGAATCGTCGTACCATTCGTGCTTGTGTTCTGCGCGGTGAACAACTCCTCGAGTTCTGCCTGCAGGCTTTCGCCGCACCCGTTCTTCTCCGCCGCGTCGAAGGCATTCATCGTGGGTCCGTAGGATCTCCTGAACTCATCGACAAATTGCGCTGGCGATCCGGCGAAGCGGAAGATGAACGTGTCGCGAATGCACGAGATCTTCTCTGCCGGGATGCCCGCGGCGACAAAGCGCTCCACCACCTGGCTCTCAACGCCCCAGGTCATCGGACTGACAAATCCCTCGGGTGGCGGCGGGGTATAGGCGGAGCTGATTCGCAGAATCTGGGCGACGAGCGTGGAGTCGTTCGGAATCCAATTGCCCATGACGATCCGTCCCCCAGGGCGCGTCACGCGCACCATTTCCCTGGCAACGTCGAAGGGTTTGGGAGCGAACATGGCGCCGAAGATGCTGACGACGATGTCAAACGCGCGATCCGGAATCAGCTCAAGGTTCGTGGCGTCGCCCTGTAGGAATCTGCAGTTGGCCAGGCCGAGCGCCGCGGCCCGTCGGTTCCCGGCCTCGACCAGATTCCGGGCGATATCGACGCCGAGGACTTCGGCGCCCGCCTGGGCGGCAGGCAAGGCGGTGGTTCCGTCGCCGCAGCCAAGGTCCAGGACTTCTTGTCCGCGGTGGACGCCGATGCGCTGCACGAGGGCCTCGCCGCTTTCGCGCATGCTGTCGGCAATCCGGGTGAAATCTCCTTTTTCCCAGAGGGCTTGATTCGGGTTAACGGCTACAGCAGTCATGGGTTCCTTCCCTCTAATTGTCGGGTGTCCACAAGTCCACGTTCCGGTGCCGACATGATGAGGCGCCGATTACGCCCGAATTGGCTCATTATCGGGGGAGCTGGCGGTTGCTCTTTGCACGAGCGCGCGGATCCTCGTCTCCTCAGCGTCAGTCAGCTCCTTCAGCGCGAAGCCCGTCGGCCACATGGCGCCCTCGTCGAGGTTCGCCCTGTCGCTGAAGCCAAGGGTCGAATACCTCGCCTTGAACTTCTGTGCGTTTTGGAAGAAGCAGACGACCTGGCCGTCCTTGGCATATGCGGGCATCCCGTACCAGAGCCTTGGTGTGAGAGCTGGCGCGCAGGCTGTGATGATCGCATGGAGCCGCTTGCCCATCGCGCGATCCGGTTCCGGCATCGCGGCGATCTTCGCGAGGACGGCACTTTCCCCGTCCGCCCCCTTCAGCTCCTGAATGCGCTCCTTCATCGCGAGTCGTTCCTCGTCCGTAAATCCCTTGAGCTTCCTGCCGGCCGCGGTGCTGCTCTTGGCGGGCTTCCGCGTGTTTTTCTTTGGGCTCATGGAAACCTGCTGACTTGGGTTGGGGACCGAGACGGGACCAGCAGGCCCACCGGCCTCACTGGAGACGGCCCTGTGCAGGCGCAGCAGAGCTGTGCAGCACCAGGGGGGCTCGTCCGTTCTGTCTGGCGACCTGGCGATAAGCTGCGGGTGCCGGACAGTCGACTCTATTGTGCCGGGAAATCCCGCATGTACGGCGTGATATTGTTCGCGATGGCGCGGAACTCGGCCTCGCTCAGCGGGAGTCGTCGGAAGGCGGCCCAACCTGCCCGGGGGTAAGCGAGAGGGCTCGCAGCCGCGTCCGAGCCGTACAGCACGCGCTCGACGCCGATCTGCCGGATGCGCGCCGCGATTTGCTCCAGCTCGTGCGACGCCATTTCCGGTCGGACTACTCCCGTCGCGTCGAACCACACATGCTTCATGCGCTCATCATGCCTCGCGATGGCATCGGTGAACACGCTTAGCGCCGAGTCTATCGCCGCATCATAACCGCCGGCTCCGGCAAGATGCGCAATCTGGACCGGGACGTCGGCCGCAGCCGGCAGGAGATCGTTCAGGAATACGCGTGCCCCGTGGGCACCGTATCTGCGATTCTTGTCGATCGACGTGTGCAGGTGCACGACGATCGCCATCTGGTAGCCGTTCGCAGCCTCAAAGACTCTTCGGACCTGCGTCACATTCGCGGGATTGTCGAGATCGACGTCGGAATTGCCGAAATGCAGCTTCAGACCATAGTGCAGGTCCCGGTCTTTGCTGCAGCGCTCCAGTTCCTCGAGCGCGTAAGGCTTGAGGGGATTGAAGCTGCAGAACGCGCGCAACCGGTCCGGATACTGCGCGACTTGCTCTGCCGTCCAGTCGTTCTCAGCTCTGACGTGCTCGTATTCGTTATCGACCACCGCACGGCTTGCCTTGCCCCATGTGTACGCGACCGACAGCACCAGTGCCCGCTGAATGCCTGCGGAATCAAGTAGTGCTATGACGTCCAGCGCGCTGATGCCCCGCGTGTTGGGATTACCCGTGACGAGGGCCGCGGCGGCCGGACTGAACAGATGCTGATGATAGTCGATGAGCGGCGTTTGGGCCGAGAGTCCCGCCGGAAGAATCGACGCCAGGACAACAGTCGTGCAGAGGCTGGATCGCATAGGTTGGTATCCTTTCGGGCAGCCTACTCCTTGACCATGATCGCAATATAGGTCGCCCACGAGACTGGAGGAGGCGGTCGGTCCGGTGGTGTTCGGGCGCCGTCGTATCGTAGGGGTCGAGTACCTCGGCCATGATGCAACCGGTTAGAGCATGGGAGTAATTGCTGTTGTCGTCTAACGACCTGTCAGCCGGCGAATGTCGGCCGCGAGTTCCGGGAACTGTGGCTGATCGAATTCGTGGCCGCGTCCCTCCAAGGCACGCACCTTCGCGTGAGGCAGTACATGGCGGTAGCGCTCAAGGTTCTCAAACGGGATCTCGGAGTCGTCTCGGCTGTGGTAGAGATAGAGCGGCGCGACGTCCCGCAGCCGCTCCCCGAAATCAGGCGCGAGCGCAAATTCCGGGAAGTCCGGCCCCCAGAAGGGCATCGCGATCAGGAACAGGCCTGCGAACGCGGGCCGCCGCACTGTCTCCGACAAGTATTTCAGAAGCACCGAAGCTCCGAACGAGTGACCCACGAGAGCTGGTGTTCTAGCGCTCACGATCAGTTCGTCGATTCGTCGTGCCCAGGTCCAGTAGTGGGGGTGTGCGGGCCGGGGCATGCGAGGTGCCCTCACTCGATAGCCTGTTCCCAGGGCATTACCGATTAGCGGCTCCCAGTACACCTTGCCGCGCCGTCGGCGAGGTTCACCAGCGCCATGAATGACGAGAACGGTTCGCGCCATGGCCGAAGGTGATCTTCTCGGCCAGGTCGAGCAAGATGCCGGGCCGACCAACGCCTGGCTCGGCCGGGTGCCAAGAAGCGCAACACAACAGTTGCGCATTTGACGGGTCTGTTTTATAATACGCAACGTAATTGTTGCACGTTAGAGCCACCGCAACCGATTGACAGGAGTAACAACGCCTTATGACCGCTACCACCGACCAACCCCAGACCACCGACCGGATTGAGAAGCGTTTCGAGGTAAGTGCCAAGCGCTCCCGGGTCTGGCGGGCGATCTCCCATGCGGACGAGTTCGGCGCCTGGTTCGGCATGAAACTGGACGGCCCGTTCACCGCAGGTGCCACCGTTTTCGGCCGACTCACCATCCCGGGCTATGAGCACATCTCGCTGGAAATGCAGGTCCAGCGGATCGAACCCGAGGGCTACTTCTCTTACCGCTGGCATCCCTACCCGATGAATCCCGAGGTCGATTACTCGGCGGAGCCGACCACCCTGGTCGAATTCCGGCTGGAAGAGACCGCTGGTGGTACCGCGGTGACGATCACTGAGTCGGGCTTCGACCGGCTCCCCAGCTCGCGACGCGCTGAAGCGTTCCGGATGAACGAGGCGGGGTGGACCGGCCAGTCCAAAAAGCTGGCGAGTTATGTCGGCTAGCAGAGGGGGAGCCGCGCGCCAGGCCGCCCCGGTTTTTGCCGCGCTGGGCGACACCACCCGGCTCAGCCTGGTGCGCCGCCTGTCGACGGAAGGCCCGCTCTCCATCACCCGCTTGAGCGAGGGGAGCGGGATGACCCGCCAGGCGATCACCCGGCACCTGCAGGCGCTAGGGAGGGTGGGCCTCGTGCGAGACAGCAAGGAGGGCCGAGAGCATGTGTTCTCGCTGGATCTCAAACGTCTCGAGGTCGCGCGGGAGTACATCGATCACGTCTCGGCGCAGTGGGATGCGGCGGCGGTGAGGTTGAAGGCGTTCGTGGAGAAAGACGAAGGTTAGGCATTAACCAAAGACAAGCAGAGGAAACCGTGGTAGACATCATTCATCGAATCGGCATCAAGGCGCCCGCGACCAAGGTCTATGAGGCGCTGGCGACGGCGCAGGGCGTGGCAGGGTGGTGGACCCGGGACACGACCGGTTCATCGAAGGTCGGCGGGAAAATCAATGTTCGCTTCCGTCACAAGGACGGGAAGGAAATCGGGCAGATGGACTTCGAGATGACCAAGCTCGAGGCCAATCGGGAAGTCCGGTGGCGTTTCCTGGGGGGACCGCCGGAATGGGTCGGTACCGATGCGACCTTTCAACTGACCCAGGACGGCGACACGACGGTGCTTCTGTTCGGGCACCGGAATTGGCGAGAAGCGATCGAGTTTACGGCCCACTGCAGCATGAAGTGGGCGGTGTTTCTCCTGAGTCTCAGAGACTTTGTGGAAACCGGGAAGGGCCGGCCCTCGCCGGATGACTTGAAGATCGACAACTGGAACTAGGAAGGAGGGGGAATTCGGCGCAGGCCTATGTATACAACAGGTCAGCGGCGCGCGGTGTGCCTCATGACGACACCGTTGCGGGAGGGGCGCGACTCGATCAAGGCAAGGTCGAGCGCGACTCCCTTCGGGAAGAACCGCTTGCCGTTGCCGGCGGTGGTCGCTTCACCTTGGGTGCGTCTCGAAGGCGATGCACGCGAAGGTCTATTGGATGCAGCAAGGGCCGGAACGAAAGCACCTGCGGGCGAAGTGTTCGAGGCCCGACAGGTCATGCGTTGGTTAGGCTGCCGACTGTAGCCAGCGACGCAGGTGCTGGTGCGCCGCTGAGGCCGGGTCCAGGAAGGCCATGTGGTCGACGCCGGGCAAGAAATCAGTGCGAATGGCATCCCCGGCCGAGCGGGCGCTGGCGCTGTAGGCCTGACTGAATCGCGGGGGGACGACCACGTCGGCATCGCCATGGATAAGGTACTGGCGAATCCCAAGGGGGAGGAGCGCCCGCGGAGAGGCGAGCCGGTACCGATCGGGAACGTCGGCTGGTGAGCCGCCGAGGAACAGCTCGACCGCGCCATCGCCCAGGCCCGCTGCGTGCACCGCAGCCAGGTCGAGGAGGGGAGCGAGGCCGACGACCCACAGTGGGGCGAGGGGAAAGGGGAGTTGCTTGGCGCGCGATGCGGCCCAGAATGCGAGGTGACCGCCCGCGGAATGGCCAGCCAGGATTAGGCGGTCGAGGTCGACCTGGGGGTGGGACCGCTGCAGCGCGGGGAGGAAGGCCAAGGCAGCTTCGGCATCCTCGAGGGTGGCGGGCCACGGATGCCCGCCGGGCCCAACCCGACGATAGCCCAGGTTCCAGACGGCCAGTCCAACCGTGGACAGGTCTGTGGCGATCGGGTGAAGCTGATCGCGCCCATACGGCATCCGCCAGAAGCCGCCATGAAACAGGCAGACCAAGGGGGCGTGGTCGGCCTGAGGGAGGTACAGGTCTCCGACTTGGTCGGCGTGTGGGCCATAGAGATGGGTGAGCATTCGAGGAGAAGAAGGCGGCTTGCTGGCGACTCAGCTCACGTTGGTACAACCGCCCCGCCTTCGTAGCTCTCGGTCTTCATGTTCAGGTCTCCGACATACGCGGTGTGGCATATCAACGCCTCGGCTGTTGTGGCCTAACGAACATGCATGGCTGCCAGCTCCCGAAGCTCGAATCTCCTCAATCGGTCGCCGCCAACCGGGAGAACCGGCGATTCGAACCGGGAAAGTCGACGCCCATGGCAAGACCGAAGAGCAGCCCCATCGAGACGGCTACCCACCACAGCGTGTCTGTTGGCGCGACGAACGGGGCCACCGGCGGCTCGGAACGAATGGTGGTGCACACGATCCCCGCCAGCACCGCGGCTATCGCCATCCATTGATAGATGTGGAGTTCCCATATCACCTTGGTCTGCGGTTCGGCGCGATAGGACTCTTCGACGAACCGAGCGATGCCGCTCAGGATGAAGTAGATCCCTAACTCGATTCCCGGCGAGGCACCGAGCAGTCTGAGCCGAAGCAGGGCCGTGCCGATCAGCAGGTTGCCGATGATGGAGTAGAGTGGCGTTGGGTGCAATGGAACGCCTGCCAGGCTTGCGATCTGAATCACCCGTGAACGGCGATGGCGATATCGGATGCCGACGCCGTTCGGGGCAGGCCCGCCGTGGCAGCAACCCTGCACCAGACAGCGCAGCCGACCGATGAGCTGGATCCAGGGCGCCGCCACCGCGAACGCGGCGAGCAGTGGCAATGTCGGCATGCCGAACAGCGGGGCCGTCAGGCACCCGATCACTCCTCCCACGAGGCCACCGTACCATCCGAAGGGCCGAAGCAGTTTGGATGAACCCTCGAGGGCCTGGGCCGTCAGTCCCGCTCCCAGCGTGATCAGGACACCGACCCATGCGATGCTGGCGACTCCTCGCGGTCCGGTGAGCATGCCGGTCATCATGCTCGCCGTGAAGGCCGCGATCGCTGGATAAGTCCCGTGGTTAATGATCCGCACTGGGCCGAACCGCCATTCGCGCCAGGAGTTGGCGAGCCGCTCGGCGCCCCGGCGCAGCAGTTCCCAGGTAGTTCGATAGTGCCAGAGCGGAAAGAAGATCACCACGGCGGCGATCACTTCGAGGACGGTATGCATCGCGGTGGTCAGACTGCAGATCACGATCACGGCCGTCCAGCTGACTCCAATCCAGCGCCAGGCGGCGTGGCCGCTCACCCGGGCATTGGCGATCCATCCCTGCATAGCAAGCAGGGGCCAGAGGACGTGAAACGCCGGAAACGCAGCGACGCCGATCGAATGCGCCTGCTCGAACGCTAGAATCCGGCCCCACACGACTGTCGGTTCGAACGGACGGTTTGACGCTACCACCGGGACCGTGAGCCAGATCAGTGTCACGACGCTCGTAGCCAGCAGTCCGCTGATCGCGAAGTGGCGGAGGTCGCGGCTACGCTGGATCAGGAAAGGCGTCAGCGGTACGAAGACGTAGGTACTCAGATAGCCGAGCTCCGTGGCTTGCACCACGGGCCAGTTGCGCTCGAATGGCAGTTCGAGGTGAAAGGCGTCCGGCGCCCGGCCCAGCGCCTGAACGGCCAGCCACGAGAGTAGCCAGGGCAGGAGCACCCAGATGATCACTGCCGCTCGGTTGGCTGGACGCGCCGGCTGGTCGCTCGCCGGCGGGAATGCCAACAGTGGGGGCTCGAATACCGTGGCGCCGAATCGTTGCAGCAGAGAGTGGCGCTCATAACCGTACCAGAGCGCCGCGGCACCCAACGCCGTGACCGGGGCCACCACCCAGAGGCCTGCCGCCGATCCCGCGGCGATCGCAGCACCGGCAACAGCCAGACTGAAACCGATGTAGATCGGGTTGCGGATCCAGCGGAAAATCCCGGAGCGCACGAACCGCAAAGGGGGGAAGGCGTTCATCGGGAGCCCATGCCCGGAGACGATGAGCTGGATCATTCCGGCGAGCATCAATCCCCCTCCTGCGACCACGATGATCGCGCCTCCCCAGATCGAATGCACCGCGGCGAGGGGAACGTTGGGAGCGAGCTGGTGGGCCCAGATCGCGAGTCCAACCGGGATGAGCACTGTGAACAATGCCGCGTAGAGTATGCGGGCGAGGACCCCGGCGGCGGTTACCATGTAACCACCTCGTGCACCGTCCAACCACTGTCGAGTGCACATCCATCCTGATAGAGCGCGGAACGGGAAACCATCTTGTGCTCGCGCAGCGTTCCGAGTGAGCCGGCCAGATTCGATGCGATGCCGGGAAGCAGATCGCTGACTGCCGGCAGCACCAGCTCATCGCGGACGTTCCGTGAATCGCGGAGGTCCAGGTGCCGCGTCTTCGGCAGTTGGATTGTCCCGTCCTGTCCCAGGGTGGCGCCCCTCTGGCGCACCTGATCGAGCCAGACCCAGCACCCCGACAAATCCCCGCT
>Ga0207674_10006633_pt1 | contig 13598 bp, 6 predicted proteins | sample KBSCornC72_FD_184303 | JGI IMG/M metagenome (GOLD analysis project Ga0207674, IMG submission 184303) | Corn rhizosphere microbial communities from Kellogg Biological Station, Michigan, USA - KBS Corn C7-2 (SPAdes) (version 2) | ecosystem: Host-associated > Plants > Roots > Rhizosphere > Soil ... | reverse complement strand
TCACGCTGAAAACCGAAATTCCAGGTCGCGCTGCTAGGCATCTCGAATTTCTGCTGAAGGATATTGTTCCGGCTTGTCGGGAACAGAACGACCGTCAGCTCGTCGCCGTCGACAACGCGGTTCGTCGCCGTTTGCGTTCCGATTCGCGGTAGACTGTCGATAACAAACGACGGTTGATCGAAGAACGGGAATAAGTTAGCGTTGAACGAAAACGGCGGGTTACTGCTCGAGTTACTGAACAGATTCGTAAATACCCGATCGTAGAAGATACCGTAACCGCCGCGGAACGACGATCTTCCCGGACCGCCGAACAGTTTGCCTAAAAATCCGCTGTCAAAACTGGGACTGTAGGCAAATCCGACACGAGGTCCGAAATTGTTCCGGTCCTTGCTGTAAAGCGGAATATCAGGATTGTCAGAGTTCTTTCCGACCGTCTCGAACACAAATCCCCCTTCGGGCGTAACGCCGCTGGGGTCCTGATCTACGAGGTTCGACAGCAGCCCGTTCTTTTCATAAGGAACGCTGTTGTACTCCCACCGCAGACCGAGATTGAGCGTAAGATCCGGGCGAATCCGCCACGTGTCCTGTCCGAAGAGACCGTATTCGTTCGTTCTGTAGCGCCGCAGATCGTTATCGACGCGGTTCCCCGATTTGTCGAAGAACTGTGTCTGCGTCTGTTGGGCCACAAAACCGCTAAGAAAGCTGACAAAATCGCTGACAAGCGCGCCCGCTCCGAGGCCAAGCTGATTTCCGTCGTTGTCCACTGCAAACCCGGCGCCTGGACCGAATACCTGCGTTATGTTCAGGTTGAGCGATTCCTGACGGAAGAAGTTCGAATCGCCGTTCGAATAAATCAGCCGGCCTTCGCCGCCGAACTTGAACGTATGGCTTCCCTTGATCCAAGTGAATGAATCGCCGATTGTCGTCGTTCCGGTCTTGCGTCCCTGAGTGCTGAAATTATTGATCGACGTAAACGGCGTGAATATGTTCAGTGCGGACGCGTTCGATCCGCCGAACGTCGGCACCGATGCGCCATTTGCCGCGAAAATATTACGCACTGCCTCATTTATCGCACCCGTACTTCCTCCATCGCCAGGCCCGTTAAATGTGGAATCCACACGGTTGGTTCCGATCCTGAATTCGTTCACCATGTTCGAGCGAAGCGTGGAAAGCAGGCTGAGCGAATAAACACCGCCCATCTGCGGAGTGCGGAGCTCATCGTCAAAATGGGGAAACGTCGGCGCACCGAAATTGAAATCGCCGCGTCCGTAATTGGCGCTAAAGCTCAGCGCGTGTTTTTTGGTGAGGTTATAATCGACGCGTGTCGAGATCGAATCGACCTTATCGCGCGCCACAAATCCGAATTGGAAATTTTCAAACAATCCGGGCAATGGTGCCGGCGGCCCCGTGTTGACCGGAGTGTTCGGCAACGGAAACAGGTTGAGCAATGCCTGGCTCAGCGGGCTGAACGGCAGATTGCTGTCCAAACCGAGAACCGCTCCGGAAACATTGTTCGCTCCGCCCGGCCTTATATCCAGTGTGCCGAAATCCGGCGTCGTGAAGACACCTGTCCGTGCGGCCGCCGTCGGAACGGCACGAAACTGCGTCGAGCCGCTGCGGCTGCGGTTTCCTTCGTAATTGAAAAAGAAAAAGGCTTTGTCCTTCCAGATCGGGCCGCCAAGACTGGCTCCGAACTGCTTGCGGTCAAGCGGGTCGGCCTTGCCGGTCGTATCGAAGAAATTTCGTGCGGCAAATTTATCGGAACGATAATAGATGTACGTGTTGCCGTGAAAGACGTTGGTCCCGCGTTTGGTGGCGGTCGTGACGATGCCGCCAGTGTTGCGGCCGTATTCCGCGTTAAAATTTCCGGTTATTACGCGAAATTCCTCTATCGCGTCGATATTCGGCGTTTGAACGCCGCCAGGAATGCCGGGAACGTCCGTGTCGTTGTTATCGACGCCGTCGACGATGAAATTGTTATTTCGCTCGCGCGATCCGTTGACAGAAAAACCGCCAAGTCCGGTATCTGTCTGCACTGTCCCCGGAGACAGCAGAACGAGCGATGACGGGTCGCGTGACAACAGCGGCAGATCGAGGATCTTGCGGTTGCCGATGATCGTCGAAAGCTGCTGATCGGTGACGTTGATCTGGGTCGAGGCATCGCCGCTCGTGACCGTGACAGTCTCTTGTGCGCCGGCGACGCCAAGTTGAATGCTCTGCTCGGTGACGAACGCAACCGATATCTTGACGTCCTTTATCGTGCTTGTGGCAAAGCCCTGGGACGACGTGTTTATGGTATAAGAACCGACATTAAGTTTGGTGACTACAAATTCGCCGTTGCTGTTTGTAGTAACGGCACGAGTTTCGTTGGTTTGCTGATTTACAACTTCGACAGTGGCTCCGGAAACGGCTGCGCCGGTAGAATCGGTGACCGTTCCTCTGAGATCTCCGAAAGATCCCTGTGCAACTGCGGTGTAGCAGAAAACGGAAAACAACGAAAGCATAAAAAACACTGCTTTCAGCATGTTTAAGAACCTCCATTTTTTTGCTAAGCAACCACAGCAACCCAGCCGCCAGGTACATCATAATCAGGTGAAGAATTGCCCGGGGAAGGCAAACCGAATTGTAACGCGCCTAACGGGTACGGCGTTGTTACGCATTTCCCGTACCAAAGTTGCATTTAAGACCACAACGCAATAATTACCGGCATAAAAATCGGTCACATTTATGTTTCAATGATCGTGAACCATTCAAAAAACCATATTTATCGATGGAAAATTCAAAATTTTGAGTGTTTCTCCGTTTTGGAGATACCGACCGGCAGCCGCACACTGCCAAAACTATATTCAGAAAGCGCAACAAAAAAGGGCCGAGGCATTTTCAGCCCCGGCCAGCAAGTTCATTCGAAAAATCCTTGCGATCAATCTTAGAATGAGTATCTCAAACCAAACTGCATTCTTCGTGGATTGCCTTGAATGCTTGTAAATATCTGACCGAAGTTAGCAGGAGCAACCGTGTCAGGCGAGTTAGAATCTTGCGGCAGTCCATAGCTCTCCGTCGTGAAACTATCCGCTTTGAAATATTGATAATTCATCGCGTTTATTACCTCCCACCGGAGCGATAGCTTGTGATTTTCTCCCCAAGGCATAGTGAATGACTTGGAAAGACCGAGATCCAATGTCGAGTAACCCGGTAACCTGAATACATTTCGCATTCCGGTTTCTCCGGGACGAGCATTGCGGAACGAATTCAGAGCAGCCTGCGGGTCAGCAAATACACTTTGGGTTGACCGTATAGCCCTAAACGTAACCGGCTTGATCAAAGTGCCATTTGATTGGACATTCCAATTTGTTGCCCACTGGTTAGCGTCGTACGGTGCACCGAGCGGAAGTCCAGAGTTGTAACGGTAAATGCCAGCGAGCTGCCAACCGCCGAGTACTGTATTTGCATACTTGTTCATATATGAGAAGAAAGTTCTTCCCCTTCCAATTGGAAGCTGAAATATGAAATTCGCATTAAGAGAATGGCGAACATCAAAATCAGAATATGCGTAATTATCCATCGGTCGCAGAGAATTCAGGATGAATTGGCTACCGTATGCACTTCCGGTCTGGAGTCCCGACGCATTGTCAAACGACTTAGACCAAGTATAGTTAATGTCATACGAAAGCGTTTCCCCCAACCGCTGCCTGAGCGAGAGGGTTAGTCCGTTATAATCGGACCTTGCAACCGAACTGTATGACGTAAGAGCACCATACTGCGGGTGGAAGAAAAGGTTTGGAGTCCGCCCGGCATCATCGATCATGGATTGTATAAACGTCCAATCCTGTATGTCATATCCATCATGACCCGCCAGATACCGAATCGCCTGGGTCGGTGTCAATCCATCAAACGTCGGGTCGAAGAATCCGAAGTTTTGCAGAACAAAGTTCTGAATCCCGGCAGCCATTCCCGGCCCGAAAACATTGTCAAAGTAGGCTATATTGTCTGACGAATCGAACGGGACGCTGGCATCCCGCAAATCGCTGACTTTCCCCGCTGCAGTATACCAATCCATCCCGGATCCCTTGTCAAAAATGTCGTTTAGAGCGACTACATCACGGGCGGCCAGCAAATTGCGAGCCTTTCGTCCAAGATACGATGCCTCAAAATACATTCCCTTGGGAAGCTGACGGCCCCAAGATACGTTCCACACGTAATGTCTTGGTGTCTTGATCGTGCCGTCGAGAGCTACTTCGATCGAGGTCGGACAGGGCTCAAGTCCCTGCAGACAATCCTGAGAAACGTCGGCTGAAAACCGTAAAGGCGGAGCCGGAACACCAGGCAATTCACGTATATCCTGATTGAATCCAGTAAACAGAGGTCCCGGATTTGTCGTAACGTCATAAGTATTCGGTGAAATTGTCGTTGATGAAGTAAATCCTATAGACGACAAGGCATTAAAGCTTACTGCCAACTGTTCGCCGAAATGATCGTTTACCATGCGGAAACCGCCACGAAATACGGATTTCCCTTCTTCACCAAAAATTGTTTTGAGAAAGCCGTTGCCAAAATTCGGCGTGTAAGCGACGGATATACTGGGCTGCCAGTTGTTCCAACCCATCTTGTAAAATCCCGGGGCGTTGTTCGCCGGGCCACCCTTTTGAAAATTGATCAAGGCGTTGTAGGGAACCCCGTTTGCGGCCGACTCTTTCCTCTGTTCGAAAAAATCGCCGAGTTTTACAGTCGGAACTATTTCAAATCCATTCTTTTCATATACCGGTGTATCTAGACTGTACCGGAGACCCATTGTAAGGGTAAGGTTATGCCACGGCTTCCAAATGTCCTGAAAATACGTGTCGTACTCTTCCGTTGCAAAGTTTCGGGTCGTCGGCGTACCAACCGGCAGAATGCTGCCGTTCAAGTCATAAGTATAATCGCCGGAATACTGAGTGTAGCGTCCTATCAATGCCGTTGCCGCATTTTGGACAAGGGTCACGTTACCTGGAGCGATCGCATATCCAGCATCCTCAAACGCGTTGGTCGTGGCACGACCAGAATCTGCATAATACGATGGATTCATAACACCATCGTCATATGCACTGCCATAGTCGAGCCGCTCGTTGCGAATGATTCGAATGTTTGTTCCGAGCTGGAAGGTGTGCTTGCCTTTGATAAGCGTAAAGTCATCACTAATGTTATGCGTGGGCGTTATCCGGCTGAGTGTACGCGAAAACGTCACCGGCGAGAACACATTTCTGAAGCTGATGCTGTTTTGGTTTGAGTCGCCCTGCGAACTGAACGACTGACGCGTAAGGCCGTACCGGAAGTTGTTAACCTTGTTGTTGCTGATCGACCAGTCATGGCCAATTACGAAACCGTATGGGTGTGTCCACGTGGATGTGGTCGGAGTGTCGGGAAATGCGGCATTACCTGACGCGAGATCGAACTGGTAGTTGCCGCGGACAAAAAGCTTTTGCTGGCTGCTCATGTTCCAGTCGAATCGTGCAATGTGCGTATTTTCCTCGATGGTGGTCGGGGCGTTCCATCGGAAGCCGCCGGTGTTGATACCGTCTGCACCGCAGTCGCGGCCTGAATTGGCAGGATATTTTGTCGCGGCCGCCGCAAATGCGGAAATTGCCGCAGCATTCATTCCACCGGGAATCTGCGAATAAATGGCATTGAGGTCAGCCGTTGAAAGCGTTATCGCATGCGGACTGGTGGTATCCGGATCCTCACCTGGCAGCCAACCCGTGAAATTAAGCTTGCCTTGGCCCATTGATGCAAGCGGCACTATTTGGCATGTCGGTACGCCAAGAGTTTCGCGCTGCCCTTCATACGAATAGAAGAAAAATAGTTTGTCCTTAACTATCGGTCCCCCGATGGCTCCGCCAAAAACATCACGGGCCAAACTCGGCCGCTCGATACCTGACAGATTGTTAAAGAAGTTGTTTGCAGAAAACGCCGTAGGGCGGTAAAAATAGAATCCGGCACCGTGGAAATTATTGGTACCGCTTTTGGTAACAAGCGATATCTGTGCCCCGGATGACCGCCCCTGGTTTGCGTTCACCCCAGTCGTCGAGATTCTGAACTCCTCGACCGATTCACTCGTTGCCCTAAGGACCGTGTCTTGGCTGGTCTGAAACTGGTCGGTTCTTCCGCCATTCTGCTGGTCGTTTATATCAACGCCGTCGAGTGTTACGTTCGACTGGTCACTGCGGCCGCCGGCGACGTAACCTTCACGGGTCACCCCCGGTTGGAGCGTTAGCAAGTCCGCTACGCGACGGAGGTCAGATGGCAGCTGAGTTATCTGCTGCGGTACAAAATTGTTGCCAGTGCTGGCATCTTCGGTATTCACGACCGACTCGATATTGTTAGAGGTCACGTCGACGACGGCTGAAACGTCACCGGGTTCAAGAATCAAATTGATTTCAATAGGCAAGTCAACGAGCGCCCGCGCAGTGTTGATCAATTTCTTAAAATTGGTCGCTGTTACTTCAATCCGATATGTAGCTGGTGGAATACCTGGGAAATTATAAGAGCCGTCATCCCCAACGGTAGTTGTCCTTGTAAAGCTTGTCTCTGGATTTACGAGTGTCACCGTCGCCCCGGGAACCGCAGCCCCATTGTGGTCCGTGACCGTCCCCCTAATGCCTGTGGTCCCGGACTGAGCAAACGCACTCGAAACTAAAGAAATTGATAACGCTAAGGCAGTTATCAACACAGAAATCTTCTCGAAATTTGTTCGAAATCTCATTTATCCTCCTGGTATAAGTTCGCAAAACTTGAGTAGGTGAAAGAACTTGCGTCCGAACGAATGCATTTTCCGTTCCAGTCCTACAGTGGCGTTGAAATGTCCTACAAAAGAGCGGAAAATAAAGGCAGCCTTCACTTTTTGGATGGGAAAATGAAATGAAACTAATGACTTAAGAAACTATTTTTATGGAAAAAAATTCAAATTTTTGGGGATTTGAATTGTGGTAAATATAATGGTTACTTATGGTTTAACAAGGCGTGTATTTTCTTTGCGGCGGTTGATCCCATTCCGGCTGCTGTGCTGATCGTCGGCGAACTGGGATTTGCGACGTCGCCTACCGCGAAAATGCGAGGCACGCTGGTTTCGCATTCGCGATCAACTTTAATATATCGGCGACTATCAAGATCGAGCGCTCCGCTTAGCAGATTCGTGTTCGGTTCGACGCCTATTCTGATAAGAGCGGCGTCTATGTCAAGGACCTCTATCGAGCCACTTTTGCTGCTTTTGACGCTTGCTCTCGACAAAACTTCGCCGCCGGAAAATTTGGCCACCTCGCTGTCGAACAAAAATCTCACTCGCCGATCGCCTTTTACTCTATCGACAAATTCTGCCCGTGCGGACGGCGCGCTTTTTCTGATCACAACGGTGACTTCGGCTGCGACGTCGGCAAGAAGCAATGCATTCTCAAGAGCCGCGTCGCCTCCGCCGACAATAAGCAGACGCTTGTCTTTTACGAACTCTTTGTCACGCTGGCCCGATTCGATGATTCCCTTGCCGTAAAAATCAGATTCGCCTTCGATGTTCAACCGCCGTCGACTGACGCCTGTTGCGATGACGATGGCTCGCGCAGAATAAATTGCACCTTTCGAATCCACAACCGCGCCCGTTGGATCGACCCTTGCTATTTCAACGCCGGTTCTTAACTCGGTCTTTCGCTGCTGAACCTGCGAGAGAAAAACGTCGCGCATTTCGCGGCCGTTTTCCGTTTCGCGGCCCGGGTAGTTTTTGATCGCGTTGTAAACGCTCAGGAGCTGTCCGCCAAACTCGTCTCGCCGCTCCAAAACAATGGACGACATGCGAAGGTCGGCACACCAAAGAGCCGTCGCCAGACCCGCCGGGCCGCCTCCGATAATGACTACGTCAAATTCAGGTTGTGAATCTTTCAGGACCATCGATCGAGCCTGAGGTGGCAAAAGCCTCGACTTTGCCAGTCCTTTGGCCACTGACTAAAGCTAGTGGCAATTAATGAAACCTGCGAATAATTGTCATTCACCTGTCGTTTTTTGTCACTTTTTCATGCGTAAATCCTAAAACACACACGGTGATGTACCGCCTTATTTTAAGCCAGAAAAGCACTTAGGTAAAAGCCGGAACGGCATTCTGCTATGGCACTCCGTTTGCACATCCCGCGTGTGCGCTTTGGGCGGAGTGTCATACGGCCGTCTCGCCGCAAACGATTCCCGTACAAATTGGTTCCTTATGAACATGAGACTCGATTTCGAAACCGTTCTGTCGCCGCTTGTCGTAAACGAGGCTGCTAACCTCAAAGTTACCGATGTCAAACAATTGCTGGACGACGGCATAAAAGCCGCCCAGTCGGGCGACAGAGTTGCCGCCCGCGCATTTTTGTTGGATGCCGTCGAGGTCGACCAGCGATGCGAACTTGCCTGGCTCTGGCTTGCGTCGATCAGCGAATATCCCGAAGAGCTACTCGCCTTTCTGAACAACGTTCTCGATATCAACCCCGCGAACCAACGCGCCATCGACTGGTCCGCCGCAACCCGCTCCCTGCTCGCCCGTACTTACGTGCAACGCGGCATCGACGCAAGTAAATCCGACCAAAAGGATTTTGCCGCACAGTGTTTCGAAAAGGCTCTTTCCTACGACGAAAAAAATCAAATGGCGTGGCTTTGGCTTGCCTCGCTCTCCCCATCCGACGAGGAAAAACTAGAACTCCTCGAACGCGCCTCGCAGATCGATCAGAAGAATGAAGCCGTGCAGTCCGCCCTCCGTGTTGCACGGCAAAAACACGCCGACGCAATGCTCGCCCGAGCCCGCTCGTCATTCGTAACCGGCGACCGTCAAAAAGCGGACGAGGTTCTCGCCCAACTTGTTGAACGATACCCCAATAACGAGGAGGCGTGGATGCTGCGCTCGCAGGTCGCCGAAGATTTTGCGGCAAAAACCGCAGCGTTCGAACGCGTTCTTGAGATCAACCCGGACAATGTTGCCGCCCGTGCGGGTCTTGATTCGCTGGTTCCCGCGGTCGTTGTCGAAGAAGTCCCTGAACAGCAGGAAACCGAACCGGCCAAGGTCGAAAGCCGCATCTTTGGCGGCGATTTTGTGGAAGACGATCATCCGACGCAGGAGCTTGAATTTCCGAAAGCGATGATCGACGAATATGCCCTGACCCCGTCCCCGATATCCGCTCCCGAACCCGACAGCCTGCCCGACGTTACCGGCTATTTCGACCGAGCCGAGCTTGCTTTTGATGACCCCGTCACCGAACTTCCCTCGTCCGTATTCGCGGGCGACGTCGAGCCGTGGGTTCCTGTTTCCGAAAAAGATACCGCGGCTGATTCCGATGTCCTTGATCATCCTGAAGAAATTCCTTACAGCGAGGCCGTCGAATGGGATACGGCCGCATCGAGTATCGATGAAAATCATGAAGTACAAGGCGAAGCCGAAAAAGCCGAACGGCTGTCTCCGGTAGCTGTTTGCCCGTTCTGCAGCCACGAGAACAGCCCGCACGCGGTTCGCTGCGGTGGATGCCTGGCAGTTTTGACGCTTTCCGATATTGAAATGCTGCTATCAAATCGTGACTGTCGCACCGACATTGTCCGTCGTGTAACCGAACAGATGGACGCCGAGCGGCAATTGCGCGGCCTTCACGAAGACGAAATGGTGACGCTCGGTATCGGTTATCTCAACCTTAAGGATTTCGACGCCGGCTTTGCCGTACTGAAAGACGCTTCGAACGCCAGCCCGAACAGCGTCGTCCTTGCATCACAGGTAAATTCTCTCGCCATCCGCCTCGAAGAGATCAAAGACCAAAATGCTTCGAACGCCTCGGCCCCTCGCGGCAAATCGATCCTCGTTGTTGACGACAGCATCACAGTGCGAAAACTGATCTCCGGCAAGCTTGAGAAAAGCGGCCACGATGTTCTGTGTGCCTCAGACGGAGAGGAAGCGATAAAGGCGCTCGAACGCTTTGCGCCGGACCTGGTTCTGCTCGACATAGATATGCCCAAAATGGACGGTTATCAGGTTTGCAAGCTCATTCGCGGCCGGGCCTCGACAAAAGATATTCCCGTTATAATGATCTCGGGCAAGGACGGATTTTTCGACAAGGTTCGCGGAAAAATGGCCGGTGCGACGGACCATATTTCCAAGCCGTTCGGCCCTGAGACCTTAATGAAAGCTCTCGAAAATTACCTCTCTGCGGTCCCGCAGCCATAAAGAAATTCCACACCGTCATTGGTTGAGCCGGATTCTCTCGCCGCTCTCTCCCACTTTTTGATCATTCGTCCCAATATCCTTATTTATGATCCTCAACGATCAGACTCAATCCACCGCCATGATCGACGAGGACCGTTTTACGGTTGACGACGAACTGCTCGAGATCTTTCGCGTTGAGGCCGAAGAACTTCTGGGTAGAATTTGCGCGAGCCTCGAACTTCTTGCTCGCGATCCGTCCGATCGGGAACCGTTTTGGGAGATTCGCCGCAGCGCTCACACGTTCAAAGGTGCCGCCGGTCTGGCCGGCCAAAAGGAAGCGTCCAAGACCGCCCATCGCATCGAGGACCTGTTCGACAAGCTCGGTGAACACGATGCCGTTCCGGACGGCAAAACTATAGAAATTATTCGCCGCGGGGCAGAGATCCTTAAGCTTCGGATCAACGAGGAACATAATGCTTCGCTGGATCGGAAAACCGAACAGCTTTTCGAGGATATAGACATTCAATTAGCGATTTTTGCGTCGAACGGTAATAGGTCAGATCAGACCGCCGCCGTTGTAACCAATTCTTCCGCTCCGCCGCAGCCAGCATCGGCTCCGAATTCAAAGAAGGTCTCTCGCGTCTCGCTCGAGCGCATCGACGAACTTGCCCGCATCGGACAGGAGTTGATAGACGTTGCGTCGCAACCTTACGATAGGTCCGGGCTGGGCCTTCAGGTCGAAGACCTCCGCAAGCTTGCTCAGACGCTCCGCGAAAAGATACTGCGTGTCCGGATGATCGCGTTCGGAACGCTCGTCCCGCGTCTCAACCGGGCGGTTTATGTGACCGCCGAAGAAGAAGGAAAACGCGCGGAATTGATCGTGGAGAATGGACAGGTGGAACTCGATACCGAAGTTCTCGATTTCCTCGCCGAACCGCTGCTTCACTTGTTGAAAAATGCGGTCGTTCACGGTCTTGAAAAGCCGGACACGCGTCAGCTGCTTGATAAACCCGATTCAGGAACCGTCAAGATCAAAGTTGACGGTGACGACACTTGCATGATCTTGATGATATCCGATGACGGCTCGGGCATTTCGGTCGAAAAACTCCGCAGCAAGGCATTGGCGTCGAACATATTGACTGAAAACATCGCCTCCGGAATGAATGACGACGAAATTCGTCAATTCATCTTTATTCCCGGCCTATCGACCGCCGGCGAGTTAAATATGAACGCCGGCCGTGGCGTCGGTATGAGCATCGTAAAGGACAGCGTTGAGAGCCGGGGCGGAACGATATCGGTTAGTTCGGTCCCGGGAAAAGGCACCGAATTCACCATCCGCATCCCGCATGCATGGCCGTTTTGTCACATAATAAGAAACGAAAGCTACGATCAAACTCTGTCCGATTTTGACGTGCTGGTTGTCGATGACAGCCCGACGATAAGGGAGCGGACGGCGCGGACGATAAAAGGTATCGGGTGGAAAGTCACCTCGGCGGTCAACGGCAAAGAGGCATTGGAAACCCTCAGATGCGCGGCAAAAATGCCATTCATAATTCTAACCGATCTCGAAATGCCCGAAATGGACGGCTTCGAGTTCCTGGCAGAGCTCAAGGCGGACAATAGATTCGCCACAATTCCGGTTGTGATGATCACGTCAAGAGCTGACGAGCAGTACAGCACAAAAGCCTTCGAGCTCGGCGCCGCCGCATATCTTACAAAACCCGTCGTCGATCTGCACCTCGTCGACGTCGTTCGTGATCTGGTCGGATAAACTCTCGATTGAAGTTTCGGAGATCACTTTGCCGGCGGCTTGCTTGGCCGTATCTCGACCTTGCTCGGCAAAGCCCGTGGATCCATCGTCAATAAATTTATCACAGTTTGCGCGATATCGTCCGGCTGCAGCTGCCATGATTTTTCACCGCTTGGCGTATCGCCGCCAAAGCTCGTATTCACGCTGCCGGGGCAAATGTAACTGACCTTTATATTGTCCTGCCGTACCTCCTGCATCAATGCTTCGGAAAAGCCGTTCAAGCCGAATTTCGACGCGTTGTACGCCGCCATTCTCGGGTGGGGGTTCTGCCCGGCAAGCGATGAAAGATTGATGATATAACCACCTCCGCGTTTTTTCATCAACGGGACAGCGTAATGACAGGCATAAAAAACGCCGAACAGATTTGTCTCGAGCGTTTGCCGAAACTCGTCACCCGAAAGCTCCTCGACCGTCTTGCCGTTTATGCCCACACCGGCGTTGTTTACCAGAATATCGAGGCCGCCGAAAACGCGTTCGCATTCCGCGATCATCATTCGCACCTGGTCTTCGCTGCGGACGTCGCAAACCTCGCCCGCGACCTGTCCGTATTTTGAAAGATCGCGGACGGCGTCACGGACTTCTCTTTTCGACCTCGCACAGACGAAAACGCTGGCACCGTGTCCAAGCAAACTCTTTGCAATTGCGTACCCGATGCCTTTAGTTCCGCCGGTTACAACCGCGATTCTTTCTTTGATTTCGGCCATTTAGTTTCGCCTCGAATTCAACGATGCATCCTTGTCCCTACTATTGTCTTCATCTCGTTCCGGCTTTATTTTTGGTGACTCTTTGTCCGAGATCTGGCTCCACAAAATTGTGATGCTGCCGTCCGCATCCTTCTGAACGACCCGAAATACAACAACGATGTCGCGCCTCCGGTCAAAATCGAGCTCATTGTATGGGACGCCTTTTACTGCGGTCATAACACGTCCGCGATACGCGATCGAACGAATGGCATAAGTATTATTTTCGACTGCGGACAGTGATCGTGCGTACAAAAAGCCGTCCACCTTGACGCCGTTACCAAGGGATTCGTTTACCGTATTCGCCGACTTAAATCCTGTCGCAGGCTGAAATTCGATCAAATACTTCAATCCGGCGGACTGCAATGAGATGCTTTCGAGCGGCACGTCGCCCAGACTGACCAAAACGCCGTGCGTCAGAGTTCCAGTAATGATGAAATGTGAATCCGAAAATGTCAGATCGGCCAGCTTCCTGATGCGATAACTTTTTGTACGGAATGAATATGAATTGCCTGCTCCGGGGAACCCGAATTTCATACAAACTTCGGAAGCAGCGACAACCTTCGAATTTTCCGCGCAGCCCGCATCCGGAACGAGTTTGAACAAGCCGGTGTTTGGACGCGTCAAAACGTTGCGGTATCTTTCATAAAGGCTCGGGTCGGGCGCAACCAATTGCAGCTCGTCTTTTGTCGGCTTTCGGTATAACGGATCGGCATACCTATGCAGGATCGTGAGCCGAAGAGAGGTCATCTCGGATTCGGAAAGTGAGGGCGTGGCGTCTAAGTCACGGAACGGGTCGTATGGAAACAGTGAATCCAACCGCGACCTGCCGCCGCCAGGCATCAACACAGTAGCCTGCGGCTGAGCTGGAGGA